>Ga0134124_10000665_pt1 | contig 27327 bp, 24 predicted proteins | sample KB304_FD_96880 | JGI IMG/M metagenome (GOLD analysis project Ga0134124, IMG submission 96880) | Terrestrial soil microbial communities without Nitrogen fertilizer from Kellogg Biological Station, Michigan, USA - KB3-0-4 | ecosystem: Environmental > Terrestrial > Soil > Unclassified ... | reverse complement strand
GGCGATCTGCCGATCGAGCAGCCCACGAGATTTGAACTGGTCATCAACCTGAAGACGGCCCGGGCGCTGGGGCTCACGATCCCGCAGTCCGTCCTCAACCAGGCGGACGACCTCATACAATGAGGGACTTCGCCGGCTGAAACGCCGGTGTCAGAAGGCCGCGGCGCGTCGGACCTCGTCCAGAATCGCGCGAGCCGCCGCGCCGGGATCCGGAACGGCCGTGATCGGGCGGCCCACCACCAGATAGTCGGCGCCCGCGCGGATGGCCGCCTCGGGCGTCGCCGTGCGCGCCTGGTCGTCAGTGCGCTCGGCCGGGCGGATGCCCGGCGTCACGATCACCCACCGTGGCCCGAGCGCCAGCCGCAGCGGGCCGATCTCGTGCGCCGAAGCCACGCAACCATCGAGCCCGGCCGCCCGCGCGCGCTCGGCCAGGCGCAGGACGTGCGCCTCCACCGTGCCCGCCACGCCGACCTCGCGCTCCAGCGCATGGCGATCGAGGCTGGTGAGGACGGTGACGCCCAGCAGGATCGGGCGCGGTAGCGCGAACTCCTTCGCCGCCTTCGCCGCTGACTCGGCTGCGGCGCGCATCATGGCGAGGCCGCCGCTCGCGTGCACGTTCAGCATGAACACGCCCAGACGGGTGGCCTCGCGCACGGCGCCGGCCACGGTGTTGGGGATGTCGTGGTACTTGAGGTCGAGGAAGACGCGGAAGCCGCGCTTGAGCGCGCGCTCGATGGCGACGGGACCGGCCGCGGTGAAGAGCTGCGAGCCGATCTTGCAGCCGCCGACGGCGCCGGCGAGCCGGTCCAGCAGCGCCTCGGCGTCCTCGAGGCGATCGACGTCGAGCGCGACGTACAGGCGATCTGATGGAGCCTGCGGGGGCGGCGCCTCAGGCATCGGCGTGGTACTCCTGCAGGCTGCGCACCTGCTGCTCGCTCTTGAGCAGCGCCTCGATGGCGCCGATGGCGGCCTGGGCGCCGTCCACCGTGAGGTAGTAGGGCACGTTCAGGTTCACGGCGGCGCGGCGGATCAGGTAGGAGTCCTTGCGGGCGCGGCCGTCGCCCGGGGTCTCGATCACCATGGCGATCTCGCCCTGCTTCATGAGGTCGATCACGTTCGGACGATCCGCATCCAGCACCTTGTTGATCAGCTCGACGGTCATGCCCTGCCGCTCGAACACCCGGGCGGTGCCCACGGTGGCCACCAGCGAGAACCCCATCTCGGTCAGCCGGCGGGCCAGCGAGGCGACGGCGCGCTTGTCGCGCTGCCGGACCGAGATGAAGATCTTCCCGGAGGCCGGCAGCGTGGAGCCGGCCGCGATCTGCGACTTCAGGTAGCCCTTGCGGAAGTCGCGATCGATGCCCATCACCTCGCCGGTCGACTTCATCTCGGGCCCCAGCACGGTATCCACCTGCGGGAACTTGATGAAGGGGAACACCGACTCCTTGACGGCGACGTGGTCGCGCTCGATGTCCTCGATCCCGGCGATCGCCTCGATGCTCTCGCCCAGCATCGCCCGCGTGGCGATCTTGGCCAGCGGGACCCCGATGGCCTTGGAGACGAACGGCACCGTCCGGGAGGCGCGCGGGTTCACCTCGAGCACGTAGACCACGTCGTTGCGGATGGCGAACTGCACGTTGATCAGGCCGATCACACCCAGGGCCTTCGCCATGGCCTTGGTCTGGGTGCGCAGCGTGCGCACCTGGACCTCGTCGAGCGAGTAGGGCGGCAGCGCGCAGGCGGCATCGCCGGAGTGCACACCGGCCTTCTCGATGTGCTCCATGACGCCGCCGATCACCACGATGTCCTTGTCGGCCACCGCGTCGACGTCGATCTCGAGCGCGTCCTCCAGGAACTTGTCGACCAGGATCGGATGCTCGGGCGACACCCGCACCGCCTCCCGCATGTACTGCACGAGGTCCTGCTCGTCGTAGACGATCTGCATGGCCCGGCCGCCCAGCACGTAGCTGGGCCGGACCAGCACCGGGTAGCCGATCCCGGCCGCGATCGTCTGCGCCTCGGTCAGCGAGCGGGCGGTGGCGCCGGCCGCCTGCTGCAGCCGCAGCTCGGTGATGAGCACGTTGAATCGCTCGCGGTCCTAGGCCCGGTCGATGGCGTCGGGGGTGGTGCCGAGGATCGGCACGCCCGCGTCCTGCAGCGGCACCGCCAGCTTGAGCGGCGTCTGGCCGCCGAACTGCACGATGACACCGAGCGGCTGCTCCTTCTCGACGATGTTCAGGACGTCCTCGAGCGTGAGCGGCTCGAAGTACAGGCGGTCCGAGGTGTCGTAGTCGGTCGAGACCGTCTCCGGATTGCAGTTCACCATGATCGCCTCCACGCCCATCTCCTTGAGCGCGAAGGCGGCGTGGACGCAGCAGTAGTCGAACTCGATGCCCTGGCCGATGCGGTTCGGGCCGGAGCCCAGGATGATGACCTTGCGGCGGTCGGAGGGCGGCGCCTCGTCCTCCTCCTCGTAGGTGGAGTACAGATAGGGCGTGTGGGCCACGAACTCCGCGGCGCAGGTGTCGACCGTCTTGAACGTCGCGGTGAGCCCCTGGCGCTTGCGCAGCGCCCGCACGGCCAGCTCGGTCGAGCCGGTCAGCGCGGCGATGCGGCGATCGGCGAAGCCGAGCTGCTTGGCCTTCCGCAGGGTCGCCGGTGAGGTGAGCGCGTCGCGGGTGATCTCGGCCTCGAAGGCGACGATCTCGCGGATGTTCTCGAGGAACCACGGATCGATCTTGGAGAGCGCCTGGATGTCCGCCGTCGACATCCCGGCCCGGTAGGCGTCACCGATCGCGAAGAGGCGATCGGGGTTGGGCACCCGGATCAGCTGGCGCAGCTCGTCGTCCTCGATGGCGCGGTCGAGCGTGAGCCCCCAGCGATCCTGCTCGAGCGACCGAATCGCCTTCTGCAGTGACTCCTTGAAGGTGCGACCGATCGCCATGACCTCGCCGACCGATTTCATCTGCGTCGTCAGCGTGCGGTCGGCCTCCGGGAATTTCTCGAAGGCCCAGCGCGGGATCTTGACCACGCAGTAGTCGAGCACGGGCTCGAACGACGCCGGGGTCTCTCGCGTGATGTCGTTGCGGATCTCGTCGAGCCGATAGCCGATGGCGAGCTTGGCGGCGATCTTGGCGATGGGGAATCCGGTGGCCTTGGAGGCCAGCGCGGAGGAGCGGCTCACGCGCGGATTCATCTCGATGACGACCAGCCGGCCGTCCTCGGGGTTCACGGCGAACTGGATGTTGGAGCCGCCGGTCTCGACGCCGATCTCGCGGATGATCGCGACGGCGGCGTCGCGCATCAGTTGGTATTCCTTGTCGGTCAGCGTCTGGGCGGGAGCGACCGTGATGGAATCGCCGGTATGCACACCCATCGGATCGAAGTTCTCGATCGAGCAGATGATGACGACGTTGTCGGCGAGGTCCCGCATGACCTCGAGCTCGAACTCTTTCCAGCCGATGATCGACTCCTCGATCAGCACGCTGCCGACGGGCGACATCTGCAGGCCCCACCGGACGGCGCCCTCCAGCTCCTCGGGGTTGTAGGCGACGGAGGCACCGGTGCCGCCCAGCGTGAACGAGGGGCGGATGAGGGCCGGGTAGCCCGTGTGACGGACGACCGTCTTCGCCTCGTCGATCGAGCGCGCGAAGCCGGAGCGGGGGAGGTTGAGCCCGATGCGCTCCATGGCCTGCTTGAACAGTTCGCGGTCCTCGGCCTTCTTAATGGCCGGGATCTTGGCGCCGATGAGCTCGACGCCGAAGCGGTCGAGCGTGCCGTTCTCGGCGAGCGCCACCGCCAGGTTCAGCGCCGTCTGGCCGCCCAGCGTGGGCAGCAGTGCGTCGGGGCGCTCGCGCTCGATGATCTTGGCCACGAACTCCGGCGTCAGCGGCTCGACGTAGGTCCGGGCCGCCATCTCGGGGTCCGTCATGATGGTCGCCGGGTTGCTGTTCACGAGGACGACCTCGAAGCCCTCCTCGCGCAGCGCCCGGCAGCCCTGTGTCCCCGAGTAGTCGAACTCGCAGGCCTGACCGATGACGATCGGTCCCGAGCCGATGATCAGGATCTTCTTCAGATCGGTCCGCTTGGGCATTATTCCTCGACCAGGCCGTAGACGATCGACGTCTCCGGCGCGGCTTCCTCGCGCTTGTACAGCACGTCGTCAATTCGACCGGCGCCCACCCAGACCACCTGGCTGTCGCCCCACAGCTGCTCGCCCAGCACGCTCATGCGGCGGTCGACGCGCTCGCGGATGGCCTTGGCCTCCAGCGAGGCTTCGCTCTGCGCGGTGAACGACGCCCACTCGGGCTTCTGCCCGGCGCCGTCCGTCCTCCGGTACGAGATCAAATATTTCGGCATGGCGTGGGTCAGCTTCCTTTCGGCGCCCCGGCGGCGGACGCCATCAGGTCGGTGAACCGCCCAAAGAGGTAATTCGCGTCGTGCGGCCCCGGCGAGGCTTCCGGGTGGTACTGCACGCAGAAGACGGGCAGCTCGCGGTGCCGGAGGCCCTCGCAGGTGTTGTCGTTCAGGTTGAGGTGTGTCGGCTCCCAGCCGCCACCGGCCACGGAGGCGGGATCGACGGCGAAGTTGTGGTTCTGCGACGTGATCTCGATGCGGCCGGTGGCGAGGTCGCGCACCGGATGATTGGCGCCGTGGTGGCCGAACGGCAGCTTGTAGGTGCGCCCGCCGGCGGCCAGTCCGAGGATCTGGTGCCCGAGGCAGATGCCGAAGATCGGCACCCTTCCGATGAGGGCGCGCACCGACTCGATCAGGTAGGGCACGCCCTCGGGGTCGCCGGGCCCGTTCGAGAGGAACACGCCGTCGGGCTTGTGCTCGAGCACGCCGGCCGTCGGCGTGCCGGCCGGTACCACCACCACCTCGCAGCCGGCCGTGCTGAGCTGGCGCAGGATGTTCAGCTTGATCCCCGCGTCGTACGCCACGACCTTGAAGCGTGCCGGTGGCGGTGTCGAGTAGCCCCGCTCGAGCGTCCACTCGCCCTCCGACCATCCGTACGCCTCGGCGACGGTGACGTCCTTCACCAGGTCCTGACCGACGATCTGCGGCAGCGCCGTCACGCGCTGGCGCAGGCGCTCGACGTCGAGGTCGGCGGACGAGATGATCCCGTCCTGCGAGCCGTGATCGCGCAGGTGACGCGTGAGCGCGCGGGTGTCGATGCCCTGCAGGCCGACGATGCCGTGGTTCTTGAGGTACTGGTCGAGGCTGATGCGACCGCGCCACGACGACGGGTACGCCGACGCCTCCTTCACGATGAGACCGTTCGCCCACGGCCGGCGCGACTCGACGTCCTCGTCGTTGCATCCATAGTTGCCGATCAGCGGGTACGTCATCGTCACGATCTGCCCGCGATACGACGGATCGGTGAGGATCTCCTGGTACCCCGACATCGCGGTGTTGAAGATGACCTCCCCCGTGGTCTCTCCCACGGCGCCCAGCGCCTCGCCGCGGAACACGCGGCCGTCGCGCAAGACGAGTACCGCCTCCTTCACTCCCATACGATGCCGCCTCCCACGATGGTCTTCCAGGGCCGCCCCGTCACCGGCCAGCCGCCGAAGGGCGTGTTACGGCTCTTGGACTGGAACCGCGCAGGGTCCACCGTCCACTCGGCCGCGGGGTCGAGGATCGTCACATCCGCCGGCGCGCCCGGCGCCAGGTGGCCGCCCGGCAGCCCGAGCAGGCGCGCGGGGTCGCGGCTCAGCCGCGAGATCAGCGTCGCCAGCGGCAGGGCGCCCGGCTTGACCAGCCGGTCGAGCATCAATCCAACGGCGGTCTCCAGCCCGACGATCCCGAAGGCCGCGCGATCGAACTCGCCTTCCTTCTCGCTGCCGGCGTGCGGCGCGTGGTCGGTGGCGATGCAGTCGATCGTGCCGTCGACGAGCGCCTCCAGCAGGGCCTCGGTGTCCCGCTTGGACCGCAGCGGCGGGTTCATCTTGGCGTTGGCGTCGAACGTGCGCACCGCGTCCTCGGTCAGCACGAGGTGATGCGGCGTGACCTCCGCGGTCACCCGCACGCCCCGCGCCTTGGCGTCCCGCACGAGCCGGACCGCGCCGGCCGTCGACAGGTGGGCGATGTGCACGTGGGCGCCGGTGAGCTCGGCCAGCAGGATGTCGCGCGCCACCATGATGTCCTCGGCGGCGGCCGGCGCGCCGGCGACGCCGAGCTCGGTGGACACGACGCCCTCGTTCATGGAGGTGTCGCGCGAGAGCTGATGGTCCTCGGCGTGGCTGATGACCGGCGCACCGAAGGGCAGCGTGTACTCCATCGCTCGCCGATAGAGCGCGGCGTTCATCACGCACTTGCCATCGTCGGAGAACGCCACGCAGCCGGCCTCGGCCAGCTCCGCCAGCTCGGCCAGCTCCTCGCCGCCGAGCCCGCGGGTGACCGCGCCGATCGGGTACACGCGCACCACGCCCTCGACGGCGGCCTTGGCGCGGATGTAGTCGGTGATCGACCGGTTGTCGTTCACGGGGTGGGTGTTGGCCATGCAGCAGACGGCGGTGAAGCCGCCGGCGGCCGCCGCCCGCGTGCCGGAGGCGACGGTCTCCTTGTACTCGAAGCCGGGCTCGCGCAGGTGCACGTGGATGTCGATGAACCCCGGGCACACGATCTTCCCGGTGGCGTCGAGGACCGCGGTGCCGTCGGCCACGGGCAGCTCGCGGCCCACGCGCTCGATGCGGCCGCCGCCGATGAGCACGTCCTGCACGGCGTCCGTCGAGTTGGCGGGATCGACCACGCGACCGTTCTTGATCAGCAGGCTCATGCCTGCTCTCCCTTGCTGCCCGCCAGCAGGAACAGCACGCCCATGCGGACGGCCACGCCCTTGGCCACCTGGTCGAGGATCACCGAGTAGGGGCCGTCGGCGAGCTCGGGGGAGAGCTCGATGCCGCGGTTCACCGGGCCGGGGTGCATGATCAGCACGTCGGGGCGCGCCTGCGCCCGCAGCTTGTCGAGCGTGAGCCCCCAGTAGCGCGAGTACTCGCGCAGCGAGGGAATGAGCCCGTTCGTCATCCGCTCGTGCTGCAGCCGCAGCATCATGATCACGTCCACGTCGCGGATCGCGTCTTCCAGCCGGTAGGCGACCTTGACGCCCATCTCCTGGATGAAGGGCGGGATCACGGTGGGCGGTCCCGCCACCGTCACCGTCATGCCCAGCTTGCGCATGCCGTGGATGTTCGAGCGGGCCACGCGGCTGTGGGCGATGTCACCCACGATCGCCACGCTGAGCCCCTCGAAGTGCCCCTTGTGCTCCCGGATGGTCAGCAGGTCGAGCAGCGCCTGGGTCGGGTGCTCGTGGGCGCCGTCCCCGGCGTTCACGATGGAACAGGGCAGCGCGCGCGCCAGCAGTTCGGCGGCGCCCGCGGAGGAATGCCGGACCACCACGACGTCGGGGCTCATGGCCGCGATGTTCTTGGCGGTGTCGATGAAGCTCTCGCCTTTCGACGCGCTGGAGCCGCTGGCCGAGAAGTTGACGACGTCGGCCGACAGCCACTTGCCGGCGATCTCGAACGAGGTACGGGTGCGCGTGGAGTTCTCGTAGAACAGGTTCACGATCGTCTTGCCGCGGAGCGCCGGGACCTTCTTGATCTCGCGGCCGGCGATCTCCTGCAGCGAGGCCGCCGTGTCGACCAGCAGCAGGATCTCGGAGGCGTCCAGATCGCGCATCGCCAAGAGGTCCTTACGGGTCCAACCCATGTCAGGCCTCCTCCGGTTCTTCGATCACCACTCGATCCTCGCCATCGTGCTCGCGCAGCCGGACCGCCACGCTCTCGCGCTTGGACGTCGGCAGGTTCTTGCCGATGAAATCCGGCCGGATCGGCAATTCCCGGTGACCGCGGTCGATCAGGATGGCCAGTTGAATCATCATCGGCCTGCCCAGATCGATGAGCGCGTCGAGCGCGGCCCGGATGGTCCGCCCGGTGTAGAGGACGTCGTCCACCAGGACGACCGTCTTGTTCTTGATGGAGAACGGGATGTCGGTGCCACGGATGACCGGGGCGCCCCGCATGTCGAGATCGTCCCGGTAGAGGGTGATGTCGAGCGTGCCCACCGGCACGGTGGTGCCGTCGATGGTGGCCAGCTTGGTGGCCAGGCGCTGGGCGAGGGTGACTCCGCGCGTGCGCAGCCCGACGAAGGCCAGGTCCTTGGCGCCGCCGTTACGCTCGAGGATCTCGTGCGAGATACGGGTGAGGGCGCGATCGAGTGCAGCCTCGTCGAGGACCTGCGCTTTTTCGCGCAGGCGGGGTGCTCCGGTCATGACCTCTCCTTGCGAGCCTCACGGGGCCCGCTTAAAGGAAGAGCAGCGTCAGGGAATTACTTTACGCGCCTGGTCGCGCTCCTGTCAACGGCTCGTCCCGTGCGGCCAGCAGGGCCATGAGCTGGTCGAGATTGACCGGCTTGGTGAGGTGCGCGTCGAAGCCGGCGGCGACCGCCTGCCGCACGTCCTCGGCCTGGCCGTACCCGGTGAGGGCGATGAGCCGCGTCCCGCTCAGGGCGTCGCTCGCCCGCAGGCGCCGCGCGACTTCCATGCCGTCGATGTCCGGCAACCCGATGTCACACAGGACGACGTCGGGACGTCCGCGCTGGGCCGCCGCCACGCCGTCCATCCCATTGCCGGCCGTCTCCACCCGAGCCCCCTCGGCCTCGAGCATGAACTGCAGCACCGCGCGGGTGTCGTTGTCGTCTTCGACGACCAGGATCGAGCGCTGTCCGAGCCGTCCGGCCGGGCTGGCGCCGCCGCCCAGCGACGTGGGCGTGCTCACCGCCAGGGGCAGCTCCACCCGGAAACAGGCGCCGCGACCGCTGCCCTCGGAGATCACCCGAACCCGGCCGCCGTGCAGCTCGGTGAGACGGCGCACCAGGTCGAGGCCGATGCCGAGGCCGCCCGCGCGCGTCTGGGTGCCCTGCCGGAACGCCTCGAAGATCACCGGCAGGTCGTCGGGCGCGATACCCTCTCCGCTGTCCTCGACCTCGAGCACGCCCTGATCGCCCGCGGCGGACAGGCGGACCGCGATCCGCCCGCCCGGCGGCGTGAACTTGAGCGCGTTGGAGACCAGGTTGCCGGTGATCTGCTGCAGCCGCGCGCCGTCGCCCCACATGGGCAGCGGCGTAGTCGGCAGCTCGGTGTCGAAGCGCAAGCGCTTGAGCGCGGCCGCCTCCTCGTAGGTCTCCACGGCCGTGCGGACGGGATCTCGCAGGTCGAGCGTCTCGAAGCGCAGCGTGAACTTGCCGTGCACGATGCGCGAGAGATCGAGCAGATCGTCGACCAGCCGCACCTGCTGGCGGATGTTGCGGTGAATGGCTTCCAGCGCGCGGGCGGTGACCTCGTCGAGGCTGCGGTGGCGTCGCAGCACCTCGGTCCAGCCGAGGATCGGCTGCAGCGGCGTGCGCAGCTCGTGGGACAGGGCGGCGATGAACTGGTCCTTCAGGCGGCTGGCCATCTCGGCGGTCTCCCGCGCTCCCTCCAGCTCGGCGCGCGCCCGCTCCTGATCGGTCACGTCCTTCCAGGTGACCAGCACCGCCTCGACGCTGCCGTCGGGGCGCCGCAGCGGGTGCGCGCTGGCGCGCAGCTGACGGCGGCCTTCGAGCGGGTGGTCGATGACCAGGGCCTGGCCGGTCACCGATTCGCCGCGTAGTCCCCGCGCCGACGGATAGGCGGCGGCCGCCAGTGGACGCCCGTCCAGATCGAACAGCGGCTGGCGCCGCACTCGTTCGTCCAGCGGCATGCCCTCCGAGAAATCGAGGTTGCGCCGGCCGGCGTCGTTCAGGAAGACGAGGCGGCCCGCGTCGTCGACCACGAAGATGCCCTCGTCGACCAGGTGCACGATGGCCTGCAGCCGCGCGGCCTGGCGGGCGACCTCGCGCTCGAGTCGCGCCGACTCGGTGATGTCGTGCACGACCGCGAGCACGCGATCGTGTCGCCCATCGCCCGCGTCGGAGGGCAGCGGCACCGCGTTGACGAGGCAGGTCAGAGAGCGACCGTCGATCTCGAGCTGCAGCTCGGCGCCGATGACCGCCTGCTGCTGGGCGAGCGCCCGAGCGATCGGGTGCAGCGAGGCGGGCAGCGGCGTGCCGTCGGGCGTGCGCGCGCGGACACGCGCGAGGTGCTCGCCGATCGGGCGCCCCAGGTCACGGTCGGCGCCCAGGACGTGGACGGCCGCGACGTTGACGCGCTCCACGATGCCGGCGGCGTCGACCAGGAGGACGGGCTCGACGAGCGCGTCGAGGACGGCCCCGATGATGCCAGGGGGATCGAGCGGCCTGCGTGAATCGGGACTCACCGCGTCTTCCTGTCGCTGGAGGATTCGTCCGAGGATAGCACGCGGACCGCAGGAGGCAGGCTCAGGACGCGCAGCAGATCGACGGCGAGCAGCCCGAGGGCCGCCACCAGCACCGCCACGCCGAGGACGAAGACCGCGCGGCCGAGCGGCGCGGCCTGGTTGCGCAGCGAGAGCTCGGACAGGATCCAGTTCCAGTCGTGGACGAGGCCCTCGGCGAGGAGCGGCAGCGCCATGTCGCGTCCGTCGGCGACGTAGATCGCCACGTCCGTGATGCTCTCGCCCGTCCAGAAGAGGGTGACGGCCGCCGCGGCCGTCTGGCGGTGCCAGAGAAAATAGCCGGTGCAGACGGCCGGGATCAGCACCTGGTTCAGGGAGCCGCCCAGGACGCCGAGGAAGCGGCCGAAGAAGGCGAAGATCACGTGGCCCGCCTCGTGGAAGACGAGGTCGATCAGGTGCACGAAGGCCAGCGCGCCCCCGTCGGACGGCGTCAGCCCCCGCGCGACGATCATGAGGCCGAGCACGAGCAGCCCGCCGAGCCCGACGCCGCGCGCCAGCACCGCGGCAGTCATCGGGCCAGGTGGATTCATCGCCATCGCTCGATCACGTGGCGTGTGGCCTCGAGCGTGACGCGACCGCGCTTCACCACGAGCGTGCGCGGCGCCAGCGTCGCGACCGCATCCTCGGGACGCCCGCAGTCCCAGACGACGAGGTCGGCGCGACAGCCCGGGGCCAGCCCGTAGTCGGGCAGGCGCAGCAGCCGCGCGGGGTGCAGCGTGATGGCCGCCAGCAGCGCGCGCAGGTCGGCCGGCGTGCCCATGTGCGCCGCCACCGCCGCCACGAAGGCCATGTGGCTGAGATCGGCGGTGCCGACGGGCGTGAACGGATTGCGGATGTTGTTCGAGGCCAGCGCCACCGGCACGCCGGCGGCGAGCAGGCGCCGCACCGGCGTGAGGCCACGCCGCACGTTGTGGTCATCCGTACGCCCCATCAGGTAGAGATCGGTCGCCGGCAGGCAGATCACGCCCACGCCGGCGCCGGCGATCTCCGCGATGATCTCGTCCTGACGGAACCCCGGTACCGCGGCCAGCTCGGACAGGTGACCGACGGCGACGCGGCCCTGCCAGCCGGCCCGCACGGTCTGGGCGGCGATCTCCCGCACGTGCAGGTGGTCGGGCTCGTCGGCGAAGTCGACGTGGAAGTCGACGTCCACGCCGAACGCGGTGGCGAGCGCGAACACGATGCGGATGTGCTCGAGGCCGTCGGTGTCGTTGTACGGGCAGCCGCCGATGAGATCGGCGCCCATCGTGAGCGCCCGGCGCAGCAGCCCCTCCGTGCCCGGCACCTTGACGATGCCCTCCTGGGCGAACGCGCAGAGCTGCAGGTCCAGCGCCGGCGCGTACTCCTCGCGCAGCGGCAGCATCGCCTCCAGGCCGGCCAGCCCGATGATCGGATCGACCTCGACGTGGCTGCGCATCGCCGTGGTGCCCGCCCGCACGGCGAGATCGAGCACCCGGCGGGCGCGGCCGCGGATGTCGTCGATGGTGAACGCGCGCTTGGCCTCGCCGGTGAGCCGGATCGCCTCCTCGAGCGTCCCCGCGGTCGAGGCCACACGGTCGTCGAGCAGCGCCTTGTCGAGGTGGATGTGCGACTCGACGAGCCCCGGCGTCACCAGCCGGCCGCCGAGGTCGATCGTCTCGCGCCCGGTCCGCTCGACGACGTCAACGCCGGCGATGCGCTCGCCGACGATGGCGATGTCGACGAGCCCGTCCCGGTCGAGCAGGCGCGCGCCGCGCAGCAGCAGGTCGACCGTCTCGCTCAACGTCGTGGGCGCCGCGAGCAGACGTCCATGCGACACACTACGACGAATCCCCGGCTGCCGGAAAGGACGATGGACTAGAGTAGGGCGCCATGACGGCCCTGCCGCTCGCCGGCTATCGCGTGCTCGAGCTCGCGCATCTCATCGCCGGACCCGCCTGCGGCATGTACCTCGCGGACATGGGGGCGGACGTCGTGAAGATCGAGCAGCCGGCCGCCGGCGACGCCTCCCGCACCGCCTACGGCAGCCAGCTCGGCGGCGAGAGCGCCGTGTTCGTGACGGTCAATCGCAACAAGCGCAGCGTGGCCCTCGACCTGGCGCGGCCCGAGGGCCGCGCGGCGTTCGAGCGGCTGGTCGCCCGCGCCGACGTGGTGATCGAGGCTTATCGCGGCGGCGTCGCCGAGCGCCTGGGCATCGACTGGGCGCACCTGGCCCCGCTCAATCCCCGGCTCGTCTACTGCTCGCTCTCGGCGTTCGGTTCCGAAGGACCGTGGCGCGACAAGCCCGGCGTCGACATGCTCGTGCAGGCGATGGGCGGGCTCATGGCCGTGATGGGCGAGCCCGACGGACCGCCGGTGCTGTGCGGCGCGCCCGTCCTCGACACGATCGGCGCGCTCATGGCCGGGCAGGGCATCCTCACCGCGCTGCTGCACCGAGAGCGCACCGGCGAGGGTCAGCGCGTCGACGTCTCGCTGCTCAACGGCACGCTGCTCGCCCACGCGGCGCGGCTGTCGATCTTCCTGGCCACCGGCGAGGAGCCGGGCCGCTGGGGCAGCGGCCATCCCTACATCGTCCCCTTCCAGGCCTTCGAGGCGCGCGAGGGCTGGGTCTACGTCGCGGTCTGGATCGACCGGCTGTGGGCGCCCTTCTGCGAGGCGATCGAGCGCCCGGCGCTGGCCACCGATCCGCGATTCGCAAGCCGCGCCGACCGGCTCCAGCGCCGCGCCGAGCTCACCGCGCTGCTCGCGGAGGTGTTCCGCACGCGCACCGTGTCCGAGTGGATGAGCCGGCTGGAGGCGCACGACGTGCTGTGCGCGCCGGTCAACCGCTACGCGGACCTTCCCCGCGATCCGCAGGTGATCGCGACCGGGTTGATCGTCGAACAGGAGCATCCGCGGGCCGGTCGCTTCTGGACGCTCGACACGCCGATCCGATTCAACCGAACCCCAGGCGGGATCCGGACACCGGCCCCGGCGCTGGGCGAGCACACCGACGCGGTTCTCGGTGAGGCCGGCCTGGGGCCGAGCGAGATCGCCAAGCTCCGCGACGCCCGCGTGATCGCCTGACCCAGGCCCGGGTGTGCCCCGTCGCATGCGCTTCTGACACAGGTTGCGTCAGTCCGTCACACGGCCGTCATCGTCCGGTGGACCCGCGGAGCGGGGAGGGACCGTCGGCCGCGTACGATGAGTCGACGCCCACAACCTGTCGCCCATGGTCCGTTGGGGGCCGATCGTGGCAATCCGTTTGCACGGCCGGGCGCCCGTGACAAAACGGATCTTGGTCGTCGACGACATGCAGTACCTTCGCGACGTCCAGGTCCTGCTGCTGAACGACGCCGGCTACGCCGCCACGGCCCTCGGCAGCGCCCGGGAGGCGCTCGAGCGGCTGCCCGACCTGGCGCCCGACCTGATCCTGCTCGACGTCTCCATGCCCGGGATGGACGGCCGCCAGTTCCTGACCCGGCTGCGGGCCGCGCCCCAGTGGCGGCGGCTGCCGGTGATTCTCACCACCGGACGGTCCGTGGAGGACGTGGCGCGTGAGAACGGCTGCGACGTGCTGTCCAAGCCGTTCAGCGAGGCGGCCCTGCTCGACCTCGTGAAGCGCCTCATCGGCACCGCGGCGAACGGCACAAACCGCACCTCATAGCCTCGCCTCGGCCAGCGCCTCCAGCGCGGCCGTGAAACAGCCGAGCGGCGCCCGCACGACCCCGGCGCCGACCTGTCCGGTGCCGGCCCGCCGTCCGGCGATGCCCGTGTTGATCAGCGGCGTGACGCCCGTCTCCACCACGCGGCGCACGTCGATGCCGACCGGCGTGCCCCGCTCGTCCAGCGTCGGGATGCGGAAGTGCGGATGCTCGCCCACGGTGATGTCCCGCATGGCCTCGGTGACGGCCAGCGCCTCCGCCATCCCGCCGGCGCCGACGAAGCGCGCGACCGCCGGCGAGGCCGCCATCGCCACGCCTCCCAGACCGATCGTCTCCACGATGGCGCTGTCGCCCATGTCGGGATTGGCGTCGTCGGGACCGAAGCCGGGGAAGTAGAGTCCCACCGGCGTTTCGACCGGCGCCGTGAGCCATCGATCGCCGAGCGCCGAGACGCGGATGCCGAACTCGGTGCCGTTGCGCGCCAGCGTCGTCACCAGCGTGGAGTTCGCGACCCCGGCGGCCGCGTCCGCGATCGACTTGCCCGCGGCCATCGCGAGATTCAGGAAGAACTGATCGTTGCCGGCGAGGAACTCCGCCAGCCGCGCGACCGCGTGGTGGCGGCCGCCGGCGCGCGCCACGTGCGGCATGAGGGCGCGGGCCATCAGCGCCGAGGCGGCGAGGTTGCGCTGGTGCATCTCGTCGCCCATCCGGAGCGCCTGGGCCATGAGGGGGCGCAGCGGCAGGCCGCCGGCGGCGCGGATGGCGGCGCCGAGCAGCGGCCCGGCCTCGGTGGCCAGCCAGCGCAGGCGAGCGACGACGCTGTCGTCGTTGGCGCCGAAGCGCAGGACCTTGCCGAGCCCCTCGTTGATGGTGACGTGGGCGCGGTTGCCGTAGGCACGGTTCTCGACGATGAACACGGGCATCGAGCGCGTGATGAGGCCGGTCATCGGCCCCACCGCGCGCCAGTGGTGGCACGGCTCCAGCCGCACGCGCCCTCGCTCGACGAGCCGTCGGGCCGCGTCGTCGTTGGCGGCCCAGTCCTCGTAGCGGATCGCGCACAGCACGGCGGCCTGCATCGGCTCGCACATGCGCGCCCACGCCAGCGGCGGGCCCGCGTGGAGCACCGTGTTCTCGGGCAGCTCGAGCGCCTCCCACGCCGGGCGGCAATCGACGAGGACGGGATCGCCGCCCACCAGCCGGGCGAGCGCGTCGGCATTGGCCGCGTCGACCGTGGCCGCGCGCGCCTGGAGGCGATCGAGCAGCGCCACCAGCCGTGGATCGCCGCCGGCCGGTGGCGTCCACGCCAGGTGCACGACCGGCACCTCGAGACGCTCGAGCGCGCGCGCGAAGAGATCCAGGCCGAGGCTGATCACGCGCGGCGGCGTGCCGAGGAAGTCGGGCGTCATCGGGGCGGCGCCGCGCGACGGACGATCAACATCGTGTGCGTGCGGATCCGGAGCGCGTCGAGGACCTCGACGTCGGGGCGGACCTGGCCGCGCATCAGGTTCCAGGCGCGATCGGTGACGACGACCACGGGTCGCTCTGGCCGGCCGGTCCACGTATCGGCGACCGTCCGCACCTGCGTCAGCGCCCGGCGGAGATAGAAATCGATGGAGAAGAAGCGGCCGCCGATGATGCCGACCTCGCCGCCGTCCGCGTGACGATCGACGAGGGCCGCGAGCGCCGGATAGTTCTGGCCGCGGTTCACCCACGTGTTGTGAAACATCACGCCGCCGGTGAGCAGCACCGCCATGCCGACGGCGACGCCCGGAACGAGCACTCGCGGACGGCGGAGCAAGGTCCAGCAGTTCTTGAGCGGCCGGGGGCCGCCCAGGTACCACGCGAGCCAGTCCTCCCAGACGACCGTGCGCGCGAAGCTGCGACTGCCCGCGAAGAGGAACGGCACCAGCCAGGCGGCGGTCACGACGATGAAGGCCAGCAGGCCGAGCGCGGAGCCGAGGCGCCGCAGACCGCGCACACCCGCGTCGGTCAGCAGCCAGATGATGACGACCGGCAGCGGCAGCACGATCGGGAGCTGCGATGTCGCCTCGGTCACGCGCCCGCCCGGCATCGAGAAGATCTTGATCGCCCATGGATAGAGCAGGGGCTTGTTGCGATAGCGCTGGGCGTCGAACCAAGTGCCGCGAGCGAGCATGTCCTGCGCGAGGTTGGCGAAGCGCGCCTCATCGCCGGTGACGATGAACCGTTGGCCCAGAGGCAACAGCATGAGCCGTGCGGCGAATGCGCCCACCAGCGCCGGGCGCCGGATCACGGCTCGATGCCGGCCGCGCGCTCGGCGATCAGCGCGGCGAGGCGCGCAGCCTGCGCGTTGGAATCCATGACGAGCACGCCGGCCCGTCCTAGCGCCACGACCTGTCGCGAGCGCACCTGGGGATCCTGCTCGGTACCGGTGACGCTGGCGACCACGGCCAGTCCGCGCCCGTCCCCCGCGGCCGTGCGTCGCGCCGCCTCGATCGCGGGCGCCAGCTCCGCGGCCGGATCGGGATGCGCACCGTAGCCGAGCACGACGTCGACGAGCAGCACCGCGGTGGCGGGATCGCCCGCCTCGCGCGCGATCCACTCGCTCCGGACGGCCCCGTCGATCATCGGATGCGGCCGGCCCAGCGTGAAGACGTCGTCGCCGAGATCGACGACGCGGTGAGCCGTCCCATCACCGCGCACGCCGGGCGCGACATCGGCGAGCCGCGCGCTCAAGAGTGTGACCGCTTCCAGCGCCAGGGTGCCGCCCGCGTACACGCCTCGCACGAAACGCTGACCGGCGGCGAGCGCCGCGGCGTGCGTGGTGACCAGCCGCTCGATCTCGTCGGCCGGCCGCGAGAACTCCACCGCGCGCGGTGCTTCACGACGCGCCAGCGCCACCGCCGCGAGCGCGGCATCCTCGAGCGTCGACGCGTGATGGATCGGGGCGGCGCCCGACGTCGGTATTGTTGTAGCGGGGACCGCGAGGCCGGCTTGGACCGTGGGTGGGCTGTTCGAGAAGGGCGTGGCTCCGGGCGTGTTGTCCACCCGCGGCAGGCATACGACGCTCGGCTTGGCCAGCGCGGCCAGCGCCTCGGCCAGGCGCGGGGCGACGGCGCCACCGGGCGCCTTGCCGATGACGACCACGACCTCGGTGGCGGCGTCGGCGCCGAGCGCGGCCAGCGCGGCCAGCGTCATACGCCCGCCGACGGGGTCGGAGAGATCACGACCGCCCACGCCGATCGCGTGCGAGACCCCTTCTCCCTCGCCGGCCAGCCGGCAGCTCACCTCCTGCAGGCCGGTGCCGGACGCGGCGACGATGCCGATACGTCCGCGCGGCACCGCGTTGGCGAAGCCCAGCGGCACGCCACCCACGATCGCGGTGCCGCAATCGGGGCCCATGAGAAAGAGGCCGCGCGCGATCGCCACGCGCTTGAGCTCGATCTCGGTCTCGACGGGGACGTTGTCGCTGAACAGCATGACGTGCAGGCCGGCGTCGAGGGCGCGGCGGGCCTCCGCGCCCGCGTAGACGCCCGGCACCGAGATCAGCGCGAGGGTCGCATCCGGCAGGGCGCGCAGGCCGCCGGCCAGCCCGCGCGGATGCACCGCGCCCGGCTTCGTCGGCGCCGACCGTCGAGCGGCGAGGGCCGCCTCGGCGACGGCGCAGGCGGACTCGGCCGCCGCCCCGTCGTCGGCGACGACGGCGATGACCAGATCGGTCGGCCCGGCCGTCCGCCCCTCGGCGTCGAGCAATCCGGCCTGCTCCAGGAGCGCGCGGTTCGCCGGGGTTCCCATCATCGCGGCCGCCCGGCGGACGCCGGCCACCGCGTGCATGTTCTGGGTGAGTCGCATCAGCGTGACGGAGTCCTGATAGACGCTATGCCGTACGAAGTTCCAGACGGGCACCGGCCGATACTACACCAACGTTACAGCCGGACCCGCGAGGCACCACGCGCGCCGGCCCGGCTACTTCGGCGGTGTGATCCCGTAGGCGCGGATTTTCCGGTAGAGGTGACTCCGCTCGATGCCGAGGCGCTCGGCCGTGCGCGTCATGTTCCAGTCCTGGGCGCGCAGCTCGGCCAGGATGTAGGCGCGCTCGAAGCTGTCGCGCGCCTCCTTGAGCGGCTTGCCGTCGCCCGGCGCCGCCGCGGCGGCCGTCTCGGTCTTGGGCCGGAGCGGCGGCGGCAGATCCTCGGCCGCGATGGCGTCGCCGGGGACCATGATCACGAGGCGCTCGACCATGTTGCGCAGCTCGCGCACGTTGCCGGGCCAGTCGTACGTCATGAAGTACGTCAGGGCCGAGGGCGCCACCGTCTTGAGCCGCTTGCCGTTCTCGGCACAGAACACGCGGATGAAGTGCTCGACCAGCGCGGGCACGTCCTCCTTGCGAGCGCGCAGCGGCGGCACCTCGATCGGGATGACGTTGAGGCGATAGAAGAGGTCCTCGCGGAACGCGCCCTGCGCGATGAGCGAGACCACGTCGCGGTTGGACGCGGCGATGACGCGGACGTCGACGCGGAGCGGCTCGCGCCCGCCCACCCGCTCGAAGGCCTGCTCCTCGAGCACGCGGAGCACCTTGGCCTGAGTCTTGAGGCTCATGTCGCCGATCTCGTCGAGAAAGAGCGTGCCGCGATCGGCGGTCTCGAACTTGCCACGGCGGCGAGCCAGGGCGCCGGTGAACGCGCCTCGCTCGTGACCGAACAGCTCCGACTCGATCAGCTCCTCGGGGATCGCCGCACAGTTCACCTCGACGAACGGCTGGTCCGCCCGCGCCGACAGCGCGTGGATGGCCCGGGCCACCAGCTCCTTGCCGCTGCCGTTCTCGCCGTGGATGAGCACGCGCCCGCTGCTGGGGGCCGCGATGGCGATCTGCTCGCGCAGCGCCCGGATCGGCGCGCTCTCCCCGATGATCTCGGTGCGCTGATCGAGTCGCGCCCGCAGCGTGGCGTTCTCGCGCTCCAGCCGCCCGTGCTCGAGGGCGCGGGTCACCGTGACCAGCGTCTTCTCCAGGGACAGCGGCTTCTCGATGAAGTCCCAGGCGCCGAGGCGGGTCGCCTTGATCGCCGTCTCGATGGTGCCGTGGCCGGAGATCACCACGACGGTGGCGTCGGGTCGCAGGCGTTTGAGCTCGGCCAGTGTCTCCAGGCCGTCCATGCGCGGCATCCAGATGTCCAGGAAGATGAGATCGGGCGCCTCGTCGGCGATCGCCTTGAGGGCGTCGGCGCCGTTGCCGACCGCGCTGACCCGATAGCCTTCGTCCTCGAGGACGTCGCGCAGGGCCTTTCGGATCGCCGGCTCGTCGTCGACGATCAGGATGTGCTCGGCCGCCATCCTAGTACATGGGGGGCCACGAGATGGCCTCCCATACCCCCCCGACGCTCGGAGCGCCCCGGCTCAGCCGTGGCGCTCCTCGAGCTTCACTCATACGCCTACACCTCGACCGCGGCCGGTGTGCGGGCCACGGGTAGCTCGATGATGAAACGGCTTCCGCGGGGCTCGTTGTCCTCGACGCTGACGGTGCCGCCGTGCTCGGTGGCGATCTCGCTGACGATGGGCAGACCGAGGCCCATGCCGGTGACCTTCGTCGAGAAGTGCGGCAGGAACAGCTTGTCACGGTCGTCGAGCGGGATGCCGGGGCCGGTGTCGCTCACCACGATGCGCACGCGGCCGGACTCGGGCAGGTACTGCGTCTCCACGAGCACCTCTCCGCCGGTGGCGCCGACGGCCTCCACCGCGTTGTCGACGAGGTTCAGGACCGCGCGCTTGATGTGGTCGGGATCCACCTCGCACAGCGGCAGGTCGTCGGCGTGGCGGGTGGCCAGCGCCAGGCCGGGGTGCGAGTCGCGATAGAGGGCCGTCACGCCCTCGACGAGCGGCCGCACGTCGGTCGGCTTGGGAACGAAAGCCGGCATGCGCGCGAAGCGCGAGAACTCGTCGACCAGCCGCCGCAGCCCGTCGACCTCCTGCACGATCGTGTCGGTGCACTCGGCCACCAGCCGATGCTCGTCGTCGTCGCCCCAGCCCAGCCGGCGCCGCAGGCGCTGGGCCGAGAGCTGGATCGGCGTGAGCGGATTCTTGATCTCGTGGGCGATGCGCTGGGCCACCTCGCGCCAGGCGGCCAGCCGCTGGGCCTTGAGCAGCTCGGTGAGATCGTCGAGGACGACCACGGCCCCCGCGTACTCGCCGTTCTCCCCGCGCAGCGCGGTGGCGGCGGCGAGCAGCGACAGCGCGACGCCGCCGCGACGCATGGGCAGCTGGAGGGCGACGCTGCCGGTCCGCGGCCGCCGCGCGCGCTGCACCAGGCTGACGATCTCGCGCAGCTCGGGCCCTGCGAACACCTCTTCCAGCAATCGCCCCACGCTGGCCGTCTCGGCGATGCCGAACATGCGGGCGGCGGCCCGGTTGATCGTCGTCACCCGACCGAGGGGATCGAAGGACACCACGCCGGTGGTGATCGCCTCCAGGACGGTCTCGATGTAGCGCCGGCGGTCCTCGAGCTCGGTGTGCTTGTCCTGCAGGTCGAGGTAGGCCTCCTCGAGCTGCCGCTTGGACTGGCCCAGGTCGTCGGTCATCCGGTTGAACGACTCGACCAGCGTGCCGATCTCGTCGTCGCCCCGCGTCTGCACCTTGTAGGCGAGGTTGCCGGCCGCCACCTCGCGCGTGCCCTCGGCCAGCTGCTCGATGGGCCCGGTGATGCCGCGGGCCAGGTGCAACGCGAACCAGGTGAACGAGAAGACGACGATCAGCGTCATCAGGAGGAAGAGCAGGATATAGATGCCCTTGATCGGGTTCTTCAGCAGCTTGAGCTGCTTGTATTCGAGGAAGGCCTGCGAGATCGCGCGCACCCGCTGCTCCAGCCGCTCGGTCACGTGCGTGCCGATCACCACCGCGCCCACGACCTGGCGCTCGCCCCCGCGCGCGGACCAGATGGGAGTGACGGCCTCGATGAGGTCGCCGTTGGTCAGCTCGCGGACGGTGGTGACCTCCTGGCCGCCGAGCCCGCGCCGGACCTGGTTCTCGTTGAGCTCGCGCGTGGGCAGGTCGCCCAGGATCGGATCCTTGGCATGGACCAGCTCCTGGCCGCTGCCGTTGACCACGGTGATCGTGCCGATCGAGAGCAGATCCTGCTGCTCGACCACGTAGGCGGCCAGCGCCTCCCGGCGGTCGTCGCGCAGCAGCCCGTCGCGGTCGATGACGCGGGCGATATGCTGGCCGTGGCGGAGCGCCGTGCGCTCCAGGTTGGCGTAGTACGTCTGGGCGACGGCCAGCGCCTGATCGAGGGGCCGCTCGACCTGGGGCTTGAACCAGCCCTCGATCGACTTGTTGATGAAGTTCGAAGCGATGAGGAAGATCAGGCCCGCCGGCGCCACCGACAGCAGCAGGAACGCCAGTACCAGCTTGGCCCGGAAGCGGGCGCCGATCACGTTCTGGTGGCGCTCGAGCCACAGCTTCACCAGATTGCGGAAGAGCAGCAGGATCAACAGCAGCAGCACGATCAGGTTCAGGTTGAACAGGGCGAAGATGACGATGTTGGAGGCCACCGGCAGCTCGGGCGCGAAGATCCCGAGGTCGAACGCGGTGGCGCCGCCGATGAGCAGCAGGAAGGCGGCGATGATGACGAGGTTGCGCTTGCGGCGGTTCTGGTCGCTCAGCAGCGGCATCGCTACTGCACCCGCTGCATCGTTCGATAGTCGGACTGGCGCATCACCTGCTCGGCGGTGCCGGCCATGCGCGTCACGATGGAGTTCTCGCCGTTCAGCGACGACTCGGCGTGCACGCGCACGTAGATCACCTCGGCCGGGTCCACGGCGCCGATGGGACTGAGCTTGAGGCCGCGCACCTCGGACAGCACCCGCTGAGCGTCGCGCAGGTCGCGCGTCACGTGCGGCGACCGAGTCTCGCCCTTGAGCGTGGTGACCTTGTACTCCTTGGTGACGACGTTGTAGGCCAGCTGGCGCTCGACCACCTTGGTCAGCAGCCGGCTGTCGCGCCAGTAGCGGTTGTACTGCCACAGCTCGACGGTGTAGCGGACGTGGGTCGGGATGCCGCTCTGGACCCCCTCCTGGAAGGCGGGACCGATGGCGCCCAGCACGGCCACATTCACCGTCAACTCATGGTCGTTGAGGAACACGTCCAGGTCGCTGATGCGGAGGTCGGCGCCCGCCGGGGCCGCGACCACCACGATCAGCGCCGCCACCGCCGCCGCCCAGAGCGAACGCACGCGAGTGCTCGCAAGCATAGGCGAACGCAACATTATAGCGCCCCGACTCGCCTGATCCGGCGACCCGAACGCCGGCTAACGTGGGAGCGGAGATTCGGGGACGCCCCGGCTCCGGCGGGGCGTCCCGAGCGATCCGGGGCTTGGGGGCCATCTCGGGGCCCCCATGTGCGTCAGATCGCGGCGGGAGCGGGGGTGAAGCCGTCGGCCTCGAGGGCCGGTGCGACCCGAGCAACGGCGCCGGCCGGGCGGCGCTCGAGGCCGAGGGCGCGCTGGATCTCGACCACGAGGTCGAAGTTGAGCGCGTGGCCGGCGTTGCGCGCGACGACGTGCCCGAGGAGGGGTCGGCCGAGCAGCGCCAGGTCGCCGACCAGATCGAGCACCTTGTGGCGGACGAACTCGTCGCGATAGCGCAGGCCGTTCAGCGTGCCCCGCTTGCCGACGACGATGGCGTTGTCGAGTGACCCGCCGAGGGCCAACCCGTGCTTGCGCATGGCACCCAGGTCCTTGAGGAACCCGTAGGTGCGGGCCGGCGCGTACTCGTTGATGAACGACTCCTCGGTCGGCACCCACGACAGCACCTGGGTGCCGATGGCCGGATGATCGTTGTCCAGCGTGTAGCTGATGCGCAGCTCGTCGGCCGGCAGGATCCGGATCCAGCGGTTGCCGCTACCGACGTGCAACGGCTGGCGGATCGTGATCGGCCGCCGCCGCGCGCTCTGGGCCGTGCGACCGGCCGCGTTCAGCAGCCCCACGAAGGGCTTCGCACTGCCGTCCATCGCCGGCACCTCGGTGCCATCGACCTCCACGGCCAGGTTGTCGATGCGGAGCCCCGCGGCCGCCGCCATGAGGTGCTCGACGGTCTGGATCCGGGTGCCGTTGCGACCGATCGTCGTGGCGTAGTGGGAGTCGACGACGCTCTCGGGCGCCGCCGCGATCGGTTGGCCGTCACGGCCGACCCGGAAGACGATGCCGGAGTCGGGTGGGGCTGGCGAGACCGTGATCTTCACTGGCTTGCCGCAATGGAGGCCGATACCTTCGAGGGCGACCGGCCGCCGGATCGTCTGCTGGCGCATCACGGGGCAGAGCTAACAGCAACGTAGGTGCCACGGCTGTCAAGAATCCTAACAGGTTGAAACATTGACACATTTGTCCAGGGACCAACCTCGCGTAAGTCCGGATCGTCGCTGGGATGACACGGCCCCATGAGCCCTGAGTCTCATTTATGAGACGGCTCTCAGCTTTTTACACATCGACGATGATCCGGGCCTCATGGAGGCCCTCGCGGACCGTGACCGCGACCTGATGGTAGGTCGCGCCCTTGACGACGGTGCCGACTCGATGACGACTGTGGTCGAGGGGCTCGCCGTGCAGCACTCCGTGGGCGAGCGTATCGGTGCACACGGTCAACTCCACGGACCGGGCGACGAACCCCTCGATCTCGTGCACGTAGAGGCACTCGTCGATCCAGGCCACCAGGAGCGCCTCCGGTGACTCGGCCTGGGCTCGGACTTCGCGTCGCTCGCGCGGCTCTACTTCGTCGGGGGACACGAGCAGCGAGAACACGCCGAGCGTGGCCTGGGCGAATGCCTCACCACGCGTGCCGCCCCAGCCGCGCACACCCACGTCGGCTTCGACATCGAAGTGCTCCCAGCCCGCGCTGCTCATCCGAGGTCGCCGAAACGCGACTGTAGGATCGCGACGATCGCCGGGCCCGCGGTCTCGGTGCGCAGGATACGGGGGCCCAGCGAGGCGACGCTGAAGCCGTGCGCGCGCGCCGCCTCGACCTCGGCATCCGCCAGTCCGCCCTCCGGCCCGATCATGACCAGGACCGAGCGGGGTATGGCGACGGCCTCCAGGGCGTCGTTGAGCGGCACGCCGCCGCCCTCCCACAGGCACAGGGCCAGATCGGCCGGTTCCCCGGCCGCCAGCCATTCGCTCAGGGGACGGGGCGTTTCGACCTCGGGGATCACCGCCCGACCGGACTGCTTGGCGGCTTCACGGGCGACGCGCTGCCAGCGCCGCGCGCGGTCGCGCCAGCGCGGCATCTCCAGGCGTACGATCGTGCGCTCGCACAGCGCGGGCAACACGCGCGCCACGCCGAGCTCGGTGGCCGCGCGGACGATCGTCTCCATCTTGTCGCCCTTGGGCACCCCCTGGATCAGCGTGATGGCCAGCGGCGAGGCGGCCGCGCCGCTGGTCACCGCGAGGACGGTGCCGACGGCGGCCTCGCCCAGGCTCTCGAGGCGCACGGTGTAGTCGTGGCCGGCGCCGTCGGTGGCGACGATCGTGTCGCCGGGGCGCAGGCGCAGGACACGGGCGAGATGGTTCGACTCACCGGCGTCGAAGGTGACGCGACCGTCGGCGAGCTGATCAGGCTGCAGCGTGAAGCGGCGCATGCCGAAGGGCGAGGCTGGTCCATCCCTCGAGGCTGCGCGTCGCCTCGAGGCGGAAGCCGTGAGCCGCGAGCGCGGCCGTGATCGCCTCGGCTTCGGCGTCCAGCAGGCCTCCGAGCACGAGCGCGCCGCCGGCGGCGACGAGGTCCCGGTAGCGCGCCGCCAGCGCGCGATGGGCGGACGCCAGCAGATTGGCGAGCACGAGCGGCGCCGGCTCGGCTGCGAGCGAGGCGGCGTCGGCGACGACCGCGTGCAGACCTGCCGCGATGCCGTTGCGCTCGGCATTGCTCACGGTGGCGGCGACCGCATCGGGGTCGGTGTCGCAGGCCAGCACCTCCGCGACGCCGAGCTTCGCCGCGGCGATCGCGAGAATGCCGGAGCCCGTCCCCAGGTCGATGACGCGCTTCGGGCGGTCCGTGGCGACGAGCGTCTCGAGGAGCTCGAGGCAGCCGGCGGTGGTGCCGTGATGGCCGGTTCCGAACGCGCGGCCGGGCTCGATCGCCAGGACGATGCGGTCAGACGTTGCCGGGATGTCCCACGGTGGCGCCACGAGCAGCGTGCGTCCCACGGCGATGGGGCGAAAGTGCTCACGCCAGGCCGCTGCCCAGTCGGCGTCGGCCAGGGGCTCGAGCCGCGCGTGGCGCCCGGCGTCCAGGCCGAGCGCGCGCAGTCCGTCGAGATAGGTGTCGACGCGGCCGGCGAGGGCGTCGCGGTCCACCGGGGCGGGGAAGAACGCGCGCAGGCGGGCGGGCGTGTCGACGATCGTCTCCTCGACGACACCGACGGCGCCCAGCTCCCACAGGAAGTTCGTGAGCGCTTCCGTGGCCTCCTCGCCCACGTCGACGGTCACCTCGACGTAGGTGGGGCCGCCGGCGACCGTGGTCACCCGAGGAGCTTCTTCATGCGTTCGAGGAACGAGGTGGCGAGCGGCCCGCGCTCCTTGGAGGCTTCCTCGAACGCCTCCAGCGCCTCGCGCTGCTTGGCGTTCAGCTTGTGGGGCACCTCGAGGAGTAGTCGATAGCAGGCATCGCCGTGGCCGCGCTCGCGCAGGCGCGGCATGCCGCGGCCGCGAAGCCGCAGCACCTGGCCGGGCTGGCTCCCACCCGGCACCTTGAGCTTCGCCGTGCCGCCGAGCACCGGGACCTCGAGCTCGGTGCCGAGCGCCAGGTGCGGGAACGACACCGGCAGGTCGCAGTAGAGATCGCCGCCGTTGCGGGCAAACATGGCGTGCTCACGCAGGCGGACCAGGACGTACAGATCGCCCGCGGGGCCGCCGTTGAATCCACCGGAGCCCTCGCCGGTGAGCCGCAGCTGCATGCCGTCCTCGACCCCGGCGGGGATCTTGATCGACAGCAGACGCTCGGTGCGCTGGCGCCCCTCGCCGCGGCAGCTCTTGCAGGGGGTCTTGTTGATCTGCCCCTCGCCCATGCACTTGGGGCAGGGGCGTGCCACGGTGAGGAAGCCGTGGCTCATGCGCACCTCGCCGCGCCCGCCGCAGCCGTCACAGGCGACCTTGCGGGTGCCGGCCTCGGTGCCGGTGCCGCTGCACGTCGCGCACGTCTCCAGGCGCGGGAGCTGGACCTTCGTCTCGAGCCCGGCCGCGGCTTCTTCCAGCGTGATCTTCATCTCGTACTGGAGGTCTTCGCCGCGCGCCGCCCGCGTGCGCCGGCCGCGCCCGCCCCCGCCCAGGAAGTTCTCGAAGATGTCCTCGAAGAGCGAGCCGAAGCCGGCGTCGAAGCCGCTCGACGACCCGGTGCCGGGCGCGGTGCCGAAGCGATCGTAGTGGGCGCGCTTGTCGGGATCGGACAGGACTGCGTAGGCCTCGTTGATCTCCTTGAAGCGCTCCTCGGCCTGCTTGTCGCCCTGGTTGCGGTCGGGGTGGTACTGCATCGCCAGCGAGCGGAACGCTTTCTTGAGCTCCGCCTCGGTGGCCTGCGGCGTGAGGCCGAGCGTCTCGTAGTAGCCGGCCACCTACGCGGCGTCCTCGTCGGGCGGGGTGGCCACCGCGACCAGCGCGGGGCGCAGCACGCGGCCGTGCAGGAGGTAGCCGGGGCCGGTCTCGCTGACGACGGTGTCCGGTGTCGCCTCGCCGCTGACCACGCGCGCGATCGCCTCGTGGCGCGCGGGATCGAATCGCTGGCCGACCGCCGAGTAGCGGCTCAGCCCGGCACGCTCCAGCACGCGCAGCAGCTCGCGCTGGATGAGGTCCACGCCGTCGATCACGTTGCCGGTGCTCCCGCTGGCGCGGGCGGCGGCGAGGGCCCGGTCGAAGTTGTCGAGGATCGGCAGGAGATCGCGCAGGAGCGCCTCGTTGGCGTACTTCACCCGGTCGTCGGCCGTACGCTCGAACCGGCGGCGGACGTTCTCGGTCTCGGCCAGTGCGCGGAGCAGACGGTCCTGGTTGTCCTGCAACTGCCGCCGCAGGTCGTCGATCTCGGCCTGGGCGGTGGGCTGATCGGGCTCGGCAGTGTCGGGCGGCGTGCGGTCGTCCATATCCCTCGAATTATAACAGCGGCTCCGAGGGTCGCCCGGCCGCTCAGCGCCGAGGCCGATCGTAAGCCCGAGAAGCACAGCTGGCCCCCATGCCCTCAGTGCGAGATCGAGGGACGCCACGGCTGCGCCGGGGCGTCCCGAGCGAAACGGGGCTTGGGGGGCCGCCCGAGCTGGCCCCCCAAGTCCTCACAGCGCGAGAATCGAGGGACGCCACGGCTGCGCCGGGGCGTCCCGAGCGAAACGGGGCTTGGGGGGCCGCCCGAGCT
>Ga0134124_10000664_pt1 | contig 27342 bp, 23 predicted proteins | sample KB304_FD_96880 | JGI IMG/M metagenome (GOLD analysis project Ga0134124, IMG submission 96880) | Terrestrial soil microbial communities without Nitrogen fertilizer from Kellogg Biological Station, Michigan, USA - KB3-0-4 | ecosystem: Environmental > Terrestrial > Soil > Unclassified ... | reverse complement strand
GGGCGCGTTCCCACGTGTTACTCTCCCGTCTGCCGCTGCCGTATTGCTACGGCCGCTCGACTTGCATGTGTTAGGCCTGCCGCCAGCGTTCGCTCTGAGCCAGGATCAAACTCTCAAGTTGGACGAGATTTTGATTTCCGGCTTAGTCACAACGTTTGACGAGGTCCCTACACGTCTGACCGTTTGACGGGTCAGGCAATGTAGAAAACCTTGAAACGTAAGACCGCCGAAGTCTCTTCCTGGCCGTCCTGCTAGAGAGAATTGCTTCTCTTTCGAAGGAGCGGCCCGCAAGGACCCCGCCGCCTACGTTTCTCTTTCTTCCGATTCACTTGTCAAACAGCCCGGAGACGGGAGTCTCCTCTCTTCGGTTGCCCGAAGAGCCGTCGAAGCGCCACGCATCCGATGACTGTCGGATGTCGTTTCACTGTTCCAGTGAGGAGCTTCAGAGGCGCGCCATCGCGCCGTAAGAGCGGTCGGCGCGCCGATGGGTCGTATATAGGCGAGGTCTCGGATGACTGTCAACCGGAAATCTTCGCGATTTTTCGGTTGCGGCGTCCTGTCTTTCGGCCCACCCCCATATGGGCGGGGCCGATGATTAAACAAGACGTTAACGGCCGTTGCGCCGCAGTGAAGCCATATTCCTGGGTCGTCCTAGGGCTTCTGTTCGAGGGATGGGTTGCGAACGGAGGCCAGCCGGCCGCCGTCAATCAGTCGAATTAACGAGCGTTGTCCGCCGTCATTGACGGACCAAGGACCAGTCGGCATCGTGCCGACCGTTGATTCAAGCGGCTGCCGCCGGCCAAAGGGGTTTGGCTTGCGGCGGACTTCCTTCGATCGTGAAGCGCAGGGGACGGCGAGCTTGGACCAAACACGGTCGCGCGGCGCATATCGATCGAGAGTGGCCGACGCTATCGAGCTCGGCAACGAACCGCCGCTATCCGTCGACGGCGGCACCAGCGCATTCGTCGACCGCCGCCGCGTCTCCGTGCAGTGGTTTGCCGGCACAATTCTGACCGCCCTCAGCGGCGCTGCTCTCATGGGCGGCGCCGTTTTTGCGTCGCTCGACGGAGAAACCAATTTCGCCTCGCTGCCGGAACGCGTTGAAGTCGCGCTGCGCGGCGCGCTCAGCGTCGGCAGCGAGAAGATCGGCATCCGCAAGAGCGACCGCCTGCCGACGCTCGAAGAGCCGTCCTTCGCGCGCCAGGTGATCCGCGTCTCCACCATCACGCGCGCCGGCAACCATGAAGTCGTGCGCGTGCGGCCATTCGTGCGCGTCTCCGGCAACCTCTCGCTCACCGCATCCGATCTTTCCGCCAGCATTCCGCCGTTCAACCCGCAGCGCATTTTGGCCGAATCCGCGCCCGGCGCAGTGGCCGCATCGGAGGACACGCCTGCGGCCGAGCCGGACGCCGAGGTTGCCTTCGTAATGCGCGACCTGACGCCGATGATGCCGAAGCTGAAGATCGCGCTGCTCACGCCGAATGACGAAGTGATGGCGCGCGTGAAGGAAGCGGCGGCCTGGAGCGACAAGGTGGCCGATCACATGCCGATCGGCGCCGACATCACCGGCATCAAGGTGGCCTACGCCAACGAGGCGGTGCGCGATCCTTACGCGGGCTTCGAAGCGCGCATCGTTCCAGAAAACATCACGTTGCTGCCGAAGACCAAGACGCAGGCGACCGGCGGCAATGCCTTCAACGAGCGCGTCGTCATCGCCAAGAAGAACGACAACGTCGCGAACATCCTGCGCGATCTCGGCGCCAGCCCCGATGACATTGCCAAGATCGTGGCCGTGCTCGGGCCGCGCGCACGTGACGGCGGCATCAAGGAAGGCCAGAAGGTCCGCGTGCTGATGAACCCGGTGCCAGGCGGTCAGAAGCTGCAGCCGATCCGCGTGATCGTCGCCTCCGACACCTCGATTGACGCCGTGGCGGCGCTCTCCGACACCGGCAAATATGTCGCGGTCGACGTCCGCACCGTCGATACGGAAGTGGCCGAGAACACCGAAGACACCAGCAACGACGAAGACGCCAACGGTGTCAGGCTCTATCAGAGCGTCTACGAGACCGCTCTGCGCAACCAGATCCCGCGCCCGATCATCGACGAACTGGTGCGCATCTACTCATACGACGTCGATTTCCAGCGCAAGGTGCAGGCCGGCGACTCCTTCGAAGTGCTCTACGCCGGCGAAGAGGAAGCGCCGATTGCCGACAACCGCAGCGACGTGCTGTTTGCCGCCCTCACGGTCGGCGGCGAGACAAAGAAGTTCTACCGCTTCCAATCCCCCGACGACGGCCTCGTCGATTACTATGACGAGACCGGCAAAAGCGCCAAGAAGTTCCTGGTCCGCAAGCCGCTCGCCGAAGGCATCATGCGCTCGCCCTTCGGCATCCGGCGCCATCCGATCCTCGGCTACACCAAGATGCATACCGGCGTGGACTGGGCAGCGCCCACTGGCACGCCGATCTACGCCTCCGGCAACGGCACCATCGTCAAGGAAGGCTGGGAGTCGGGCTACGGCAAATACATCCGCATCCAGCACACCAATGGCTACGAGACCGCCTACGGCCACATGACCGCCTTCGCCCGCGGCATCGAGGAAGGCAAGCGCGTGCGGCAGGGCCAAGTGATCGGCTTCGTCGGATCGACCGGCCTCTCCACCGGCTCGCACGTGCACTACGAGATCCTGGTCAACGGCCGCTTCGTCGATCCGATGCGCATCAAGCTGCCGCGCGGCCGCGTGCTGGACGGCGCGCTGCTCGCCGGCTTCGAGCGCGAACGCGAACGGCTCGACGGCATCATGACGCGCAAACCGGCGCGCGTGGCGTCGAGCGGGCAGTCGGTGCGTTAACGGTGAGCTTTGCCCCGCCGACCGACCTGCCGATCGTCATCCGATCGAGCCGCGTCTGGGCGCTGCTTCATTTCAATCTGACCGCTCTATTGTTTCCATCGCGCATGACCGCGGACCGCAACGGCATTTCCCTGCATCAGGTGCAGTGGTGGCTGACGCCGTGGGCGCGCAAGGACGAGCATCTGCCGATGACGCATGTCGCGGAGATCGAGCTCGACCGCGGACTGCTCTGGGATGCGATGCGCGTCGAAAGCTCGGGCGGCATCGACCCGCTGAAGATGTCGGGCCTGTCGAAATTCCATTCCGGCGGCTTCGTCGAAGCGCTGCGCGGAATGATCGGCAAGTAGGGGCGGCCGCTCTATCCCGCTTGTCCCCGCGAAAGCGGGGACCCAGCTTCTTCTTTTCATTGCGGCTCTGGATTCCTGCTTAGGCGGGAATGAGCGGAATTTGGCCTGACTACGCCGCCTGCGCGACCTTGCCGTTAAACGTCAGGCCCAGCTTGTCACCGTGCACGGTGACGCTCTCGCCGTCCTTGATCGAGCCGGCAAGGATCATCTCGGCAAGCGGGTCCTGCACCGCCTTCTGGATGACGCGCTTGAGCGGACGCGCGCCGTAGGCCGGATCCCAGCCCTTGTCGGCGAGCCACTCGCGCGCGCTTGGATCGAGCTTGAGCGTGATCTTGCGATCGTCGAGCAGCTTCTGTAGCCGCGTCATCTGGATATCGACGATCCGGCCCATCTCGTTCTTCTTGAGCCGGTGGAAGAGGATGATCTCGTCGACGCGGTTCAAGAACTCCGGCCGGAAGGCCGAGCGCACCACCGCCATCACCTGGTCGCGCACCGCGCCCGTGTCTTCGCCTTCCGGCTGATTGACCAGGAATTCGGCGCCGAGATTGGACGTCATGATGATCAGCGTGTTGCGGAAGTCGACGGTGTGGCCCTGCCCATCAGTCAGGCGGCCGTCGTCGAGCACCTGCAGAAGGACGTTGAATACGTCCGGATGCGCTTTTTCGATCTCGTCGAACAGCACGACCTGATAAGGACGCCGCCGCACGGCTTCGGTCAACGCGCCGCCCTCGTCGTAGCCGACATAGCCCGGAGGCGCGCCGATCAACCGCGCGACCGAGTGCTTTTCCATGTACTCGGACATGTCCATGCGCACGAGCGCGTTCTCGTCGTCAAACAGATAGGCGGCGAGCGTCTTGGTCAGCTCGGTCTTGCCGACGCCGGTGGGCCCCAGGAACATGAACGAGCCGATCGGGCGGTGCGGGTCCTGCAGGCCGGCGCGCGCGCGGCGCACCGCGGTCGAGACCGCCTTCACCGCCTCGGCCTGACCGATGACGCGCTTGGCAAGCTCGTCCTCCATACGCAGCAGCTTTTCCTTCTCGCCCTCAAGCATCCTGTCGACCGGCACGCCGGTCCAGCGCGAGACCACCTGCGCAACGTGGTCGGCGGTGACGGTCTCCTCAACCATCGCGCCGTGGCCGTCATGCGCTTCGATCGACGTCAGCCGCTTCTCGAGCTCGGGGATGCGGCCATAGGCCAGTTCACCGGCGCGCTGGTAGTCGCCCTTGCGCTGCGCGTTGGCCAATTCGGCGCGCAACTGGTCGAGATCGTTCTTGAGCTTCTGCGCGTCGGACAGCTTCTCCTTCTCCGCTTTCCAGCGGATAGTGATGTCAGCGGAGCGCTTCTCCAGATCCTTCAGCTCGGTTTCGAGCCGCTGCAGCCGGTCCTTGGAACCGGGGTCGCTCTCCTTCTTCAACGCCTCCTGCTCGATCTTCAGGCGCACGATTTCGCGGTCGATCGAGTCGAGCTCTTCCGGCTTGGAATCGACCTGCATCTTCAGCCGCGCAGCCGCCTCGTCGACTAGGTCGATCGCCTTGTCGGGCAGGAAGCGGTCGGTGATGTAACGGTTGGACAAAGTGGCGGCGGCGACCAGCGCGCTGTCCGCGATGCGCACGCCGTGGTGCTGCTCGTATTTGTCCTTCAGCCCGCGCAGGATCGAGACGGTGTCCTCGACGCTCGGCTCAGAGACAAAAACCGGCTGGAAACGTCGCGCCAGCGCCGCATCCTTCTCGACGTGCTTCTTGTATTCGTCGAGCGTGGTGGCGCCGATGCAATGCAGTTCGCCGCGCGCCAAGGCCGGCTTGAGCAGGTTCGACGCGTCCATGGCGCCGTCGGCTTTGCCGGCGCCGATCAGCGTATGCATCTCGTCGATGAACAGGATAATGCCGCCCTCGGCGGACGTCACTTCATTGAGCACCGCCTTGAGGCGCTCTTCGAATTCGCCGCGATATTTTGCGCCGGCAATCATGGCGCCGAGGTCGAGCCCCAGCAGCTTCTTGTCCTGCAGGCTCTCCGGTACGTCGCCGTTGACGATGCGCAGCGCGAGGCCCTCGACGATCGCCGTCTTGCCGACGCCGGGCTCGCCGATCAGCACCGGATTGTTCTTGGTGCGGCGGGAGAGCACTTGAATCGTGCGGCGGATTTCTTCGTCGCGGCCGATGACCGGATCGAGCTTTCCGTCGCGCGCCGCCTGCGTGAGATCGCGCGCATATTTCTTCAGCGCGTCATAGGCGTTTTCGGCCGACGCACTATCGGCGGTGCGGCCCTTACGCAGCGCGTTGATGGCCGCGTTCAGATTCTGCGGCGTGGCACCGGCGTCTTTCAAAACCTTGCCGGCCTCGCTGTCCTTTTCGAGCGCCAGCGCGAGCAGAAGTCGCTCGACCGTGACGAAACTGTCGCCGGCTTTCTCGCCCGCCTTCTCGGCCGCGTCGAACACGCGCGCCAACGCCGGATCGAGATAGACTTGGCCGGCACCACCGCCCGAAACCTTCGGACGCTTGGCGAGCGCGGCTTCGGTCTGCTGCAAGGCCTGGCGCGAATTGCCGCCCGCACGGTCGATCAGCCCGGCCGCGAGACCCTCGGGGTCATCGAGCAGCACTTTGAGCAGATGTTCGGGGGCGAATTGCTGGTGGCCTTCGCGAAGGGCCAAAGATTGCGCGGACTGCACGAATCCGCGGGCGCGGTCGGTGTATTTCTCGAAGTTCATGTCTCAACTCCCTCGGCCCATTGTGGCACCGGAACAGGGCGGGTCCCATAAGGCGACCCGCCGGTCCCTATGTGGGAAGCCCAAGTTCCGGTTGGAAGAGGTGACGGCCCTGATATAGCTGCATCCAGGGTTAAAAACGCCCAGGAAAGGCTACCGGAAACCAATGCAGGCCCGGCTCGAGTCCATCTATCGCTACCCGGTTAAGGGCCTGTCGCCGCAGCGCCTCGAGCGGACCCATCTGGCCGTCGGCGCGACGCTGCCGGCCGACCGGCTCTACGCCATCGAGAACGGGCCGATCGGCTTCGACCCCGAGGCGCCGAAGTATTTCCCGAAAATCCGTTTCCTCATGCTCATGCGCAACGAGCGGCTGGCTACGCTCAAAACCGACTACGACGAAACAAGCCATACCCTGACGATCATGACCGAAGGTCATGTTTCCGCACGCGGCGACCTGCGCACCAAAGAGGGCCGGCTGGCGATCGAAGCCTTTTTTCGCCGCTTCATGTCGAAGGACTTGCGCGGGCCGCCCAAGGTGCTGACCGGCCGTGACCACAGCTTCTCCGATGTCGCCAAAAAGGTGGTGTCCATCATCAACCTCGCCTCCGTCTCTGCGTTGGAGACGGTGATCGGCGCGCCGGTGCACCCCTTGCGCTTCCGCGGCAACGTCTACGTCACCGGCTGGCCGGCCTGGCACGAGTTCGACCTGCTTGGAGAGGTGCTGAGCATCGGGAGCGCACGGCTAAAGCCAGTCAAGCGCATCGTGCGCTGCGCAGCGACCGACGTCGATCCCGATACCGGCATCCGCGATCTGACGATTCCGGAAAGCCTGATGAGAAGCGTCGGCCACGCCGACTGCGGCATCTATGCGGAAGTGATCGCGCCCGGCGATATCGCACCGGGCGACACAATCACCCTCAGCGAGCGCTAGCGGACACCACCTGGCCTGACCGCTGCGGTGCGCGCTGCTGCGGGATCGGCAGCGGCCGCGGACGCGCCTGCTGGATACCAAGCAATTGCGCCAGCGCCGGATCGAGTCCAGGGCCGCGACGCGCTGCCTGCGGTTCTGGCAACTGCTGCACCACGCGCTGTGGCGCCGCCTGCTGCGGCATCTGCTGGACGACGCGTTGCGCGGCCTGCGGCTGAGGCACCGCGCGCGGCACCGGCTGCGGCTCGGGCGCACGCACGTCGGCGGTACGCACCGCCGGCCGCGTTTCGGCGCGGCTCTGCTCAGCTTCGATCGCGGCCATCAACTCGGCGATCGGCGACGAAAGGCCGGCGTCATTCGCGGTTGTCTGGTTCGGTACGCTGCGCGCGGCCACCTGGATGGTGGAAACCGGCGCCTCGGTCGGCATCACATAGGCAATGACGCGGGCGCGCGAATAGGTCGCCTCGCCGACACGCTTGTTGTGATTGCCGGAAATGATGATTGGATTGCCCTGCGAATCGACGCCGGAGACGACGCCGACATGGCCGCCCTTCTTGCCGCGCGTGAGCACGGCGATGGCGCCGACCTGCGGCTCGGAAATACGCCGGCCGTAAGAGGCGAAAGACTTGGCCGCGTCGGAATTGGTGCCGGAATAGCCGACCTTACGCAGCACCATGTTCATGAAGGTCGCACACCACAGTTTGCTGCGCGCGGTCGGATTAGTGCCCATGTATTTACGCGCTTCGGCGACGAGGTCCTCTTTGCCGAACATCGCAGACATGCGCTGCATGAGCGAGGCCTGTGGCGCGGGGCGCTGCGGAGCAGGCGCCGGACGCACGGCCGTGTGAGCCGGCTTCGGTTTCGTAACATGATGCGTCTTCGGCTTGCTCGGCGCCGGACGGGCGTTGGTCGCGCGATGATCGGGCTCGAGACCGCGTGGCGAGGGACGGCTGAAGGCCGGAATGCTCAGCGCCACCACCGCTGCACAGCCGACGGCGAGCGCCGTTCGAGTCCGCAAAGGCATGCTAGTCCCCCAGTCTTCAAGCACGCACCGGCATTTCACCGGTGATGCTTTCGACCTAGCACGCGCAAATTCTTGCGACGGTATCGGACTGAATTAACGGTGAAGTTTAATCGTTAAACGCGCGCAGCGACGATGGTGAACGCGTGTGCGCACAAACGAACGCGCCCCGCTCGTTGACCGAACGGGGCGCTCAACTCAACTCAACTCAACTCAACTCAACTCAACTCAACTCAACGCAACACAAACTTGGTTACGGCACCACGTAGGCGGCGATGCGTCCGCGCGGATAGACCGACTCGGCGACCGTGCGATTGTGGTTACCCGACACGATGATCGGGTTGCCGTTCGGATCCACGCCGCTGACGACGCCGACATGGCCGCGCATTACGGCGATGGCGCCGACCTGCGGACCGGGCACGCGCTTGCCGTAGCGCGCGTAGCCGAAGGCAAGGTTGCCGCCGCCGGCATGGCCGGTCTTTTTCAGCACCATGTCCAAGAAGGCCCCGCACCAGGCGCTGCCGCGACCGGTCGGATTGGTGCCGATATACTTGCGCGCCTCGCTCACCAAGACGTCGCTGGTGACGCCGCCAAAAGCAGAATTCGAGTGCGACTGCGCACGACGATAGGCTTGGCTTTGGGTGGCGTCGCCAGCAGCAGCGGTCGGGTCGGCCGCGGCGTAGGTCTGCTCGGCTGCGGCCGGAATGCGCCGGCCGATGGCCGCCGAGTAGCGAGTTGCAATTGCGGGTGCCGCATAGCGGTCGTCGCGAGCGCCGCCCGAGGTCACCTGCGAGCCGGAGGCGACGACCTGGGTCTGGGCATGCCGCGTGTGGCTGTAATGATGGTGCCGAGACTGACTGACGTGGCGGTGTTGGCCGTGGTGGGTGGGCCGGGCGAATGCCGGAACGGCCAGCGTTACGAACGCGGCCGTACCAAGCAAAATAACCGCGCGATGGGTTTTCGTAAGAGTCATTTCGTTTAGTCCCCTTTCATCCAAGAAAGCACCCAGCCCAAAAATAGAATCAGACGGGAATGCATGGCTCACACGCAGTCGAATCGTGGCGAGATCATGATGTTTGGGAGGTCATTCTATGCAAATAACGCACGCGAAACTTAAGTATACGCATAGCGAGTAAAGTATACGCAACTCTATTTATCTGATACTTGGTATTTTTTTCGATTACAGTTTTTAGCATCGGAAATACTTCGCCATAAAGTCTTAGCTGCACCGCAACAAGATTTGTTGCAGTGTCTGGTTCCGGTCAGAAGCTGGGCGAGCGAAATCACCCCTTCCGACTGAGCAAGAAAACGGCTTGCTGGCCGAAAAGGTTCCAGACCCACCACGGGGCGGTCAGCCGCAAAGGGCTGCCCCAGGCATTAAACGCCACCGACTTCTCCAGCTTGACGCCGATCTCGGCGCAGAGCTGGCGGAAGTCCTTGATGGTGCAGTGGTGAATATTGGGCGTGTCGTACCAGCTATACGGCAGTATCTCGGTACGCGGCATGTGCCCGGCAAACAGGAGCTGCATGCGCACCGACCAATGGCCGAAATTCGGAAACGACACGATGGCGTGGCGGCCGATGCGCAGCATGTGCTCCAGCACCACGCGCGGATGGCGGGTGGCCTGCAGCGTCTGCGACAGGATGACGTAGTCGAAGGCGTCGTCCGGGTAGTCGGCGAGGTCAGTGTCGGCGTCGCCCTGGATGACGGCGAGCCCCTTCTCCACGCACTGGTTCACGCCTTCGCGCGACAGCTCGATGCCGCGGCCGTCGACGTCGCGCGTCTCGCTCAAAAGGCGCAGCAGTTCGCCATCGCCGCAGCCGACGTCGAGCACCTTGACGCCCCGCTGCACCATGTCTGCGACCACGACGAGGTCAATACGGGCGCCGGCCGGCGTGCGCGCGATGTGGTCGATGGCGAGGTTATTGCTCATCGGCTCAGGCCTTTCCCGGCAGGCCGCGCGCCTTGCGGGCGCCGTCGAGGAAGCCGCGCACGATGGCAAACAGCTCCGGCTCCTCGAGCAGGAAGGCATCGTGACCCTTGTCGGTCACGATCTCGGCGAAGGACACCCGTGCGCTCGAGGCGTTCAACGCGTGCACGATGGCGCGCGATTCCGAGGTCGGGAACAGCCAGTCGCTGGTGAAGGAGATCACGCAGAAGCGCGTCTGCGAGCCCTTGAAGGCATTGGCCAGCACGCCGCCCGCGTCCGCCGCCAAGTCGAAATAGTCCATGGCACGCGTCAGATAGAGATACGAATTGGCGTCGAAGCGCTCGACGAAGGACGAGCCCTGGTGGCGCAGATAGGATTCCACCTCGAAATCGGCGTCGAACGAGAACGTCGGGTTCTCGCGGTCCTGGAACTTGCGGCCGAACTTGCGGTGCAAGGCCGCGTCCGACAAATACGTAATGTGCGCGCCCATGCGCGCGACCGCGAGCCCGCGCCGCGGATTGGTACCTTCCAGATGATACCGTCCGCCGCGCCACTCCGGATCGGCCATGATCGCCTGACGTCCGACCTCGTGGAACGCGATGTTTTGCGCCGAGTGGCGGGTGGCGCAGGCGATCGGTAGCGCGGCGAAGACGCGCTCCGGATAGCTCGCCGCCCATTGCAGCACCTGCATGCCCCCCATCGAGCCGCCGATCACGGCGAAGACCTGCGCGATGCCGAGATGATCGAGCAGCATGGCCTGCGCCCGCACCATGTCGCGGACGGTGATGACCGGGAAATCGAGGCCCCAGGGCTTGCCGGTCGTCGGATTGGTCGACGCCGGCCCCGTGGTCCCCATGCAGGCGCCGACGACGTTGGCGCTGATCACGAAATAGCGGCTGATATCGATTGGCTTGCCGGGCCCGAGCAGCGTCTCCCACCAGCCAGGCTTGCCGGTGACAGGATGAACATTGGCCACGTGCTGGTCGCCGGTCAGAGCATGGCAGACGAGGATCGCGTTGCTGCGGTCGGCATTAAGGGTGCCGTAGGTCTTGTAGGCGATCTGGAAAGGCGACAGTTCGACGCCAGCGTCGAGCTTCAGCGGGCGATCGGCGCCGAAATGCGCCACCAGGGAGTCCCGCGGATGATCGGCATCGCGCACGACCTGATCGCGCGCCGTCTCATCATGCACAGGCTGAACTGTCACCATCGCACCATGGCCTCCGCGGCAGGTCTCCCCGACCGCTCGACGACAGGCCATAAAAAAACCCGGCCTGAACAAAGGTTCGGCCGGGATCACTGTCCCCGGCCTGTTTAGCGAGTTGTTTAACGTGGCTGCAAGCCGGCCGGCTCAAATGACCACGAACGTCAAAAAACTTAGTCCCCGAGCGCCTTTGCGTCAAGGCGCGGGGGATAGGGCAAACATGGCCACAATCCGGGTCGAATGGGCCAAAACACCATGTTTGATTTCGACTTGCCGCCCCCCTATCACTGACCGCCATGACCACGCCGGACAAACCAACGCTGGACGATCTGCGCCAGGAGATCGATCGCATCGACGAGACGATGCATCAGCTCCTCATGCAGCGCGGCGAAATCATTGATCGGCTGATCGCGGTCAAGAAAAGCCAGGAATCGGGCTCGGCCTTCCGCCCTCGGCGCGAGGCCGACATGATGCGCCGGCTGGTGAAGCGCCATAAAGGCATCCTGCCGCTCGACACTGCCGAAGGCATCTGGCGGGTCATTATAGCGACCTTCACCTATGTGCAGGCGCCCTTCTCGGTCCATGCCGACCTGTCAGCGGGCGACGCTTTGATGCGCGATTCCGCCCGCTTCCATTTCGGCTTCACGGTGCCGTTCATCCCGCACATGGGCGCCGCCGGGGTGGTCGCCGCCGTGTCCGCTTCAAAGGGCGATCTCGGCCTGGTGGCCGCCGTGCCGGTGGCCGGGGCCGGAGCCTGGTGGAGTGCGCTCGAATTCGACGCGGCGCCCAAGATCATCGCGCGGCTGCCTTTCGTCGAACGCGCCGACCATCCGGCCGCCTTGCCCGTCTTCGTGCTGTCGCGGGTGGCCGACGACGCCAAGGCGACCGAAGCCGAAGTGTGGAGCATTCGCGTGTCCGGTTGGGGCGCCGGCGCCGCGCAGGCGCTGACCATGCGCGCCGACTTCATCGCCGTGCCCGACCGCGCTTTCGACGGCGCCGCACTGCTAGTGACCCTGCCCAAGGGCGTCACTCTGCAGTCGGTCAGCGAGACCCTCATTAACGCAGGGGCTACCGTGCGGTCCTCGGCCCTCGTCGGCAGCCACGCAACCCGCTATACGGTTGCCGCCGAAAAATAATCCTGCTGCCGGCAAAGGTTGGTGCGCCCGCACGCCGCTTTTTGAGGTTGAGTAATGACCACTTCCCGCCCGCAACCGCGCCCCGGCGTGCTCGATATCGCCCCCTATATCCCGGGCAAGAGCACCGCGCCTGGCGTCGCCAAAGTCTACAAGCTCTCGTCCAACGAGACGCCGCTCGGAGCGAGCGCGATGACCATCGCGGCCTATGCTGAGGTCGGCAAGCATCTCGAAGACTACCCGGACGGTGCGGCGTCCGATCTGCGCGATGCGATCGGTGCGGTGTTCGGTCTCGATCCCGCGCGCATCGTCTGCGGCGCCGGTTCGGACGATCTGCTCAATCTGCTCGCGCGCGCCTATCTCGCCGACGGCGACGAAGCCATCCACACCACGCATGGCTTCCTGGTCTATCCGATCGCCACCCTCGGCACCGGCGCCAAGCCGGTGGTCGCGGCGGAGAAAAATTACACGGCCGACGTCGACGCCATCCTCAAGTGCGTGACGGCGAAGACCAAGCTCGTCTTTTTGGCCAACCCGAACAATCCGACCGGGACCTACATTCCGTTCGACGAGGTCAAGCGTCTGCATGCTGCGCTGCCGCCGCATGTGCTGCTCATCCTCGACGCGGCCTATGCCGAATACGTCCAGCGTAACGACTACGAGTCCGGCATCGAATTGGTGGCGACATCCGAGAACGTCGTGATGTGCCGCACCTTCTCCAAGATTTACGGGCTCGCCGCGGTACGGCTCGGCTGGATGTACGGCCCTGCCCATGTGGTGGACGCGGTCAACCGCATCCGCGGCCCGTTCAACGTAAACGCCGCGGCGATTGCCGCCGGCATCGCCGCCATTCGCGACAGCGAGCACGTCGAAAAGTCACGCGCGCATAATTCGAAGTGGCTGGCCTGGCTCACCGAGGAAATTGCCAAGCTCGGCCTCGAAGTGACGCCGAGCGTCGGCAACTTCGTGCTGATCCACTTCCCGATGGAGCAAGGCCGCACGGCGAAGGACGCCGATGCCTTCCTTACCAAGCGCGGGCTGATCCTGCGGCAAGTCGGCGCCTACAAGCTGCCGAACGCGTTGCGCATGAGCGTCGGCAGCGAGGAAGCCAACCGTCTGGTGGTACAGGCGCTCAAGGAGTTTTTGGGCAAGTGACGGCTACGTTGTTCAACCGCTTGGCTCTGATCGGCGTCGGCCTCATCGGATCGTCGATCGCGCGCGCTGCGCGCAAGCAAGGTGCGGCGAAATCGATTGTGGCCACCGCGCGCTCGGCCGCCACGCGCCGGCGCGTGGCGGAACTCGGCATTGCCGATCAGGTAGTCGAAACCAATGCCGCCGCGGTGGAAGGCGCCGATCTCGTCATCGTCAGCATTCCGGTCGGCGCTTCGGGGCCGGTCGCGGCCGAGATCGGGCCGCATCTTGCCCCCGGCGCCATCGTGTCCGACGTCGGCTCGGTCAAAGGCGCGGTGGTGCGCGACATGGCTCCGCACCTGCCGAAAAACGTGCACTTCGTGCCCGCCCACCCTGTGGCCGGCACCGAATATTCCGGCCCCGACGCGGGCTTTGCGACACTGTTCGTCAACCGCTGGTGCATCCTGACGCCGCCGGATGGCACCGATGCGGCCGCGACGGAGAAACTCGCCACCTTCTGGAGCCTGCTCGGCGCCAATGTCGAGACCATGACACCCGACCACCACGACCTGGTGCTCGCGGTCACCAGCCATCTGCCGCATTTGATCGCCTATACGATCGTCGGCACCGCCGACGAGTTGCAGGCGGTGACGCGCTCCGAGGTGCTGAAATTCTCCGCCGGCGGCTTCCGCGACTTCACCCGCATCGCCGCGTCCGACCCGACCATGTGGCGCGACGTGTTCCTCGCCAACAAGGACGCGGTGCTCGAAATGCTCGGCCGCTTCAACGAGGACATTTCGCTGCTGACCAAGGCGATCCGCAACGGCGACGGCGACACTTTGTTCGAGCATTTCACGCGCACCCGCGCGATCCGCAAAGGCATCGTCGACATCGGCCAGGATTCGCCCGCGCCCGATTTCGGTCGTCCACATCCCGACCTGCCGCCGGAGCCACTGCCGAAGCCTTACGCGGCGAACGAGGACTAGTATTTGAAGAAGCGCGCGCCAGCCGCGGCAAAGACCAAGGAGACCTGGCAGGCGCTGTGGCCGAGCCGGGATGCCGAGAAGTCGGTGCCGCTTTTGCAGGCGCTACATATTCTCACCCGCGACGCCACGCTGAACGCGGATTCGCGCCGCAAGCTCACGCAAGTGCTGCACCTGACGCAACTCTTGCGGCCGCCGCTCGAACGGCTGTTCGAACAGAATGAGGAGCCGGTGCTCGCCGACGTCGGCGCCGGCAAGTCCTATCTCGGTTTCATCCTTTATGACCTGATCTTCGGGCCCGCCGGCAAGGGCCGCGTCGTCGGCGTCGACGTGCGCGAGCAGCTCATCGAGGCGTCGCGCGGGCTTGCGTCACAGTCGGGCTTCGACCGCATGTCCTTCATGACGGCGCCGATCGCGCAGGCGACGCTCCCCGGCGGCCGCGCCGACATGGTGACCGCGTTGCATGCCTGCGACACCGCCACCGATGACGCGATTGTCTTCGCGCTGCGCCACCAAGCGAAGGTGATTGCGCTGGTGCCCTGCTGCCAGGCGGAAGTCGCGCGTCTCCTGGAGGGCAAATCCGGCCCGCTGCGCCAGCTCTGGCGGCATCCGATCCAGCGCCGCGAGTTCGGTGCCCACGTCACCAACGTCATCCGCGGCCTGTTCCTCGAAGCGCACGGCTATAAGGTGCGGGTCACCGAATTCACCGGCCTCGAGCACACGATGAAGAACGAGCTTATCGTCGCGGAGCGCCACCAGCTCAGCAACGCGCAGGCGCGCGGCGAGCTCGACAGATTGATCGACCAGCTCGGCGTCAAGCCGGCGCTCATCGACGCGATGACGTCCTAACCCGCACCGTTGCAGTCACTTGGTATCCGCTCCGGATCGCCTCCGGAGCGGATCTTTTTTGGCATGGCGTCAGTGCGGCGGCTCGCTGATGCCGGCCGCCTTGATCACCACGGCCCAGCGTTCGATGTCGGCCTTGACCATGCGGCCGAGATATTCCGGCGATCCCGTTTCGCGGTTCGCAGGGATCGCACCGACTTCCTCGATGCGCGCACGCACGGCCGGATCGGCAAGCGCCGCCTGCAGAGCTTGCGACAATTTTTCAATGACCGGTTTTGGCGTTCCTTTGGGCGCGAAGATCGAGCTCCATCCCTGCAGTAGAAACTGATCGATACCCGCCTCCTTGGAGGTCGGAACAGCAGGTTGTACCGCCGCGCGCTCGGTCTGCGCGATCAGCAGGGCGCGGCCTTTTCCGCCTTGCAGCTGTGGAACGGCGGCGGGCGCAAAGAATCCGCCGGCATCGATGTGACCGGCGACAAGATCGGCCACCGCCGGGCCTTCGCCGCGATAGGCGACATAGTTGAACTGAAGACCGGTCAGATGCGTGAGCAGCAAGGAGGCCAGGTGGTTGGTCGATCCAACGCCGGCATGGGACAGCGAGACTTTTCCAGGATTGGCTTTCACGTGCGCGGCGAACTCCTGGTACGTCTTGGCCGGGAAGTCGTTACGCACCATGAGGTAGAGCGGCGTGCCGCCGATCATGCCGACCGGTTCGAGTTCCAAGGGGTTGTACTTGATGCTGCTGGCATAGATCGTCGGCGCGGCCGAATGGCTCCCCATGCTGCCGACCGTCAGCGTGTATCCGTCCGGCGCTGCTTGCGCGCCACGGGCGCCGCCGATGGTGCCGCCGGCGCCGGTGACGTTTTCGACCACCACACGCTGGCCAAGCGTGCGGCTCATATGGTCGGCGGCGATGCGCGCCAGCACATCGGTCGCGCCACCCGCCGAGAACACGACGATCATCGTGATCGGCTTGCTCGGAAACTGCTGCGCCGCCACCGGCGTCGCCAGCACCAGCAAGAGCAATAATTGAAGCAACCGTTTCATAGGCCCCCTCCCGGCATCCGCATCACAATAGGGATGCTCCGTTGACGACAAAGGATATATTTCCTTTGCTACATTATAAAATAGTGTCTCAAATTACGAAATATGACAAGGCTATCGCCACGACGCCCCAACAGGACGCCGCGCGATTGCGATATCGTATTGCGGATTGCGGTCATGTGACGCAGCGGGGTGTGCGGCCGCATACCGTCGTGGCTGCGGACCATGGCCGTGCGCCGGCAACTCATTCGGAATTTGTGATGTCAGCCGCGGGCCAAAGCTGCCCTGAACACAGCGTCGTTATTTCGCGGCACTGAGCTCGAAATCGGATCTTTCCAGCGCCCAGGATACGGCAAACCCAATGATCAGGGCCCAGAAGGGGGCGCCGATCGACAGGATCGAGACATTCGCCACGGTCACGAGAAACGTCACTGTGGCGCCGAGGGTGAAGCCGCCCTTGAACGAGACCATGAAGGCGCGCTCCAGAACGCGCAGCAGCGCAAGCCCGGCCAAAGTGGCGATGAAGGCTTTCGGCGCTGCCAGCATGAAGCGGGTAAAGAGCGGCGAGAAAATCCCGAAAGGCAAGGCCAACAGCGCGACCAGAACACCGGCGACATAATGCTTTTCTTTGGCGCCGGCGCTCGCGAGGATGGCGTTGACCGGACCCGTGAGACAGGTCGACACCGTGCCGACCGCCGCCGCGATCAGGGAGCCGACGCCGCACGCCGCCGTGACCATGTTGACGGGCGGCTTGTGCCCCGCGGCCTCAAGCACCGCGAAGCCCTGGGCATTCTGCGCCGCCAGCACGGTGATCGCGAGCGGCAGCACCAGTTCCACCATGGCGGCCGCGGAAAATTCCGGCGTGTAGAGGTTGGGATGCGCAAACGTGGACACCGCCGCGCCGCCCATGTCGAACGTGCCCGACAGGGCAATGACAACAATGCCCACGATGAGCGCGCCAATCAGTGGAGGCACGGCGCGGCCAAGCATGCGAATCGCCGACAGCAGCACGAACGCTGCCGTCATCGTCGCCGCGATCACAAAGCCGTCGCGGATTGCGTAGATGAGATTAAGGCCGAACTGCAGAAACACTCCCGCCACCATCGCCATCACGATCGGCATTGGCAGCAGGTCCATGCATTTGCGCATCCAGCCGCTCAGACCGAGGATCAGCATCAGCAAGCCAGTGGCATAATAGGCGCCGATCACCTGCGCAAAGCTCAAGTGTTCTAGCGCCTGGCCGACCAGCACCGTGCCCGGGATAGTCCAGAAGAAAACCAGCGGCTGCCGGTAGACAAGACAGAAGGCCAGCGAGATCAGCCCATTGATGAAGAAGCATCCGAACAGCCAGGAGGCGATATCCGCTTCCGTCAGGCGGCCGGCTGCGCCCGCCGTCAGAATGATCGCCACCGGCGCGGAAGCGGCGAAGAGAAACCCGACCACAGCGTTGACAAGATAGACGCCGCGGACTCCGCCGAGCAGATCGGAGAGGTTGAATGTCAGCACCGAAGGGCGTTCGAGCGGCATGGGGCTTTTGAAATCTTACTCGTTAACGAAGATCATGAGATAGGACTTCGCTTCAAAAATCTATTGTAGAATTGCCATCCTGCCAAAACGGGGACGCGATGCGCTCTTGCCTGTTCTTTCTTGCCCTGCTCCTGCTGCCAGCCCCCGCGCTCGCGGACGTCAAGGATAAGGTGGCGGCGCTGGCGCCGTCGGGGTTGGTCTACGTGGCCGACGCCGAAGGCAACGAACTGCTGGCTCAGAACGCGGATAAGGCTTTCGTCCCCGCCTCCGTCACCAAGATCGTGACCGCCTGGCTGGCGCTGGACGTGCTCGGTGCCGACTACCGGTTCGAGACCAAATTCTATCTGGACGACAAACGGGTTCTCTACATCCGCGGCGGCGGAGACCCGTTTCTGATCTCCGAAGAACTCTCCCTCCTGGCGCCGGAACTGGTCGCCGCAATCGGCAAAGAGCCGATCTCCCGCATCGTACTCGATGCGAGCTATTACCCTTCCAGCCTGCGCATTCCGGGAATCGAAAACACCACCGAAACATATAACGCTCTGAACTCCGCGCTTGCGGTGAACTTCAATACGATCACCGCCCTACGCAAAGGCAAAAGCGTGCTCGCCGGCGAAGAGCAGACGCCGATCACACAGTTGGCGATCAGTCAATTTCGGGCGCGCGGACCGAATGGCCGCGGGCGCATCAGCTTGGCGCAGCAGCCCGCAATCAGTCTGCAATATGCCGGCGAGTTGATCGCCGCCTTCGTCCAGCGCGCGGGCGGCAGCGTCAAAGGCAAGATCTCGCTTGGTACCGTGCCCGCGAGCTTGAACCCGGTCTACGTTCACAAGCAGTCACGCACGCTGTCGCAGGTTCTGCGCGAGTTGCTCATCGGCTCAAACAACTACGTCGCCAACCAGGTCTTCCTCGAGACCGGCGGACGCCAGCTTGGCGGGCCCGTGAGCATCGAAAAGTCGCTCAAGGTTGCCAATGAAAAGCTCGCCGCCAACGAACTCGCCGGCGCCATTCATCTGCAGGAGGGGTCGGGCATCAGCCGCGACAACAGCTTCACGGCGCGCGGCCTCGCCAAGGTACTTACCCTGTTCGCACCCACGCCGATCTGCTCAAGAAGGACAAAAACGCCTCCTACAAAACCGGCACGCTTGACGGCGTCCGCACGCTCGCGGGCTACGCCAACACGTCAAAACATGGGCAGGTGCGTTTTGTGATCTCGTTAAAGACCAACGACGGCGCGCTGCGCTTCAAGTTGCTCGATGCGATAGTATCTGAGCTGTAACTGGAGTTCGGCCGCCGGCCGCGTATTAAAATTCGCTCTGGCCCGAACGTCTACGCCCTAGAATAGCGACGGTGTCGTACCGATCGGGATCGGGCCGAGAAATACCGCGCCATCGTCGAAACGGAGCGGCAGAGTGACCGCGCGGCGACCTTCCAGCGTGGTCTGCTCGCCTAGAAGATTGATGCCGGCGCCGATATTGCTGCTTGCCGTCTGTTTGGCGACGTTACCAAGCCCGGGCACCAAGCGGTCGAGCGCGCCGGAGAGCTTGTCCATGGTCGGCGAGTTCTGCACCATCTGCTGCGCGCCGATGGCATTGAGAAATGCTTCAAGCCCGGCCACCGTCACCTTGAGCTGACCTTGCAGCTTGCCGTTGGCCGTGAGCGACAGCGTGCCGCTGCCGACCATCAGCGTTTCGCCCTGCTGCACGCGCGCCTGCGTGATGTCGATGCGGCCGTCGGCCGCCTGCAGTTCGCGCATCCGCGCGCCCCATGGTTTCGGCGCAAAATCCTTCAACCCGCGCAGCACCCAGGTGACGTCGGCGTCGATCGGACGCTCGGCGGCTGGATGCACCACCGGAAGCGAAGCCTGCTCGAGCCGCACCACGGTCTCGATCACCGGGCGGTCGCGCGCCGTGCCTTCGAGGATGCGGCCGTGCACTTCGATACGCTTGGCCTGCACGAGATGCTGCGCGTCGCTGCCGTTCATGCGGTCGACCACCGGGCGGTCGACCGCGAGCGACGCGCGCTCGGGCGAGGCCGGCGTACCGCGCACGCTCGCCTGCGCCAGTTTCCAGTTCACCACGATGTTCGGCGCCTTGCCCGGATCGGCGATGGTCAGCGGCCCGTGGAATTCGCTGATCAGCAGCGTCGGATCGTAGATCTGCGCAGCGACCAGGACGTTCGTCGCCTTCAGCTCCATGGGCGGCTGGCTGGTGCGAAACAGCGCGGCCGCGCGGTCGCAATTGACCTCGATGCGGAAGGGGTAGCCGCCGACCGTCTCAGAACCGCAGGTATAGACGTGGCCGGATTTCTCCTCGCGCGCGCGCCAGCCCTCAATGGTCGTTTGCGCCCTGCCGGCGGCAAAGAACCACAGCCAACTCCAGCCGCCCATCACCAGAACGATCAGGATCAGCAGGCCGATGAAGCGGCGATTGCGCCGGCGCTCGTAGGAAATCGAAGTCATGTCTTCGTGAATCACCGTCGAATGCGGCCTTAATACGCCATCAACTCGCCGCGCGACAGCCGGTTGCGCGCTATTCGCAGGGCTGATAGGCGAGCCCTTCGCCGGCGGCCGCGAGAAGGACGTTTCCTGCCGAAATGAGCACCACGACGAACGAGACCGGCGGAGACCTATGGGTTTTCGCCTACGGATCGCTGATGTGGCGGCCGGGCTTCGAGCATCTGGAGCGGCGCAGCGCCCGCCTGGTCGGAGCCCATCGCGGGCTCTGCGTCTATTCGTTCGTGCACCGCGGCACCCCGGAAAAGCCGGGCCTCGTGCTCGGGCTCGACCGCGGCGGTAATTGTCGAGGCATCGCTTACCGCGTCGCCGCCGCCAGGCGCGGTGATACCATCGACTACCTGCGCGAGCGCGAGCAGGTCACCATGGTCTACCGCGAAGCCTTCAGGCGCGTGTGGCTCGACGACGATCCGCAGCAGAGCGTGCAGGCGCTCTGCTACGTAGTCGATCGCGGTCACGCGCAATATGCCGGCCGTCTCACGCTCGAGCAGCAGTTGCAATACGTGCGGCAGGGCCACGGCCGTTCCGGCAACAATCGCGACTACGTGCTGGCGACGGTGCAGGAGATCGAAGCGCAGGGCTATCGCGACCGGGAGCTTCACCTGCTGGCGGAGCGGCTGAAGGGCCCGCACCAGTCGAGTTAGGCTTGGCTCTGCTCCGACTCCGCGATCAGCCGCGCGGTGGCCGTTTCGATGACGTTCTGCATGCGCTGGAAGAATTCATCCTTGTCCAGTCCGGGCGGGATCGGGTCGAGGATTTCCACCAGCACCTTGCCCGGCCGCATGCGCGTGACCGAGCGCCGCGGCCAGAACAGGCCGGAGTTGAGCGCGATCGGCACGCAGGGCAGGCCCTCGGCGGCGTAAATCAAAGCCACACCGAATTTGTAGCGCGGCTCGGCGCCGGCCGGCCGCCGCGTACCTTCCGGGAAGATGATGAGCTGACGGTTGCGGGCCAGCTCGATGCGCACGCGCTCGATCATCTCGGGGATCGCCTGCGAGCCCTTGCTGCGGTCCACCGGCACCATGCGGCCCTTGATAGTGAGCCAGCCGAAGATCGGGATCCACTGCAGCTCGCGCTTGAGGATGAACACCGGACTCTCGAACAGCGAGAGCAGCGAGAAAGTCTCCCAGGCCGACTGATGTTTGGCGGCGACGATGATCGGACCCTTCGGCATTTTCTCGCGGCCGCGGATCTCGTAAGTGATGCCGGCAACGACGCGCAGCAGCACCAGGTTCACGCGGCCCCAGGATTTCGCCACCGCGATGATGCCCCAATAGGGCATGAAGAAGGTCGGCACACCGATCAGCAGATGAACCACGGTGTTCAGATAGAACAGCACGTTGAACGCGAGCGAGCGAAGAAAGGTCAACACGGGCGTTCCTTACGCAATGGAATCGGGATCGAGATACATGCGCGTCAGCGCGAACAGATATTTCAGATATTCGGCGGCAAAGAAACGCGCCATCTCCGGGCTCGAATACCACGGTTCGCTCTTCACCTTCTCGGAAATCACCGGGAAGGGAATGAGCGTCGCGTCGGGAAGCTGGTGCGCAAGCTCCGCCATGGCGCGTGGCATATGCCAGTTCGACGTCACGACGATCAGCGAATTGAAATTATGCTCGCGCGCCCAGCGCCGCGTCTGCAGCGCGTTGCCGAAGGTATTGAGAGCCGATTTGTCGAGATCGATGCAGCAGGTGAAGAACTTCGAGTAGAGCGGCGTAAGCCGCGCGATCTCGCGCGCGCTGGTGTCGCGATGAACGCCGGTGATCAACAGCCGTTTGCCTCGATCCGCCGCCAGCAATTCGATCGCATCGGGGATGCGCGAGGCGGCGCCGGTCAGCACGACAATGCCCTCGGCCTTCCGCTCGTGCGAGATATCCTCGGCCGGAATATGAAAGACGAACCAGAAGAAGCCGGCCGCCAGCAGCACCGAGCCGACCACAGCGACGAACATCGTCGCAAAACCGATCCAGCGGGCAAGCCAAGCGAGCATTAATCAATGGCCTCCAGCGTGCGATTGACGGTGTGGCGCGAGGTTATAGCCGTCACCGCGGCGATGAGCACGACCTGCCCGAGCACCGCGATATAGCCAAAGACGCCGATGGAGAACGAGCCGAACAAAGCCGCGGTCTGGTCGCCGCCCGCGCTGCCGGCCCAGAAGCGGCTGATCAGGTTGGCCAGCGCAAACAGCAAGATCGCCGCGCCGCCGCCGATGGCACCGCCTTCGAAGCCGAGCACCAGAAAATGCCGCTGGAAATGGCCGGCGATGAAGCCGCTCTTGGCGCCGACGAAGTGCAGCACCCGATGACGGTGCGGTTGGTCGCCATCGCGCCGCGCGTGGCGAAAGTCACAGACAGCACGGTCGCCGCAATCATCAACAGCAGGATGCAGATGCCGGCCGCCACCGCGGTGCCGGCCATGGCGCGCATGCGGTCGATCCAGCCGCGATGGTCGTCGAGCGTCGCGCCCGGCACTTGGTCGGCGAGCATACGGCGCAACTGCGGAATGTCGGGCGCCGCTCCCGGCGCAATCTTCACTACAATCAGGCGCGGCACCGGCAACGTATCGAGCGACAGCCCGCTGCCGAGCCAGGGCTCGAGCAGCTTGCTCGATTCCTCTTTGGAGTAGGCGCGCACGTCGCCGATGCCGGGGAAGCTGCGCGTCGCCGTCGCCGCGCGCTCAACCAGCGCGTCGACGTCACGGCCCGGTGCCGGCACCACCTGGATGGTCACCTCGCGCGCCACGTCGGACTGCCATTCGCTCGCGGCGCTGCTCACGAGAATGACGGCGCCGGTCGTCAGCGAGGCGAGGAACGTCATAATGGCGACCACCGCGACCAGCGCGCGACCGGAGATCGAATTGCGCGGCACCAGCGGCGTGTCGAAGCGCGGCAGCGGGCCTTCCGGCGAACGCGGCGATGCAGTCAAGACACTGGGGATCGTATCGGACATCAGGTTCTCTTCGTAACGTGTCTCAGTCGTAAATGTGCAGCCGCCCCTCGTGCAACACGAGACGGCGCGCATCGTACTGGTCCATCAAGGCAATGTCGTGGGTGGCGATGACCACCGAGGTGCCGGACTTGTTGAGCTCGATGAACAGCCGCAGCAGACGGCGGGCGAGCGTGGGATCGACATTGCCGGTCGGCTCGTCGGCGAGCAAAAGCTGCGGCCGCGCGATCACCGCGCGCGCGATGGCGGCGCGCTGCTTCTCGCCACCCGACAGCACCGCCGGCAGCGCCCACATGCGCTCGCCGAGATCGACCCAGCGCAGCAGCTCGATCACCTCCTCGCGATAGCTCTCCTCCGGGCGTCCCATCACGCGCAACGGCAGCGCGACATTCTCGTAGGTGGTCATGTGCTCGAGCAGGCGGAAATCCTGGAACACGATGCCTATGCGCCTTCGCAGCGTCGCCACCGCGTCGCGCGACAAGGTCGCCACGTCGTGGCCGAACTGGGTAATCAGCCCGCGCGTCGGCTTGAGCGATAGAAACAACAGCCGCAGCAGCGAGGTCTTGCCCGCGCCAGAGGGGCCGGTGAGAAACTGGAAGGAATGCGGCTCGATGCGGAACGTGAGGTCGCGCAGGACCTCCGGCCCAAGGCCGTAGCGCAAGCCGACGTTCTCGAATCGCACCAATCCCTTATCTCCGATCCCTGACGCTTCCAGGCGGGCTTAGCCCTTCGGCCGCGCCGCCCCGCCCTCATCCAGTCCGCCATACGCCAGAATCGGCGCTTTTGAAGGCTTATCACGCGCCCGGCGGATCGGCAGGCCCGGAATCCAACGGTATTCAGGTCTACCCCAACCCGGCCATGGTTTCCGGTCCATTAACGGACGGCTGGTAGGGTGCTCGGCGCACCAGTGCCATGAATGCCATGCTGATCGTCTGTCCGAGCTGCACGACCTCCTACCAGATCGATCCGGCCTCGGTCGGACCGAGCGGGCGGACCGTGCGTTGCGCTCGCTGCAAGACGACCTGGTTCGCCGGTGGGCCGCAAACCGCCCCGGAAATTTCCGCCTTCGTGAACGGCGTCATCGCCGAGGCCGAGGCGCAGTCTGACCGGACTGGCCCGCCGCGATCGGAGCCGGAGCCCGACAGAACGCCCCCGCCCGCCGACGATTTCGGCAACGACCATCCCGATCCGGCGCCGGAGCCGGGCTTCCGCATCTCCGAGCCGCTGCCGGCCGAGCCCCCGTCCTATTATTCGGAGCTTGCGCCGATCGCACCGGCGGCGCCCGAACCGATCGCCATTCACGACGCGCCGTCGCTGGTGCCACCGATGGTGGAGCATCCGCCGCTCGCCGAGGCGCACGCGAGCGAGCCGGAACCGGAAGACATCGAAACCTTCGCCGCGCGCCGGCAGCGCCTGCGCATGAAGCGGCAGAAGAAACGCCGCTCGACGCGCTGGACCGCGATCATCCTCGTGCTGTTCGCCTTCAACGTCGCGGTGATCGGCGCGCGTCAGGAAATTGTGCGCTTCCTGCCGCAGACTGCCTCGCTGTTTTCGGCGATCGGCCTGCCAGTCAACCTGCGCCACCTGAAATTCGAGAACGTGCGCATCTCGCGCGAAAGCCAGGACGGCGTCGCCATGCTGATGATCGAAGGTGTGATCGTGAGCACCTCCGGCAAGCCGGTCGAAGTGCCACGCCTGCGCTTCTCGGCGCGCAACGCCACCGGCCAGGAAATTTACACCTGGACCGCGCTGCCGAGCCGCAGCATCCTCGAGCCGCGCGACCGCCTCGACTTCTCCAGCAGTCTCGCCTCGCCGCCGCCCGAAGCGACCGACATCATGGTGCGGTTCTTCAATTCCCACGACGCCGTCGCCGGAAGCAAGTGATGGCCAGGATTCTGGTCGCCGAAGACGACGAGGCGATCCGCGGGCTGGTGGTGCGCGCGCTCACCGAAGACGGACATGAACTCACCGCCGCCGCCGACGGCAGCGCGGCGCTCGCCGTTCTCGATGGCAGCGACACCGGTTTCGATCTGTTGCTCACCGACGTGAAGATGCCCGCCATGGACGGCATCGCGCTGGCGATGGCGGCAGGCCGCGAGCATCCCGATCTCGCCATCATGCTGATGACCGGCTACGCGGATATGCGCGAGCGCGCGCACGAACTCGATGCTTATGTGTATGACGTGATCGCCAAGCCGTTCACTCTGGCGCAGATCAAAGGCGCCGTGCGCGAGGCGCTGGTTCAGCGCTAATCAAAAGTCCTTGAGCAGACGCTCGATGTAATCGAGTTCGAGCTGCGGCCGCATGCTCTCGCCAAAGCGGCGGCGCAATTCCTCTAGGATGCGGCGCGCACGCTGCGCGTCGATCTCGCCCGGCACCTTCACCGTGACGTCGTCGCCGTAATCGCGCCCGCGCATCGGGCGGCCGAGCGGGTCGGTGTCCTGGTCCGCGCGCGCGCGGCCGCGGCGGCCCGGCTGTCCGGGACCCTGCCCCATCTGGCCGTTCTGCTGCATCGACTGCGCCAGACCCTTGGCGCCCTTCTGCATCGAATCGAGCGCGCGGCCCTGGCTGTCGACCGCGCCCTCGGCGTCGCCGTCGCCCAGTTCACCTTCGGCTTGGCCCATAGCGTCGCCGGCACTGCCGAGCTGATCCATCTCGCTCTGGCCCTGGCCTTTTTCGCCCTGTCCCGGCTGCTGGCCGAGGCCGCGCTGGCGCAACTGTTCGAGCAGCTTGTTGAGCCGGTCCTTCAGGCCCTGTTGATCCTGCTTCAGGTCGCCGAACTGCTGCCCCTGCTGCCCCCTCTGGCCGCGCTGACGATTGCCGCGCTGCTGGCCCTGCTGCTGTTCCTGGCCCTGCTTGTAGGTCTTGTCGCGCAACTGCTGCTGCTTGCGGATCATGTCGTTGAGCTCGTCGAGCGCCGACATCATGTCGTCGTCGCCGTCTTCGCCCTGCGCGCCCGGGCGAGCCATCTGCAGGTTCTCGAGCATCGACTGGATCTGGTCGAGAAGCTGCTGCGCCGCGTCCTTGTTGCCGGAGCGCGCCAGCGCCTCCAGCCGGTCGAGCATGCTCTTCAAGTCCTGCTGGCTGAGCGTACGCGAGTTGCGGTCGAGCGGGCGAGCTAGCTGCTGCGGATTGCGCCGCATTTCTTCGGCCAGCGCCTGCAGGAACTTGTCCATCGCGGCGCGAAGCTGCTCCATCAGTTTCTTGATCTCTTCATCGCTGGCGCCGCGTTCGAGCGCCTGCCGCAGTGCCTCCTGCGCCTGCCGCAAAGCCTGCTCGGCCTGGCTGACATTGCCGTCCTCGATCTGCAGCGCCATCTCCCACATGCGGGCGACCACATCGCGCAGCGCATCGTCGGTCTTGGCGTTCTCCAGGCCGTAATAGATCGAGCGCAGGCCGAGATAGATGCCGACCTCCGGCGTGAACCGTTCCGGCGCGATGGTGAGCGCGTCGAGCGCATCGAGCACCACCGGCCTTGCCTCCGCGTCGAGCGCGAGGTTACGCCGCTGTTCGATCAGCGCCCGCGCCACCGGCTTGACGAAGATGCGCTGCGGAAGTTGCACCTCGCGCGCCTCGCTGCGGCCTTCGTTGTTGGCTTCGTCGCGCGCGACCAAGGTCATCGTCACGTCGGCGCCGGCCCACGGATGCTCGGTGAGATCGCGCGTCGTTTGCGCGACGCCGTTGCGTGTGCGCGCCTGCGGCAGCGTGAGCGGGAATTCCGGCGGCTTGAACAGCGGACGCGCCGGCTTGTCGCCTGACGGTTGATCCTTGAGCGATATCTCGGCCTGCGCCTGCGTCACTCCGTAGTCGTCGCTCATCTTGTAATCGACGCGCAGCGCGCCGCGCGCCTGCCGCTCGGGATCCTTGATAAATTCGACGGTCGGCGCGCGATCGGGAATGGCGTTGAACGACCAGGTGAGATCGTTGGCGACGACGCCGTGCACGGCAGCGGAGCCGTCGCCCTTGATGAGAAGGCGATGCTCCTCGGTGCCGGCCGGCAGCGGCGTGCTGCCCGGCGGCGCCTCTTCGAGGCCGCCGCGCCGCACGATCTCGAAGCGCACATTGCCGGTCGAGCGGATGACGAGCTGACTGCCGGCGGGCACCTGGACAGTACCGATGTATTGCACGGTCTCGCCGGGACGCATGCCGGGCAGCATCACCGGCGGACGGCCGGTGTAGCTCGGTGGCGTCACCCAAGCGTCGATGCGGAAATTCGCCGGCACCACGACGCCCTG
>Ga0134124_10000663_pt1 | contig 27351 bp, 17 predicted proteins | sample KB304_FD_96880 | JGI IMG/M metagenome (GOLD analysis project Ga0134124, IMG submission 96880) | Terrestrial soil microbial communities without Nitrogen fertilizer from Kellogg Biological Station, Michigan, USA - KB3-0-4 | ecosystem: Environmental > Terrestrial > Soil > Unclassified ... | reverse complement strand
GCCCTATACCGAGGAGCAGTGGGCCTCCATCCATGCACTGGGCGAGCGCATCGACCGTGAACTCAACGCCGGTGACGTGCGACTGACACAGGGTGGTGAGCCCACCTTCGTCTCCATCGACGATCGCGATGGCGCCGAATGGAACACCGCGGCACTCGGCGATCGCAAAAGGCTGCTGGCTGGCGATCTGTTGCTGCGGCTGAAACAGCACTACGCACCGCAGGGCCTGCAGCACTTCGGACAGGGCAAGTGGTATCCGGGTGAGCAGTTGCCGCGCTGGTCGCTGAACCTGTTCTGGCGCCAGGACGGCCAGCCGCTGTGGTCGGATGCTGCACTGTTTGCGCGTGAGGACAAGGATCACGGCGCCAATGAGGCACAGGCGCGCGAATTCCTACGGGCCGTTGCGCAGCATCTGCAGGTGGATGCGAAGCATCTGATGCCGACCTATGAGGATGTCTGGTACTACCTGTGGCGCGAGCGCAAATTGCCCAGCAATGTCGATCCCTTAGATTCGCGGCTGGCCGATCCATTGGAGCGCGAGCGGCTGCGGCGCGTGTTCACACAGGGGCTCGACACCATCGTCGGTCACGTACTGCCGGTGTGGAAACCCGATGCGGATGCGCGCTGGCAGAGTGGTCCATGGTTCCTGCGTGACGAACGTTGCTATCTGATTCCCGGCGATTCACCCATGGGCTACCGGTTGCCGCTGGATTCCCAGCCCTGGGCCAGCGCGGGTGACTATCCGTGGATGCATGCGCCGGATCCGACGCAGGAATTCGCGCCACTGCCGGCGTATCGCACGCTGCGTCAGCCGCATGAGGGTGAAGTGGGTGGCGGGCCCGGCGCCGAATACGCATCCAGGCATGCACGCCCCGCATGGAGCGGGGCGCAGAAGAGTGATGATCAAGGGAACACGGATCGTGCGGGACATGCAGGTCGCGCACAGGACGCAGATCGCGCACAGGACGCAGATCGCACACAGAGTGCCGATCGCAAACCACAGCCCTTCGAATCCGCGGGCTGGATCACGCGCACCGCCCTGTGCGCCGAGCCACGCAATGGTCGATTGCATGTATTCCTGCCGCCTACCACGGCGCTCGAGGACTACCTCGAATTGATCGGCGCCATCGAGCAGGCCGCACTGCAGCTTGACTTGCCGGTGGTGCTCGAAGGTTCCGAGCCGCCGCGCGATCCACGCCTGAAAGTGCTGCGGGTGACACCCGATCCGGGTGTCATCGAAGTCAACATCCATCCGGCCTCCAGCTGGAGTGAGCTGACAGAACAGACGGAATTCCTGTACGACGCCGCGCGCCAGTCCCGCCTCACCACCGAGAAATTCGGACTCGACGGCAAACACATGGGCACCGGTGGGGGCAACCACTTCGTGCTAGGTGGCGCCACGACCGTGGATTCACCCTTCCTGCGCCGGCCCGATCTGCTGGCCAGCATGATCGCCTACTGGCACAACCATCCCTCGCTTTCCTATCTGTTCTCGGGCCAGTTCATCGGGCCCACCAGCCAGGCGCCGCGCATCGACGAAGCGCGCAATGATTCGGTTTACGAGATCGATATCGCGCTGAAGGAATTGAAGCGCCTGCAGGCCAGCGGTGTCACAGCAGGCGCGCCCTGGCAGGTGGATCGCGCGCTGCGCAATCTGCTCATCGACGTAACGGGCAACACGCATCGCGCCGAGTTCTGCATCGACAAGCTGTATTCTCCCGACGGCAGCACCGGGCGATTGGGTCTGCTGGAGCTGCGTGCCTTCGAGATGCCGCCCCATGAGCGCATGAGCCTGGCGCAGCAGCTGCTGTTGCGCGGTCTGCTGGCCCGCTTCTGGAAGAATCCCTATCAACCACCGACGCTGAAGCGCTGGGGCACCGAGCTGCACGACCGCTTCCTGCTCGAACACTTCGTGCGCGAAGACTTCAGGGATGTGATCGATGAGCTGGTCGCCACTGGCTACGGCATGGACATGTCGTGGTTCGATCCGCACTTCGAATTCCGCTTCCCGCTGCTGGGCGACTTCGCCGCACGCAACGTCGATGTGGAACTGCGTACCGCGCTCGAGCCCTGGCATGTGCTGGGCGAGCAGGGTGCTCCCGGCGGCACCGCGCGTTTCGTTGATTCCTCTCTGGAGCGCTTGCAGGTGAAGGTGCGCGGCCTGGTGGACGAGCGGCATCGGCTGGCCTGCAATGGCGTGACAGTGCCTCTGCATCCCACCGGCACCGTAGGTGAGTTCGTGGCCGGCGTGCGATATCGCGCGTGGCCGCTGTCATCGAGTCTGCACCCCACGATTGGCCCACACGCACCGCTCACCTTCGACCTGGTGGATACCTGGATGCACAGGTCAATGGGCGGTGCGCGCTATCACGTGGCGCATCCTGGCGGCCGCAATTATGTGACTTTCCCCGTCAATGCCTATGAGGCTGAGGCGCGGCGCCTGGGGCGCTTCTTCCGCATGGACCACACGCCCGGTCCACTGCGTGCGGCAGCTACTGCGCCAAACCCTGATCATCCGCTGACGCTGGACCTGCGGCGCAGCCCGGCATAGTAGACTCGCCCGCCCATGGGGACCACATACGCGAATCCGGATGGCCGTTTCGATGAGCTGTTCGCAGCTCCGGCGAAGCCGCGCGCGCACTGGTCGCGTCTGTATTCCACGCTGTGGGGCGCCACTAGCGAAGAGATCAACAGCATGCGCGCGGCGGCCGAGCGGCAGATCCGCGAAAGCGGCGTTACCTACAATGTGTATGCCGATCCCAAGGGCCATGACCGCCCATGGGATCTCGATGTGCTGCCCTTCATCATCGACACTCAGGAGTGGCAGGGCATCGAGGCTGGCATTGCGCAACGCGCCAAGCTTCTGAACAACATTCTCGCCGATCTGTATGGTCCGCAGCTGTTGATGCGCGAAGGACTGATTCCGCCGCCACTGGTGTATTCGCACAGTGGTTTTCTGCGCGCCGCGCATGGCGCCGCCGTGCCCGGCGACATTCATCTGCATGTATATGCGGCGGATCTGGCGCGCTCACCCGACGGCCGCTGGTGGGTGATGAGCGATCGCACGCAGGCTGTGTCCGGTGCTGGCTATGCGCTGGAGAATCGCCTGCTGGTGTCGCGCACTTTCCCGCGGCTGTATCGCGACATGCGTGTGCAGCATCTGGCGCGTTTCTTCGCCACGCTGCGCGATTCGTTGCTGCACTTCGCGCCGCGTGGCGATGGTCCCACGCTGGTGGTGCTGCTCACGCCGGGGCCTTTCAACGAAACCTATTTCGAGCACACGCTGCTGTCGCGTTACCTGGGCTTTCCGCTGGTGGAAGGCGGCGACCTCACGGTGCGCAATGGGCGCGTGTGGCTCAAGACCATCGGTGGGCTGAAGCGCGTGCATGCGATCCTGCGTCGGCAGGACGATGCCTTCTGCGATCCGCTGGAACTACGCAGCGATTCGGCGCTGGGCGTGGCGGGTCTTACCGAGTGCGCGCGCATTGGCTCGGTGCTGGTTGCCAACTCGCTGGGCTCCGGCGTGCTGGAATCGGGTGCGTTGCTGGGGTTTCTGCCGCGGCTGGCCGAGCGCATGCTGGGTCAGGAACTGAAGCTGCCCTCCATCGCCACCTGGTGGTGTGGCGAACCGGCTGCGCGCTTAGAGGCTCTCAAGCAGGCCAAGCGACTGGTGTTCAAGCCGGTAGACCGCGCGCATCACTTCGACGCCATCTTCGGCAGCGACCTGGATGAAAAGGGGCTGGAGGATCTGCGTGCGCGGCTCACCGCGAACCCCGAGCATTTCGTCGCGCAGGAAATGGTGCATGTGTCGCAGGCGCCGGTATTGTCGCGCGGCACTGCCGTGGGCATCGAGCCGCGCTGTGTAGGTGTGCGGGTGTTCGCCGTCGCCACACCGGCCGGCTATATCGTGATGCCAGGGGGTCTGACGCGCGTGGCGGCCAGCGACAAGGATCGCGTCGTCAGCATGCAACGCGGCGGTGGATCGAAAGACACCTGGGTGCTGTCGCCGGGGCAGGTGGACAGCAGCTTCACGCTTCTGCGCAGCACCGTTACCGCGGCCGATCTGGTGCGTTCTCCCGCGGGTCTGCCATCGCGCCTGGCCGAGAACTTGTACTGGTTCGGCCGCTACGAAGAGCGCTGCGAGGACACCGCGCGCCTGTTGCGTCTGGCGTTGACATTGAAGCTGCAGGAAAACGAAGACGAAGAAAACTCGCAGCAGCCCATCCATGAACTGGCCAGTGAGGCCGGGCTCATCGCCGTGGGCGAAGACGCCGATCGCGAGCTGCTGCGCGCCGCTGTGGATGTTGATCATCCCAATGGCATCCTGCACAGGATGCGTTCGCTGCAGCAGGTAGCCTTTCATCTGCGCGAGCGCATGTCGCATGACAACTGGCGCGCCATCAACAGCCTGCTCGACGCGCGTCCCACAGAAGACGCCGACGTGGGACAGGCGCTGGCCTGGCTCGACGTGGCGGCCACGCGGCTGATCACGCTCTCCGGCTTCGCGCTCGACGGCATGACGCGCGATCACGCCTGGCGCTTCATGTCCATCGGCCGGCGCATCGAACGGCTGCTGTTCCAGAGCGCGGCGCTGCAATGCGCACTGCTGCACGATGGCGTGTCGGGCCTGTCGTGGCTGCTTACGCTCTCGGATTCCATCGTCACCTATCGTGCGCGCTACATGACCAGTCCCGAGTGGCTGCCGGTGCTCGATCTGGTAGTGGTCGACGCGAGTAACCCGCGCTCGGTGCTGTTCCAGGCCGGCGGTGTCCTCGACTATCTGGAAGTGCTGGAACGCAACTACGGCCCCTGCGGTTCGGAACTGCTGCGCCCGCATGTGCGCTACCTGGAAACCATCGACAAGACGCGTGATCTGAACCCCGAGAGCCAGGCGCTGCGCGATGCCATCACCGGCCTGCGCGGTGGTGCGCTGGAACTGAATGATCTGTTGACGCGCCGCTTCTTCAATGTGCGGCAGGCGCCGCAGTTCTCGAACTTCGGTACTTGAGATGGAAGAGGGCGCGCGTTACCGGGTGATGCACGAGACGGTTTATCTGTATTCCTCACCCATTGCCACCAGCCGGCAGATCGCCCATCTGACGCCTCGCGAAACGCGATGGCAGAAGGTCATTTCGCATCAGCTCGAAGTGCGTCCATCGCCGGTCGAGCGCGCCGAAGGCGTGGATTATTTCGGCAACTCTTATTCGCGACTGGTCGTCGATACGCCGCACGATGAGCTCGTCGTGCGCTCCGCTTGCGAAGTGATTGTGATGCCGCATGCTCCTGCACCCGGCGCCGAATCTCCACCCTGGGAATCCGCACTGGCCGAGCCTGGTGTCTGGACCGGACTGAATCTCGACGTGGAGCAGTATCGCGTGGCTTCACCCGCGGTGCCGCTGCTGCCTTCCACCCGCGACTATGCTGCGAAGTGCTTCGCGCCAAAACGCGCCTGGCTTGCAGCCATGCTCGAACTCACGCAGCGCATCCGCAAGGAATTCGAGTACGACACGGAGGTCACGACGGTCTCCACCAGCGTGGAAGAGGTGCTGTCGCTGAAACGCGGCGTGTGCCAGGACTTCGCACATCTGATGCTGTCTTCATTGCGCTCGCTGGGCCTGCCCGCGCGCTATGTGAGCGGCTATGTGCTCAATCGCCGCAAGGAAGGCAAGGACAGCAACACCGGCGGCGATGCCTCACACGCCTGGGTGGCCAGTTACTGCGCGCCGCATGGCTGGGTGGCTTTCGATCCCACCAATGGCAAGATCGCCGATACCGAATTCGTGACGCTGGGCTGGGGTCGTGAATACCACGACGTGTCGCCACTGCGCGGTGTGGTCCGTGGCAGCGCCGCGCAGCAGCTCGCCGTGTCCGTCAGCGTGGTGCCCGTCGAGAACGAAGCGAACGTGTAGCGGCTGCGGCGCGCACCACCGCGCCCTGCGCCATACGGCGCGCCAGCACGCCATCCCCTTCTACCTGCGCCTCGAAGCCCGACTTCTGCAGACGCCGACGCACTTCGCGTTGCACATCGCGTCCCGAAGTGAGTTTGTTCGGCGTGCCTGTGTAGTGAAACATCATGCCGCCCGGCACCAGCACCCGCGCCAGCTCGTCGTAGAACGTCTGCGAATACAGCTCGCCAGCCGTGCCGAAGCGCGGCGGATCATGCAGCACCGCATCGAAGCCTGCCGCCGGCAGCTCGGTGATGATCTTGCTGATGTCGCCTAATTTGAGCTTCAGCCGCGAATCCCCCCGCGGCGACCAGGGATTGATGCCCCGCAGCCACAGCACGGCATCGCTCTTCTCGAAGGAGTGCACCTGGGCCGCGCCTTCGATGAGACACCAGTGCGCGAAGTAGCCGAGGCCGCCACAGCAATCCAGCACCCGCTTGCCGCGCGGCCGGATCATCGCCACTTTGTCTTCAGCATCTTCGAAGGGCGACACCTTTGCGCTGGGCAGCATCTTGATGCCGTCGATCTCGAAAGTAGGCGGGCCCCAATCCGTGGGCACCAGCTTGTAGAGAGCTCCCTCGTAACGGCTCACCGCCTCGAAGGCCTTGCCGGTCCACGCGTAGACCGTGCGTTCTTTCAGACCGAAAGGGTAGGGAAAGCGCCCGAAGGAGCAGGACCAGTCGTCCGATCCCGGCTCCACGATGGCCGTGGATTTGCCCAGATCGAGTGAAACCGTGATGCGCGGTTCACCCCGGTCCTGCGCGACGATCAACCGCTCGGCGACGGCCAGCGTCAACAGAGGAGGAGCGAGAGGAACTGTGAGGGGGCCGGTTTCCATCCCGAAGCGCATATTGCGCCCCGTAAGGCCTAATAGCGAGGGCCGCGGGCAAGTGAGAGGGCGGATTCTGCCTTGCCTGCCTCGGCTGGGACCCCTAGAATGCGCCTCCCGCTGCGCCCGTAGCTCAGCTGGATAGAGCGTCTGGCTACGAACCAGAAGGTCAGGAGTTCGAATCTCTTCGGGCGCGCCATTTTCTCCGGGAAAAGCGCGATTTAAGCCGCCTCACAAGGGCGGCTTAATCGTTTCCGGGGATTGATGCCAGAAGTCCTGAGAGGTGCGCATCCCAATCCCATGTCCGTTGGGCACAATCCATTCTTGCTCGCTCTCTACGCCGACAACACCTCAGAGATCCGATATGAGAGGCGCGGTTTGAGAAGCGAGAACAGACGCTCACGATTGAGAGATGGACGTGATGCACCAGAACCCCGAGGTGGGCGTCAGTCGTCGCCGAGCGAAAACTCGGTGTCGCGGAGCGCCAGGCGCACCAGTTCCGACATGGCATGGTGTGCCTTGTCCGGGTCACCGTCGCGGATGGCGAGCAGTACAGCCAGGTGATCCGGGATCGGATCACGCGGCAATTTGCGTTTGCGCTGCTTGAAGAGGGTCGTCCAGGCCACCGCGGACATGATCGTGCTGGAGAGCGACAGGATGGCCTGGTTCTCCGCCGCCTCGAGCATCACCAGATGGAACTGCTGATCAGCCGCGCGGCCTTCCTCGGTTGCGAGAGTGTGGCGCTGCATGGCGTCGAGCTGGGTCTGCATTGCCTTGAGCTGCGCGGAGGTTCTGCGCGTCGCGGCCAGCGCCGCGGCTCCGGGCTCGATCATCATGCGAAGCTCGAACAGATCTTCCAGGAACTTGCGACTCGGGCGTGCTTCGAACTGCCATGCGAGCAGGTCGGGGTCCAGCAGGTTCCACTGATTGCGCGGACACACCCGAGTGCCCGCGCGCGGGCGGGCTTCAACAAGGCCCTTGGCGGTCAGGATCCGGAATGCCTCGCGCAGAGAGGACCGGGAGATCCCCATTTGCGCAGCGAATTCCACCTCGACCGGGAACACGTGTCCTTCGGCGATATCACCCTTCAGGATCTGCACGGCGAGGTGCTGCGCCAGGGTGCCTCGCAATCTTCTGCTGCTGCGGGACTGAATGAGTTCCGTCGGGATGGTTCTGGCGGGCTGCCGTGGCGGCATGAGGGCTCCTGGAAGCGCGACAGAGCTTACACGCTTCCAATCGCCGGATGGCGTCGCTGCTACATATGGGCCAGGCGCTGCAAAAGCGCAAGGGCAGGGCTTTTGAAAGTACTATTCGCTCAATGCCAGCAGTTCCCCGTTCGGAAGCCATAGCCGCACCTGGGGAAGAGATAGGCCCAGAGATAGCGGGACGACACATGAGACCTGTTTTCCACTCCGCCGCATGGTTCCTGGCGGCTGCAATTACCGGCCTTTCGCCGGCCACTGCACAACAGTTCGGTGGCCCGCCTGCCTCGATGTTTGGCGGCGCGTCGGAGTCGTTCGCCAGCAAGTGCATGGGCTGCCATGGCGATAATCTGGCCGGCGGCCGCGCACCCAGCCTGTTCAGCGAAAGCCTGTTGTCCGAGAACACCGATGCCACGCTGGCGCAGACGATCCGCAATGGCGTGCTGAAGAACGGCATGCCCGCGTTCCAGGATCAACTGAGCGAAAGCGAAGTGAGCCAGATCATTGCCTTTCTTCGCATTCGAAGCGGGCAGCTCAAGGGTGCGCCGAGCTACTTGCCGGACCCGAATGGCCAAATAGTCAAAAGCGAGAAGCTGGCCTTCAAGATCGAAGTCATTGCTTCGGATCTGAACACGCCATGGGGAGCCGTGTTTCTGCCCGACGGCCGCATGCTCGTGACCGAGCGGCCCGGCCGGATCCGGTACCTGGACAAGGGAAAGCTTTCTGAACCAGTCAAGAACACGCCCATTCCCTGGGTGCGCCAGGACGGCGGCTTCTTCGACATCGCCATCGACCCTGACTACAAGAAGAACGGCTGGGTCTACCTGTCGTTTTCGGCTGTGGCGCCGGGCGTGGTGCAGCCGCCGCCTGACGATCCCAAAGTGCCGCGCGCCCAGTGGGCCCCCGCACCACTTAGCATGACGCGCTGGGTGCGCGGACGCATCAATGCCAACAACGAGTGGGTGGATCAGGAAGATGTGCTGAAGACGCCTGCAGAAACCTATTCAAGCAGCGTCATCCATTACGGCTCGCGGTTCCTCTTCGACCACGAGGGCCACCTGTTCATCACCATGGGTGAGCGTGGAGAAATGTCTCACGCGCAGGACCTCTCCTCGCCGCTCGGCAAGATCCACCGCATCAACGTCGATGGCTCGATCCCGAAGGACAACCCGTTCGTGAACGCGTCCGGTGCCGTGCCCAGCATCTGGACTCTTGGCAATCGCAATCCGGAAGGTCTGGCCATTGATCCGCGCAGCGGCCTCATGTGGGGAAGCGACAATGGCCCAACCGGTGGCGATGAATTGAACCTGGTCGAGAGGGGCCACAATTACGGTTGGGGCGTCGTCTCGATGGGTCTGCAGCCCGGCATCACCCAGCAGCACCAGGACGGAATGGATGATCCGATCCGGTATTACACGCCGTCAATCGCCCCGAGTGGCATCCATTTCTACACCGGAAGCCGCTATCGGGGCTGGAAAGACAGCCTGTTCCTTTCCGCATTGGCAGGCCAGAAACTGATCCGCTACGAGATCAACGGCCGCAAGGTCACGCACGAGGAAGTTGTTTTCAAGGGATTCGGTCGCGTGCGCCAGGTCATCACCGGGCCGGACGGCTATCTCTACGTTCTGATCCAGAATTCACAGTCTCTGGCCAATTCACCTGGGATGGTGATCCGGTTGTTGCCGCAGTAAGGCTATTTCCGCACCGAGAACCGGTAGACCGTCCTGCTGTGGAAAGTCTCCCCAGGCGTAAGTTTCGTGCTTGGGAAGTTGTCATGATGCATGGAGTCGGGGAAGTGCTGCGTTTCCAGCGCTATGCCATTGCGCGCGCCGGTGAAGATCTGCAACCCCGGCTGGTCTGTTCTGACTTCCAGCACGCGACCTGACGCAGGATCCGTAACGCGCGCAGCCAGTGCGAGTCCTCTGGCACCACCGCCGGGTTGTTTACCGACCTTCCACTTGTTCAGCACAAAGTTGATGTCGTAGATGCCGTCGTTGCGACTGTTGATGCGGGCAGGCCTGGTGAAATCGAAAGGCGTTCCGGCAACTGGTGCAATTTCGCCAGTCGGGATCAGGCTGGCTGCGCGTCCTTCGCCGCCTGGCGTGTAGTGATCCGCATTGATCCACAGGTCGTATTCCATCATTTTGCCGCCCAGATTGAAGTAGGCATGGTTGGTGGGGGCGAGCAGGGTGGTCCGGTCCGCGGTGCCTTCGTACTCCAGTCGAACTTCGTTGTCGTCGGTGAGCGTGAAGGTGACGTGCAGGACGAGGTTGCCGGGAAATCCGCCATCACCATCCTTGCTGGACATGGTGAATCGCGCGGAAGTCTCATGTCTCTTCTCGGGCAGCAGCTTTCCTTCCCAGAGGCGTGTCCCGAAGTTGGCAGCGCCGCTGTGCAGGATGGTGCGCCCGCCGGCGTCGAGGATGTACTCCCGGCCTTCAAGCGTGAACTTGCCGCCCGCGACACGGTTGGCCACGCGGCCGATGGTGGCGGCGAGCTGCCCGAAGCCCTGATTGAATGTACCGCCGGAGCTCAACACGACATTGGCCATCTTGCCGGCTTTGTCCGGCATCGAAATCTCCTGGATGGCCGCACCATAGGCCATCACCTTCAGGGTGGCTCCATGGCGATTGCGCAGGATGAACAGCTGATTGGCAGCGCCATCGCGCGTCTGGCCAAAATCGATGCGATCGCTGCGCCGTGAAATATCGCCATCGGGTACGGGCGTTGCCGGCAATGCAGGAGCAGCAATGGGAGCGGGCGGTCCACCAAGGGGCCCTTCAGCGCCAAGGGCCAAGGCAGCCAGCAACAGCGCTGACGTGGTGAGGGCTAAAGCTCGCAATCGCATCAAGGATCTCCAGAGAGTCGCGGGAGACTGTTGATTCAGGTCAGCAGGATCTTGCGGGCCTCGCCCTCCGGATCGTCCACCATGCGGCAGTGGTTGTCCCAGACCATGGTGCGCTGGGTCCGGGGATCCGAGGGCTGCCAGTCGAGCCCGGGAATGCTTGGATTTCCCGTGGCCGCGAATCGCGCCCAGGATGACGCCATTTTCTTCGCCAGGGCGCGGGCCTCCATCGTATCGCCCGTGCCCTGCGCGCAGCGCCTGGTGTTGTCGAAGCAGAACTGGAGATCCGCGGTGTGCCAGGCGCCCGGCAGTCCATCCAGGATCGGAGTCTGCCAGGTGAAGTAGTACGTGTAGGCGGGCGCTGCTCCCAGCGCATGCTTGAGTCCCGCCATCTTCACCACGTTGTTGCGGACGGCGAGGCCATTCAGGCCCGGCGCACCGTTACACATGTACGACAGCGTCTGAATCTTCTTCCCGGGATAGGACTTCTTGAGAGTCGTGACGATGGCTGCCGCCCGGGCTTCCCCATAGGCGCGAGTGAGATCGGCGCGCCATTGGTCTTCCGTGGGCCGCTGCGACATGCGGTTGCCCTCCTCGCTCACCGAACCGATCAGCATCGGCACGTGACGGGAAATGTCGGGCGCGGCGTCGAAGAACGCTCGCATGTTGATGACCTTGCCATCGACGCAGGGTGACCAGCCGGCGCGTGGCGCAGCAGGTGCGCCGGGCCCCGCGGTGACAGTGGCCGGCGAATTGACCTTGGCAGCCGCCGCGTTGCCCGCCTCGTTGAGACGGGACCATTCCATCTTCTGCAGCGCGCCGATGTCGTTCGGTGCGAGGCCCAGGTCCTTCATCATCACGCGCGCCAGCTCGCGCTGCTGCTCGCGGCTCGGGATATTGCCGCCGCCGCCCGACATCGCCGCCGCGCGGTGGAACAGGCCCGCAGCCGAAGGCATGCCCATCAGCGTGGTCACCTTCGAACCGCCGCCGGACTGGCCGTAGATCATTACCCGGTCCGGATCGCCGCCGAAGCTGGCGATGTTCTCGTGGACCCAGCGCAACGCGGCCACCAGGTCCGTCATGCCCGCATTGGCAGAATCCTCATACGCCGCACCACCTATCCCGGCCGCATCGAAGAATCCGAGAATGTTCAGACGATGGTTGACCGAGACCTGCACCACGTCGTGGTGCCTAGCCATCTGCGCGCCCTCGTGCGAGGGCAGTTCGTAGGAAGAACCGAAGCTGTAGCCACCGCCGTGGAAGTACACCATCACTGCACGCTTGCCGGTCAGGCCGGGTGTCCAGATGTTCAGCTTGAGCATGTCCTCGCTCAGCCAGCCATCGTCCCAGTCCTGGATGAAGGTCTGCTCCACGCCGGTCCAGGTGTGCAGCGCCTGCGGGCAAGCGCCGGATACTCGTCGGCCCACGGGGCTGGCGGCTTTGCCGGCAGCCAGCGATTCTCGCCGGCCGTAGTCTGACCGTAGGGAATTCCCTTGAACGTGAACACGCCGCCATCCAGATAGCCGCGCACCTTGCCGTACTGCGTCCTGGCGATTGCGGAACGCGGTGTCGAGATCGCGCCCGGCCCCTGGTGCGCGCCGGTCTTGGTGCTGTCCGACGCCGTGGCGACGTTCGCCGACACCGCGCCGATGCCGGCTGTGGTGGAAAGAACAAGCGCCTCGCGACGCGTGATCTCTTGCCTGGTTGAATCGGCCATGAAGCCCCCTTGTGTTGTTGTGCCGTGCGCCGAAGACATTCTATGTGAGAGCGGATGTTCCTTCCGCCGTGGAAATAATAAGTCCGACTATTGTCAATAGTCTGACTTATTAGTAGCATCATTTGAAAATCACTTTTAGTGGTAGGGGCGCTCTATACCGAGCAACACCTAAGGAAACGATGCTGGCAGGGCTGATTCAGCATCTTCGGGGGCGTACTCACGCGCATAGGGACTTGAAAAGGGCGACGAAGCTCGCTCGTACATATGGGGAGTTACGATGAGAATGTTCAAAGCTAGCCGGCTAACACGCACATCCATGCTGTCAGGAGTCGGGGTGGCCGCCGTGGCCATGGTTGGCGTCCCGGCCCTCGCTCAGGCTGCATCGGACGAGCTGGAAGAAGTTGTCGTCACTGGTGTTCGCGCGTCGGTCGGCAGTGCGCTGCAACTGAGAAAGGACGCAACCCAGTTGCAAGACTCGATCGTCGCGGAAGACATCGGCAAGCTGCCTGACAACAATGTCGTTGAAGCTCTTCAGCACGTCTCGGGCATCTCGATCGTCCGCAACAGTGTCGAGCCCAGCGTGGTCCTGGTCCGCGGCCTGCCGGATATCGCGACCACCTTGAATGGTCGCCAGATCTTCACCTCGGCGGGACGCTTCGTTTCTCTGCCGGACCTGCCCGCCGAACTGCTGGCAAAGGTTGACGTCAAGAAGTCCTCGTCCGCGAACGACCTGGAAGGTGGCATCGCCGGCCTTATCGACGTCACCCTGCACCGGCCGTTCGACTTCAAGGAGCCGCAACTCGCTGGCGGCGCGAAGGTCAGCTATGGGTCGCTCTCGAAAAAATATTCGCCCAACGTCAGCCTGCTTGCCAGCGACCGCTGGGACACCAGCATCGGTGAATTCGGCCTGCTGGTCGACGGCTCTTACAACAAGCGCCTGGTGAGCACCGACACGATCAACCAGATCACCCAGCAGGTCCTGCGCCGCACTGTCCCTGGCGTCACCGCCACGGGCCCCGCTGGCACCTTCCCGAACAGCGCCGCGGTCGTCCCCGGCCAGATCACGACCCCAAGCACCACCACCTTTGGTCAGGCGGACACCGAGGTCGAGCGGTCGGCGGTGAACGCGTCGGCGCAATGGCGTCCCAACGACAGCCTGGAGTTCTTCTCCGAATGGTTCTATTCGCGCCTGCGCAACCAGGCGCCGAACCAGGTGAACGTGTTCCTGCTGGGCACTTGCCCCAACGCCGCGGCGTCGCAGCCGTTCCCCGGCACCAACGTCGGCCAGACCCTGGTCAGCGGCTGCTATGGCCTAACGTCGATCCAGGATCGCCGCACCCAGGAAGACACCTACCAGATCGCCTCGGGCGGCAAATGGGAGGTCAACGATCGCCTGACGCTGGACGGCGAATTCGACTACACCCACTCGAAGGACATGACCACCGCCTACATTCCGGACGCCCAATACAACTACGGCTCCGCGACCAACGGCGTAACCCTCACCTACAACTCGCTCGGGGATGGCGGCGTCATCGCCGTTCAGCCGAGCCAGCAACAGCTGAACCCCGCCAACACTTATCTCGATCAGTTCTACGACACCGCCACTCCCGTGCGCAATGGCCACGAATACGCCGTGCGATTGAACGGCAAATACCGGGTCAGCGATGACTTCTTCATCCGCTCGATCGATGCGGGCTACCGCCATGATGATCGCTCCGCGATTTCCGACGGAACGGCTTTCCAGGGCCTGGACTGCGCGAACACGAATGGCGACGGTTCCAATGTGGCAAACAAGTATCGCCTTGCGGCCATCAACAGCCCGGCCTGCACCGCCTACCGCAACCAGGCAAGTCCGCAGCCATTCACCCGGGCCGAGACCACGACTGTGGGTGGCGTCTCCTACGCCTCGCTCGGCGCGGACGCTTACAGCATCACGAAGGGCTCCTTCTTCGGCGGCATGTTCGGTACCAGCTCATGGGCGACGGTCGCCCCGGGCTGGACGCGGAACAACATTGAAAAGATGCGGAACCTGTTCGGCTATTCGGGCCCGCAGGACTTCATCCCGACCAACCACTTCGATGTGTCGGAGGTCAGCAACGCGGGCTTCGTGAAGGCAAACTACGCCTTCGAGATCGCCAAATTCCCCGTAGACGGCAACTTCGGTCTTCGCTGGATCAGAACGACGCTGACCGAAAGGGGCAACACGTCGCAGTATGTGCCGCTCAATCCGGCCGTGGGACCGACGCAAGGTGCCAACGCCACGTGCGTCACCTGCGTGCAGTACACGCCGAGCAGCGCGACCAAGACCGACACCCAGTGGCTGCCCAGCTTCAACCTGCGCGCCACGCTGACGGACAACCTCTTCCTGCGCGCGGGCTACAGCAAGACGGTGACCCGCCCGACCTTCGCCCAGCTCAATCCGGGGTTGACGCTCAGCGCGCCGACCGCGACCCTGCTGGGCACGGCGAATGGCGGCAATCCCGACCTGGTGCCGGTCGAGTCGACCAACTACGACCTGGACCTCAGCTACTACTGGAGCAACGCGAACCACGTCAGCGTCGCGACCTTCTATCGCAAGGTGGCGGGCTATATCCAGAACGGCCAGACCAACCTGGTCATCTCGGGTCAAAACTACATCTACACCAGGCCGACGAACTTCCAGGATGCCAGCATCAAGGGGATCGAGGCGGGCTACTCGCAGTTCCTGGACTTCCTGCCGGGCTTCTGGAGCGGCTTTGGCTTTGACGTGAACGGGACGCACATCGACGCGCCGTTCAACAACGTGGCGAAAAACCATGTGAACGCCTCGGGCATCTACGAAAAGGGCAAGTACTCGTTCCGCTTCTCCTACACCTGGAACAGCGAGTACCTGGTCGGTCCCTTCGCCACGGGCGCTCAGCCGCAGTTCACCTATGCGTCGGTCCGGAAGAATGCCGACCTGTCGTTCAACTACCGCTGGAACGAACGCATCACCCTGTCGTTCGATGCCACCAACCTGTTCGACAACTACCAGAGGCAACACGCAGGCAAGGGCAGCGACAACGCCGCCATCTTCCCGACCGGCCTGCAGCGGTTCGACAAGACCTACGCGGTCGGTCTGCGCGCAAAGTTGTGATGACAGCCTGATCCTCTGGCGCTGGACTTACGAGCCCGCCGCCAGCAGATCGGCTCAGCGACTATCAGTACGCGGCGGGTTGCTATGCAGCCCGCCGTTTTCGTTTGGGCGACAGGCGAAGCGTCGAAGAGGGCGCGATCCTTGGTCTATCGCCCCGCGCCAATGCGTCGCGGCGATGTCCGAGTGCGGATAATTGGTAAGCCACGCGGATCGCAGCTCTTGGTTGGCGAGAGTTGGCAATTACATAAGTCGTGTCGGCAACCGCAGACGTCAAGAACGGAAATCACAATCGCAAAAGTCCGATCAGGACGTGCGTCAGGAATTTCTGCGCGTAGAAAAACGGAGACATCAGCAACTAGCGACACTTTGCGTAGGAATAACGGTAATTGCACTCTCCTCTTCGCCTACAGAGGGAGAGATTTTCATCATGAAGCGTATTTGCGCCCTGCTACTGCTGACTCTTGCCGCATGCGACGGCACCACCAACGCCGACAAGGGGACAAATACGAATGCCGCTGCCGATGTGCCCGCGGCTGCAACGCCGCCAAGTCAGGCGCCGGCTCCTTCGACTCCTGCTCCATCCACTCCGGCCGCTGCCACTCCGCCGGCCACGCCGCCAGCGCCGCCGGTGGTTGTGATCCCCAACGGTGGAGACGTCACCATCACGGGTGTGCAAGTCTTCCATTCCTCGGCCAGGATCTACTTTGCTCCGGTGCGTGGTGCGAAGGACTACCGGATTTACGACGTCAACAATCCGAACGACGTGAAATACGCTGGATTGATCCATCTGACGGCGGCACCCGGCTGTGCGGGCAACACGAACTATGACTTGTTGAACTCCTCGTGCCAGTCGCACTTCGTCACGTACGCGGACGGCTCCCTGGCCTTTCCGTATCGCGTCGCCGGCTCATACCCGACCGGCGCGCTGGGCGGCCCGACGGGCTATGACGGACCTGGCTATCTCATCGACTACAACGGCCTGGGCGATGGCAAGCAGCACACGCTCGTCGTGGAGGCAGTGGACGCGCTCGGGCCCGCGCCGTACATGAATCTGTACAAAGAGACGGACATCAAGCATTTCACGGCGATGGTTCCTCACCAGCATGACCCGAGCCACATGGTGATGCTGGGCTCGAACAAGGGTCCGACCCAGGACGGCAAGACCAGCACGAACGGCCAGGGACCTTCGACGAACAGCCCCAATGTGATCGCGCGCAGCCAACCTTTGATCGTGCAACGCGACGTGGCGTACACCCCGATCATTGCCGGCGCGTCACAGGTGTTCCTGGATACCTTCGAGGATGCGGAAGGAGCGACGCTGACGGAGCAGCCCGGCGATTGCGAAAACTACACCAACGAACACGGCGACTGGGGTGGCCGGGAATGGACGCTGAACGCCGGGACCGACAGGGCGTGGCGCATCATTGCCCGCCAGATCAACTGCACCGAGACCGTGCCGTTCGTCATGTCCAATCACTTCATGGAAGTGCTGTCGGATCGTGAGAGCACGATCTACAGCGCGCACGCCATGACACCCGACCGATCCTTCACCTTGAACGGCGGCATCCTTCACGTGACGCAGATGGTGGACAGTGTCCAGTCGGGCGGCCGCTGGATGGATTTCAACATCGCCCCGGCTGATGATCCCTTGACCCACTGGAACCATCAGGATGCCGCACTCAACAAGGCCAACCAGTGGATATTCATGGAGGTCTTCCGCGACGACGGGCATTTCCTGATCTCCAATGGCCCCGCCACCAATGACCCGAAGCAAGTCGGTGCGTGGACGGAGTCGTGGGGAGTGAACCGGGGAGATCTCTACGACGGTCGTGTCTTTTCTCCCAACGGCCAGGGTTTCGACAACAAGCTGCGCTGGGACTTCTTCCTGTCCGCCACGTGGGCTGCGCTGTTCATTGACGGCCGGCTGGTGGGGCAGGGCCCCGTGCCCGCGGACAAGGCCACATGGCTGAGTCGCCCGCTGAAGATCTATTTCACGGACTACCTGTACCACAGCGAATCGGGGCAGAAGCAGCTAATGTCGAACCTGATCGCCAATCCCATCGGCGACTGCAACATTCCGATGCTGGCGTATTGGTTCAATGATCCCGAGACTGGCACAGTAGCAGGTGCTCAGATCACCACCATGCTCAACGGGTTGCGCGTGCCGGCCAATGGTTTCGGCAAGAACGTGTGCAAGCAGGACACTCCCGCCGGATTTGGTTTCCCACGCACCAATGAGTGGCATCGCGATGACATGGGCGTCAGCGTGATCCCCTCCAATCTGACCAAGGCCGACGACTTTTCGTCCCTGGGTGCCCTGGTTCAGCCTCCGAAGATCACGGCGCTTCAGTAAGGCCAGACAGTGGCTTTGTGAGCTCAGCGCTCGATGGCGCGAGGCGGTGAAACCCACCCCTCGCGCCGATCCGCGCATCGAAGCCGATTACCATGGCGCCACCCGATGGGTGGAGCACAGGCATAATCTGGTTCGCCGTTATCGGTCATTGCCAGGCGAACATGTACACCCTCTACTACAGCCCCGGCTCCGCCAGCATGGTGGTGCATCAGGCTCTCCTTGAAATCGGTGCGCCTCACCGGCTCGAACGTGTGGACCTTTCAAAGAAAGAGCGTGGGGATTACCTGCGATTGAATCCACGTGGCCAGGTGCCCACGCTGGTTATCGATGACAAGCCCCATGTCGAGTCCGCGGCGCTGCTGATGCTTCTGGCCGAACGGCATCCGGAGGCGAGCCTCGCGCCGGCAGTGGCGAGCCCGCTGCGCGCCGACTGGTATCAATGGATGGCCTTCTTCACGAACACCTTTGGACCGACGTATCGCTTCTGGTTCTATCCGCCGGATCTCGGATCCACGGAGCATCCTGAAGCTGTGCGGGAAGCATTGCGCAAGCGCATCGAGGCGGCGTGGTCGCAGGTGGACGCGCACCTCGCAGCCAACGGACCTTATATGCTCGGAGCGGAGTTTTCGGCTGTGGACTTGCTGGCGCTGATGTATATGCGCTGGTCGCGCAACATGCCCAAGCCCGTCACCCAGTGGCCTGCATTGAAGGCATTCGCGGATCGGTTGCGGCAACGTCCCAGCTGGAAACGGCTGTATGAAATCGAAGGCCTGACAGAGTGGGCAGCTTGATGAATATCTCGCGTCGCAAGGTCATTCAGGGTGCGCTCGCGGCCGCTGGCGCGTTGAAGACGGTGTCTGCCATTTCGGCAGCGCCGGCGCCCATCATCCGCACCATCCCGTCTACCGGCGAGCGCATACCGGTCGTCGGCATCGGCAGCAACGCCTACGATGTCCAATCCGTCGCCGACCTTGCCGCGCGACGCGATGTGCTGCGTGAGTTTCCGACGCTGGATGGACGGCTGATTGACACTGCCCGGGGCTATGGCCGTTCAGAAGCCGTGATCGGCCAGCTTCTCGCCGAACTCGGCAATCGTGATCGCTATTTCATCGCCACCAAACCTGTCTCGTTGCCGGAGGCCGAGTCGGTCATTGATCACGCGCTCATCGACAAATCCTTCACCAGCTTGCGTACGAAGGTCATCGATCTGATGCAGGTGCACAGTCTGGTGCGCTTCGACGATGTGATGCCGCTGCTGCGCGAATACAAGCAGGAAAAGCGCTTACGCTACATCGGTGCGACCACGGCCGCGCCGCGACAGCATGGCGAGTTCCTGCAGATCATGCGTGAACATCCGCTGGATTTCGTGCAGGTGGATTATTCCATCGGCAACCGCGCCGCAGCCGACGATCTGCTGCCGCTGGCGCAGGCGAAGGGCATTGCCGTGCTGAACAACATGCCTTTCGGTGGCCGCAATACCAGCCTGTTTCCGCGCGTGGCGGGCAAGCCGCTGCCGGTTTGGGCGGCGGAGTTCGGTGCTTCAACCTGGGCGCAGTTCATGCTCAAGTACAACCTCTCGCACCCGGCCATCACGGCAGTGATTCCAGGCACCACTACTGTCGAATACCTGCGGGACAATCAGGCGGCAGGTCGCGGGCGATTGCCGGATGCGGTGACGCGCCGACGAATGGAACAGTACTGGGACGCGCTATAGCGCCCCTACGGCCTTAGGCTTCAGGCTGCGTAGGGCTTTTTTGCGCGCGTGCCGACGTGGTTGTAGGGATCGAAGCCGGCTTCGGCTGACCACAGATCCATCGCCTGCTGCATGTCGGTGGTGCGCCACGGCTGTGATTCGGCGATGCCGGCCACATTCGGTGGTGGCGCGGCAGCGTGACTGCCGGCCGCAAAATCCATGTTGCGTTTGAGTTCAGACATCGGCGCCTCCTTGGACACCATGCTAAAAGCGCCGCGGCCAGCGTGTAAATGCAACCGGTCGGGCCGTAGCTGCCGTTCGTCGGGTCACTCACCGTTCGTCGTGCCAGAGCGGCCGCTCGTCGGCGACCCAGTCGCAGACACTTAATTGACAGCGCAACAGTTCGGGGATGCCTCGCTGCTAGCGGCTTGCGTGCTAACTGCGAAGCTGCGCAACTTGATGCACCGCGCAGATGTGGCATATGAGGCCAAAGGAAGTCGGAGCACTCATGTCATTCCCCACTGCGCGAAGTCTTGTCGCCAGTCTCGTCTACCTGCTGGCATTCAGCTGCGGGGCCGCGACGGCTCAGAATGCACCGCCGCATTCCCCAGGCCAGTTGGTCGATGCCGATAAAAGGGTCGAGAAGGCCGCCGCGATGCTCGATGGATGCGACGAGAACAGCGGTATGGCGTTGCTCATGATGCAGGATGTGCTTCGCAAGGATCCCGACAATGTAGGTGCGTATGTGCAGCTGGCGCGCGCCGTCATGAAGACCAACTGGAGCGCGGCAGGACTCCTGCAGGCCGAACATCTGCTTGATACCGCGCTCAAGCTGTCCCCGCGTGATCAGGGAGCATTGATTCTGCAGGGATACGTTTACACCCACCAGAACCGTCCCGGGGATGCCGAGCATCTTTTCAAGGCGGCCAACACGGGTGAGGTGAAGAATCTGTGGCTTTGGACGAACTGGGGCGATTTGCTGATGCTGCAGGGGCGTCCCGATGAAGCCATGGCCATGTACAGAAAGTCCGTGAAGGGGGTCGCCGTCGCATCCTGCGACAGGGCCAGAACCCAGGCCTATGACAAGCTCATCATGCTGCTCGAACGCAAAGGAGACAGCGATGAACTTCTGCATCTGTACGAGAATCGTTTCCACGAATACAACCACGAGGGTGCGTGCTACCAGACGGACTATTTCCGTTACCTGATAAGCGTGCGTGGTGATGTGGAGCGCGCGCTCAGTGAGCTGCCCGAGTCCCGCGACTATGACTGCGAAGGAAAACAAACGCGCGAGGTCCTGGGCATGGCTCAATACGCATCATGGGCAGCCAAGCCAGCCGGTGCAGACTGGGAGTTGACCATCGCGCGGATGAATCTGCCGGTCTCTGCACATACCATCTTCGTCTTGTCCGGCAGTGCGCACACCGTCATTGCGGTAGAGCGCCTGAAGAAGATGGGAACAGATATCGATCAGGAGGACGACGAGGGCAATACGGCGCTGGCACTGGCCCTGATCGAGCGGAACTACAAGGCTGCTGAATCTCTGGTCAGAGTCGGCGCCAATACCCAGCGTCCGACTGGTGAGCTGCATATTCCGGTTGCACTGCTGCCAGTGCTCGAGGGCGATGTGCGAGGTATGCGGCTGATGCGCAAATTGGGAGCCGACTACAGCAGGCTGCGATTCCAGGGCGCGACGGCGATTGAAATCGCAGAGTCGGCGGGAGATGACAACATGGTGAAAGCATTGGGAAGAAGTGGGGCCAGACTCTAGCTCGTAGCGTGCCATGGCACCCGCATCTCCACACAAGCTCCACACAATGAGTGTTTCTCGTGCCTCAGAGTTGAGGCATGTCACTCGATCACGACGCGGTCATCGTCGGCGCCAGCTTCTCCGGTCTCGCCTGCGCGGCAGCGCTGGCCGGGCGGGGCTCCAAAGTCACCGTCCTGGATCGTAAGCCAGAGGCCGGCGATAAGCTCCACACGACCGGCATTCTCGTCCGTGATGCCATCGATCACATTGCACTGCTCGATGGACTACCAAGTGAACTCGTGCGCCGCATCGATCGGGTGCGACTGTATGCACCCAATCTGCAGCACATCGATCTTTCCGCGCCCAACTACTACTTTCTGGCCACCGACACTCCTGGCCTCATGCGCTGGCTTGCCGCCCGCGCTCAACAGGCCGGCGCGAGATTCCTGTGGAACTGTGCCTTCCAGCGCGCCACCGCCATTCCCGCCGGATACGACCTGGGCGATGCGTTGGGCCGCACCCGCATCCTGGTTGGCGCCGACGGCCCACGTTCCACTGTGGCCAGGGCATTGCGACTGGGTCAGAACCTGCAGTTCCTGACCGGCATCGAACACGAATACGCCGACGCGCCCATCAATGATGAGGGGCATCTGCACTGTTTCGTCGACAAGCACTGCATGCCGGGTTACATCGGCTGGGTGTTGAGCGGAGTTGGGGTGACGCAGGTGGGGCTCGCGCGGCGCGAGGCCAGCAACGACGAGCTGAGCGTGGTGGCGGCCTTCGACCGCTTCCTGACAAAGATAGCGCCGCTATTCGATTTCCGCGAACGTCAGCCTGTATCAGTGCGCGCCGGGCTCATCCCCTGCGGCGGGTTGGTGCATCCGCTTTCACGTCCGCGGGCGCTGCTGATTGGCGATGCGGCCGGCATGGTATCGCCACTGACCGGTGGGGGCATTCACACGGCGCTTCAGCATGGCTCGCGTGCCGGGCATGCCATCGCCGATTTTCTTGCCGGGCGTGCCGATGATCCGGGGGTGTGGGCCGCGCGCACTTATCCCCGCTTCCACTTCAAGCGAGCGCTGCGCTTCATGTTCGATCACATGCAGAGCGACTGGGCATTCGATCTGCTGCTGGCGACCAGCCCGATGCGCAGGCTGGCAAGCGAGATCTATTTTCATCGGCGCGCAGTGGGGTAAGGGATCCGCCCGGTTGTCTTGCCAACTTCGCCAGAGATTGAGTGGCGCGCCAGCACAGAACAAAATCGGGCAATGACAGCGCTGACCAAGGAACGGGCCCCGACTACGTTTTCCTGACCTGAAGCTCTCAAGCCAGAGCACTCCGGTGCGTCCCGCCGATACAAAGTTGGCACTGGGCCTGGTCACCAGGCTGGACTTGCCGCCCGGGAAAACCCGATAGAGATTCAGATCACTCGTGCCGCAGCGCGGCGACGGGCTTGGCGCGAGCAACCTGCAGGGAGTGTGCGCTCACAGTCGCGATCGCGATCAACAAGGCGGCCAGCGCCGCAGTCGGAAACAGCCACAGTGGCAGATCCACGTGGTACACAAAGTGATCGAGCCAGCGTGTCATGGCCCATCCCGCCACAGGCCAGGCAAGAAGGTTGGCCCACAGCACCGGCTTGCTGAACTGCCACAACAGCAGCCGCAGCACGTCACTGGTGTTGGCGCCCATGGCTTTGCGGATACCGATCTCCTTGGTGCGCTGTTCTGCCACCGAGGCGGCCAGGCCCAGCAGCCCCAGGCAGGCGAGCAGGACGGCTACCACGGAGACGATGCCGAAGGCGTGCCCCTCGCGCAGCATCCCCTCATACATGCGCTGTACGTGTTCATCATAGAAATAGCGTTTCAGCACCCCGGTGCCTCCGGTCTCGTGCCAGACCCGGTCGATGGCCGCCAGTGTGGGAGAAACGTCAGTGCCCTTCAGCTTGACGTTGGTGCGCGAGAAGTTCCCCACGTCGGCATAGAACATGGTGGGCTGGATGCGCATATCCACGAACCCCATGGAGAAGTCCGGCAACACACCGATGATCTCCTGCAGGTTGTTCAGGGGATAGGGGCCGAGCGCGGCGGCCGGAGATTTGAAGCCCAGGCGGCGCATGGCCGATTCGTTGATGAGGTACCTGGTGGAGCCACGGCCAGTGCTTGCGTCGAAATCGCTGGCCGTCAGCATTCTTCCGGCCAGAGGCTTGATGCCGTAAAGGCCCAGCACCCGATCGTCGATCCACGAAATGTTGATGGTGATGGTCTGACCTTCGCGGGTCTTGCCCGTGGTGGCGCCCCAGCCGTCGCCGATCAGCGTCTGGTCTGAGCAGCCTGCATCGCGCACACCGGGTAATTTGCGCAGCTCCGTCAACAGCGCCAGCGTGCAGCGCCTGTCGAGAATGAGCATCTGATCCGTATCGAAACGCAGCGCAGCCTGTGTGGCGTAGTGGCGTTGCAGGTACACAACACCCGCCGCGATGACGAGGCCGATGAGCAGCGCGAACTGCACGCTCACCAGTACCTGACGAAGAAGGCCGCCACGATTGCGTGACAGTCGTGCGCCATGTATCGAGCTGACTGGCCGCAGCGACGAGAGAACCAGAGCCGGCCATGATCCGGCCAATATGCTGAGGGTTGCAGCTCCGAGCGCGATCCATCCCAGCAGAGCCGGCTCCTTCCAGTACTCGAACCGGGCATCCGCCTCGAGGAAGGAGTTGACATGCGGCAGCAGCAGTTCGGTCATGGCTGCGGCGAGCAGCACGGCAATGGCCACGTGGATGAATGCCTCTCCCAGGAATTGCAGCACCAGCACGCTGCGCCTGGCACCTGCCAGCTTGCGTATGCCCACCTCCAGCGATCGTAAGCCGGACCGCGCCGTCAGCAGGTTCACGAAGTTGACCACTGCAATGGTGAGCACAACCAGTCCCAGTACTGCCGCCATCATGATCCGGTTGCTGAAGCCGGGATTCATGTCGGCATTCAAGTGGACGTGATCGATGCGAACCAGATCGGCTTTGGGTGCCTCGTCGTCGGGTTCAGAGTCTTTCTCGCCGGGCGGTTTCACGCGCTCTGCGAGAGCCGGGATGATCTTCTGCATGTCGGCATGCATGGACAGTGGGGAGGCTCCCGCGCGCAGGCGCAGGTAGGTCCGGACTTCCGATGACAGACCGCGGATGGGGATAAGCCTGCGGTCCAGTTTGGCCAGATGGGTCCAGGCCGTGACACCCGAAATGAAGAGGCGCGCCTGCAGCTGAGTGCGGTTCTGCGGTATTTCCTCGAGCAGCGCGCCGACCGTCACCGTGTGCCGGGTGCCATCTGACAGCAGGATGGTCAATGTCCTGCCCAGGGGATTGGCGTCACCGAAAAAAGTCCGTGCATCCTCCCGGGTCATCATCAGCCGCTCCGGCTGGGCGACAGATGCGGCATCACCTGCGATGACTTTCAGGGGCAGGGTTGCAAAGAACGAGGGATCTACAGAATAGAGGGGTAACATTCGCTCGACGTTGCCAGCACGCATCTGGACGTCGCCGCGCTCCAGCACCATCCGCGTGACCGACGTGATCTGCGGGAATTTCTCTTTCATGAAGCCGGCCATCTGCGCTGGCGTGTCAGGTATGTGGAATGACGGCCGGCCGCTGATGTTGATCGTCAGTGTCGTCAAGTAGACATTCTGATATCCGGGCACGAAATGGTCGTAGCTGTACTCGCTGCGGATATACAGCGCTGCGAGCAGCGCGCAGCACAGACCGACCGCGAGACCCGACACGGCAATCGTGGCGTAGAGCTTGCCGCGGGCGAGGTGGCGCAGCGCGGCGGCGAGCATGTTGCGCAACATGGTCTTCCTGAACTCAGGCTGCCAGCAGCGTTTCGCTGACCAGCTGGCCGTCGAGCACTCGCACGGTGCGTTGGGCAAGCGCAGCGTGCGTCAGTGAGTGCGTGACCATTACCACTGTGGTGCCAGCGCGATTGATCTCGGCGAGCATCTGCATCACGGCGGTGCCGTTCTCCGTATCCAGGTTCCCCGTGGGCTCATCGGCGAGAATGAGTTTCGGTTCGCCCACCAGTGCGCGGGCGATGGCCACGCGCTGTTGCTGGCCGCCGGAGAGCTGGCTGGGCAGATGGCGGGCGCGGTGCGCGAGACCAACGCGCTCCAGTGCATGGGCCACGCGTCGTTGGCGTTCGCTGCCAGACATGCCGCGATAGAGCAGGGAAACCTCTACGTTCTCCCGCACGTTCAGATCGTCTACAAGATTGAAGCTCTGGAACACGAAGCCGACGCCGCCGCGACGCAGCGCGGTGAGCTGCTTCTCTCCATGGCGCGCCACATCTTCGCCGAAGAACCAGTAATGCCCATCGTCCGGGCTGTCGAGCAACCCGAGAATGTTCAGCAGCGTCGATTTGCCGCATCCCGATGGTCCCATGATGGCGACGAACTCGCCGGCCCGCACCTCGAATGACACGCCGCCGAGGGCGTGGGTCTCGACTTCAGCGGTGCGGTAGATCTTGCGCACGTCCTGCAATTTCAGCATGTGTGGCCCTATTCGAGATAGATACGATCAATGCGTTCGAAGCTGCCGTAGTCGGAGACGATGACTCGCTCGCCGGCCCTCAGCCCTGCGACTACCTCGACCTGCTGGGCGTTGCGTCGGCCCAGCCGGACGCGTCGACGCAGCGCCGTCCTGCCGTCGGCATTCACTACGAAGACCCAGTCGCCGCCGCTGCGCTCCAGGAAGGCGCCGCTGGCCAACACCAGGCCGGGTTGATCTTCGCCCAGAGATAGAGTTCCCTGCAGTGATTGACCACGCAGCAGGCCCTGGGGTGGGGTGCCGTCGAACGTGAGATCGACTACGAAGCCGCCGCTTTTGACCTGCGGATATACGCGTGTGACCTTCAACGCCCACTGCGCGTCGGTGTACTCGATGTGCGCGATCTGCCCTGCATGGATGCGACCTAGATAGTACTCATCCACCGTGGCGGAAAGTTTGAAGCCGGTATCCGGCGTGATCTCGGCGAGCCGCTCGCCGCGGTTGCGGCTCTCGCCGATGGTCAGCGCCATGGCCGTGACCAAGCCGGCCACCGGCGCCCGCACGGTCAGGTTGTGCAGCTTGGCATGGGTGATGGAAAGGCTCTCCTGGAGCTTGGCCATCTGCTCTTTCACCTGCGGCAGCTGCTGCAGGCGCAGTGTCTCCTGCCGGCTATTGCTGTCGCGCTGCATGTCGCGTTTGCGCACGGCGCTGTCGAGCTGGTCCTGCAGCTGATCCCGCTCCTCGGCCGATACCAGGTGCGCGGCGATCAGTTGCTCGCGCCGGGTCAGTGCGCGCTGCAGGCGCGTGACGTCATACACGGCATCAGACATCAACCGCTCGTTGGCCGCGCGGTTCTGCTCGAGCTGCGTCTCGAAGGTTCGCAGTTGGGTGATCGACTGCACCAGTCCGCTCTCCCGGTCCAGTACCTCCAGTTCCAGTGCGGTATTGCTGAACTCGATGAGCGGCTGGCCCTGCATCACTCGATCACCGGCCTGCACGAGCACGCGGTCCACACGTCCACCTTCCAGCGCATCGAGATAGACGGTGTCACGCGGTACCACCTCGCCGCGCAATGGCAGGAAGTCGTGATACACAGCTTGCTCCACGGTAGCGAGTGTGGCGCTGACCAATGGGAGGCGCAGACTGCGCTGTGCCGGTCGCAACAGCGCGGCGACCATGAGCGACAGCAACAGCAGGGCGAAGCCAGTGATGAGCAGCCGCCGCCACCGCGATCTGCGCCACCACGGCTGCACCAGCGGACGATCCATGGCTTCGACCTGCGGCAGCGGGTTCACCGCGACATCCATGTCGGGTAGTGTAGGGTGACGGAGGCACCACAAAAAACGCCATGCGAACAGGTACTTGTACAGCCAGCAG
>Ga0134124_10000662_pt1 | contig 27380 bp, 23 predicted proteins | sample KB304_FD_96880 | JGI IMG/M metagenome (GOLD analysis project Ga0134124, IMG submission 96880) | Terrestrial soil microbial communities without Nitrogen fertilizer from Kellogg Biological Station, Michigan, USA - KB3-0-4 | ecosystem: Environmental > Terrestrial > Soil > Unclassified ... | reverse complement strand
CGGTACACGCAGGAGAGCGCTTTCTGCGCCTGTTTGGTGGCATCGAATCGCTGCGGGGGGTCGGTACAGATGTCGCAGTTGCCGCAGCCACCATCTTGCTGGTCGCCGAAATAGGAGAGGAGCGCCCGGCGCCGGCAGGTCAGCGCCTCACCGTAGGCAACCATGGCATTCAGCTTCTGGAGCTCGATCCTCACCCGTTCGGCGTTGTCGCTGTTTTCGATCAGCGACCGGGCGGTCATTACGTCTCCCATGCCGAACAGCATCAGCGCCTCGGACGGCAGGCCGTCCCGCCCTGCCCGGCCGGTCTCCTGATAATAACTCTCGATGCTCTTCGGCATGTCGTAATGGACGACAAAACGGACATTCGGCTTGTCGATCCCCATGCCGAACGCCACGGTGGCCACAACGATCCGCAGATCGTCGCAGCGGAAGGCATTCTGCACCCGACTGCGCTCCTTGTCGGACAGACCGGCGTGGTACGCGGCAGCGGAGAATCCCGCCTGCTTCAGTTGTTCGGCGATCTGCTCGACCCGCTTCCTGCTCAGGGCGTAGATGATGCCGGACTCGTCACCGCGCCCTTTCAGAAATCCTGTCAATTGCACGAAGGGCTTATGTTTTGGGATAACCGTGTACGTTATGTTCGGCCGGTCAAACCCGGCGACAAACACCTTGGCCTGCCTGATCCCCAGCTGGTTGACGATGTCCTTGCGGGTTTCCGGATCGGCCGTGGCGGTCATCGCCACGATCGGCACATCCGGAAACGTGCCCCGCAACTGGCCGAGCTTCACGTAATCGGGGCGGAAGTCATGCCCCCACTGGGAGATGCAGTGCGCCTCGTCGATGGCAAACAGCGCCAGTTTCAGCGTGGCCAGCGTCTCCATGAAATCGGGGAGCAGCAGACGTTCGGGCGCCACATAGAGCAGATCCAGCTCGTTACGGTGCATCTGGCGCAGGACAGAGCGCGCCTCGTCGGACGTCAGAGACGAATTGAGGCAGGCGGCCCGCACACCGTTATCCTGCAGCGCATCTACCTGGTCCTTCATCAGTGCGATCAGCGGCGAGACGACGATCGCCACCCCATCCCGGTGCAGCGCCGGTATCTGGTAGCAGAGCGACTTGCCGCCGCCGGTCGGCATCACCAGAAAGACGTCCTCACCGGCCACGACCCGTTCGATGACATCCTGCTGCGGCGCCCGGAACTGGTGAAAACCGAAGACGGTTTTCAGGGTATGGTGAATGGTTTCAGGCACCGGCAACAGTTACAGTTCCCGCAATGTCTGCTGCCATGCCTCTTTCAGCTCGGCCAGGTCCGCTGAGACAACGACTGGCCCATTCAATCCGGTTATTGAAAGCGTTGCTTCCTCCGTCACGACACCGATCGACGCAAAGCAGTTACCGCTCATGGCCGTTTCGAACCGCTCACGCTGCTCCGGATGCACCGTCACCAGGTGGCGGGAGGCCGATTCTGAAAAGAGCAGCGTGCAATCGCTCTTACCGGCCGCCTCCCCCTTCCAGAGAACGCGGGAGAGATCGATATTCATGCCGAACCCGCCGGCGAAAGCTGATTCTGCAGCGGCAATCGCCAGACCGCCGTCGGAGAGGTCATGACAGGACGCAACCGTTCCCTGATTGACCGCGTTGTGATAGGCCTGATAGCGCCGGTACGCCTTGGCGGCATCGACGTGAGGCACCTTGTTGCCGACCGCTCCGGAGAGCGCCAGGTATTCCGAGCCACCCAGCTCATCGCCGGTCTTGCCGAGCAGATAGACGATGTCACCCGGACGCTTGACATCCATCGTCACCGCTTTTCTGGCATCCTCGATCTTGCCGATGACGGAGAAGAGCAGCGTGGGAGGAATAGATATCTTGGTGGTGCCGTCATAGAAGTCGTTCTTCATCGAGTCCTTGCCGGAGATGAGCGGCAGGTTGTAGGCCATGCAGATGTCGTACAGCGCCTGGTTGGAGCGCACCAGCTGGGCCATCTTGTAGGGACCGTCCGGAGTCTTCTCCGACAGGACCGGATCGCACCAGCAGAAGTTGTCCAGACCGGCGACCAGATCCAGCGAGCCGCCGACCGCCACGTAGTTGCGCAGCGCCTCGTCGACGGCATTGGCGGTCATGTGGTAGGTATCGATGTCCGAGTAGCGGGGGCAGATGCCGTGGGCCGTTACGACCCCCTCGAACGAATCGAGCAGCGGCCTGACTACTGCCGCATCGGATGGTCCGTCGTTGGTGATACCGCAGAAAGGCTTGACTACAGAGCCCCCCTGCACTTCATGGTCGTAGCGGCGGACCACCGATTCCTTGGAGCAGATGTTCAGCGCGGACAGCAGTTTCTTCAGGTCATCAGTGTAATTTCCTTTTTCATCCAGCTGCGGCTCGGCATGCTGAGGAGGAACCCATTTTGCCGGAAGCTGCATGGGCGGCAGCCCCTCATGCATGAACTCCATCGGCAGCCAGGCAACGGTGCGGTCGCCGTAAAGCATGTGGAACACGCCGTTGTCGGTGAATTCGCCCAGCACGGTAGCCTCGACGCCGAAGCGCACGGCCATGGAAAGAAACTCGTCGACTCTCTCGGGAGGCACGGCCAGAGACATCCGCTCCTGCGCTTCCGAGATCAGGATCTCCCACGGATTGAGGCCGGGATATTTGAGCGGCGCCTTGGAGAGATCCATCCGGCAGCCGCCGCATTCACCCGCCATCTCGCCGATGGAGGACGACAGACCGCCGGCGCAGTTGTCGGTGATGAAGCGATAGAGCCCCTTGTCTCTGGCCCGGATCAGGAAGTCGAACATCCGCTTCTGCGTGATCGGGTCGCCGATCTGCACGGCCGTTACCGGTGAATTTTCGTTCAACTCTTCCGACGAGAAGGTCGCGCCGTGGATGCCATCCTTGCCGATCCGGCCACCGGTCATGACGATCAGGTCGCCAGGTACGATGGACTTGTCGTGCCCCGGCTGGCCGTTGACCACGGCAGGCATCAGGCCGGCGGTGCCGCAGAAGACCAGCGGCTTGCCGCAGAAGCGCTCGTCGAACACGAGGGAACCGTTGACGGTCGGGATGCCGCTCTTGTTGCCGCCATGTTCGACCCCCTCCACAACCCCTTCATAGATGCGGCGGGGATGCAGCAGGCGGCCGGGAAGCGGTTTGGCGTAAAACGGGTCCGCAAAGCAGAAGACGTCGGTATTGAAGATCAGTTTTGCCCCCTGGCCGGTGCCGAACGGGTCGCGGTTAACGCCGACGATGCCGGTCAGCGCCCCGCCGTACGGATCCAGCGCCGAAGGGGAGTTGTGGGTTTCAACCTTGAATACCAGCGAGTGCTGCTCGTTGAACTTGATAACGCCGGCGTTGTCCTTGAAAACGGAAAGACAGAAATCCTTCTCCCCCATCTTTTCCCGGACATCCTTCGTCGTGCGCTGTATGAACGACTTGAACAGGGATTTGATCTCCTGACGGTTGCCGTTCTCATCCTCATACTGCACTGTACCGGCAAAAATCTTGTGCTTGCAGTGCTCCGACCAGGTCTGGGCCAGACATTCCAGCTCCACGTCGGTAGGTTTCGCGCCGAGGCCGAACTCCCGGCGCGCCGCCAGCACTTTTGGATCCCGGTAATGCGCCTGTATGATCTTCATCTCATCGAGAGTCAGCGCCAGCACGCCCTCCTTGCTGATCCGCATCAGCTCTTCGTCCGAAACTTCCAGATCGATCTCCCGGACTTCGGCCTTCGTATCACCGCTGACTTTCGGCACAGAGACGGAGAAGCCGCCCTGTGCCGCGAAATCGGCGGCGGACAGGATGCTGTAACGCTGGATTAGGGTGTTGCACAAGAGGCCGGTGGCGATTTTCTCGATGTCGGCAGCGGACAGGCGCCCTTTGAACAGATATTGTACCGAGTAATAGACCCCATCACCGGCGGCAAACGGGCGGCCGGTCAGATAGGCGACCGCCTCTCGGGCGGTTCGACCGACGTTGTCGGTGACGCCGGGACGAAAGCCGACTTCCACGACATAATCGAATCCCGCGGCCAAGGGACGGTCGATGCTCCAGTCCTGAATCACCGGATCACTGAAGGGGCCTGCAGCAGCCTGCTCCAACTCCCCGTTGGCAAGATCGGTATCAACCGTGTAGACGTCAAGCGTACGGACATCCTCAACCTCAAGATGCATAAAGTGCTCTATTTCACGCTTGATCCGTTCACCACGGGCGTCACGCACGCCGTCTTTCAGCGCTACTTCAATTCTATTGGCCATGTCAGTCTGTTCCTTTGTGCAGTTTCACCGTCCTGGTCGGGAACGGGATCTCTATTGAATGTTCATCGAAGCGTTTGAGAATGAACGAATTGATTTTATCGGTGACGGCAAACAGGGTGCCGTACTCTTCAACCCAGAAAAAAAGCGCCATGTTGAGGGCGGAATCGCCGAAGCTGACAAAGTAGGCTTCCGGAGCGGGTTCCGGCAGCACACCCTCGATTTCTCCTGCGGTTGTCACCAGCAGCGCCTTGACCCGATCGACATCGCTGCCGTATGCCACGCCGATGTTGATGCGCCCCTTGACCCGGCTGTTCGGAAACGCCTGGTTGGTCAGCATGGTATTGCAGAGGTCCGAATTGGGGATGATCAGCAGTTGGTTATCCGGTGTCTTGATTTTCGTGCTCCGCAGGCCGATGTCCGTCACATCCCCGATCTGGCCGCCGACCAGCTGGATCCGGTCGCCGATGCGAAACGGGCGGTCCAGCATGATGGTGAAGCCGGAGATCATGTGCGCCAGCGTATCCTTGGCCGCCATGCCGATCGCCAGCGACCCGATGCCGAGCGCGGTCACGAGCGAAAAAATGTCGTAGTTGAAATGCTTGAGAATCACGATCAGGGCGGCGCCCATCAGGAACAGGGATACGATCTTTTCGGCCACAGGCATCATCTGGCGCGACATGACCACCCCGGCACTGTCCTGCCGGGCGACATACCACTTCATCAGTTCGTCAAGAACGTGGTAGATCAGGTTGCAGACGATCACCACCAGGATGATATAGATCATACCGGAGACGATCAGAACCAGCTTCTCGTTGAGCGGCAGCGAGCGGATGGCCAGGTAGACCCCCGATATCACGAACAGTCGCGATACGTACGGAATCGCCCGCTGCAGGACACGATCGTCCAAGTCGGTGGAGGTGAAGGACGTCAGGCGTTTCCCCCACTTGTTCAGCGCCATGACGACCAGGTGCGCCAGCAGCCAGAACAGGGCCAGAATCAGCAGCGCCCCCAGGACCTCCTTGGCCCAGAACAGCAGGAAACCGTCCCCCTCCTGGACCTTGAAAAGCCCCTGTATGAAACCGAAAAATCTATGCACCGAATACCCGCCTGAAGATGGTGTCGACATGTTTCAGATGGTAGTTCAGATCAAAGGCTTCACGAATTTTGGCTTCGCCGAGGGCTCCGACTACTTCCCGGTCCGCCAGCAGTTCGGTCTGGAAGTCCGCACCCTCTTCCCATACCTTCATGGCGTTCTTCTGCACCAGACGGTAGGAGTCTTCGCGCGACACGCCCGCCTGAGTCAGGTCAAGCAGGATTTTCTGGGAGAACACCAGTCCCTTCATCTGGTTGAGGTTCTTGAGCATGTTATCGGGGTAGACCACCAGGTTGCGAATCAGGCCGTTCAGGCGCCGCAGGGAGAAGTCCAGAGCCACGGTGGCGTCCGGGGCAATGTAGCGCTCCACCGACGAGTGGGAGATGTCGCGTTCATGCCAGAGGGCCACGTTTTCGAGGGCCGGGATGCACATGGAGCGGACATAGCGGGCCTGTCCGGTCAGGTTCTCCGAGAGGATCGGGTTGCGCTTGTGCGGCATGGCCGATGACCCCTTCTGCCCCTTGGTAAACTGTTCCTCGGCCTCCAGCACCTCGGTGCGTTGCAGGTGGCGCACCTCGACGGCGATCCGTTCGATTGAGGAGGCGATGATCGACAGGACGCAGAAGTATTCGGCGTGCCGGTCGCGGGGGATGACCTGGCTTGATACCGGCTCCGGCTTGAGTCCCATTTTACCGCAGACGTACTCTTCCACAAACGGATCGATATTGGCAAAAGTGCCGACCGCGCCGGAAATGGCGCCGGTGGCGATGTTCTCGCGGGCGGCCAGCAGGCGGGTCCGGTTGCGCTGCATCTCGGCATGGAATGAAGCCAGTTTGAGGCCGAAGGTGACCGGCTCGGCATGGATGCCGTGGGAGCGCCCCATACAGACCGTGTCCTTGTGTTCCATGGCCCGTACCTTGAGCGATTCCAGCAGCATGTCGATGTCAGCCAGCAGTTCGTCTGCAGCCTGAACCATCTGCACCGACAGGCAGGTATCCAGCACGTCGGATGAGGTCATGCCCTGGTGGATGAAACGGGCTTCAGGGCCGACAAACTCGGCGACAGAGGTCAGGAAGGCGATCACGTCATGCTTGACTTCAGCCTCGATGGCGTCGATCCGTTCAATATTGAAATTGCCCTTCTCGCGGATGACCGGCACGACCTCTTTTGGAATTACCCCCAGCTCGGCCTGGGCCTCGCATGCCAGGGTTTCGATCTCAAGCCAGATGCGGAAGCGGTTTTCCGGTTCCCAGATTTTTGCCATGTCGGCGCGGGTGTAACGTGGAATCATTTTTCCTCCGTGTGGAAACGGTCTTTTTCCGCCCTGGCCTCGGCTGCCTGCGGCCTTGCTTGTGCGACGTACCAAGTGGTACGTCTCCGCGCAATCCCTTGACATCCAAACCCAGAACGAAAAAATCCTCGTTTCTAATTTTGTCTCTAAATTAAATTTCTAAAACATCACTTGCTTTATACTGGTCGCCGATGACGATGCGCGGCGCGCAGACGTTCTGGTCGTTCAGGAATGTCCGTGTCGTGCGCAACACATGTTCCGGATGGTTGTTCACCTCGGACAGGTGCGCCATCACAAGGGCTTCCAGCCCGTCATGGGCGAGTTCATGCAGCAGCGCCAGCGATTCCTCGTTGGAAATATGTCCGTGACGGGACTTGATGCGCTGCTTCAACTCCCAAGGATAGGGGCCGTTCATAAGCATTTCGACGTCGTGGTTCGACTCCAGATTGAGAAAACGGCAGCCGTGCAGTTTTTCGGTTACCAGACGGGTGACGATCCCCAGGTCGGTGACCGAGGCGGCGCGCCCTTCACCGGATTCGATCACGAAACCGACCGGATCGCAACTGTCGTGGGTAATCGGCACCGGATCGATCCGGACATCCCTGAAGCTGAACGCCGAACCGGACTCGAACTCGCACACCTGCGTCTTGCTGAAATATTTGTCGGCCTTGACGCACACCAGATGGCTGGCGAAAACCGGCACCTTGAACTTGCGCGCAAACGAGCCGGCGCTCCGGATGTGATCAATATGCTCGTGGGTAACCAGTACCGCATTGATGCGTGAGGCGTCGATGCCGACAGCACTCATGCGCAGCAGCGTTTCGCGCAGCGACAGCCCGGCATCTATCAGGACACGGGTGTCTCCGGTTTCGAGATAGAGACAATTACCCTTGCTGCCGCTCGCCAGCGAACAGATTTTCACACAGGCTCCAGGATGTACGGGTTTGGGGTACGTCGGCACAAAACACCGACAGTTGCTGAGGGATTACTATGGTTTTTTTCCGTGCCGCAGCGCATCGAGTGGTTGTTTTTACAGCAACTGTTTATACAAGAAACGCGGCAGACTTTCAAGGAGAATTGAGTCCGACATAATGGCTTTATGCTGGACAATCCGGCAAACTTATAGTAATAAAAACAAATTGTTAAATTGACACCCACTCCGAGGGTCTGATGCCGCTTCATTCCATAGTGCGTTTTGACTCCGATATCGTGCAGGTTGTAACGTTCAGACATGGAGGGATGGCCGCAGAACGTACCACCACGATCCCCGCAGGTGATTTCGAAGCCTTTCTTTCGAATGACCGTTCCGATGACTATCAAATAATAGTAGATGCTCCTGAAGCCCAATACGAAATAATAACTATCCCGCCGGTTGAGCCAAAGCTGGTTTCCAGAATAGCAGAAATCGAGTTTCTGCGACTATATCCGGGTAACCCGCCCTTCACGGCTTTCTATCGGCCTATCGACGAAGTGGCCCACGAAGGCAGGACGCTCAAGCGGGTTGCCTGCTGCATGGTGCCCAATGACTATCTGGATTCGGTTCTTGAACCGTTTGTCCGCTTCAACAAGTCCGTCAGCCTGATTACTACGCTTCCGGCTGCTCTGGCGCATATGGTGAATCTTGATCCGGAAACAAACAGTCAGTCGCTGCTGTGTGCGTACGACAGTAGTGACCGGAAGTGCATCTTCCTGCTTGAAAAAGGATGTGTCACCATGGCCAGGTACGTTCCATCCGCAGGGGCGGGCTGGAGTGAACTCGACTATCATAATATCACCATGACGCTCGATTACTGCTTTCAGACGCTTCGCGTCCGACCTTCCAGAACGATTGCAATGAACGGCGGGGCTGTAGAGCCGCCTCTTACCCTCTTTTCTCCGGAAAACGTCATGCCCGCATATCACGAGCTCCAGCAGGAGTACCTGGCGCACCTGGCCGTCATGGCATGTATGGGCAAGACAAAAGAGGATCTTCGCCCTGACAGTTACCTGACGGCTCTCACTCACCAGAAATTTTTACGCAAAGTTTTTCTGGCGTTTTTGGCCGGTTCATTGGTAACTGCCCTGCTGGCCGTATACTCTCTGTTTTCAATTCTATCGCTTCAAAACCAGATTGAAATCGCTCATCAACGCGAACACACCATCGCTGAACTACTTTCCGCGTACCACGCCGTACAACAGGAGAAAAGTACGATTGAGCCGATTGTCACCGCCATGAATACGCTGCAATCCTCTCCGACGATTCCGGAACTGCTGGGCCGCCTCCCCGAACGTCTGCCGGGGAGTGCCCGGATCAATTCAATTATGGCCGGTAAATCAGGCGATGCCATTTCTCTTCGCCTTTCCGGAACGATCACTGAAAAGACTCTGGCGGCCGCGCAAAACAGTTTTGAAGCGGTTCTTGAATGTTTCGCGCAACTTCAGGGCATCAGCACCGGTTCCAGGCAATTTGATCAAAAGACACAGGCCTTTACCATCGAGCTAAGAAGCAAGCCATGAACAATGCAATGTCTTCACATACGCAACGCCTTGCGACAAAACTCGCCTTCGCCATTGTACTCTTCGTAACAGTGTCCACGGCGCTCGCGGTACTCTCACGCTACCGTCAGAATCTGGCAGTTATCGACACTCAGCATCGAATGATCCCCGGCAAACTCGATCTTATGCGACGAGTGACCGCTGAGGAGCGTGAGGCAATCACCCGCTTCAAACAGCTTCTTCCCCCTGATTACGGTGCCAACTCACCGGAATGGTTTATTTATTCCCGTCTGGATGAAATTAAATCCCGATTTGCGCTCCAGGACATGACTGTCGGTGAGATCCAGACCAAAGATGGAGCGCGTACGGCCCACTTTTCCATGAAAATTCCACATTCCGATTACAGTCAGGTGCTGAACAGGGTTGCCCTGTTGGAGACGGAACTGTTCCCGTTTGTCTCGATCAACTCCATTGCGATATCAAACCAGTCCGGTGAATCCGCCCTGAATATGACTGTCGAAGGTGATGTGATCATGCCGGCCATGCCGGAGAAATCGCCCCAGACCCGGGGGGGGGCGGGCAAACCATGAAGCTGCCCCGAATCATGCTGTATGCGTTGCTTGGAACCTTTGCCGCTCTTGCCATCCCGGTAATAGCCTACATGAAAATCCATTTTTCGCCGGTACAGAGTCCACAGGAAAAGGAAGTCCTCGCTTTTGCCGCCACACCGTTATCACTTCACACCAGAGCATATAAAGAAATGAAACGAAGTTGTCCGGTCTCTTCGGACCCCGGTAAAACAAGTGTCATGCCCGGCCCGCCCTCTCCGGGGAAACCCGGTCAGCAACCGCGCGGCGTGAAGCCGGCAGCAGGCAATACTCTGCCCGTGATATCGTTCATCCTTAACGGAGATGAAACCCCGATGGCCGTTATTGACGGTCATGTGCTTAAGGTAGGCAACTCATTTGGCGGTTGGCGCGTACTCCGCATCGAACAAAAACGGGTACTGCTCGAGAACAGGAAGGTAAAAAAATGGCTTTTCATAGATTAACTGCACAATCAGTAGCCGGGTACGTAGTAACACTCGTTACAATTGCCCTGCTGACGGGATGCGGCACGCTGTTAAAGCCGCCTGCGTCTCCGCGGCCGGCGGTCGAGACCGCCATGATACCCGAGTCTGGAAAAAAGGATCCATTTATTCGGGACAGCGTCAAGGAGATGAAGGAAGTTCCGACTGCCTCTGTCCCCCAACCGCCAGATTACCAGCCGGTCAGCGATGATGTGTCTCCGGCCAAGAGCCGTCTGATCAACATCCAGTCCCGCAACTCCACCCTTGGTGATATTCTGCATGTCATTGCCGATGCCGCCAACCTCAATCTGATCATCGGCGAGGGGGTACAGCAGGATCGTCCGATCACCATCACGCTCAGACGGGTCTCGGCTGAAGAAGCCCTGACAACTGTCCTCAATTCCGCGGACTATTTTTACTCCATCAAGGATAACGTGCTTTCTGTTGAAGCTACCGGAACCAAGCTCTTTGAACTGGGTCATCCGGCGATGATTCAGGGGTATACCGTCGATGTCGGCGGCGATATCCTGGGAAGCGGCGCCGCCCTTACCGCCAGCGGGAGTGGTGGCTCCGGGGGTGGTGGGTCATCTAACATCAAGGGAACCATTTCACAATCGGTAAAAAGCGACTCCAAGGCGTTCGACTTCTGGGAAGGATTGGAAAAATCCCTGCAATCGATGATCGGCGGCCAGGTTGAAACCGTCATAAAGCAGTCGGACAGTTCGTCACAATCCCGTTCAAGCTCCCCAAATATCACTTCAGACGGCTTGAAAGCGGGAAAGGTTACCGAGACCACCGAGAAGATGGTCTTTCCGCAACAATCCGGGAACAAGCCGCAACAGTTGATCATAGTGAATCGCCTCACCGGAACCATCATGGTTACCGCCACCCGCAGCAACCTGATGCGGGCGGAAAACTACCTGAACATGCTGCGCATGACACTCAACCGTCAGGTGCTGGTCGAGGCGAGGATAATCGAGGTACAGTTGAACGACAGCCTGAAATACGGCATCGACTGGGGTTCCGTGGGCGGGGGCCAGATCACCGGCGGCTTTGGCCAGAACCTGACCGGCAACTTGCAGGCCATAGCCAACAGCGCCGCCCCCAACTTCCGGATCGGCGCCATTTCCAACAGCAATCAGGGGAGCGTTGCCGCGCTTCTTACCGCGCTCAAGACCCAGGGCGAAGTAAAGACGCTGTCCAATCCCCGCATCAATGTAATGAACGGGCAGACCGCCCTGCTCACGGTGGGACGCAACCAGAACTATATTGCCAAGGTGACGTCAACCAGTACCAGCAGCGGTGCCGGTTCGACCACAACCTTTACCGTAGACACCGCCAATGTACTCTCCGGCATCATGATAGGTCTCGCTCCGATCATCAACAGCAAGGGGGAAATCAGTCTGACGGTGACGCCGATCGTTTCCGAACTGGTGAGTCTGGAGGACAAGAAGGTCGGCAGCGACCCCTTGAACCAGACGGCAATATCCATTCCTACCGTAGATCTGAGAGAGCTTTCCACCACCGTCAAGGTGCACACCGGCGAGTTGATCGTTATTGGGGGTTTGATCTCGAACAAACAGAACTTCAATGATGAAAAAGTCCCCATCCTTGGCGATATCCCGTGGATTAAAGGACTCTTTACCCGCAAGAACAACCTTGAAAGCCGCTCTGAGCTGGTTGTAGTTCTGCAACCCAATATTATTTCGGATAAATAGAAAGGGCTCTATGGCTGCACCTATAAGAATTGGCGAGCTGTTTATCTCTCAGGGGGTCATAACAGAAAAACAGCTTCAGATTGCCCTTGACCACCAGAAGATTACCGGAGATATCCTGGGTGACCTGCTCATCAAACTGGGGTTCGTTACCGCTCAGGAGTTTGCCCGCGCCATAGCGATCCAGACCGGTATCGGCTATTTCGATTTGTCCGAATCCCAGCCTGACGAAGATGCCCTGCGCATGATTCCGAAGGATGTTTCACAGAAGGCGGGGATGATTCCGCTTTCCGTACATGACGGCCAGCTTTCGATCGGCATTACCAATCCGAGCAACATTGTCGCAGTCGACACCGTCACGAGGCTGACCGGCAAACCTCCGGTCGTCTATATCATCGATAACGACCAGTATCAGGACACCCTTGAGAAGGCCTATTTTTTCGTTGCACATCCGATCAAGCAGAGCATGGAGGAAATTACGGCCACCCTGCGCCAGATAACCGGCGCGGTCCCCGGCACGCTGATTACAGGACTGGTCGATCTGATTCTGATGGACGGTATCCGTAAAATGGCAACCGACATCCATATCAGCCCTTCCGATGACGTCACCAATGTTTTTTACCGCATCGACGGAGTGCTGCAGCACGGACATTGTCTCCAGAAGGTTGTACACAGCGGCCTGATTTCACGCATCAAGGTCCTTTCACAACTGGACATTGCCGAACAGCGTCTCCCCCAGGACGGTACCTTTACGTACGATTTCCTCACCAGGCATATCGAAGTGCGTGTTTCTACCGTCCCCAGCATCTACGGCGAGAACCTGGTGCTGCGGTTGCTGGCGGGGACCGGCACGCTGCTCAGGCTTGAAGCCCTGGGCGTGTCCGAAAAAGATATTCTCCAGGTGCGCCGCTTGACCCGAAAATCATATGGAATAATCCTGGTTGTCGGGCCGACCGGAAGCGGTAAAACCACCACTCTCTACTCTGCGTTGCGGGAGCTTAACCGCCTTGAGCGCAACATCCTGACCGTTGAAGACCCGGTCGAGTACCGGCTCAGCTTCATAAGACAGACCCAGGTCAACGATAAGGCAGGGTACAGTTTTTCCTTGGCGGCCCGCAACTTTATGCGTCAGGATCCCGACGTCATGCTGCTGGGAGAAATTCGCGACGAAGATACGGCCCAGATGGCAATCCGCTCGGCCATAACCGGGCATCTTGTTCTTTCCACCCTGCACACCAACGATGCCGCCACCGCCATTCCCCGTCTGCTGGACCTGAAAGTCGACAATTTCCTGCTTTCGTCGGCACTTATCGCCGTTCTGGCCCAGCGCCTCGTCCGTAAAATCTGCCCCCACTGTCGTGAAGACTATACGTTGGACCACGAAGAGTGGGAATTATTGTCCCGGCACGGATTTGAGACTGTTCGCGGGCAGCGCGGCAGAGGATGCAGCAAGTGCGGGGGGACTGGATATATCGGGAGAATATCCATCTGTGAAATCCTGGTCATTGACACCAAGATTCAGCAGCTCATTTTCGATGGGGCCTCCAGCGGGACCATCCTGGAGGTCGCCGCGGCAGAAGGAATGACGTCGCTGCTGCATGACGGCATCTCCAAGGCGGCCAAAGGCATTACCACCATCAGTGAAGTGTTGAGGGTCGCCGGATGAACAATTTCCACTACGAGGCGGTGGACGCAGCCGGCACCAGGGTGCAAGGGACTATCGACGCGGATTCCCCGGAAACCGCCTCCAATGATCTGGCAGGCAGGGGTCTGTACGTGCTGAGTTTAGACAGCACGAATAACCTGCTCGGCAATATCAGGAAGTGGTTGTTGAAGGGCAAGATCAAGCGTGCCGACCTTATCGACCTTGCCAACAACCTTTCGGTTATGACCGGCGCCGGAATTCCTCTCCTGACCGCCCTTGGAGACATCGCCTCCGCCACGTCCAACACAACCCTCCAGGCGATCATCTTCGATATCAGACAAAACATAGAGCGTGGGAACGGTTTTTCAGAGATACTTGAACGGCACCAGGGGATTTTTCCCAATGTTTTCATACGACTGGTACGGGTAGGCGAGGAGACGGGCCAATTTGAAAAGAGTCTGGCCGATGTAGCGGAACATCTGCAACGGATGGAAGACCTGACGGCCGCTATCAAGCGGGCTCTGATCTATCCTGTTTTTGCCATTATCACCACCCTGGGGGCGCTGGCCTTCTGGATGGTATATGTCCTCCCCAAGATGATCGATACCCTGACCGGGATGGGGGTCAAACTCCCACTGTTGACTAGGACACTTATCAGTGCCAGCCACTTTTCCCAGCGCTTCTGGTATCTGGGACTGCTGCTGCCGGTACTGCTGATTGTCGGGATCAAACTGGCGAAACGAACCGGCCGGGGCAGATATTACGTGGACCTGTTGAAACTCAAATTTCCGGTCTATAAACTGATCGAATATAATCAGCTGCTGGCGCTGTTTTCAGAACAGATGCGGATTCTTATCGTATCCGGCATGACCGTGGATCGTTCGCTGGGCATCATCTCCGATTTGATGGGGAACGATATCTTCCGCCGTGCCATTTCAGCCATCCGCGACGAAATCACGACCGGGAGCAACATTGCAGACGCCTTGAGACGCCAACAACCACTGTTTCCTCCCCTGCTGATACGCATGGTGTCCATAGGCGAATCCAGCGGCACGCTGGACAACCAGTTCAGTTTCCTGGCAAGCCACTATCTTAAAAAACTCAACGACATCTCCGAGAAACTGGGCAAGATAATAGAACCGCTGGTTGTCACTGTTGTCGGAGCCCTGTTTGCCGTAATCATCGCCGGCCTTCTGTTGCCTGTGTACGATCTGGTTGCAAAAGCCGGAAAGGGATAAACCATGAGTTCAACCTACCTTGACTTTTTCGGACTGCGTGAAGATCCCTTTCGCCTGACCCCCGACCCGGCTTTCTACTATCCTTCCAGCGATCATGCCAATGCGCTGCTCTCCCTGGACTATATCATGAACAACCGGGAGGGCTTCTGCCTGTTGACCGGTGAACCGGGGACCGGCAAAAGTACCCTGGTTAGGATCTTCCTGAACAAGTGGCAGGACCAGGCAGAGATTGCCCTGGTAATGACCCCCTGCCTGTCACCGGGAGAGTTTCTGCAAGCCATCCTTGACGACCTGGGAGTAATCTATCCGCTCAGCGGCAACAAAAACCATATGATCACGGAGTTCCGCGATTTTTTGCTCTCCCATGCCGCAGAAGGCAGGCGGGTGGCGATTGTGGTTGACGAAGCCCAGAACCTGCCGGTTGAAACCCTTGAGGAGTTGCGCCTGCTCTCCAACCTGGAAACAGAGAAAGAAAAACTGCTGCAGATCATCCTGATCGGCCAACCGGAACTGGCGGACAAGTTAGCGGCCGAAAAGCTCAAGCAACTCAACCAGCGCATATCGGTACGTGCTTCCCTCCCTCCGCTGCCGGCCCGTAATACCGCCGATTATCTTGCAACCCGCCTCAGGCAGGCCGGTGCCAGTGCCGGAGTCTTATTCGATACGGATGCTCTGGACGCGATTCACCGGTTATCCGGCGGAATCCCCCGCCTTATCAACCTGCTTGCTTCACGCTCCTTGATGGCCTCATATCTTGAGGGATGTTCGATTGTTCAGGGACGCCAGGTAATGATAGCAGCTAAGGAAGTACTACGGCAGGAACATTCTTTTTGGAAAAAGTTGAAAAATATGCTGCTGTCTCTGCGATTCACCAAACAGGTTGCACCATGAAGTTGAATAGCTTATTCATAAGTTGATTTACTCAAGGGCAGAAATCCGCTTTCTGGCAATTTCCTTTGCCGCATCTTCATTCCCGGGCAATCCGGTTATCTCCCGGTACAGCCGCAGCGCCTCGCCCCTGTTCCCTTTTGCTTCCTGAATCCGGGCCATCCCCAACTGACCCTGTATATCACCGCTGTCGGCCAGACGGCGGTATAATGCCGACGTCTCTTCCGTTTTTCCTCTTCTTTCCTGTGACAGGGCGAGGCTATACAACGCCGCCCTGTTGGTCGGTTCCAGGTCCACCGCCCTGGCAAACATGCTGCGAGCGGTCTCGTCATCTCCCTTTTTACCGTAAGCAATACCGCCATTCACCAGGGCCGAGACGTAATCACCCTTTTGGGCCAGAGCGCGGTTGACAAAAAGCAGCGCTTCATCCGGCTGCCCCATCCGCAACAGGGAACTGGCAATGTTATTCATGATGCGGTAGTTGTCCGGATCGGCTCCCAGGGCCTGCCGGTACAGATTTAGTGCCTGATTGTAGTCACGCCTCCCCTCGGCACTCCGGGCAGCAAACAGGTAGGCATCGATTGTGGAACGATCTTTGGTAACAGCCTTATGCTCCGGGGAACGGGCAGGTTCAGAAACTTTCGGGCAGCTGACGGCAAGTTTGTCCCCGGAAGCTGACCGGCCGGCAACGGCCCTCTTCTTGGGCGGGGTAACCGCCGGTTTTGCAGCAATTGCTTCTGGTTTACCCACCGGCTGCGGCACTGGAGCGGCTGTACGGGGAGTAGGCTCGGGAACCTGAAGCTGGACAGACTGAACCGGAGTTTGCGTAACCGGAGCGCTCTGACGGGCCTTCCGCTGCTGCGCGGCCGTACGGGACTGCATATAGGACACCAGGAACATACCGCTGACAACGGCAGCAGCCACCCCGGCCGCAACCATCAAATATGTGCGGCGGCCTACGCCCCCCTTCCTTCCGGAAGCCACGCTTTTAAGCAGCCCCGGCGGAATCTGGCCGGACTCCTGATGATCATCATTTTTTTTCAGCAGATTGGCCAGAACACTCATCGATTCTCCGTAACGTTCAAAATTTGGACTGTTTTAGCATATCGACACCATCCCTGCAAGAAATCGGAGTGGCTTAAGCGACTGAATTTATTTATGGAAGCTGGTGATGGTGCATAGGTTACGACGCTGCATCAGTACAGAACGAACTTCAAACCGCTCACAACCATATTCACGTTATTGTTACCGTGCTGGCCCGTAGTAAAGCCCAGAAAAAAGTTGTTCAGATCAGAAAGGTTCGCACTGGTCAGGGTGGTTGTTTTAGTTACCGGCAAAGGTAACGGGTCGCTATAAGCTGTCGACAGGTTCTTGAATGCACTTTGGTACGAGGAATCCGGAGTCATCCATACATTATATTTGAGGTTTGATGTTGCGGTCGTATCCAGTTCGGCCCTCACATAGTATGTACCGCCGGTCGTCCAGTTATTAATGCCGGGGGCGGCGGCGGTGCACAAAGTGCCCGTGGCCGCAATGCAGGTTGAGCCGGGCCCATCCCCTTGATTATGATCATTAACCTGGAACTCGGCACCAAGAAGGGTATTCCCGGGGATGCCAGATCCGAACCCCATATAGGCGTTTTCATCGCAGCTGGAGGTTGTTGTCCGGCCAAGCGCCGGCGCCATGACTAACACAAAACCATCGCCGGTATTATAAACAAACTGGAAATAGGCCCTCATTTTTTTTCCGGTAAGTGTCAGGGGGCGTTGGTACCAGATGCAGCTCGAGGTGGTGCCGTTGTTGATACTCAAGGTATTGAGCGTGCCGTTGGTAACCGTCATGTTAAATTTTCCGCTCGGCGCGTTGGTGTTGTTGGTGCCTTGATCATTGGCGGTGCCGCCATTCCAGTTGTCGGCGACAGCCGTGGGATCGGGGGTTTTGAAAACGATGGGGTTTCCGGGGCTGCCGGGGGGGGCGGGGCCGCATGATTTTACGATTAGATTAAAGGTGCGCAGCACGGTATTTGGGTGACTGTCCGTCAAGGTGACGGTTACCGGATAGGTTCCGGCCGTGCCGGTGATGGATGGGTTGGGTGACAGGACGCCGGTTGAGGAGTTCAATGTCAACCATGACGGCGGTGCGACCAGTACCCAGGTATACCCCGTTACTCCGCCATCCGCGAAAAGTACTGCCGGGTAGGTTGAACTACCGCTACAGACGCTTGGCAACTCGTTGTTGACGACCCGCAGCCTGCCTCCGGTCGGCCCGTAACAGCCGGCCTTGCTTTTCAACTCATCAAGGGACACAATTCGATACAAATCCGATTTATCAGGAGTAAAGGCTGTTGCTGCCTTGGAGATGTTGATAACCCCTAATTCAGTGGCACTAAGAATAGTGAAATCGTCTCCTCCGCTCACAAGTGCAAATGCGTTGTTTGACAGGCTGGTCGTTGTTCTGCCGCACAGGCCACCGGAGTTGACTGCCGCCAGATTGGCATCGTAAATATAGTATATCGATTTGCCCCAGGCATCCAGAGGCGCGGTGCCGCCGAAGACACCCGGATACTCGTTTGCGATAGGAAGACGACCGTTCTTCACGGCCCACGCCACTATCATCTTCACCTGGTTATCCAGCCCCCCCTTGCTGTCGTTGATCTTTCCCCGCGCCACCATCGAGCCGTACATCTTTACGCCGCTCGCGACCAGCACGCCGATGAAGATCAACACGAACACAATATTGAAGAGGGCAATGCCGCGCTGGTTGTGGATTGAAGAGATGGCCAAGTTCCGGTTCTCGATTCAGTTCGGGTTGATGGTCAGGACAAAAGGTTTCTGCGCTGTATTGCCGCCGACGTCTTTCACATTCACGATGAGATTGTAAGAACCTGATGGAGCAGAAACCGGGGTCGCCGTCAACTGAACAGAAGGACCGGTAACATAAGTGGCGCCTACGCCGCAGTTGGCGATCATAACGGAGGCAGGTAACGTGGAAATTCCACCTGGATATGGTGGTCCAGGAGTGTATTGGATACACCACTGATAGTTGCCCACCCCGCCATCCGGGAAAATTGTTGCCGAATAGTTCCCTCCAACATTGGCAAACGGCAGCTCGTTGTTCACGATCTTTAGCGGCGCGCCCTGGCAGCCGACCTTGCTGCGCAGTTCATCCAGGGTGACCCAGCGGACGATATCGCTGTCGGCAGCGCCGGGATTCACGATAATATTTCCGGTGGCATTGGCGGTTGCGGTGATTTTAGGCCCATTCAGGGTACTTTTGATTTCCTTCGGCGCAGGGTTGTCCCCGGAGCTGAGAATTACATAGGCGACATTTTTGATGGTTGCAGGCGGGTCGATGGTAGTTACGGTTAAGGGAGTGGAACTCCGGCCGCAGATGGTATCCTTGGTGGGGCTGGTTCTAGCGATGCTGCTGTAGTAGAGGAAGGTAAACGGCCGTCCCCAGGAGTCCTGACGCGATTTTGCAACCGAACTGAAATTGCCGAAGCCGGTGGCAGCGGGTATCCGATTGTTTGCCGAGGCCCAGCTGGTAACGGCCTGAACATTTGCATCCGCGGTATCCCTCGTTTCCCGCACCTTGATGGCCGTAGACAGAATCCCCGTCATGCCCGAACCCAGGCCAACCAGCAAACCGACGATCACCAGCACGATCGCCAGCTCCACCAGGGTAAAACCACGACGACAAACTAAGTTCATATGTGCATGATCAGCCATGGATCACCTATTGGTATCGGTTAAAAATCCTGCAAGCAAAGAACAAAACCTGAAAACTTCTCTGATCAAAAAAAGTCGGCGTGAAGGGAGCTTACGTATTAAAAAAAGGGAGGCCGTAAGCCTCCCTTCGCTGCAATTAAACCAATGACGGTTACGGGTTTATACCGCGCCAAAAGCGGAAATGGTCTATTTTACCTGATAAACGAGAGCAACGATATCTGTTGCTTGCATCCAATCGGCGTTGCCAGCTCCTACAGTTACGGCAGTTGTCTTGTAATTATTTGTAGTCACAGCCGTGGCACCAGTAACAATTCCTACTTTAGCATCTGAGGAACCGTCAATGGAGGTGTCATACGATTCGAAAAATTTCAATGCCGCGGCATCGGCAGAGTCGCCGGGATTGTACGCAGAGCTGCATGTCAGGTCCTTACACACGACCAAGTAATTCTTGGAGCCGCCGTGACCAACAGAAACAACAAAATTTGATCCACCAATCAGGAAGGTTTTTTCGGGAGGAGAGCTGAGCTTGGCGGTAGAAAGATCGGCAAAAGCAGATAATTCTGCTGTGTCGCCAATAACACCATTCCTGCCGGAATCACCGGGAAGGGCGCCTTTTCTGTCAGCGTACGTGTTGAGGGAAATTTCCCATGCCTTTACCTTGCTGGCAAACTGTTTTGCCTTGGCGTTCTCGACCAGATCCTGCCCCTTGACCACCGCGCCGATGATGACACCGATGATTACCAGGACGATCGCCATCTCGATCAGGGTGAAACCACGGTTGTTGCGAAGTGTCCCTGCCATTGTGTTTGATTTCTTCATTTCTGCCCCCTTGTCGTTTGTACTGCTTGAGTTTGACTTCCTGGCGCTGCCACGATCAATATGAATTGCTATAATGCTTCGAGCCATGGAATGTGTCAACAAGGGCCTAACTGGCCGCTGGAACGCGTCTCTGATGCGTTCCCACAGAGCTCGAGGGATGTGGAATATGCTATCACTTCTTTTAATGAAAATTCAAGACAAATCTGCCGCTGCTTGTATACGTTTTTTGCCGCAGTGCTTGATAAAGAATGTCTTTGGTTTACTCAATTAATAATGGTAAAACTGGATTATAAGATATCCAATAGATCAAATCCCTTAGATCGTCGAGATTTTACCGCATGGACATAAAGAAGGTATTTTTCCTGATCGCCGGAATCGGCCTGATCGTTTTCGGCTACCATAAAATGGGTGTAGCGCCGGAAGCACCTCTGAAGGAGGTACTGAAGAGGGTGACGGAGGGGCAGATCGCTGTTTTCCTTGGCGGCGCCTCCGTGGTCTTCACCATATTGCGGAAATCCTAGTCAAAGTCTGGCAACAAACTTGTACCCTCAAATCTCGGAAATATCCGCCCCCGTTATCTCCACATCCGGCCATCCCTCATAGATCCAGTCCTCCACGCGTTCCAGCACCTGACGGGAGATGTTCTTGTCCGGGCTGACCGTAACGAAACCAAGTACCGCCACCGAGGCATTATCCTGCCGGTCAACCTCGGCACACGCCACATTGAAGCGGTTCTTTGCCCGCCCGAGGATGCTCTTGACGATGCCGCGTTTTTCTTTTAGCGACTGCGATTGAAGGGACAGGTGGATTTCGAGACAGTAGATGAACACGATTTCGATATTATTGCTTGGTCCAGAGTTTTCCTTCGTTGTCGGTGATGGTTCTTCCCTCGATGCTTCCTATAAGAACTTCTCCTGTACTCAACGAGAGTTTCAGCTGTTTTCCGGTTATTGCATATTTCCCGTTTGCATCCACGGTCCCCTGATGAACGGTAAAAGTTCCGTCACTTTTCAGTTCGGTGTAGTTTTGGTGATTTGTTTCATACAGGTACTTTCCGGCGCTGTCCTGGCCACGGTTACAGCCGAAAACAGCCAACGCGCAGTACAGGATGAGAATAGCGCTGGAAAGACGAAATACTCTGCCGATGGTTTTTACATTCATGACATTCTCCAGGTTAAGTTGATTTCCATATATGGGTTTCGAGCCGTATTCGGATATTGCTAAAATTCGCAGTGCCGTGGCGTGCGCGGAAACGGGATCACGTCGCGGATATTCTCCATCCCGGAGAGATACATGACCAGCCGCTCGAAGCCGAGCCCGAAACCGGCATGCGGGCAACTTCCCCAGCGGCGGCTGTCAAGATACCACCAAAGCGGCTCCCGGGCAATCCCCAACTCAACAATCCGCGACTCCAGGCGGTCCAGCCTCTCCTCGCGCTGACTGCCGCCGATGATCTCGCCGATCTTCGGCACCAGCAGATCCATCGCGGCCACGGTACGGCCGTCATCATTCTGCCTCATGTAAAACGCCTTGATGTCCTTCGGGTAGTTGAGAATGAAGACCGGCCCGCCGACTATCTGCTCGGTGATGTAGCGTTCGTGTTCGGTCTGCAGATCCAGCCCCCATTCCACCGGATAGGCAAAGACGGCTCCGGAGCGCTGCAAGCGCTCAATCGCCTCCGTATATTCCATCCGGGCAAAATCGGCCTCCGCCACCCTGCCGATCCGCTCGATCAGACCGTTTTCGATCTGCCTGTCGAAGAAGGCCATATCATCGGCACACTCTTCGAGAGCAAACCGGCAGAGATACCGGACAAATTTCTCCGCCAGATCGGCATCATCGGCCAGGTTCGCAAACGCCATCTCCGGCTCGATCATCCAGAACTCGGAGGCGTGCCGGGCGGTATTGGAATTTTCCGCCCGGAACGTCGGACCAAACGTGTAGATATCGCCAAAGGCCAGGGCAAACAGCTCCCCTTCGAGCTGGCCGCTGACGGTCAAGCCCGTTTTTCGGCCGAAGAAATCCTGGTTGTAATCCGGCTGTCCCTCCAGAATGGGAGGATCGGCCGCGTCAAGCGTGCTGACACGAAACAGTTCGCCGGCGCCTTCACAGTCGCTGGCGGTAATTATGGGGGTATGAACGTACATGAAGTCATGTTCGGAAAAGAACCGGTGAATTGCCTGGGCAAGCCGGGATCTCAGGCGGAACACCGCCCCGAAGGTATTCGTGCGGGGTCGCAGATGGGAGATGGTACGCAGGTATTCGAAGGAGTGGCGTTTTTTCTGGAGGGGATACGATTCATCGGCACCTCCGATTATCTCAAGCGACCGTGCAGCCAGCTCCAGTTTCTGGCCGGCTGCCGGCGATTCCACCAGTATGCCTGATACGGTGACGGCCGCTCCGGTTCCGATCCTGCAGATATCGCTGAAATTCGGCAAAGCAGGCTCTGCCACAACCTGAATTCCGTCAACGGTTGAACCGTCATTGAGGACTATGAAGCATACCCCCTTCGACGACCTGACCGACCGCACCCATCCTGATAAAGAACAGGGTGCCGACGCAGCACCCGATTCAAGAACTTCCTTGATTCGTGTTCTCATAAAGACTCTCCTGCGTAGTTGTCATGCATACATCTTGAAAAGCTGAAGGACCAGCAGCGTAATCCCGGAACCGATAGCCGCACCGATGACAACTTCGCGCAGCGTATGAATCTTGATCAGCAGCCGCGAATGGCTCACCATGGTTGCCAGTGCAAGCGAAAGCAGGGAAATGAGCGGATCACGGGTATTAAGCGATACCGCGGTAGCGATCGAGAACGCTACGGCAGCGTGTCCGCTCGGAATTCCGCCTCGAAGGGGGGTGCCGGTACCGGTTGCGCTCTTTACGATAATAACCACAATAACCACTATCAATATCGATACGACCGTACCCATGTCAGACGCAGTGCCGAACATCGCAAGCACCTCCCCGTAGCGCGGCAAAACATATTTTGCCAGAATCAGATACCCCATGATGGCAGCGCCGCAGACGGTAATCAACACGGCGCCGGCGGCAGTATCCTTGGCGATTTTAGCCAGCGGATGGTAGCCGGGAGAGACAAGATCGACAACCGCTTCCACCGACGTATTGAACATCTCGGCGCAGAGTACCGCCAGGATGGACAGCGCGAGCAGCGCAAACTCCAGCGGGGTGACTTTGAGAAACAACACGGCCAGCAATACCACAACGGCCGCGATAAAATGAATGCGCATATGCTTTTCGGCGCGGGCCGCATGCAGAATTCCTTCAACCGCGCAATTGGCCGAATCTATAAACCGGTCGGGCTTAACAACCCTTCCTTCTTCAGTATCTTGAATAGCTGCCGCTCCTTCTGCCGCATTTTTTCCGCTTCCGCTTCGCCGCTGCGCTCATGGTCATAGCCGCACAGATGCAGAATTCCGTGCATCAGCAGAAACGACAGGCGCTCGAAAAATGTCATCCCGCCCTCTTCCGCCTCCCGGGCCGCGGTATCCGCCGAGATGATGACATCGCCCAGAGCGTGCGGATTACCCCCCACGCACTCCCCTTCCTGCAGTGAGAACGAAATCACGTTGGTCGGACGGTCCTTGGCAAGATACTCCCGGTTAATGATCCGGATCGAGCGGTCCCCCACTATTGAAACGGAAAGTTCCGTCTCCTCAGGACATTCCAAGGCGCTTAAGATTCTCATCGCCACCTTTTTGAGGTGCAGGCTCTTGAAGCGCCGGCGTCTCTGGCGATTGTTCAACAGTATCAACATGCGTCTCTGCTCCATGTTCGGTTTTGGCGTGGTCACGGGCTTCCACCTTCCTGGGACGGTCTGCTCCCTTGTACGCAGGCTCGGGATAGTCAATCCGGTGATGGAAGATGCCGTTCAAAATACCGGTAAAACTCTTGGCAATTTCGTGCAGGTTTTTCAGAGTCAGCTCGCATTCATCCAGCTGCCCGTCGATAAAGACATTATTGATCAGCTTCTGGACCAGCCCCTGAATACGATCCGGCGTCGGATTTATGAGGGTGCGGGAGGCCGCTTCAACACAGTCCGCCAGCATGACAATGCCGGCCTCGCGTGTCTGCGGCTTGGGACCGGGATAGCGGAAATCCTTTTCTTCGACAGCCTGCCCGCCGGATGCCGCCTGACTCCTTGCGCGCTCGTAAAAAAACCTGATCAATGCGGTGCCGTGGTGTTGGCGGATGATATCGACAATCGGCTGTCCCAGCCTGTGCTCACGGGCCAGTTCGGCTCCTTCCTTGATGTGGGAAATCAGGATCAGCGCGCTCATGCTGGGCGTAAGTTTGTCGTGACGATTCTCTTCACCGGCCTGATTTTCAATAAAATAAAGCGGCTTGGAGGCCTTGCCGATATCGTGGTAATAGGCCGCAACCCGCGCCAGCAGTGGATTGGCTCCGATGGATTCCGCGGCAGCCTCTACCAGATTGCCCACGACAACGCTGTGGTGATAGGTACCGGGAGCCTTGACCATCAGTTCCCGAAGCACCGGAGAGTTGAGGTTTGCAAGCTCCAGCAGCTTGATATCGGTCGTATACTGAAAGAGCGTTTCAATGAGCGGAATGAAGCCCGATACGAAACCGGCGGAGATAAAGCCGCTGAGCAGGGCAAAGAAGGCCACGTACACGGTTTGCATCGAGAAAATTGCGTTATTGAAGGTCTGGAACGACACCGCCAGAGCCAGGTTGACGACTGAAACCTTGATGCCGGCGGCATAAACCGTGCCCCGGCTGGTACAATGGCGCACGCCATGAGCGCCGACAATGCTCCCCAGCAGCGAATAGATCACTACCAGCATATTGTTCTCAAACATGATGCCGAGCAGCGGAGCCAGAATGGCGCAACAGACCAGTGCAACCTCGGAGTTGATGAAAATCCGGACAATCATCGTCCCGGCGGCAAACGGAAACAGGTAGAAGTAACTTGTCGCATCGACGGCTGGAAAGACCGGACCGATGTTATGGGTTATCAGCAGGGCGGTCTTGAAGCAGATGAAACTGATGGTGATCAGAAGAGAGATGAGCAGGACATCTTTATTGGTCGGATTGAATTTCCGAATATTCTTGCAGGCAAACCGGTAGGGAAAATAAAACAGCACCAGAATCAGAGCAAACGTTCCAAGAGCCGTAAACAGACGGTGACCGCTACGTTGGCTACCGAAGATCGCCTCAAGTTTGTGGGCCTGCTCCGGAGTAATCCGTTCGCCGATCCGTACGACCATTTCCCCCTTCTGCAGTTTGAAGAGCACCGGCCGCACCGTCTCCATGGCGCGGCGGGAACGTACTTCAGATGCCTCGCGGTTGAAGAAGAGGTTGGGAAGCAGGATTCTGGCAATTATTGCCGAGATGCGGACATTGTCGGCAACACTCCCCACTCCCTTGAAATTCCAGGTACCGACGAGCCGGCGGGCCTCGCCGATCTCGGTAACATTGCTGGAGAAGTCGGCGCTGCCGACGGGGTGACCGTTGTTGTCGGTAATTTCGAGGCCACGGCGAGTGTCGGTCTGAAAAACTTTCCCATCAAGGACTATTTTTCGTTGATACAGCTCATTCAGCAATTCACCTGCGCTGGCCAGAAAAATCTTGTCTGACTTGATCCGGGTCAGCGCCAGAATTTCTGCGTCACTCAGGTCGGTATCCAGCAACGGCGTCAATTGAGCGCGCAACTGTGACATGCTTTTTTCCTGCTTTTCATCACGGGCCGCGCGAGTGATTGAAAGGGCTTGATTCAGCTTGTCGACAAGAGCGCCCGCCACCTGATCGTTCAGATTATACACAACGGGAGCGTTGTTTCCGGCGTCTTTACGGCGCTGTTCCGTCAATGCCCTGTCTTCTGCCAGCAGATCCTGGGTAACACGAATATCGGATGTGGCAATATCTCCGACTTTATAGTTAAAACTGGAGACATGCTGGTTGGGCAGGATGACCAGGGTCAGTAATAGAGCGGTTGAAACGAGGAGAATAAACCGGTTGCGGCGAGCCGTTTCGGGGTTGGAAAACTTCTTGATCATGGTATCAAGCAGATTCGATCCGAACTGACTTAAGTATGTCAGTGTATGCTGTTCCTGCTTGCTGCCGGGTTGTTCAGACATAGATGCGTGCGCCACTGGATGATTGGATTTCAGCCATTTACCACAAGGATGGAATTCTAGTCTGATTACAATAACGTGTCAACAAAACTACGCCAAACGGTCATGAGCTTGTCACAGCGCCTCATTATTCACCAAAAATACTTGCACGATGCAAATAAAATGTGATATGTCTGTGCGCATGGAATCAGTCAGGGAACAATTGCAGATTTTTACCCGCCGCTTCGGTCTGCTGAACGCATCCTGCTGCGATGAGTGCTGCGGGGAGCAGGTCTCCATGGCCCAGAGTCACGTCCTGTTCGAGGTACGGAGAGCGGGGAACCCTTCCATGCAGCGGGTGGCAGAGGAGCTGGGCATGGACATCACCACCTTCAGCCGCCAGGTCAAGGGGTTGGAGAAGAAGGGACTCGTCTCCCGCCGGGTATCGCCCGACGACCGCAGGGTAAGCCTGCTCGGCCTGACCGATGCCGGAAGACAGGTACTGGAAAAGATCGACCGCTACATGGCAGGGCGGCTGGAACAGGTTTTCGCGGAAATGAGCGACTTCGAGCGGGAGACCGTGGTCAGGTCGCTGGGACTGCTGAACGATGCAGTGGCCAGGGCCGGTGATAATGGCTTCCGGCAGGAAGGAGCAGTTGCATGTTGCAAGTAAAAAAAGGTGCCACCGGCCCTTTCAAAATCAAAAGCATCCGAAAAAAAACGGATGCGGAGTGCACTCCGTCCTCTTCATGCTGCTCCGGTGAAGCGGATAACGGCACGGACAAGCCCCCATGCTGCGGCCCGCCTACCTCTAAAGGAGGCGGATTAATTACGGACAAGGTTCCCGGCTTCATCGCATGGCTGGATACCCCGGCCGGCCCTGTCCCGCGCATCGCGACTGAACTGGGCAGAGGCGATCGCTTCGGTGCCTGCAAGGCGCGCTGGGGCATCGGGCGAATGGAGTTCATCGTCCCCCCCGGCCTGTACGCCGTCGGCCATCCTTCGGCAACTGATCCGGTACTGGTGACCGCCAACTACAAGATGAGTTACGACCTCGTCCGCAAGTCGCTGTCG
>Ga0134124_10000661_pt1 | contig 27423 bp, 21 predicted proteins | sample KB304_FD_96880 | JGI IMG/M metagenome (GOLD analysis project Ga0134124, IMG submission 96880) | Terrestrial soil microbial communities without Nitrogen fertilizer from Kellogg Biological Station, Michigan, USA - KB3-0-4 | ecosystem: Environmental > Terrestrial > Soil > Unclassified ... | reverse complement strand
TATTCGAATGGAATGCTCAAGAATCCATTCGCAGATGAGGCAGGTGATGAAGGAGGAGTAGCGGTGGAAACTGAAGCGGTTCATGAAACGCACGGCGGCAGCAACCGCGAGAACGTAATCGTGTGGGGCGGCTTGCTCGGGCTCACCGCGATCGAGGTTTTCCTGGCGTACATTCAGATCCCGACGACGCTGATGCTGATCATCCTGATGGGAGCGTCGATCATCAAGGCGGCGTTGATCGTGGCTTACTTCATGCACTTGAAGTTCGAGCGGCTGAGCCTGATTTTGACCATTGTGCCGACGATTGTCGTGCTGTTATGCCTGTTTGCCGTGCTGTTCCCGGACAGCTTCCGGGCGCACAACCTTAGACCCGCCGAACCAGTGCAGCAGGTCGAACACGAATGACTCCGCCAAAAAGCTTGAGGGAAGTAAAGAGCCTATGAATCGCACTTGTCTGGTCTTCGCCGTTGTGGCTGTTATTGTTCTTGCGCTTGCGGAGCCGTCGTTTGCTCAGTGCGCGATGTGCAAAGCCGCGATAGAGGGCTCGGCCGACGCTGCTGCTGCGGCCAAAGGCTTGAACCTTGCGGCTCTTGTGCTGCTCGTCCCTCCCGTTTCAATATTTGCCGGATTGTTCGGCGTTATCTATCGCTACAGGAACTTTCAGGGACGCAGCGAGCAGTCGCCGCGAGAATGAGTCTTGTCCGCGGGGCTGGCGAGCGGCGGTCTGAAGTCTAAAGCTTCCAACGAGGGGCGCTCTCACGGGCGCCCCAACGAGTCTAAATGTTAGTCAACTTCCTGCCCACCCTTAACGCTATCCTGAATGCCACCAGCGGAATTCTGATAACGATCGGATTCTTTTTGATTCGACGCAGGCGAATCGCCGCTCATCGCGCTTGCATGATCGCCGCCGTAATCAGCTCGAGCTTGTTCTTGATCTCATATCTGGTTTACCACATAGGATTCAAAGCTGGAGTGAGTCGGTTTACTGGAACGGGATGGATAAGGCCGGTCTATTTCGTAATTCTCGTATCGCACACGATACTGGCTATTACGATCGTGCCTCTCATAGCAGTCACGCTGACGCGAGCACTCCGGGGCCGCTTCATCCTGCATCGCCGGATCGCGCGCTGGACCTTCCCGATGTGGCTCTATGTCTCGGTAACCGGCGTGATTGTCTATCTAATGCTATACCACTTCTATCCAGGTCGTTAGATTCAATGACGGGTATGGCTTCGAACGCCGCGATCTGAATCAACGATCGCGCTGATGAGCAGCTTCCTTAGTCGCAACTGCTGCAGCGCTTCCTTCATCTCGTCGGGAAGTCTGTTTACCGATGATGCGTCATCGCCGATAGTGCTCTGCTTTGGCATCTCCTCGGAGATAGCGCGTATGAGTTTGTTTACGAAGTTCAGTTGTTGTCTTCCATTGGCTCGATTCAGCATTGTCTCTTCACCTTTTCTCTCGCAGTCCAGAGTGAGCCCGGATCCAAGCCTGGCTCGGTTGTCCGTCCTTCCACCTCAGCTCAGCCCGGATTTTCAAACCGCGAGACTTATTCAGAGTGTGTGCGCTTTAGCAATCTGCAATGGCTGTGCCGCTTCACAAGGGCAGCGCCGGTAAGTTTAAGTGTTGCATTTGAATAAAGTCGCCAGACACTAACCTGCGCGGGTATCAGAACTTGTCAGGTCAAAATGACAGAACCTGTGAGATGTGTGTGAGGGAGCGTCGTATGTCGAAGCCCTCCATGAAAAAAGAGCGAACGGTTTCCCGTTCGCTCTTTCGTCAGGCATCGGCTCAAACAAGTTACCGATCAGCCTGCGCTGTTTCGATAACCCTGGTCGTAGCCTCTCTGGAAGCCATTACGATAAGCGGAACTAATCGAGTCCCTGAAGTGGCTCGAGTTGTTTGGGTCATACCTGCGGCCATCGCGCGCGTCCTCGACACCCCTGTCGTACCCGTCGTGATAGCCTCTGCTCTCCGCGACGTTATAAGGCCCCGCATCGTAGCGCGGCGTGTAGCCGTAATAGCTATAGCCGCTATAGCCATAGGCGCCGTAGGGGTAGTATCCAAAGGCGTACGATCTCGGGAATGCGTAGACTCTTGGCGCTACAAACACTCTCGGAGATCTGAACACGAAGCGACTACCGCCCCCACGCCACTGGCCTCCGCCTCCCCAGTGACGACCCTGGGCTTGTGCCGTTGATCCAAGCATCAAGCCGCTGCCGACCAGCAGGATTACCGTAATGATTGTGGCTAGGATTCCCTTTTTGGCCAAATCCTTTTTCATAGGTATTACCTCCTTACTTCTACCTGATTAGATTACAAGTACAAGGCCAAAGTTGGCCAAAAGTTCGCTTCCGTAAAGCCCAGCAATTACTGAAGTTTGGACAGGCGTTGTTTAGCGGCAAAGGTCGAATGATCGGCTGCCGGCGTGTTTGATCGAAACCAGGACACCAAGACATGTCGCCATAGCGCATCGCGACCTTTGTCATGCGAGCCGATTGCGCTAGTCTTGGTCGGTGAATATGAGAGAAGCGTCGATCGGCGATCTAACTGATGGAGCCAGCCAGGACTCGAGGCCATTCACGAGCGTTGCGGAGATAAATAACTTTCCATTCGAGACGTTCGAGCAGTTGCAGGCGGCAGTCGCGATTCGCAGCTTCAACGTTGGCGTGGACGCGCTGGCCGCAGCAAAGTGGTCGGACAGCTTCAACGGCAAAATAAAGAAAGCGGTTGTCACTGCTCTCTCGCTGTTACTTCTCGCGGCGGCATTGGCTGCCATCGTAGCGGCATTCATCACCGGCGATTACTGGTTGATTGCCGCCTTGCCGATTCAGGCGGTTACGTTCTATACCTCGCACCCTGCATCGCCAATCAGGAAATGGATAACCGTCGCCGGCGCGCTTTCGGTAGCCGCATTCATCGACCTTCTGTTAAACGGATTCTTGATAGCCGCCACGCTCGTTGCGTATGCGGGCTTGACGTTCGCCGCCGTTCGGGCCGCGGGCTACATATCCAACGCCGGATTTCGAAAGGCGATACTCTCAGATGAGAAGCTGTTTCTTGAAGCTTATGGCAGCGGCGAGTGCACGGTTCGAAACAATCAGAGCGGCCGCGTCTATTCCGCCTGAATGATCGGCTCAATTTTGCGCAAGCGTGTTCGTCCGGCGGTAGCCGGTCGTATTGTGTTTGTCCTTCACGATCGCGTTCACCCTCTGCGTCCTCTGCGTCCTCTGCGGTTTTCTTGATTAGTGGAAAGAATCAACCGCAGAGGACGCAGAGGACGCAGAGTTACCGGTTTGCCGCCAACCCGCTAATACCTCACTAGCCGCCCGGCGCTTGCTCGTTGAAGCCGGCATTCGTAGAATCAATCCAGTAGACGACAGCGTGGCCGACTCATTCGTTTACACCGGAGACAAATCCCATAGTGAATGACAATCAACCGATTCCGGACGAGGAGTATCCTTCCGTCACACGACGGACGCCGAGTCGAAAGTATCCCTGGGCGATCCTGGTTGTGGTAATTCTGTTCGTCATAGTGCCTTTCATATCGTGGTATGGAACCTGGTTTGGCAGGCCGCTGTCTGACTCGAAGATGCAGGAATATCTTCACGACCAGAACAAACCGCGCAACGTTCAGCACGCGCTTTCACAGATCGCGAACCGAATAGTCGAAGGCGATCAAACCGTGAAGCGCTTCTACCCAGATGTTGTTGCGGCTTCTCAGAACAAGCAGCCGGAAGTGCGCATGACCGCCGCGTGGACCATGGGACAGGACAACACTTACCAGGACTTTCATCCGGCGCTGCTCTTAATGCTGCAGGATTCTATCGCCGGGGTCAGGCACAATGCCGCGTTGGGGCTTGTGCGGTTCGGCGACTCATCGGGCCGTCAGGAGCTCATCGCTATGCTCAAGCCCTACGCTGTGCGAGCTGGAGCAGCAGGAGTCGTCGAGCTGGTCGTCAAGGAGCCTGGCGTGGCCGTCGCCGCAAATGGGACCCTCGCTCGCTTGCGTGAGCCGGGCGGGAATGCGGTAGAGATACATGCCTCGGAAGCAGGTCGCGTTGAGAGCGTATCCGTCGCCAACGGTGCGACGGTCGAAGCAGAAGCCGAGTTGATGACTCTTGCGCCTGCGACGGAGCAAGTGTGGGAAGCATTGAGAGCGCTATTCATCGTGGGCACCCCTGAGGACATCCCTGAGATTCAGCGATACACGCGGCCGTCACCGACCATTCCCGATCGTATTGAGAAGCAAGCGGCCGCTACGATCGAAGCGATACGTGATAGAGGTGCGAAGGATCACTAGCGGGATTTACCTGGTTACATTGTTAAAGTTAAAGAGGAATCGAACCTGACGGGCAAGTAAACCTCAACGCGAAGGCTCGTTGACTTTGGCAAGACGTTTTTTCCTCCACTCGTCGGCCGTCTTGATGTTCTTGAGGAATTCTTCTCGCGTAACCTTTGCGCGCGCAGGTTTGCGCTCAGCTAGTCGCGTATCTTTTTTCAACGGTCTTGCCATAATCGCCAATCCGCAATGGTGTGTGCCTATGCTCAGGGGTTCAAAGTAAACCCCGTGCGACCTTCCCACTCAGCGGTGTCCATCATCTCGATGGCATCCCAGGGACAGCCTTCAAGGAACATTCCATCGGGGCCTTTGCTGGTGCACAGCTTGCAACCGATGCAGAGATTGGGATCAACTTCGATGCGGCCGTTTGGATAGTAGTCTTCATCAGGGACCCAGAACATGCAGGCGTCTACCGGGCAATACTCGACACAAGCCGGCGAGCCCGCGCACCCGGTGCAGTTATCCATTATGACCGCGAGTATCTTAGGCTTTTTCTTCCTGAGGTCGGGCCGGCCGTGCGACATCGGCTCCATCTTCACAAACGTTCCAGTTATCTCTGCCGCTTCTGTCATCGTGACTCCTGATCAATGTTTTGAGTGCTGCTCGCTCTGTGTCGTTAGCGTAAATCTACCACAAAACAGACGACGCACAAAAGCTGGAAGGGACACATCTCCAATCTCGCGCCAGAGAACAACCCTGAGTGGGTTAGTGTGACATTTTTGAGTTGCTGATCTAATGCGCTTCTTAAGAAGGGGAGCAATATGCACTCAGTGTGGGGACACTCGTACACTCAGGCTGCCGCCGAAGTCCATAAAGAACGTATCCGACTTAGCTCGTTGAATTGAAGACTTCAAAACCAAAAAACGGGGAGCCGCAGAGAGCGGTAGACCGGCTGTGCCCCCGACCTGACGTGTGTATCCGCTCTATTCGCGAGAAAAGCTCTTCACTCCCCTGCGGCTTGATCCTTAAGAAGCTCCACCAGGTTAGCCGCATCTTCAACTTGAGTGTCCGCTAATATCTGTTCACGGGTCTTTCCTGATCTTGCGCCAATGGAAGCGACAAGACCATCGACACCCGTCAAGATCGTACCCACCAATCCCGCCACGGGAACCCCGAATTGGCCCGCCTGTGTCGCAACTGCTCCGGCAATCTGCAAAGCTTTCTGTACGTCCTGTTGGTCCATAAATCCCCCTTAATCACCGCAGTAGATAGGCTCTACTGGCAAAGTGTCCGTACGGCCGTTAATGCTATGTCGATTCCTACCTTAGCTTCATTAAAGATAGGATTCGCCTTAATCGTTCCGTCTTGTATCAGGTCCCTAACGGCTTGCTCCAGTTCCTGAAATAGTTTACACAAGTCACTCTTCGCGGTTGGCGAAAAAGTCTCAAACGTAGCCGACCTCTTAGCAAGCTCATCGTTGGCCTTAGTGATCTTGATAAGGACATCGGTTAATTTTGCCGATGTTTCCTTAGTGATCTTCTTGTCTTTGAGGAGAGCCCGTTTAACCTGGATAGCCAGCGTTACGCTCTTGGCTACGTCCGAAGTTGCCAACGCAACCCTAATCAGGTTTTCGTCTCTAGGTTTTCCTGGCGGAGTGACAACCTTATTAGTGTTACATGCGGGCAATACGATCGCTACGACCAGTAACAGGGTAACAATCTGCACTCTTCTTTTCATTACGCATCTCCTTTCTCACTTCTGAAGTAAACATTCAACCATTCGGGCATTGACGACCGACGCGGCATGAGAATGCATCGGCTGAATAGTCTGCGTTGATCTGTCTCTGTGAAACTAACCGTGATCTCCAAACGCGCGAACGATAATCCGTGTCACTGAGAAAGTCAATAGCGATTATGCGAAATGCTGTAATTTTCCTAACCGACTCGAACTTTCGAGAACACTTCAGCTTGAGGTTGCGCAAAATCGAGAAAGGAATTCCCAAAACCACATCTCGGCAATTCACATGGCAATGAGAGACGGCACACCGCTCGTAGACTGATTGTGCGTTAAAAGACAACAGTCGCCGACCGCAACCAATCTCCGGATCAAACCGGTGGGCAGGCTTGTTAAGGATACGTATTGTTGGGGCTCGGTAAGCTGGTTAAAAGCGAATGGGAACTAGCGTGACACGTCATGGTCTTCTCCTGGTCCCATGGATAGGGCCGGTTGCCTGTGACATGCATTTCGCTAGCAAGAATCCGTGCAAATCCGTCAAATCAGCGTCATCCGTGGTCTATTCAGCGATAATGAGGGAATGATTTTGAACCATAGTCCGCGGATGACGCTGATTTGGCGGATTCGCACGGGTACTACGCCTTCACTAGCGAAATATTCGTTACAAGCAATTGGTCTGTTGTTCTCTGGCCTTCCGTGCGTCAGACTACCGCGATCCTGCGGGCATTACTTAATCTGTCCATTCGCTCGAGCTTTGCTCAACAGGCTCTGAACTTCCTGCTTTCTATTGGCAGCGTCGTCGGGCGCCAGGCCGCCGCCGTCAATATACTTCTGCAAGCTGTCCGCCGCCTTGGCATAGTCCTGAGAGCTCTTGTAGGCGCCGTACAGCGTCAGGTGAACATCCGGCAGGTTTTTCATGTCCGGGAACTGCCCCGCGACTTTGAGAGCCTGTTTCCCGTCGTCGATTGCCGGCTGCAACTCGCCCTTCAGGAAATGATTCATCGAACTGGTTTCGAGCACCAGCGCCAGCCTTCGCTTGTCGGTGATCTTCTGCGCCAAACCCAGCGCTTCGTTTAACTCCGTACGCGCTGAATCCAAATAAGCGGACTTCTCTTGTGAAGAGAGTTTTTTCGAGTTGAACTGAACGAGCCGTGTTCGAGTCTTTGCGACCATATGATGAGCTTCAGCCATCACGCTGTTGTTAGCGTAGTTTGCATGACCGAAGATCACGTGTGAGATCGACAGGCGCTTGAGCCCCGTCGAAAGCTTGACTTTCTTTTCACTCACTTTCTTGAAAAGATCCAGCGCCTTTTCAGCCATCTTGATCGCTTCTTTCTGCTTGTCGGGAGAAGCCTGGTAAGTAAGCGCATCCGCCAACGCGAGATAAGCGGCCGGATAGCTTGGATCGTCGTTGATCGCGAGTCGCAATTCCCACTCCGCCTGGCTAGGTTTGCCAAGGTAATGCAACAGGTCCGCGAGCACAACACGAGCGAAAGCAAAATCAGGATGCGCCGCGATCACGTCCCTCAGGTCCTTTTCAACCTGGTCCAGATTCGCAATCGCGTTGAATCGAGCTTCGGCCAAAAGCGCTTTGGTTTCAAAGTCACTCGGTTTAAGCTGCAGCGCTCTTTGAAAAGTCTTCACGGCCTCCTTGTCCATATTGAGCGACTGTTCGGCGCGCCCGCGATACACGAGCGCTTCGGCATACTTGCCGCCCTCAGCTTTAGAGGTCGAATCGAACCTGTCGTTAGCCGCGTTCAGCTTTTCGATCGCCTTCCGATAATCCTGTTTGTTGAAAAGGTCGACGCCCTGCTTGAAGAGGTCCTCGGCGTCTTTCGGTGTCTTTACATCAGCCGGGAGATAAACGTTGACCTGTTCGCCCGGATCGGTGAGGGTGTCGTCGGCGCTTCCGCTCTCGCTGAATGCGAAGTTGATCGTGAACGGATAGGTTTTGCCGGCCTCGACCTTCGCCGGCCATTCCCGTTTTGTATTGGCGCGAACGAATTGGAGCTTGTGCTCTCCCGCGGGCACCCTGAAGGTGCGAACCACGCCCTTTTGAAGCGTCGCTTCGGGTTTGTCGTCAATTGCCACGTCGACGCCGTCGATGTCGGGCACTCGAATCTTCAACAAGCCGAACCCGCCGACCGGTCCTCTGGAAGCAAGGTTCGCGTAGGTCACAACGGAGAGCGCCAGGTAGTTCGCTTCAACCGCGGTTGTGTTGGCATACGGGTGTTGCTTGTTGTTGGTCATCTGGGGCACTCGTTCGTCGAGGTACCCTACAATCTCATCGAAGGTGACCTTGCCATCCTGGTTGGCGTCGGCGGCGCCGCTCAGCCCGTCCACCAGACAGTAAGTAAACACACCGTGATTGAAGTCGTCCTTTTCGTAGGAACGCTCGGTCTGGCGAGCGGCCGAAATAAAGCCGACGCCCGCCGGAACTTTGTTCATCAAGTCGAGATATCTCTGATTGGCGACAACCGAGTCGTCGACGCCTCGCCCGATCAATTGCACACCGCCGCTATAGCAGGTATCGGACAGGACGATGCCCTTCTTTGCATCGATGCTGTCGACCGTCTGTCGAAACGCTTCCATGCGGAGCGCCGTTTTCTCAGGCTCTCGAATATCGGTGTCGTAAAGTAGAAAGTATGGAATATCACGCGTTGTGTTTGTCTTCGGGTCGGTGTAGGGAAGCACGGCCCCGTGCGCTGCGATGTAGATGACGAAGAAGTCATTGGGCTTTGCCCTTTTTAGATTTGCCAGAGCAGCCTGAACGCTCGCCTTGGTAGCGTAATCATCCTGGAGATTCGTGATGTGGTCTTCCTGAAAGCCGCCGCCTTCGGGGCTCATCAGGAATTCACGCATCGCTTCGCAGTCTTCGGCGGCGTGCTTCAGATTCGAGATCCGATTACCGTCCAGGTCCTGATCGCCGTATTGATAACGCGACACGCCGATCAGCACGGCCCATAGTCCGACCTCGCCGCCGCGACCCGAAGTAGATTCGCCGTTAGTGGCGCCAACTTTTATTTTGAGCCCCCGCTCTTGTGTCTGTGCAGAGCTTGTTCTATCGGCAAACTGCACGAGTCCGGTTGAAACGACTAAGACGACTATGGCGCAACGCAGAATTGAAAGTTTCGACATCATCACTTCTCCAATATTGCCTCGGTAGCTGCGGCGGCGAAGCACGCTTGGACTTCGGCGCCCGACAATAATAAGTTTCGGGCGATGATCACGGTTTGAGGTTCGGTGGCGGCACCGCCCTGATTGGTTCGGTGCTTCCTGAATTAGCGACCACCAATCCAGCGGCGATCCCCGCCGCTGCGGCCACCCCGACGATTATCAACGTGTTCTGTGTGTTCAAAAACCCCTTGCTTTGGACTACGCTTGTTTGAACGCTGACGGATGCATTTGTGCCTTCTACTTTTATGAGGATCGATGCGGCGCACTTCGCGGCGCCCGCGACGAATGGAACTGCAGCGATGCCGCGCTTGTCGGTCTTCTGCCTGAAACTGGCTGCAGCAGCGACTCCCAGGCCAAGCGAGCCCAGGCACGGGTTCCCGAGCGAGAATAGAACCGGCAGATCGGGCAACGGCTTGTCGTTCTGGTCGGTCACCTGTACCTGGATCTGTCGCGTGCTTCTCGCGCGCACGCTGAGCTGCGACCCTGAGGAAACCGGGCGTCCAAGCTCGTCGACGAGCCGAATCTTCACGTCCTGGGGAACAGGTTGGTCCTGAACGCTAACATCGCCGACCAACCTGATCAGCGACGCTTGCGCATCACGAACGCCGACACCAAAGCTGGCGCCGGGCTCGGCGGTGAAAGTCGACCCAGAGGCTTCGATGTAGGCGCCTGCGTCCTGGTTGAGCTTGAGATCAAGCCTTCCTTGTTCGAGCGATGCAATGAGCACATCGTAGCCCGTATCGTTTCGCGTTCCACGTCCGGCGATGAACCGTACCGTTGCCCCTCGAGAAAGCATGACCTCTCCAAGCGAGTCGAATGCAACGCGCACCCTTCGATCATCAACCACTCGGATCAGCTCTCCGCCCCAGATAGCCGTTTCACCCTGCGATCTGCGCCCATCGACCGAAACGTCGCGAGCGTTGAGCGAGTTTAACTTGATAAAGCCAATCGGGCTGAAGCGCTCAGACGCTGAAAGCCGAACCGGCTTGTCACCATCCAAGCCGTTGCCGCTTGCGTTTACCGGAGCCGGAATCAAACTCGCGATAACTGCCAACAATGCCAATCCGGTTGTATAAGATTTGATCTTCATTAATCACCTCCAACGTGTGCGCTTATTCGACAAGAGTCATGGAAGCGGAGCGATTAGCTGCACAACCGGAAGATAGAATCTATCGCCTCCGGTTCGACCGAGCAATTGGTTGCTCGCGCTAGCGGCCGATGCGGCGGTTGCGGAGGCAGTCACGCTGGTTTCGCCGTCAAACACGGTCACGCGCACTCCTACGATCTCAGGATGATCGCTTGCCCCGGTGAATCTCTGCTCGACCGAGAAACTTTGGCCTCTCACCAAACCGAGCGCGCGCAATTGTTCGGTAAGGTCAATCTCGAAAGCCGCGCCTACGACCTGACCGCTGCTGTTGAGGAACTCGTACTTCGCGCGGCTTACATCCAGATTCGGATCGTACAGCGCGTAAGAGACCGTGAGGTCATTCCCGCTCCGAGTGAATCCGATGCTGGGCGCCTGGCGGGGATTTGTGGGGTTGATAAAAATCACTGCGGTCGCAATATGAGATAAGACCGGGACCGACACCTGAGCGCCCGTATTCTGTCTGAAATTTACCACCGAGGTGACAGTGTCGGGCAATGCGTCGGCTGCGGCCACGCCGCCCGCCTTACCGGCGAGCGCGGGAATTAGCGCGCTGAAGCGAAGGCAGAACGATTGTGTTGCGCCCGGTTGTATCGTCACGAGTCCGCCGAGTTCAATAGGGGTCGACGATCCATCGGCGGCGAGAAGGCTCAAGCTGAAGTACTTCGTGTCGTTTGCGTCGGCTATTTTCTTTGAGTCCACGTCGCTGCCGGTCCTGACTATCGAATCAAAGGTCAGCACCAGCGGGGCGAATCCGATGTTCTGGATGCTGAACAATCCGCATGGATTCTTTTTTGCCTTTGGGGGCTTGCGTGCGGGGGCGACCGGCGACGGATTGCCAAACTCGACCGCGGCTTTGTTGGCCGGAATTATCACTTTGGCTACGGGACCACCCACGCTCACCGTAAACGAGCAACTCGATTTGTTCCCCGCGGCATCGGTTGCAGTGCATGTGACCGTAGTCACACCAAGCGGAAAGCTGGAACCGGAGGCCGGCAAACATCCGGACGTAACGCCCGCGGAATTGTCGCTCACGGTAGGCGGAGGATAGTTGACGACCACGGAGGTCTGGCCCGACTGCGTTCCCACAGCTACGTTGGCGGGACAGGTGATAACCGGACGTTCCGAATCCACGACGATGACGCTGAAGACGCAAGCTGACGAGTTCGAAGACGTATCGACTGCAGTGCATGTGACGAACGTAGTGCCGAGCGGAAAACGCGACCCGCTTGGCGGCGAGCATTGAGCGGTTGCCCCCGGGCAGTTGTCGGTCACCACGGGTGCCGGGTAATTAACCACCGCGGACGACTGCCCAGGCGAGGGAGCCGTTACGATGGAGTTGGGGCAGGTTATCCGCGGCGCCGCGTCGTCGACGACTGTTACGTTGAATGAGCAGTTCACTCCTCCTCCGATGCTACAGTTGACAACCGTAGTGCCCACGGAGAAGAACGAGCCTGAAGCGGGATTGCAGGTCGCGGGACCGCAACCGCCCGCGACATCCGGCGGGGGATAAGAAACATTACCGCCGCACGTCGTCGCGTTGGTTCCGATATGCGCGATCACATCATTGGGACACTTGATGGTGCAGGGCGCAACCGTCACCGTAAAGGTGCACGTTGCGGTATTGGCTGACGTGTCGGTTGCGGTGCAAGTGACTGTCGTCGTGCCGGGAGCGAATACCGAGCCGGAAGGCGGTGCGCACGAAGAGTTCACTCCTGAACAGTTGTCCGCGGCCGTCGGCGGAGGGTAATTGACTACGGTCGGCGCTCCGGAAACCACCGACTGATTCGGGGGGCAAGTGATGGTGGGCGGAGTCGTGTCGTTTATCGTTACGGTGAAACCGCAATTCGCCGTGTTGGAAGATGCGTCAGCCACACTGCAATTGACGGGAGTCACCCCCTTCGGAAATGTAGAACCGGATGGCGGATTGCAGGAAGGAGTACCGACTCCCGGGCAGTTATCGCTGACGGCGGGAGCGGCGTAGGTTACAGCAGCGCCACACTGATTCGACGCAGTGCCTTGAGTGATATTCGCAGGACAGGTAATCGTCGGAGGCTGCGTGTCAGTGATTGTGATCGTGAATGTGCAATTCGCGGTGTTGCCCGCTGCGTCGGCGACCGTGCAGGTAACCATCGTCACGCCGCCCTGGAACGTAGACCCCGAGGGTGGCGTGCACATCGGAGCTCCCAGGCCCGGGCAGTTGTCGTTGGCCGGTGCGTCAGGATAGGTCACTACGGCTGAGCACGTACCCGGCGCAGCCGGCTGGCTGATATTGACCGGGCATTGGATCGTCGGCGGCTGAGTGTCATTGACTGTTACTGTGAAATTGCAAGTGGGCCCCGCCGCGCTGGTGCAGGTGACTACGGTGTTGCCTACAGGAAAAAACGAGCCCGAAGACGGCGAACAGGTTACTGAGCCACACGCGCCGCTCGTAGTCGGCGGCGGATAAGTGATCACCGCTCCGCACTGATTTGGGTCGTTGGATCTCGAGAAGTTGGCCGGGCAGGTTATCGTGCATGCCGCCGCGGTCACCATCACGCAATGAGAAAACTCCGATGTGTTGTTTGTCGAGTCAGTCGCCGTAGCGGTGACAAAACTGCCGGCAGGAACCGTTGCCGCCAGAGTCACCGAAATGGGCGCGTCGCAGCCGGCGAACGGCGTTGTTACGTTCGTCGAACCGATAAACGTCTGACCCTCGCCGTTTGATGAACCGTCGCACAAGTTGTTTGAAAAGAACTCGATTCTGTAGGTGGTGTTCTCAATGCTGTTCAAGTTACCGGTTATGACAACGTTGCTGCCGGTGGTCTGCGCCGTGGTGAGATCAGGGAAGTTCTGAGAGGTGTTTGCCCCGCCATCCATGTCACAGAGATCGTTTGCGGTGACGCCCCCATCGTCGTTCAGATCGATTCCAAGGTTCCCATTAGAAAATATGGAATTCCCAAGGAACGCATTCCCAGCTCCTCCGGAAAAGAAGATGCCGTTGAAGGTGTTAAATGCGATGATGTTACCCGCGCCCGCCACGGTACCGCCTACACGGTTGTTATTCGAGCTCCCAACGGAGTTGACCCCGCCCGTGCCGTTGCCCAATGCCAGGGTGCCGCTGATGTCGGTGCCGATAAAGTTGCCGAGTATTTGATGGTTAGACGAGCCACTCAGGAAAACGCCCGCACCGCCGTTACCCGAGATCACGTTTCGAGCCCCAGCCGCAGTCCCCCCAATAGTGTTTCCCGACGAAGTCCCTTCAATCAGCACGCCGCTATTGAGATTGGGCGACGCGGCAGTGCCCGAGGCGTTCGTTCCAATAAGGTTTCCTTGTATGAGATTCCCGGTGCCCTGGTTCAAATCGATTCCGGAGCCCGAAAACCGATTGATCACCAGGCCTCGGATGGTGATGTTGTTGGACATCAACGTGAGTCCGTTGGCTCCGGACCCCGCCGCGGTGCCATTCAACTCGACGCTGGTAGAGCCACCGGTGGCTCCATCAATTGTCACCGGGTCGATTATTGCTGGAAGAGGCGTGCCGGTCACAGCGCCCACCTGGATTGAGGGAGTGCCCGCGCCGAGATTGAAGGTGATCGAGTCGAGTCCCGGGTTGGTATTAGCCTGATCGATTGCCGCTCTCAACGAACCTGCACCTGTGTCTCCGGTATTCGTTACCGTGAAAACCAGCGGCGCTGCTTGCGTCTGACTGTCCGTCCGTGGTCCGATTATCCGTCCGTCAATGCGCGCGAGGCTTTCGGTCGGAGTCGAAGCCCCGGCGCCTCCGATAATGGTGACGGGAACCAATATTAGTGCAGCCATTAACAACAGCCATACGGGAGAGGGTTTCTTCATTTCTCCTCCAGGCGCGCCCGCGAGGCCTTGGGTCTTCCTTTGGCATTCCTTTGGACTTTGGGGCGCATAGAACCTAGCGATACTTCGATCTTAGCCATGCGGATAGCGGTTGCATAATGGACCGAATCAGGCTTCTAACATTGCGAGGTGCTTTCGAGCACCAGGGGTTCGTCGTGGTTCGTCTCTAGGGGTCCGAAACAAGCCCGGGGTCCGAAACAAAGCCCCGAGTGCCATTTCTAAGACGCCTTGTTTCGAGTAATGCAACGGGTTACCCGGTCATTTGGCTTCGAAAGCATATTCGCGGCTGGCTAAAAAGTAAAGGCTCGCCCATGAGCCGGCTGCTCCTCTGTTATCTCCCTCTACTTGCTTTAGAAGGAGAATGAATCAGCGTCGATAGGGTTATGGGAAAGCGTCCGACACTGGAGTTTACGCATCGGGGAAGAGCTTTAGATTCCGACCAGGCGAGCTACCATATTCGACCGAGCGATGCCTCGCGATACGCCGAGAGGCGTTCACCGGAACTCATGTTGATCGATTTGGATGTTGGACTGGATCAGGCTTCAAAGACCTTCAGTACTTCATCGCCGTAGTGATTGATCACCTTGACGGCGATTTTACCTGTCTTCGGGCGAGAAAAGGGACGGCTAACGGTTTGATAAAGACTCGACCATGCCCCTTCATCGATCTCGGCGCGTAGAGCGCGCTTCAGCTTCTCATAAGGCTCGTCTGCTCCTGTGAAGTAAGCGTGTCTCACAAAGAAGCTCTCACCATTGTAGTCCGTGTCGATGAACCAACACGCCAAATCGTCAGTTGATGATGAACGAATCTCGCCGGTCGTCGGGTCGTAGATGTCCAGTCCCTTGATCTCTACCGTGATCGTCCCGTCCTTCTGGTCATGCACGTCCACGTCGGGCTCGCCGAAGACCATGAATAGGTTTCCGGCGCCTGTCTTCTTTAGTAGCTCGTCTCCCATCGCGAGGTCAGGATTCATGCGGGCCGGTAATACGGTTAGCTTGCCGTAGCGTTTTGCTTCTTCCGCGACGTGCGGGTCGAACGCAAAGCCGCACACAACCAGTAAGTCAAAGCCGATTCCCTGAACAGCTTCTTTGGCGGCTTCTTTGACCTGTTGCGGACCGACTGTTCCGTGTTCCGGTCCGATGGAGACGGCTACTCGCTTGAGCTTTCCGTCGCTGTCGGTGAACGTCCCGGCGGCGTTTATCCAGGCGCCACCGTGAGTGTCCAGAGTCTCGAAGACTAGCCGCTCGTTCTTCCGAGTGTTCTGAACGCCGGCCTTCTTGAGGTTATCAAGAATCATCGAGGCGAAGTCCTGAGTGCGGCGAGCCTCTTCCTGGGACACGGTGCTATCCATATTCTCGTCGGCGGCAAGCACGCGGTGAGGCGAGAGACTTTCGACTGTGAAAGGCCCGGAGACCCGGATGCGTTTGTTATCTTCGTATGGCTGGTCGTAGAGCAGTTCGGTGTCAGCGCGTTTTGCGATGCTGGCATCGATCTCACGTTGCCGCTCGCGTCGCAAGCGCCAGAACTCAGAGTGGGCGGTTTTCGCTTGTTGAGACCACTTGTCGTCGGCCTCGCGAGGCACTTCCCATTCTTCCCAATTCTTCTTGAGAGCCTTGTTGAGCTTTTCTCGCGTCGTGTCTTGCTTGGGCTGCCAGCGTTCATGCATCACGTCGATCTCTTCGTTGTTCGCGATCGCCTTGAGAGTGATGTGAGGGACTCGCTTATAGACGAAGCCCTTCTTGATGTCGTCTTCGGTCTTGTACTCGGGCGCAATCCTACTCGTTGCCTCAGCCTCTTTCTGAACACCGTCGACGGAATCCGCAAGGAAGTAGTAAGGATATTTCGCCGCCATCAATCGGGTACGCGCCAAGGCCAGAGCTACTCGGCTTGTGTCGGCGGTGATCCAACGACGACCCCACTGCTCAGCAACAAGAGCTGTCGTACCGCTGCCGCAAGTTGGGTCGAAAACTAGGTCGCCGGGATCAGTGGTCATCAGAAGGCAGCGCGAGATGACCTTCACTGAGGACTGAACCACGTAGATCTTATCTTCGGACCGGCTAGACATCATCGTATCTGTCCAGTTGCTTGTTAATGGCAAGACGGGAAAATCATCAAGAAATCGCCGGTATGCCAGTTCGCGGTTGCGAGCAACGAGGCGTTGCGCCTTTGCGAGGCGTTTTACGCCTTGAGGACTCGTGGTCCAGTAGCGGGCGCCGGGCATGAAAGTGCGGCCTTCAAATTCCACGGGTCCCTCTCCCAAGGCGTAATGATGACTTGAAGTCAGCGTCGTGAAACGAAAAGTCCTCTCGCCGTCGGACAGCGGTTTAATGCCCGCCATCTCTTCCTCTGACAGATTGCGAGTTGAGCCATCCGTCCAAAGACCAAACTTGTACTCCTCGGTTCCGAGGTCTCCGACTTCACGAAGTTTGTAGCTGGGTCGAAACTTGATGACTGTCTTTTGCTTTCCGTACCAAAGGACGTAATCGTCACCGGTAGGCAAGAGATCTTCCGTTGATGCGCCCGTTTTCTTAAAGGTGATCAGTGCGCAAAAGTTCTGACTACCGAAGACCTCGTCCAGGAGGCAGCGAATCAGGTGAACGTTTTCACTACCAATCTGAACAAATATGCTGCCGCTTTCTGTTAGCAGCTCTAGCGCTGTGTAGAGTCGGTCGCGTAAGTAACTCAGATAAGAATGAATCCCGAGCTTCCACGTATCACGAAACGCGCGAATCTGTTCAGGCTGTCGTGTTGCGTCTTCAGCCTTGCCGTCTTTCACATCGCGTTTCCGCGTTGACACCTGCCAGTTCGACCCGAACTTAATTCCATACGGCGGGTCGATGTAGATCATCTGCACCTTGCCCTTGAGACCTTCCTTCTCTGCCAACGAAGTCATTACCAGCAGCGAGTCGCCCAGTATCATTCGGTTCGACCAATGCGGCTGGCTGTCAGACTCGTGGCTATAGAAGTCGACCTTCTTTTCAAAGTCGTCTTCCATACCGTTAAAGTCAGCGAACAAGCTCGCCTGATAAGCTGTCCATCTTTCCGCGACACCCGCGCCCGCTTTTGTCGAATGCGCTCGAAGGTCTTCGATCAAAACCTGCGGATGAATCTTTTCCTGAATGTAGATGGGAACAACGGGCACGGCTAGATCGCTTGCGTCCTGCTCGTCTTTGCCTTTCCACACGAGTTGCGGATCGAGCGACGGGTCGCGCGGATAGAGCATCGTCTTCGGCGCGCTCTCATCCTCGGCCACAAAGTCGCGCAACTCTTCGGTGGGAATATTCGCGCGCTTGTCCTTGTGCTTGATCGAGTCGACCTGTTTCTTTGATTCCTTTTCGGTTCGTGTCATCTGGTATTTCCATCAAGCTACTGCCGCAGGCGTTTGCTGTAACGTCGGCATTTGATCCCACGTTCGGCCTTCAAGCTCTCGGCCGAATTTCTTTTTCCAAACCCCGCCCCATTGCTTGAAGAAGAAAGGAACGTCAGCATCGACGCACTGATCGCGAATCGAGGTGACCCATTGAGGCTGCATCGCTCGGGCACCGGGGCCGGACTCTCCGCCGACGATTACCCAATCCATCCCATCCAAGTGAAGATCGTCAAGGGGTCCAAGTAACGGTTCAAGCGAAAGAAACTTTACTTGGGCACCCGTCTCGCGCAGATGATCAATCCGATAAGTGTAAGCGTCGCTCTCGACGCTCACGCCCATCCAGATGTTCTCGGGCCAAGGCAATTGCGGGTTCAAGCTCAAGAGCCGTTCAGAGCGCTTGGTCAACACCTGAAACCGATGCCAGCTTGCCCGCCGCATTACGTCGAACGCCCTGATAATAAAATCCGCCGGCACATCGACATGAAACATGTCGCTCATTGAATTCACGAATATCGTTTGGGGCTTCTTCCACTTCAGCGGGAGTTCAAGAGCCTCTTCGTGTAGCGTGAGCCCAAAGCCGTTGACGTAATTCGCCTGACCCATAGCCTGGAGTCGTATTGCCATGCGTTCGGCATAACAGTGTTTGCAGCCGGGGCTGATCTTTGTGCAGCCCGTGAGGGGGTTCCAGGTTGATTCGGTCCACTCAATGGATGATTTCAGTCCCATATGTTCATCGTTTCAATATGTCTTGTGCGATCTTAATCGCTGTCTTTGCACCTTTTTGATTTCCACAGGCGAAGCATAGCAGGTAGAGCGGAACGTTTCGAGAATTCAACATCGGCAGCGGGTTGTCGGCGACACCCGCAAAGCATGTCTTCAGACGGTTCACGAAGTATTGGCCAATCAAGTCGAAGTTTGCGAGTTTCTGCGTCGTCGTGTGCTCACCAAACAAGTCGACCTCTTTTCTCGTCTGGTAGAACGTGTCGTACCAATCCGTCTCGCCAAACATCGCGTCGAGCCGATTGCGCCAGCCTTTGGTAATCCTGCCATCACGGGTAAGCAGCCGATTCACGGCCACACCAATCGGAAACAATATCCAAAGGTCGATTGCTTGAGTACCCGCGATAGCCGCAATGGTCTCCCAACCCACTTGCATCCCGAATGGATCAAGAAAGAGAACTGCTCGGTGACTCTTCCACTTTCGATTCAGGCAAAGGTCTTGCAGATAGGCATTCGCTTCGGCATTGACAAGAACTATGTCGTTAGCGACCGTCGGGAATTCTATTTTCAGCCTATCCAATTCGGCGAAACGTTCTGGATCTCTTTCGATGAAGATATATCTATCGAACCGAGGGGTCACACGGAGTGCGATTCGCGCCGATCCATCAAGGAATCCTTGTGACTCTTGCTCGGCAAGCTCTGGAACCAGCAGTCCACTCTGCCCCTTTGCCTCTTTTAACGTTCGGTACCCTGTGCCAGCGAAAGCATCAATGTAGGCAAAGCGGAAATTCTGTCTATGCATGATCGTCGCATATGCAGCGAGGTACTTTCGTACTCGTTCTAGTTTCTCCGCAGTCCAGTCTCCGCCAAATTTCTGCAGGTCTTTTTTCATCTATCGGCTTCCCAGCCATGCTCGAATCGAACTCTTTGCGTCCCACGGGTCCCTGATTTCAATAAAATCCCATCGGCCGAAGCCGCCGTGATTGTTGACCGCTGGAACCCACAGCGTTTTTGCAGTGCTCACCTTGGCGGCCTTGTCTTTTTTCGGCTCGCCCGAAACCTCGACAATCAGATTCAGCAAATCTTCACGGCCCCGCTCATCGTCGATCACTGCGACAAAGTCCGGAGTGTACTGATGCTCTTCGCCGTTGATCGTGTATGGAATCGTGAAACCAAGATTCTGATTCTTGACGTAGCGAACGACCTCGGTCATCTCTTCAAGCGTTTCAGCCATCTTCTGTTCCCACGATTCAGTGTGCGCGACGACGTGCGAGACGTGACACTTGTCTTCGCGAGTTGGATACGTTGGCCTGATCGTATCGAAGCTGACGTACCGTGTTGAACCAAGCGTATCGTATGGCCGCAGAATGGGCTTGAGAGTTGGAGCACCCGGCTGAGCGCGCACGATGGCTTTGTAAATTCGGTCGGCCGCGTCGTGTGAGAACTCGATCATCAACAACATCTGCGGAAACATGTTGTCCTTGAGCTTTATGTGATCGGCCAGCCATCGTCTGGTGATGCCCAGGACTTGAGGAAACAGCCAGGGCCGATCGTTGCCGTCATCATCACGAAAGTATTTTTCAAGAGTACGCTTCGCCAGCACGAACGCGACTTCGTTAGGTCGCCGGCGCTTAAGATCATCGAGAGTGTGAATGCTGCTTTCGCCGACGATGGGATCAACTTGAACTTTCGTCGGGAGGTCAGCGGTCGATAGAACGAGCGTTGAATCATCGGAGAAACGTGCTTCCAGGGATTCTCCGGGGATGTCGTACCGGTACCCGACCAGTCGCGGGAACGCAACCTCGCAGGCAATGCGCTCCTCAACCGCTCGGACATGCGTGGGAATCGGCCCCGGTTTTGGATCCTGAGTGCTGCCACTTGTGGGTATGAAGGAAAATGGAACGCCGTACACCTCTGCGTACTCCCCCGGAAAGGCGTCGAGTTCGATCGGGTGGCCGTTGACCTTTATTTCGGACTTCTCGGTTGCATAGCTCATGCGACGAAGGCCTCGACCCACAACCTGCTCGCACAGAAGCTGGGTGCCGAATGCTCGCACGCCGAGAATGTGAGTGACGGTATTAGCGTCCCAGCCTTCGGTTAACATAGATACGCTCACTACGCATTTGACGTGTTCGCCTAACCTGCCCGGTTTGCCCACGGTATTCATCACTTCGCGAAGCAGATCTTCATCCGTCAGTGATTCGGCGTCGCGGCCGGGGAAGCGAGCGCGATATTCGGCTTTGAATTCTTCGATCTCTCGCGCCGCGATTTTCTTGAAGTCATCGCTCATAGCCTCGCCTGATTCCAGTTGTTCGCTATCAACGAGGATGGTGTTCGGACGATGCAACCAACCGCCGTTGCCGTCATCGTTCCTAAAAATCGGAAGCGCGCCAGCCTGAACGATCTTGCGATCGCCGATGGGCTTTTCCCATCCGGCGATGTAATCACAAACAAGCTTTGAGACATTGGTGTTGTTGCAAACAACAATGAAAACCGGCGACGTAACACCTTTTGCGCGAGCATCTGCGTTTTGCTCCCAAACGCGATAGTACTTTTCATAGTTGCTGTAGAGGCTGTGCAACGCCCCTTGAAGCTCAGCGGGAAGCTTCGGTTCACCGCCCACTGCCTGTGTACCCCTGCCCTTGCGCGGAAGGTGTTCGCGAATGCGAAGCCATAGATCGCGGTAGGTCGGCTGTGCACCCAGCATCGAATCGTCGGCGACGGGTACTCGAGGTACTTTGACTATGCCCGACTCGATTGCATCAATGAGTGAAAAGTCAGACACGACCCACGGGAATAGCGTTGCTTCCGGCCAACCTGAACCGCGCAAGAAAAAAGGAGTAGCAGAAAGGTCGTAGATCGCCTTGACTCCTATCTTTGCCTTGACGGCCTCGATGCCTGAAAGCCAAATTCGTGCTTTCTTTGCTTGCTCCTCTGCCTCGCGACGCTCGTCGCCACTAAGCTTTTCTCCGTTGGCGTCTGGCTTTCGTCGATAGCAGTGATGCGCTTCGTCGTTGATTACGACAATGTTCTTCTTGTTTCCAAGTTGGCGACAGACTCGTCGAACCATCTGGTCGGGGCTTTCAGTAAAGAGATTCCTCTCTCCTTGCCCGAGGATTGATCTCGTCAGCTTCCCGGTTTTCACCGTTTCTCTAAGTTGAAAGGCGTGGAAGTTAGTGATGATTATTTTTGCTTGTTGGAGTTGCTCTAATTGATCCGTAGTGATGATGTTCAGCTTCCAATAATAGTTCTCCGGATCGTTCGGCCAGAGCACTCGTAAGCGGTCACGAATCGTGATGCCCGGAGTTACGATGAGGAAGGAATCACTGAAGCGCGCATCTTGCGAGTTGGCCATTTTGTTGAGAGCTTGCCAGGCAATGATCATCGCCATAACCACCGTTTTGCCGGAACCGGTTGCCATCTTTGAGGCGAACCGCGGTAGACCAGGGTTGGATGTATCGTTCGCCGTGCGAAGATCGTTAGCTATCCATGCGTCGCCGTACTTACTCGCAACCTCTGTGATGTAAATTAGTGTTTCCAGGGCTTCGATCTGGCAAAAGAAAAGCTTTCGCTCTCGATTGCTCTCAGTCCAATATTCGAGCAAGCGCCGCGTCGTAGCAGTGATTCCTACGTAGCCGCCAGCGCGCCAAAGCTTGACGCGCTCGCGGACCTGGTTAACAAAGCGGTTTTCTTCGATTCGATCTTGTGTCCATTCAGTTTCGAACTGAAGTTGTTTCCCTTTCTTCTTGGGGCGCGCAATAGGAATGAAATAAGAACTTGATCGGCGATCCGCAACAATCTCGTCGGTGATGCCGTCTTCAGTAAATCGGAAGTGACGCTCCGGGGCTGAAAAAGGCGAGTTGATTATCGGATTCTCGATAACGATCTGCGACATCCTTCAATTTCTCCGTGCCGATTACGTTGGTTGGATACCATCTGTAGCGCCTGAATTAGGAAGGTCGAGCAGTTCTACCTAATCTCAGACCTCTGTTCGTTCGACTCCGCGGCAAGTCACGGTATGGGTTCAAGCTCAATGCATGGGCGCCGATGTGTTTATAGCACGGCGCAACAGAAAAAATGAATTGGAATTCGGCAGTATGTTCGGAGCGCGATCACGCTAATTGACCCGACCCGAATAAACGTTGCCAGCCAAAATGGATTGAATCGAGCCACGCCATTCGTCGCGAATAGCCGGCGCATTGAGTGATACCAATGCGCCGGCGACTCGCTGATAGTGACCGCCTGACTAAGTAGCAGTCTTATTGGTGTCTACTCCGCCTTTGGATTGGACGCGTCCGAAGGTGAGGCTGGGGTGGGTGGCTTTGGCTGTTTCCTGGGTGAATGGCGCTCGACGTGGTTTGCTGTTGCCCACGCTGCTAGGGCTCCCGGGTCGTCGTGGAATATCTCCGGGATGATCAACCTCAGCTCTCGCACCGCTTTCATTCCTGCCTCGAGTGGTTCTTCCAGGTCGGCCGTCGCCGCTACCTGGGACTCGAGGCTCGAGTTGCGTTCGTCGATTGTCGCCGCGAAAGCGTCTATGGCTTGCTGAAGATCGGCCGGGAATGTTGTCGGGAGACCGCGCTTGATGAACTCGGCCTGGAGTGGGACCGCGGCTATCGCAAAGGCTCGGGCAGCGGCAAGCAGGGCTTGATCGCTGTCGCTTGAAGGCATTCGAAACTGGTCCAGCACACCGGGCATCGAGATGGAAGTTGCACGCGCGATTCGATTCAACCTCTCGACATGTTCCTGAAGGTGATTGCGGGCGCTCGACTTCGTTTCCGTCGTCCCGCGTGCTGAACCGGCCTCTGAAACCTGAGCCGCGGCCTTGCCTCCCATGTCGGTAGCAGCGCCGGCGACCGCGGTGAAAAGCCCGACGACATGAGTATGTGAGGCTATCGGCGCTGAATAGTCGCGGCCGAATCGGTCTACACGTTCAAACATTTCAAACTTCAAACGATCGATGGTTTTCATTGATATTTCCTTTCTGTTAATCACACATTGATATTGCGGGAGGCGCGGCGGCCCGCGGTGGGCAGAAGCCACAGGAGAAGGCTTGGTCGCCGGCTTTTTCCCGGGAATGATGCCGAGTGGTGAGTCCTCCGCGTGCTTTGCGGTCCTTTGCGCTGAGTATTTTGTATTGAAGGTGCGAGACAGAATACTCAGCGCAAAGGCGCAAAGGACCGCAAAGCACGCGGAGGTTATTAAGCAGGGAGCCGTGATTACATCCGGGGGAACGGTGATTACATCCGGGGGAACGGTGATTACATCCGGGGGAGCCGTGATTACATCCGGGGGAACGAGATGAGCAGCAAGGGGAAGAGTGATTACAACCGGGGGAATGATCTGTACTACTCCGGCAGCCATCTGTACAAGCGGGGGAATGATCTGTACGAGTCCGGCAGCCATCTGTACAAGCGGGGGAATGAAGTGAACGGGACGGGGGATGAAGTGAACGGCTGGGGCAATAAAGTGAACAGACTGGGGAATCGGCTCGAAAATCAGGGAACCGATATCGAGTGTCGGGGGAGTCGTCTTTACAACGGGACCAGTCGGCTGAGCGGGCGCGCCGACCGGCGGCTCAGCACCAGGAGCCGGCGGTTCGGCTGTGAAGGCTAGAGCTGCGTTCTGGAGATGCGCGTCTGCAACAGATAACGTGCCCCGAGCGTCAGCCTCCGCGGGTGCGATCGGCATCAAGACGTCCGGATCGAGTGATGAAGACAGCGTCCCAGCGCCGCAGGAACGGCCGGGAACAGAAGCGATTGATAGCTCGACTTGCACGCTGATCCCTCGAGACGAAAATCAGAATTTGAAAAACGGTGTTGAGACAAAGCACTCAGTTGGGAACGCGGCCGCCCTTCTGCTGTTTCGCTTACGGCGTACTTGCTGGGACCTCTTGCAGGCGGGTTAATGCCTGCGCTCCCGGGACAGTGAGTTCAATTACAGGCGGGATTGTAGTGTAAGACCCATAAGATTGGCCAGAGGGATTTTTTGGGCTTGTGTGCATCGAGCTATTTCAAGATGGCAGGACCTTAGGCTGTCCAGGTGCTTGTAACATGCGTTTCGGTAGCGCAAGATTCCGTGCGAATCAGTCAAGTCAGCGTCATCCGCGGTCTATTCTTCGAATAAGTCTCCTCATTATCGCGGAATAGACCACGGATGACGCTGATTTGACGGATTTGCACGGATACTGCGTCTTCATGGGCCTGGGGCTGTTCATTCTTTCAGCTCGAGAAAGCTTCGGGCGCCTCCTCTTGCCTGAACTGAATCTCGTAGAACTCCGAATAGAGCCCCGCGCCCGCGATCAGCTCGTCGTGAGTCCCGCGCTCGATGATGCGCCCGTCTTTCAACACGAAGATGACGCCCGCGCGGCGAATCAGTGACAGATGATGTGAAACGATGATCACCGTCTTGCCTTGCATTAGCCTGTCGAGCGCTTCGATGACTTGATCCTCTGAAGAAGCATCGAGTCCGGAAGTCGGCTCGTCGAGAATCAGGATGGGAGAGTTGCGAATGATGGCGCGCGCGATCGCTATCCGCTGCCGCTGGCCGCCGGACAACGTGACTCCGCGTTCACCAACCTGCGTGTCATAGCCTTCGGGCAGCTTGTCGATGAACTCGGCCGCGTTTGCGAGCGTTGCCGCGCGAACGATCTCGTCCCGATCGGCCTCCGGTTTGCCATAAGCTATGTTCTGCCATATCGAGCCGCGAAAGAGTAAGGTGTCCTGCAACACAAAACTGATTTGCGTGCGCAGCGACCTGAGCCGGAAGCTCCGCACGTCCTCGCCGTCAATCTTCACCACGCCCGAAGTAGGATCGTAAAAGCGCGGAATCAAGCTGATGATCGTGGTCTTGCCGCTGCCCGTCGGTCCGACCAGGGCCGCAAACTGGCCGGGCTCGATTTTGAAACTCACTTCGTTGAGCACCGAGCCTCGATCCTGATACCTGAACGAGACGTTCTCGAACTCGATCGCGCCTTTGAATGCGGGCGCCGGCCGCCTGTGTCGAATTTCGCTCGACCTTCGCTCGGGCTCGACGCCGATGATCTCTTTGATGCGTTCGGCGCCGACCGACGCTTTTGAGATTGTGTCAGTCATCTTCGAGAGGTCGCGCATCGGTTTGTACATCTTGCCGAGGTAGAGCAGGAAGACGACGAGTTCGCCCGCGGTCAGGCCGCCGCTCATCACCAGCCGGGCGCCGTACCATAGAACGACGCACGTTCCACAGGCTACGATGATGTCGACCGCGGGTGAGAGGCTCGCTTTGATGCTGCGCGCCCTGAGCGCGATATTCATGCTTTCGAGAGTCTCTCTCTCGAGCCGCCGCTCCTCGTAGCCCTCGGTCGCAAACGCCTTCACCACTCGAATCGACGAGAGCGCTTCTTCGATCACCGAAACGATCTCGCCTTCCTTCTGGCGCACTGCGCGCGCGGCCCTCTTGATCTTATGGGTCAGTGTGTAGACCTGAATGAATAACAACGGGGCTACGGCGAGTGCGATCAAGGTAAACTGCCAGTTGAGATAGAACATCACTCCCAACATGCCGGCGAGCGTGATGACGTCGACTACGATGCCCAGAAGCGCATTCTGAACGAAATCCTGGATTGCTTCGATGTCGCTTGTGACTCGGGTGATCAAGTCGCCCGTGCGAGTGCGATCATAAAAGGAGAGCGATAGCCGCTGCACGTGATGATAGAGAGTCTGCCGCAGGTCGTGCATCACCCACTGGGCGACTTTTGTCGTCAGGTACTTTTCCGTAAAAGACGCCGCGGCGCCAAGCGCGGCGATGCCGACGACGGAGATGGCGGCGAAGTTCAGTACCGCGAGCTTGTCCCGCCCGAAGACGGACTCGATGAAATTTGCCATCCACTCCGGCGGCGGTTTTTGGCCGATGACGTAGTCGAGCACGACCTTGATGGGCCACGGTTCCATCAGGTCGGCGACGCTTTCCAGGGCTACCGCGATGAACGCGATGAGCAGCGACTTCCAATGCGGACGCAGAAGATAATCAAAAACCAATCTCTTGTTCATCGTCGCTTCCGTCAACGAAATATGATAAACCGCTGGCGACCAGAGCAAAAGTGGCCGGTGGCAGCATAGCGAGTTGCTGGTTTGTAACGTGTGGTTAGTCCTTCGCGTGCTTTGCGGTCCTTTGCGTCTTTGCGCTGAATATTGGGTGCTGGCTGAGTATTGGGTATTGAAGGAGCAAGACTCAATACTCAGCGCAAAGACGCAAGGACCGCAAAGCACGCGGAGGTTATTAAGCAACGCGAAATCCGATCACCGCCGGAGATTGCCGTTCAACCAGAGATGCGCGCATTATGAGAGTCTTGCAACATCATCCGAACCTGGGAAGAACGGAGAACGAGTATGCCTCAGACGCGGCACCACGAACGCCACTTCACTGCAAGCGACACTGTTCGCGATATCGTCATCGGGATGTCGGATGGCCTGACCGTACCGTTCGCGCTGGCGGCCGGTCTTTCGGGAGCGGTCGCTTCGAGCGGGATCGTGGTGACCGCCGGCCTTGCCGAGATAGCTGCGGGGTCGATCGCGATGGGACTTGGTGGATATCTGGCGGCAAAGAGCGATGCCGAACACTACGCCAGCGAGAAGCGGCGCGAACAGAAAGAGGTTGCCGAAATCCCCGAGGAAGAAATGGAAGAAGTGGCCCAGGTCTTTCGCAACTACGGGCTGGCGAGAGAACATGTCACGCCGGTCGTCCACGCATTGAGCAAACACCCAAAGGCGTGGGTTGATTTCATGATGCGATTCGAGCTCGGTTTGGAAGAGCCTAAACCGGAGCGTGCGCGCCGGAGTGCGCTGACGATTGGCGGAGCTTACATTGCGGGCGGGTTCATTCCGCTGGCACCTTACATTTTCATTTCAACTGTGCACATTGCGTTGCTGGTATCCGTCGCGGTCACATTGGCGGCGCTGTTTGTTTTTGGATTCATAAAGGGTCGATTCACCACGGCTAGGCCATTGCGAAGCGCGCTGGAGACTGCGCTTGTCGGGAGCCTTGCGGCGGGCGCGGCATTTTTGATTGCGAAAGCAATTTCTTAATGAGTCCGATGTCAGATGTCAGAAGTCAGAGGTCAGATGTCAGAGGTCAGATGTCAGAGGTCAGAAGTCAGAGGTCAGAGGT
>Ga0134124_10000660_pt1 | contig 27428 bp, 43 predicted proteins | sample KB304_FD_96880 | JGI IMG/M metagenome (GOLD analysis project Ga0134124, IMG submission 96880) | Terrestrial soil microbial communities without Nitrogen fertilizer from Kellogg Biological Station, Michigan, USA - KB3-0-4 | ecosystem: Environmental > Terrestrial > Soil > Unclassified ... | reverse complement strand
GTAGTTGGAAAGCAACGAACCTCCGCGAAAATAACCGGCACCAGCTTGGCGGATTTTGCGATCCAATCCATGTTTGCGGAAACGGGAATAGTTCATAAACGTGCCGCGGTAGTTGTTGGTGGTTACTTTGTTGGCCTTTCGCGGCAGGGAATCGAATTATTTGAGGGGCAGCAGCCGATTTTTGTAGGAACCAAAATTCGTGATTTGATTGATCAGGTTAATTTACTTGATAACTTCGGTCCGTGTTTTATAACTCACCGGCAAGATGATTTACTCTTACTTGGGGTGAATTTAACTACGCCGGAGGATGTTACGCAGCCGCAAATTGATACGATTTTCCTTATGCGCCGGCCGATTACGGGTGATGGGAATTTCGCCAGTCCCTTTTCGGAAATGGTGCAATTACCCACACGACTTGGGGTGATGCTTGAAACGGGCTTTGGTGGGGATGTTTCGGTTGTCGCCGCCGGAGTGGATGGCTTCTTGTATAAACTATTTACCAGTGGACTTAATGGTGCGGGTGAGATTATTATCGGCACTGCCGAAACGCAACTCCTCCCCCATGACGACAAAGAATCTCGTAAAATGTTCCGTCGTTTGCGGTTTGATGGAAATAGTGTTTTTCTTGGCTCTGGCTGGGCTGTTCAGTTTTCTGTGGATGGAAGCGCCTTTACACCTATCCGACCCATGTTGGCAGAAACACTTATTGGACTTGTGGGAAGGCAGATTGTTGTGAGGATGATTCATAATGAAGTCGTAACTGATGAGGACATAACTCCTCAATTGAGTAACATGATGCTTGAGTACATTCCAATCGGAACTTCGAGGGTTTGAACTATGCCAACGCCAGATATATTAAGTAACAGTGGGGTTAATCAAAATATGCCTCCGGCGTATACGGATTATCCAATTCCGCCGCAGGCAGTTCCTAATCGGGGAAATAGTCGGGTAGATTATTGGGTTCCGTATGATGCTTACATGCCGCAGCAAGCGGGATCGGTTCCGCCAGGAACAGGGAAAAAATCCAAGGCTGCCGCCGCGAGTAATACAAAGGAACAATATCGGCAATTGGCGGCGACAAGCGTCAATGTCCGAAACCGGGCTTTGAGTGAGATTTTAAATCGGATGAATGTGCCGATAGAAAATCTTGCCGCGGGCCAGGGAGTGGACGCAGCGGCGCAAGGTTATGGACAATCTCAGGGACAATTAAGCGCCGCTTTGGCAAGTCGAGGATTAATTGGTTCAGGGGCGGAAGCCGCGGGCAGCCGCGGAAATACAATTAGTTATTTGGGTAATGTCGCAAACGCCCAAGAACAGGCGCGAAATTTAGAAGATACCCGCCGACAAGGCGCCTTGCAAGACCTTCTTAATCTCTCCGCGAGTGATATTCAATTTTATCAAGCGATGAGAGAAGGGACTTTACCACTTAGTCCGCCAAATTTTCATGCCGCGGATTATTACCAGTTAATGAAAGGTGTGGGCACGGCGGTTAGAAGTGCAGCAAGTGCGGGAGCAGGTGCAGCCGCGGGTGCTGGCGCCGCTGGCGGTGGCGGTGGATTTTCTGCCGCAGATAGTGGCGGAATGAGTTCGTTAGGTGGTGGAACAAGTGCATTTAGCGGAATGGGCGGAAGTGGCGCCTGGGGAAGTGGTGGAGGAATGGCCGGCGCAAGTGCCGGAGGATTTGGCGGCGCTGGAGGAAGTTGGTTTAGTAATAATTTCGCCGGCGGAGGTGGTGGACAAATGAACGGTTGGGGAATTACAAGTAACGTATTACGAAACATGGGAAGCAATAACCAAAATAATCCATATGGTCAATATTACGGTCAATATTAAGGAGCAAAACTATGCCTCCAAAAACGCAAAGCCAACCGCCGCCAGAGAGTTTTAGCTCCCCGGTAACGGTTCCGAACATAAATAGTTCCCAATTCCCAACAAGTGTTTATGGAAATCCCTTCGGAGGGGCAAATAAGCCGTCCTTTTACAAAGGGAAGTTTCAGGTATTTGGTGGACAAAATGATTTGTCAAAATCTATCGCGACGCGAAGTTTGGCAATTAAAGGGATTTTGGATCAATTTAATCGGCCGAGTACGCCGGGAGGATTGCAGGCCGCGCTTGGGGCAAGTGCGCGGCAGTTGGGCGGCGGAGATGCTATGACAAACGAGGCATTTCAAAGCATTTCGCCTGGGATAGATTCAAGATTCAGAATGGGCGAGGATGTTTATAAGTCGAATCTAATTGGCATGTTGACAAATGCATACACGCTTGGTGGAAGTTTGTATGGCGCTGCGTACAAGGCAAGCGCCATTGCCAAGGAACTTTCGAAACAACGTGATTTGGCAAAGACGCAGCAATTGCAAGCAATTGTTGGCGGCGTTATGAGCGGTTTGGGAATGGATAAATTTGGCGAGAAAGACACGACTGTCGGCGCCATTGGCGTAGGAGAAATGTAATATGGCTCTTATGGAGGCGTTAAGGAATTATGGGTCGAATTATTTGGATGAAAATGATCCGCAAGGGCAAAGTTTGTGGTCGATTTTGGCAGGAAGAGGCCAGGGTGCGAGAAGGGCAGAACAAGAAACGGATCGAAACATTTATTCCCAAGGATATTTGGGTGAGGACATAAGTGGTGGAATTAGGGAACCAAGAGGAGTTTTTGGCTCGTTGCTTCAGGATATGCATGTTTTGGGGGAGCCAACGCCGCGACAGGCGACGCCATACGAAAGATACTTATACGAACAGGGCAAGACAGGTCATGCTAAGGAATCTCTTGGCCTAAGTGCCGAGGAGTTTAATCTCCAAAATGCTAAAAGGTCGAGGCAAATCAGTGATTTTTCTACGTTACTTAATGCGGAAAAATTGGGCGCTGGGGCACCGCCAAGTGTTTTTGGTGGATTGCCCGAAGATGAATTAACCAGCGGCGAGGCGGTGGGAAGTATCGCGGATACTAAACGCGCCGAGGACGCGGCGCACCGTAAACTAACCGAAAGATACATGGAAGCATTGATTGAAAGTGCTGGAAAGAAAGGTACTGGAAAACAGGTTAATGTTTTTGACCAGTTGAAGAAAGTTTATGGGCTTAATAAGTCTTTGGTAGATTTAATTAATACTAAGACGCTTGGTGGTGGAAAGGATATGGCGAATCAGGGTTTGCCATACGCCGCTTTGAATGACATTACCGATCCTAAAGAAAAGCAGCGGCGTGTAGATGAATTGCGTCTTTTGAGAAAACAACTTGAAGCAAGATTGGCAAGTCAAGGGATACCGATGGATTCGGTTGGTTCATTGGCGGATGCTTTAAGTGGAAGTCAGGAAAACGAATATGAAACCGTTTTGGGCTTGAAAGCGGGTGGAGGTGGTAATCCAAATCAGGCAAGGATGTTAGAAGATAGGATTGGAAAACCCAGTTTGGGTCAAAGGGCATTGGATATGATTTTGAAAGGCCCGAGCGCGGCATTTAATGAGTAGGAGCAAATAACCATGCCTAACGAAAGTGGAAACAAAGACAATCCGTTTGGGTTGGATTATGGACCGGCGCCGTTAGATGTCAAAGCCGCCGCCGAAAACGCCTTAAAAAAAGGAACTCCACTTTCGTTGGAAGATTTGAGTTTGGCCGCGGGGAGAAATGTAACCGCCGACGAGTTAGATTCGGCGGCGAAGGATGTCAAATCCGTAAATCCATTTGCAGACAAATCCGTTCAATTAGGGCAGATAAATCAGGATAAGGGTTATCAGCCACAAAGTGCGAGACAGCTTGTGCTCGATTTGGCCGAGCAAAAGGGACTTACTCTTGGAGATGCATTACTTGAGTACAATAAGATTTATGACAATAATCTTGCAAGCGTGAGGCTTTTGCCTGATGCCGCGGAAGTTCGTCAGGCGATGGGCGGAAGATTGTCACGGATGGGTGAGGCGGCGGTTGAAAGCGCCGCCAAAGGACCGGCTTATTTGGGAAGTAAGTTACTGCCCGAAAAGTATTCTGGCCCATTTGAAGAAGCATACAAAGGAATCGAAGAACGCCAAGCTGAGCAGCCGCGAGGATTATTTACCGCGGAGAATTTGGGTAATTTAATCGGGTACGCAGCGGATATGGAGGCGATTGCGCCGCTGACAAGCGCGGCAGTTGGGGCAATTTTGCCTAAAGTTCCGTGGGTGATTAAAGGGGCGAATACAATTTTGGAGTCGGTGAGGGCAGGAAAACCAGTAACAGGATTGATGCTCGATTCCGCGGAAGGGGCATTAATTCGAGCATCACGAATCGGGAAACTCGCCAACGAAGGCGCGGCGTTTGTGACGACAGATTTGGCTCGTGGTGAAAGTCCAGAAGGTTCAATCGGGTATTTGGCCGGAATTACGGGCTTGAAAATGGCCGCGAGATTCAGTGGTTTGGCAGGATTGGCGGCGAAAATTGGCCTCGGCAAAGCCGCGGATCAAATTGCCGGCAATTACTTGATGAAGGCCACAGGTAAGAGTTGGCCCGAGATCAACGCCTTAAAAGACACTGGGGATAATCTTTTAAATACACTTCAGAGTATGGATGCGCCACCGCATATTAAGCAGCAAGTTTTTAACGCTGCTTCAGAAGAGGCGCGGAATCATGAATTTGCACATTATTTAGGAATTAAGGCTGGTGAATGGAAAGCAACGCCAGAGCAACTTGATGCTTGGATCGGCGGCGCACCGAAAGAATTCCAATCCGCTGCGAAGGATGGTTATAATAAGGCAACGGGTAATTGGCGCTCCGCCGTGAAAGATGCACCGATTTCAGTTGTTGAGCAACCAGTTTCGAGAGGGCAGGTTGATTTGTATTTTACGCCATTAAGTCAGTGGGCAAGAACGGCGGCGAGAGTGGATCAAGTTTCGGTCGCGCCGCGAGTTTTTGAACGCCCGTACACGATCAATTATAACGCATCCGATATGGCCGCGGGAAAATTACCCGCGGATTTAGTCGTCGAGCAACTTGCACATGAACATCCAGAAGGAGCCAAAGCCTTACAGATTTTGCATACTCCCTGGGGAGGTTCCGATGGGCAAGCGTATAATAATATGGCTCTGGAAGTCGCGGGGAAATTGGCAAAGGATCGCGGCTTTGGGGCAATTAAGGTAAATGGCCCTACGGTTGCAGAGGATTTTGTCGCGGATTTGAGTAGATTAAAAGATGTTAACCTCGACAAGATTTTGGAGAATTTAAATAATCGGCTTCCTACGGCGGAGGCGGAACTTGTTAAAGGAGCACCTGCAATTGAGCCGCCACAACTTTCTTCTGTCGGCGCGATGGAAGTTCCGGTTCCAAAAAGTCCGTTGGCAAGTGAAAAGCCGCGGCCAGTGCCAGAGAATCCAATTTCGCCAGGGATTTTTCGATACAACGCCAAGAGAGACTTGGCGAATATTGAGCGATTAAAGCAAAGAGTCGCGGAGGCAAAAAATCCCGACGAAGCCAATTTTGCCAAGAAAGATTTAAGCGTGGCGGTTAGAAGTTATCAAAGGGATTTTCCAGATAAACCTAATCCATTGGAGCCAAATGCGAGTAAGATTATTGGCATTAAGGGAAATATCCCTAGCGGTGGTGTGGCTGAGCCGCCGAAAGTTGTTTTTGGAGACCCAAACTTACGTAAGAGTTTGTCTTTCATTGAACTGATTACACCTAAAAATGAAAGTTTATTAGCAGCCCCATCGAGTGGGTCGATGCATAGTGATTTGTTACAAAAGACTGAGTATAATGCTAACGATAAGATTTTGAGTCGGATGGATTTAGAAGGGGCGATTCAGCAAGGTTATGTAAGAGCTGGCCGCGATGCAAGTGGCCCGTTTGTAGAATTTAATCACGACGACCCGACGGCGAAGGCACGAGCTGCGGATTTTATCGTTCAGAATTCTAGGAAGAATGACAGGCTTTTTAGGATGGATGTCTGGAAAGGTGGGCAGTGGAAAGCTACCGCGGCGTCAGATTTGACAAGTGCTTTGGATAAAATTGAAAGCGCCGCGGGTTATCCGTGGAATGTAAAACGGGTTACGAACATGAGGGATTTTTTGGCGGCGCCATTGGCGATAGGTGCCGGCGCGGCTGCCGCCGCCGCATATTCCATGATCGAACCAGATCAAGCACAGGCAAGTCCCTTGAGTGAATTCTTCTCCAAGGCTATCAAGGAAGAAGGCTCCGAGATTGTTTCCAAAATGGCAAAAGCCGCTACGGAGGAGGATATTGTCAGTGCTGGAAAACAAGCCGCCGCCGAGGCGGCCGCGAAAGCCACCGCAAATGCGGACAAAGTTTCCACCAGTGACAATGTGCTTAATCATGCCGTGGCTGGAACGGCGCCAACAGAGGAAGGAAAACGATTCCTTGGACTGTTTGGAAACAACTATGGCGTAAAAGGCGGAAGCCGATTTAGGTTAGTCTTTGACCAAACCGATCATCCATTGGTTATGAATTTTTGGGCGAGATTCATGGATGATAAAGACATAATGTTAACTGGAGTTAATTCGGTTTCGAACCAATTGGTTAATAAATCGGGCGACATATTAAAATTGAATAACATCAATCCCATCGAGGATAGTAAGGAATTTATCCGGGCGTTTGAGGGGTTGCAGATGACGCCGGATGGATGGGTTCATCAGGTTTTTACGGATTTGAAACCGAATATCGCTAAGGCCGCGTCGGAAATGCGTACCGAGGTTTGGGACCCGGTTTTTGAGCAGGTTAAAGGGGTAAGTGTTCAGGCGCACCAAATCGCCGCGAAATACGGCATGAAAGACGAGCCGCAAACTTGGACAAAATTAAAATGGCTTCAAGACGTTTATGATCCGCTTGATCCAAAGAATAATTCGTGGAGAGGAAAGTTTCCGACGGTGGATGAGAGACAGGCGGCGTTAGAAACAAAAGGAATGTTAAACTTCACAGATGCAAACGATTTAGACATAAAGTATAACGAAGGACAGTTTACGATATTGCCAGTTAAGTATGAAAGATCGATCGTAACTAATCGAATGAAGGCGTTGATTAAAGAATATCCAAACGGGCTTCCGAGTGATAAAGTACTTGAAATGGATGCGTTAAATAATCGAGTGGCGCAGTTGGATGCCGCTGAGGCCGCCGCCAAAATCCGCAAACCTCCCGACATGACGCGGCTCAAGCGCCGCCAAAACTTTGGCCCAATTAGTGAGGACCAAATTGATATCCCTGAGATTTCTCGAGAAAAAGACTTGAGGAAGGTTTTGGGATATCATATTAATGGCGTGGTTAATAAATCGTTTTGGGATCATAAGTTGACGGCAGGAAGGAAACTCGCGGCGAACCTGGAGAATTATCCTTACAAGCTGCAAAGCGGTGAGGTTATTAATCCTGATCCGTATTTGGCGTCGAAAGTAGTCGGGGATTTAAATGCCCTTCGCGGCTTGAGAAGTATCCAAGACGATCAGGGATTTGCAAATGCTTTCAATGATACGTTCCGCGCACTTGGCGTGAATAAGCAATATACCATCCGAGAGATTCAAGATATGCAGTCGAATATTGGGTGGTTTCAATACATAACGAAAGTTGCGTTGAATCCAGGTTTTCCAATAATGAACATTGGACAGCCGAGTTTGACGACAAGTGTGGTGACAGGTTGGAGACATTTGTATAACGGATATGCCAAAGCATTAACTGATTGGGGCCGCGCTTACAAAGAAGCACTTGAGGCGGGAGTTTTGAAGTTCGAATCAGGTTATGTGCAGGAGATAGACAGAAACAAATACCTAACGCCGTTGGAAAACGCCGCCGATTGGCTTCCATCAAGGACGGAAAATTTCAACCGAGTGGCAACGTTTCACGCGGCGAAGAGTCAGGCTTTGGAAGAAATGAGTAAGGGTAATTTTCGTGTTCCGTTGTATGTTAAGTTGTTTGATAGGAGTTTGTTGGAAACGGGAACAGAGAAACAAATCGCCGATGCGTATGCAAAGGCAGTAGTTCGAACCACACAGTTTATGTTTGGCCCGGAGGGGAAGCCGGAGATTTTGATTGGTGGAGGTTTTCGACGAATCGCAGGGCAGTTTAAATCATTTACCGCAGGGTATTTGACGTTGGCGAAAGATGTGTTAAAGCATACGGCCCAGACAAAAGACCCGCGAGCATTTGCAAGATTAATTGGAAGCTTGATGTTTTTTGGCGGCGGAAGTGCGGTGGTGGGAAGTACGATTTATGATCTTGTTCGCCACGAGGCGTTGAAGTACGGAATTCCATTGCCAAGTGGGAGTTTGTTGGGAGAGATGGTAGATAGAGCTGGGCAAGTTTATCCTTTGAATGAACACCCCGACGTGCGGGATGCGATTAATTCGATCCAAGCAAGCGGGCGATTTAGTCCGATGAATTTTCCAAGCGGGGATCAGATTGTTTCGTGGTTATTGGGGCCGAGTTTGGGAAGTGTGTTTGACGCGGGTGGTTATGCAATTGGCGCCGCGACCGGCAAAATGGCCCCCGGCGAAGCAAGCGCCAAAGCGGTTCAAAGTTTATTCGGTCCGTTGGCGGCGAAAGGCCCATCAATGCTGCAAGATTTTGGCGTCATAAATGATTTGGGAATCGGTTATCGGGGAGGAAGTTATTCGCCAACAGGAAAATTATTATCCGACAAAGATACGGTTTTGAATTTACTCGCGCGGAGTTTTAATATGAGGCCGCCAGTAAGAGTAATGAGATGGGAATATTTGGCGGATTTGAAAAGTGCATTGGAAGGCGGGCAGATGGACATGGCGCGAGATATTATTAAGAAAGCGGAAAGAGATCGGGTTTTGATTACGGCATCAGATGTTTCGGGCGTGATGGGTAAAATTACCCGCGAGCGCCGCGAACGAATGCCAAACAAATAAGGAGCCCAAAATGGAGATGGTTAATCATATGTTAGCATTTTGCCCAAAATGTGGAGAACGTTATGAGCGCCGCGGAATTGGACCGGTGGAAACTGGGGGACACAGTTGTCCCCCGGTTGCCGAGTTAAACGTCGAGTTGAATAATGGCGACGGGCGCGACGGTGGCAGTTGACCAGAATTCCTGCGGCGGATGAGAGGAAGAGAAAGTTTTGATAAGTACCCCACCGGAGAGAAGAAGTCGTAACGTGCGCTCCAATACTTCGATTGATTCAAAATAAGGATACATGGCGCCGTATAAATCAGGGGTTGTGGCGGTGCCTTCCTTGGAGGAAATAAACTCAATGATCCGTTGACGATCTCGGGCAAAAGCGGTTCCTACAAAGGCAAAAGCCTTGTCGAAGTCCTTTTCCACAGTTGTTAACATGTGGTGGGCGGAGGCAAGGCTTTTTTCGTCAATGAGTAGATCAGTTTGTTGAGTATGAATTAATTTGCTCGCGGAAATAACCATTGCCACGCGGAGCGTATGATCCGGTCGTCGCGTCGGCCATCCCTCGCCTTGTCCCCGCGGACTATCTACCCATCCTTTATAAAAGTTTTCGAACCATTCTTTGGCCCGTTTGGTAAAAGTAAACGGCCCCGCGAGTTGGTCTATTTTTTTGATGCCGTCGAAGAGTTTCGTTTCGATGTCTTTGATCGCGGCGAGTTGGTTGGGGAAACCGATACATTTATCACAATCTGATCTTCCACATTTGCAAGTATCTGTATCTTCGACATCGGTAAGTGCATCAAGTCTGTCAGTAGATTTGGCGTATACAAAAACAACGCGCGACATAAAGCCTGAACCGTGAGCGCCACTTGGTAGTCGATCTCCGAGACTTTCTGGGGTAGTTGCCCCCAAAACAGTGAGGCAGGGTTCAGGGATAATAACTTTTCCTCCCCCGCGGGTGTTAAACTCAAACACATCTTCCGCGTCCGCGAGTTTAATGAGAATGTCAATAAGTGGATCGGCGTAGGTGGCTTTGGAGAGGAAGACCGTGATTTCGGATTCAATAAGGACGGCATTTGGGGTGCCTTTCTTTTGTGGATCGAGTTGATCGATAAAGGCTTCGGGCGAGGATTTTCCACTTATTATTGGTTTTCCTATGTGGCGGAGGAATTGTTTGGCAGGATTGACGGCGGTAGTTTTGCGAACGCGGCCGGAGCCGCCGACGAAAACAACCATAAGTTGTCCGGGATAAATTTTGTATCTGGTAACTCCTCCGCTTCGCCGCGAAAGATAACACTTTCTACCCATCACAGCACCGATGGTGGCAATTGCATTCCAAATATGAAACTGTTCTGGACTCTCTTGTTGGTTGGTGTAATAAATATAATCATTAAGCCATGACATCACGCCTCTCCCGTTATTTTTTCAATATTGCCCCCGATGCTAAGTGTCCACGAGCGTAATTCTTCCAAACGTTTTCCAATAAATCGGATAAAAACGTCGTTGGTTGAGCGGATTACGATGTTGTCGTGGTTTACCTCGACGAAGCCGTTGCCCCATATGGTTTCGATTTTGTAGGTTTTTGGTATCATCCCTCGGTCCAGTTGTGGTTTTTAACATCCTCGATTGAGTAAATGCCCATTTGCCAAAGAACGCCTTGGATGAATCCAAGCCAACGCATAGATTTGGTGCGCTCGGTTTCTTGGAAGGTTTTCATTTCGGTGAGCATCCATTTGAGGTGGCGGAAAGTGTCGGCTTTAGTGGCGATTCCACAATGGCCGATGTCATAACGGACTGGGACAACGTCTTTCAGTAACTCGTCATAAATTGCGATGGGCTTGTTTAAATCCATAACATCCTCCGTTAGTTGCAGATGCATTGGTTAGGGGCTGGCCGCCAGATTCGAGATTGATTATTCCAGGTTCCGCGGCAGACTTTGGGACAAAAGCAGGTAAAAGGTTCGATACAATGATAACAACCATATGGCGCAGGAGAACAATTTGAAACTTGCCGCGAAAGCCCCGATTGGGTAAGGGCGCATCCCGCCGTAATCATCAAACTAAGTATCAGCTTTTTTTTCATAAACTTTTTCCATGTCAGACTTGCGGACAATTTTTATGACGGTTTTGTCCGAGGCGTGGAGTTCGATAAAGTCCTTTTCAGGTAACTCGCGCCATAATTCAACTACGCCGCCGTTGGAGAAATAAACATAGTAACGCATCATTCCTCCAATGGAGCTATTTTTATGTTGTCAACGAAGAATTCGTGATTGCCTATAGCTCTCTGCACACCGAGCTTAATAAAGTTAATAAGTAGATTACAGTCTTCGTTGTCCATGAATGTTAAAATATTTGGTTTGTCATCGATAATTATATTAAGCATTGTTCTGTTAGATGCTGTCGGCGAAGGTTGTCTGATAAATACTAGTCTCACTTCAAATCCCTCCAATTTGGTCCGTGGGTTATGTCGATGGGGATAGTTAAAGGATTACCTTTGATAATGACAGTTTGGTTGAAAACTTCATGAAGCGCCGCGACAACATAACCGCGGGAATTTTTGTTGTGGGTTACCAATAAACTATCGTGGGTTTGGGTTACGATTCGCGGCGGTTTGTCATCGGGCCATTTGGCTTCGCCGAATTTGTGATGAAGTCTAATCATTGCGCGGTTGGTAATGCGGCCAACAAGTGCTTGGCATTGCCAGGATAATGCGGCGCGGAGCATTTCCTGATCAAGTAGTCCATAAAACTCTCTTTTCCTCGTCGAGGATTCTCCGTCAAAAAATGGAAGCGTGAGCCACGGAGAGCGCCGCAAAGCCATCTCCGTGTCTTTGTGCCATTGGGAAATGTGGGCAGAAACTATTTTGTTTTTTATTCTTTCAAGTTCAGATTCTTGGATAAATACTCCGACTTTTCGGAGTTCTCTGGCGGCGCGGCGCACGCCTTGTAAATAAGGAAAAGCGTGGCCATTGACTTTTGATAAATGGCGTTCGGAATGGGGACAGTCTTTTTCGCCGTGGGCGGCGCACTTGTCGCAAACAAGTTTAATAGTATCCATAAGAGAATCAAGAGGCAAATCCACGCCGCGGTAGTCCCGATAAATAATACAACCACGGATGCGATGTATGTCTTTATTTTGTTGAAATCCTTTAAGTAACAAAGGGTCTTGTGTGTACCAAGCGAGAGCCATTGCTTCAGCGCCTTTAAGATCGGCTTGGGTAAATTCGTCTGTTTCAGGATTATCGGGGATAAATAAATTCCTGAGCGATTTTGGTATATTTTGTATTTGTGGCCCACCTTCATCAGCGCCTGTACTTGCGAGTCTACCTGTGACCGTTTTACTAATACTGAGACTTGGGTGGTAAAATTGCCGTTCGTCAAGCGCAATTCCCAAGAATCCGGACCGTAAAGTTCGCTGCTCGTTAAGATCAGCAATCCCGAAAAGAAAGTCTCGGTGCCGTGGGGTGTTGGCCGCGTAAGTGTAAACTCGCTCGGCATCCATTTTTGGCCGCGGCCTTCCACTTTTTCCCCCGGAGGTGAGGTCATATTTTACCCCCAATTGTTTGTACATTTTTTCGGTGTCGATCGGGCTTTTGGTGTTCGGGGTCCAGCCAAGATAAGAAGTGATGTCCTTTTCGCGGCGCTGGATTTCGGATGAGATTTTTTCACGCGCCTCAAAGAGGGCATTAGTAGATACTCTCATGCCGGTTTGGCGCATGTGAGTAATAACGTCCCACTGTGCCTGGATTTCTTCGCGATAATATTCGAGGAGTTGATATTTTTGCAAATCCTTAATTAGCTCATAACATACTTCAAGCGTGCAGGCCGCGTCTTTACAGTTATAAATATAGAATTGCTCGTCCGTGACAGAACGATTTTGTACCTTCCAATCACCAGATTCGTCTTTATAATATGGTTCTCGCGTATAAATTGAGACAAGAAATCCCAAGTCGTGAGGCAAGTCTGGTGCTCGCAGGCGATGCATAAGCATGGTATCATATCCGCGAGCCATGTACGGAGTTTGTATTCCGTGTCGCCATAAGTGCCAACAATCAAATAGTCCATTTTGTGTGACATAGGTGGTTTTTTCTTGGTTAAGAAGAGAGTAAATTACTCTCCACGCGAGGACTTCGTCGCGGGTATTTTTCCAGTAAGGTTGCCGCCGGCCGTTGGTGATGGGTACACAATAAGCAACGGAGGGATTAGAAGAAAAAGCGATACACTCAATAAAGCGGCCGCGATGGAGTTCGATATCAAAAGATAAATACTCAGCGCCAGTAAGATCTGTAAGGCAAGTAAGCAAATCCTCGCGGCGTTCAATAATGCGGTATTCACGAGTAGGAACGTGTATTTGTGGGTCATAACTTTCCTCCAAAGCTCGGGCGATGTCGAATTTGACGATGGGTTTCATGCGCCATTCGCCGCGCATGTAATATGCCGGGTGAAATGTTGGCACCATCTTTTTGCCAAACACTGTAGATAATACACTGCCGCGATACGAGGTAATTGAGTCAAGTTGAAATGCTGACAAAGACGACAACGCCGCTTGGCCCATCGGGACACAAACGGCGAGATTAGGAAGCGAAGAAAGTTCCCGATACAAGGAAATCATCTCGGCTTTTATTTCAGATTTGGTGGGGTTGTCGAGGGAATTAACTTCCTTGACGGCGTTGGTTATGTAAACGGCGGATCGAGAAATGCCGTTTTTGAGTAAAAGCTCGTTGAGTTCATTACCGGAAGCGCCGACAAATGGGCGATTAAGTTGTAACTCTGTTCTTCCGGGTTTTTCGCCAATGATTGCGATTGAGGCGGTTTTCGGACCCTCTGCACCAACAAAAGCCACGTTTTGTTCCCTCCGCGTTCAGAAAGTCATCCACAACCAATCGTGGCAGAAGCCGCGGAAATGAGGCAATTACCAGCCCCAAATCCGCGGCTTTCCCCTACCCCAGAGAATTAAAATTTTAACTTACATCATAATCTTGTCCTCCTTTCGTGGGGATTTAGTACGTGCGCAAGGGCAAATAACCCTTGACGATGTTGAATTCTTTATCCGAGCCTTGTTGCGGTTTTGAGCCAATGGACAAACCGCACCGGGCTCCGAGAAAGTCACTCGTGTTGTAGTTGATTTTGAGTTTGGGATTTTTGCAATCGGGGCAGTAGTAGGTGCCTTTGTTAAGACCATCCTCGCCGGTGCCGATGTAAAACTTATGCCCGCGTTTGCCGGATTTGCAGTGTGTGCATTCCCATTTGACACCAGTGAGGGAAAGAAATTCACACAATTTGGTGAGGTTCAAAGGTTTTTCTTCTTTGGTGTCTTTGTCGATGTAATTGCCGCCGACAGAGAGGTTGTCGTACCGAACTACGCGGCCGGCATATTCGCCCTCGTCAATTTCCCAATCCATCGTAACTTGGTAGCCTTTGCCGGAGGAGGTTTTTTTGACGGAAGTGGGGTCGTTTGGATCGGTGTCGTCGAGCTTGATAACGTGGCCGTTTTGATGCGAGTTTGGAATGTTTTGGTATTGTTTGGCTTCGATATCAGAAGATAGTTCGGGCATGGGTTAGTCCTTTTCTAGTTGGGAGATTATGAGGGTTAGTTTGGTGGTTACTTCGCGGAGATTGGCTATGATGTCAAGTTTGTTCCAATAACCATAACTCCGACGAGTTGCGACTAAAACATTTTCGATGGTAAGTAAATCGGCGGCGATTTGTTCTTGGGCATTCATTTTACCTCCAGGTTTTATCCAAAGAGTTTGTCATAGTCTTGGTCCACATAAACCGAGGGTGGTTCCCAGCCAGTTCTGCCGGCGATTTGAACCTTACCATCGGGCATTACTTGCCAAACGTGTTTAGGCATTTCGCCCGCCGAGGCGCGGATAGAAGTCGAGTAAAGTGTACAGTTGAATTCTTTGGCAAGTGCGTGGGGAAGTTTTTTGCCGGTTACGAGGGGGAGAATTGTTAAGGCTCCAACTTGGTCTTGGAGTTGTTGTTCGTGTGCGGTCCAGCCAGTTATGCAGGGAATAGTTTTAACTGTTTGAATGGCTTCCATGATTTTGCCCATTTGGCGGCCGTAATCGTCTTGTGAATTTGTGCCTTTGGCGTTGAGTTCGTGACCAAGAGTTCCGAGGATAAATTCCAAAGCAATGTCTTGGAATTTGGTAAGGCCGTCGATAAAAATGGCGCCAGGCGCCGCGGGTTTTGGTTCAATGCCTTCGAGCAAATGACCATAGTTGAAGTTGGCGCGAAACTTTCCTGTTTGCGGGTCCATGCCGTTGCAAAAGACGTTGATGTCTTTTTGGAAAGCTAGAAATGGTTCTTTGTTCATTCCCGCTCGGCCGGCGTTTGCCATTATTATGTCGGCAGAATTTCCAAGTGGACGGATGACAATGAGATGATGTAAAAGGCCGAGTTTGTTTGCAATGTAAACAAGGGATTCAATTTTAAGATCGAGATCGAAAACAACCAAAGGTCCAAGTTTCATGCGGATAAGATATTTGATAAGGGTAACGAGTGACCAAGTTTTTCCCCCACCGGGTGGGCCGTAGACTAGGATTGATTTTTGTTCAGCGGTTAGTTGGAGTAAGTCGGCGGCGGTGTAGATTGGTGGCATTTCGTCTCCTTAGTAAAAAGATAAGTGATATAAAAATCCATCCGCTGGTTTTGGGTTTGTTTGTTATTTGGCATCCTCCTGAGCAAGCGTCGCCTTTTCCGAGCATGTTACTGTTTAACTGATCGTTGTTGGGAACGAGGGGGCAATTGTCAAACACGTCAGGAATTTGATCGCCGTCGGAATCAGTTAAGTATGCGTTGGCAGAAATGGTAGTAATTGGACTTCCTAAACATTGTGAGGCATAGGCAAGGACGTTGTTTCGGCCAATCATAGTCATTGGCCCATGCGGAGGACCAAGACGAAGATTGGGCCAAATACTTGAACCACAACCGGGGGCGGAACAATAACCTAAATAAGATAAGTCGGACATTGGTGGACAAACTTGCGGCAGGCCGGCGCCGCAGTTATTTCCATAACATTCCTCGATGGGAACCGAGGAACCGGGCATAAAATAACACTGGGTGTGGTTTAGGGCAAAAATCTGATGGCCGATTTCGTGCGCCGCGGTGCGCATTCGTCGATTAACGTCGTAACGATTGTCGAGGATGTAATCGGTTTTGGTTACGGAAACGTTGGTGGAACAAGTCGAAGAGCCTGGAGCGGAACCGCCCGGATAGGGAACCAATCGAATAATTATATTATGGGGCCTGGTTAAGGTTAATTGGTTCCAAATGTCTTTGGTATGTTGGGTGGTTTCGTCGGTATTACTTGGCGAAAGCATTTCATCGACAAAGTGAATGTGGGCGATTTTGAGATCAACGCCGACATCGCGGAGGATCGAAGCATGGTAAGTTTGGAAGTCGGCTTTGAGGTGGTTAAGGGCTTCCATCCAGCCGATAGTATTTAGGGAAAAGTCGTACTTATCCATGCCTTCGACTTGGAGGTTGTAATAGATTCGGTAAATACTTGTCCAATTGGAGATGGTTGTAGGAACATTTGGGGCATAGTCGATGGTTATTTCGGATGGTGGAGTTGGTTCAGTTAGGGCAGGAGGTTGGGTAATGCGTTTGATTTCTTGCGGCGGATTGAGAAAGGCCGGAAAAACTTTCGGATCATAAGGATAACCGTCCAAGTAAATTTCGCCGCCAGATTCGTAAGAAATGGTCATATCAGAGGCAAAGGGGGTTTGGAAGTTAGGGGCAGTGGTTATGGCGGAGGTTAAAATTAATAAAGGTAAAGGGTTCATAATGGGTAACAAAGGTTAGTGGTGGAGTTGAGGAAGTTGATACACGAATCAAGTTGAGAATCCGAACGGTAACAAATGCTAGTCGAGCACTGGATCGTTACGTTCGAATCTGAGGGAAATTCAAGACAACTTTGGCAAGAGTCAGGTGAACAATCGAAGCCGCAAAATTGGTTCATATCAGGGGACAAAGCGTTGTTTACCGCGGCGACAAGTTCGTTAATCAAAACTTGGCCGTCGGCGTTGCAATCGCCGCACATTGTTTTCCCATCCGCCGCCGCAACCCCCGTAAAAACAACTGCTGCGAAGATGAGAATTTTCATAACAAATTACTCCTTTGTTCTGTCAAGAATTGCGAGGCCGATCAAACCGTAAACAACTTGGTCAAAAAGGCGTTCACGGATGTTAAATTTGCTACTTGTGGAGTTCATCGCAACCCACATTGCGTTGTGTTGTTTGTCAGAAAGAGTCATGCAGTAAGTAAAAGGGGCCATGATGCCTTTTTCAACCGGAGCCGCGGAGTCGAAATTATAAAAGGTGTCGCGGCCACCAGAGTATTCGGCATTTTTTCGCTTAAAAAGGGTAAGAACTTCATCAACAACGTCGGCGATACGGGAATCAACGTCGAAACCTGAAATGTTACGTGTTGCAGAAACAGATTCGTCGATGGTTTTGTGGGTAATTGTGATCTTTTTTGGCTTTCGTTTTGGAAGTGTTCGTGGTTTGTCGCGGTGGAGAATATTATGGCGCTTTGGTTTTCGGGTGCGGGCGGCGTGAACTTCGCCGCGTAAATGCCGCCGAAATTGTGTGGTGGAAATAAACAATCCACAATCACATTTTTTGGTGGAAGAATTCATTTTATCTCCTTTGTTGTGATGTATTTAATTGCTTCTTCGATTGCATCGGTGCAGGGTCTTTGGTGCTCTTTGCCTTCTAAAGCCGCCGAAACGTAACCTTTCGTATACACGAGTCGCATTACTATTTCGGATTCTTCGGTCGTAAGGACTTTTGGCATTAAATCGCCTCCTCGGTGGGTTTGTCGGGTTGGAGAGTTGACAGTTCGACGCGATACAAGTCAAGTTGGTTATTTATTGCTCGTTTGGTTAGGCGATTTGGGTTTCGCTTGCCGCGAATCCAACGGTTTACTGTCGAGGCCGAAACGCCTAAATCTCGCGCCAAATCCTCCTGTGTTTTGTTAAGAGAGGTTAAAGCCTCTCTGAGTTGAAGTCCGGTCATGGTTTCATGCCTTTCGAATGTATTTATTTTCCCAGCGGAGTTTGAGTGGAAAACACGGAATGAGACAAATATGAATAGTAAAGCTTTTGTAAAGAGTAAGTATGGTCATTGACAGTGATCGCTTCCAATAAATTCCTATCCAAATGTCTTGGAAGTTGCGCCGCCAAGTCCAGTTGAAATAAGATGCCTCATGGTTCCAATCTGTCATTTGCGTTTCCAAAATTCGGCGGCGCCGGAGAGTTGTTGCAAAAGGCGCTCGGTTTCGCGGGCGACATCCTCGGTTAATGGCGTGCGGGAGATAAATTTAAGCTGGTCGGTTAAGACTTCACAGCATCGGGAGATGTTTTCACCGAATTCCTTCGGGGTAATTTGGGGCATTTAGTCCGGCGCCTCCATTTTTTCGGCGTGGAGAGGATTCCAGGTGTTGGGGGTGTATTTGGAAAGATCAACTCCGGTGGGGCCATGTAGACATAATTCGTAATACGAACACAAACCATATCGGGTACATTCTTTGGGGTTAGTGTCAAACATGGCAAGTTGAAGAGGCCATTGAACAAGCGCCGCGTTAGATTTTATCTTCCTCCAACGTTCGACTTTGACGATGGTTTCGAGGCGAAATTTGGCATCGTCCAGATCGTCGAGGCGGATGAAGTCACGAAAGAATAATTTTGATGGATCACTTTCGGCGGCGCGAACCGCGAGGACATTCAAACGAATCCCCTCAATTGGTCGGTCGTATTGAAATTGTTTTAATCCCCACCTATAACCACGCGCTTGCCTTGAGAGATGCATTTCATTAATGATTCGGTCTGGGCTTGTGGAAGTCTTATGTTCATCGATAACGTAGTCATCAAACCGTCGTCGTCGGGAGATTCCGTCAAGGCGACAAATGTAAACAAACGGGTCGAATTGAAATGGATCGAGGTTTGGATCGTATTTGATCCAGATGAAGAGGGCGAGTTCCGTTTCGATGGGCTCATAAAGTGAATCCTCCCCAGAGTTTTCGTAATGGTCGAAGTACATGTCGAGTAAATCGACGCCGCGGAGATGAGAATATTTGTTTTCAACTAGGTCGGGATCGGAGATAAGCTGGGCGTACTTGGCGGAAAAGGCACGAATGGCGGCGATACGTCTTTGTTGGAGAGTATTCTCCCGGAATAAAATTGGCGAATAATACTTGTCGAAGGCGGAATGAATGCAGGTTCCGAAATGCGCCGCGACGCCCATTTTTTCGGCAATTCCAGACTTGGTGCCGGTTAGGTTTTCATTTGACGGAAGGGTAAAAGTGGTACGCCAATATCCTTTTCGCACGCAGGAGTCTATGGCGGCGAGGGTGGAATTGTCGTACCACTCGACTTCGGAAAGATTAATTTCTTCGAACATAGGGGTTAATGTGCCGGTTCGTCTTGCGGCGGGCGGCGATTGGGATTCAAACCATGAATTGCGCAATCGGGATCGTGGCAATCAGTATTAGATAAGGTGCTGGTTATTTCTTCTGGGTTTGTTTGGAGAAGATTTCTGATTACATCCTCGACTTCATCCCGGATAGCAGTTTCTTCATTTGCATTGCGAATGAGTTTTTGATTAACTGAGTGGGTAAGAGTAGAAAGGCCAGAAAGAACAAGTTGCTGACAACCACTGGTTCGGGCGTCAGTTTGGACAACGATTTGGAAATTTATTCCATGTTGACTGGCGCCGTCGCCGCGGTCGATCACAATTACGTACGCAAAACCGAGAACCTTTTTTCCTTCGCAGTGGTTTTTCGCGGCTTCGATGTGGTTTTGGATATGTTCCTCAAATGTTTCGGGTGTTTTCATAAGATTTGTCTCCAGGGTTAAAGGGTGATTACGGCAAGAAAGTCAGGAATGTCGATGAGGAGGAATTCCTCGCCGCCATGTTCGTAATGGTATCCGCCGTATTTGGGAATCATTACGCGGTCGTTGATTTGGATATTGTCCGGGTTGTCGGGGCCGATGGCAATTACGCGGGCGAGTTGAGAAAGATTTGTGGCGGTTTCGGGTAAGAATAATCCGCCGCGGGTTTGGGAGGCAGTTATTCGTTGAACTAGGGCGCGGCGTTTGCGCATACGAATAAAACTCATGTCTCACTTGCCTTTTGTTCTTCGGCTTTTATGAATGCCATAGTTTCGTAAAAGTCGGTGAGCATGAATTCTTTGAGGGGGTCTGGGACGACATCCGAGGCGATAAATTCCTTAACGTGTTTTTCGATGTCATCCCATGACATTTTCATACTACGTTTGCGGCGAATTCCGTTGGCGCAACTAGGCGAGATCATCAACGTCTACCTCAGTTTTGGACGCGGCGGCTTTGGTTTGTTTGACGGATTTGGATTTGATTGCCTTGCCGCGTTCGGGGCGAATAACCGCTTCGAGAAATTGTGTGATCTCGTCGTCGGTCATTTCGGCCATGTCACGGGGAAGAATTCGAAGTTTCGTCGAGGATTGTTCGGAGGTTATTTGCATAGAGATTACTCCAATTCCTCCGTGTGATCGTCGTCGTCGGTGGAAGTTTCGGAATCATCATCGGGTTTGGAGTCTTTGTCTTTTTCGTCCTCGGCGTCGTTGATTTCGGCTTCATCTTCGTCGGCTTCTAAATCGTCGTGTTCGAAGTCGTCGTCGTCGTCGGGGTCATTATCGTCGTCGTCATCGTCATCTTCTTCGGCGTCGAAATCCGGCGGCGAGGTTTCGATATCCTCATCGTCGTTGTCGTCTGCGAGATAATCGTTTTCGTCCTCGTTGTACATCTTTGCCATGCGTTCCTCCTCGGTTTGTTCGTTAAAATCGCGGATGTATTCCACGATAAGTGCCAGGTGGGTGAGTAGAGGTGACAACTCGGTTGGAAGCGTAAATAACTCAATCGGAAGAGATCGAAGTTCCGCGTCGGTAAGTTCGATTTGGAAAATTTGAGTGGAAGTTATGAGGTTGTGGAAGGAGGTTAGTTTCATGTGAATGTTTCCAATACATCGGTGGGATGAAGTTGAACTTGGGTAATCGCAAGTTCAAGAGTGTCGATTATGAAGTCGTCAGATTTCGAAGCCGCGAAAGTTCCAATTCGTTCGACGCCGTTTTCTTTGTAACGAATTATTAAAAGGGGGAAACATTCGTCTTCGAATGGGCGAAAGAGTTCGCGGATTTGGGCGGCGAGGGAAATTATTTGGTCTTGGGTCATGGTTTATCGTTCGTACTCGATGCAAAGAGGTTGGGAACCATCATAGGTACAATGAAGTTGGTGAAGTTCGCCGCGAGGATCGTCGAGATTAAGAATTGTGGTGTCGGGGATAGTTTGAAATATTGCGGGCGGATTTGGTGGAGGAATTACTTGCAAAACTGGCGGCGTGGGAGGAATAAAAAACAACCCACAAAGAAGAATAAAAGTGCCATAGATGTTGTCTTTTGTGGCGCCATATGAAGGCCAGCCGCGAGAACGTTGAAGCGCCGCTTCATTGTGTGAGTCAATATAAATAACCCAACACGAGTCGCAGATTAAGTTTCCTGCGTCGGTTTGGTTAAGAAGGGATTTTTGGCGGCACATTTCGCAGGGGGTGAGTTTGATTTTGATTTTGGTTTTCACGATTTTCTCCGGGTTGGTTGGTGGGTGAATTCGTCCCATTCTGCGTCGGCGTCGAATTCGGTTTCGGTTTGTTTAAAACCTGTGCCGTTGCAAGCGATACAATCACGTGGGATTTTGAATAGAATGATTTCTCCGGTTCCTTGGCATTTTTCGCAGGCTTCGTTGGGATTTGGTTCAGGATAAACTGGATCGTTTGGACTGGTCATAATTCGTCAATCTCCTGTTTCCAGTCGTGGGGATTTGAGCGGGGATCGACGCCGCCGCGATCCAGGGCATATTGTTCGAAGGCAGTTTGCGCGGCGTCTGTAAGTAATCCCAACCCGCGGAGAGTTACTTTAAATTCGTGGCCGCTGATCCAGATTCGGAATGGTTTCGGTCCGTCGTTGGGGATGTATTCGATTCTCATTGAATAGTCTCCTGTGCGAACCATTTGGAAATACTAACTGGTTCGACATCCTCGGAGAACTCTGCCAAGAGTTCTACTCGATCGGCGATGACGAGTAATTGGGCGCCGTCATTATCGAAAAGATTTGACTTAAATGCTTTGGTGCCTTTCCATGTTTTGTCCTTATTGTGGTCTCCGGTTGAAAAGTTTACTTGTGTAAGTATTTGCGGAATGTGTGGTGGTTTAGAAACAAGCCAAACTTCGCGGCCAATAATGCTTTTGTTAAGGGCTGATCCGGTAAAGCGGGCCTTTTGCCAAAGCATAACGAATTCCTCCGTGGGAGATTATTTATAACCTGCTGGAAATGGGCATTGGTTAAAAACTTCTCGAATCTTTGCCCATGCGATTTGGGAACAAGTATCACAGCGCCAAGTGCCATTGCCTTTTTGGCGCATACCGTCTTTGACTTGTTCTTTGAGTTGTTTACAGTCGGAACAAATGCGTTTAAGTTTTTGACCTTTTTTCATTTTGGGCTCCGGGGGTGAAATTTGCCGCCGCGGAAAGACCACCTTTTCGCTTTTGACTCCCCAGCGCAGGCAGTGGGTATTTGTCTTACCCTTCGACGGAAGCGGCAAAGGGTTGGATTTATTTGTAATGATTAAGTAAGATGATTCCAAATTTGATAAGGTTGTCAACTGCCCAGATTAGATCTCTGGCAATACTGGTAACAAGAATGATGAAAATCAACGCCCAAGTTGCGGGGTTTTTTATGTCTCGCAAAAGTTTGAGGGCGGTTAAGATACCAGCAACGGAGAAGAAACAAAAGAGAAAAATTTCCATGTTATTTCTGGTGTTCGAGTTGGAGATAGTTTGAGGGTTCGAGCATGAGGAAATGATCGGAAAGTGCGTCAAGGTCGTCGCAACGTTTCCACGTTCCGCCCGTTTCGGCGGCGATCCATTTCATAACTTCGTCGTTTGCTTCGCCGATGGAGATAGTGTCGATGATGATGCCTTTTTTCTTGGCTTCGGCGACGGAAGATTCAGGACGATAATAAACGTCGCCGTCAGACAAAAGCACAATTCGCGTCGGATTTTGGGCAATTGACTGAAATAAACCGCCGTCCATGTTTGTCCCACCGCCGTCGTCGATGCGGGCGGTTTGGATTGCAGTGTAGTTGGTGGTTTTGGGAACGAGGGTTTTGGCATAAGAGCCAAATTGAATCAAAGAATATGCGGTGGTTTTGGGATCAGAGGCAGAGACAAGTCGGCGCAAAGCCTGGACTGCGGCGTCTTTTCGGGAAATATGGTCGTGATTGGCGATGTGACTTCCGCCGGCAAAGTACGTATCCATCGAACCACTCGCGTCGATGCAGGCGGAAATGTGATTTGGAATGATGGCAAGTTGATTTGATTCACTTGCCTGGCGCTTTTCGATTTCGCGCCTTTTGCGCAACTCGGCAAGTTCACGTTGTTCTTGTGTCATGGGAAGGGTTTCGGGTTTTTCGGTGGTAATGTCTGGCATGACGGATTCCTCCAAGGGTTAAGGGTTATGTTTGTCAAGTTCGTCTCGACAAACGGCGCAGATGCGTAAAGGAAATCGTGGATAATTGTTTTCGGTTGATTCGGAAAAGATACTCATTTCATTTAAGGGCCAAAGACTTTTGCAAACGACACAAAAAGGCTTTGGCGTCGTTAGCTGGGGAAGTCATTGGAGATTTCACCATTAGTGTCGATGAAATGTTGAAGTCGGGCGTGGACGAATTCGCGGGTAGGTTTAATATGCGGAGGATACCAGGCAAAGAGAGTCATAAACGTCGATTTGTTAAGTTTGAGTTGCTCGGCGGCGGAGCCCCAGAATGTGTCAAAATAGAAATTATGCCCCTTTATTATAATAGTAGGATTAATTAAGCGGCGCTTAATTGCGTGACCGATTACGCAGCCGGTGCTGCCGCACATGATATGATCGAAATCCCATTCGTTTCCGGGGATGGTTAGAATCATGTCGGCAATTTGTTGGAGAAGAGGTTTGTTCATGGTTATTTTTTCTCCGTGAGCCAGATGGTTATGAGACCGATGAGGATAATGACGCCAAGATAAATGGCGATTGCGCCGGGGATTACGCGGCAAAGTTCGTCCAGATTAATTTCCATACTAACTCCAACCAAGTTGTTGCTTCAAATCGCGCCAGGCTTTGGTGATGGCGGCGGCTTTGTCGTGGGCCTGGGGATCGGTTGAAATGTCAGGATGATACTGCTTGATGAGCATGGAATAAACTTTTCTTGCCGTTTCGAAGCCGCCGATTTCGAACATAGTTAAGGCGGCGGATTGGGCGCCATTCAACTGCGCCGGCGTTTGAGATTGTTTCTTACTCGCATCTGGTTTGGGAACAAAATCCATCTTCCCGTAAATGTGCTCTGGAAAATGGCCGGCGATGATTTTTTTGAGGGTTTCAATGTCGTCCTCTTCGACGAGCCAGATTTTGTTTATACCGTCGAAACGCGGAGAATGATCTAAAAGGCATTTAAGATCATTAACGTATTTGTCACTGAAAGGGGTTTTGACGGCATACTTTTTCTGACTTGGGTCCCAAAATACTTGGGGTTGGAAAATTTTCGACATAAGGGATTCCTCCCGGTTAGTTAATTGGTAATTCCGTCGCGAAGCTTGGCGGAGAGTTCCTTGATAAGCGGACTGAGGGCTTTTTTGAAAAGTTTTAGCATTTCGGGTGGGAGAGTTTGGGCCGCCGCCATCGCGAGACCAGTTAGGGCAAAAATCTGTGCTTGCAATGGCCGTTCGGCGAGGGTTTTTTCGGCCAACGCGGCGCAGAGTACGACCGTTTCGGAATTTTCCCCAAGGCGGAATTGGAAGCCAAACATTTTGGACAATTCGTCGGATTCGGTTTTCCAGTTGTCTGATTTGGGCATGATTATGATTCCTCACAAATTACTTTGAACGGAAGGTTGGTTACGATGAATTCGCGGCGCTGGTTTCCTGGGCTGGTGTGCCAAAACGAAAGTACGCCGCCAATGACGCTAAATTCCTCGACGTTGATGTATTTGGTAACTCCGCGGAGATCAGATGGAGGACTTTCGTCCTCGGCTTGGCGGAGATAAAGATTAAGTTGCGTCACGCGGTGGCGTGGTTTGGGTGATTTGGTGTCTTGTCGAGGTTCGATGTTTTCTAAATTTACGCCCATGATTATTTTCCCTCCACCAAAGTTTTGAGGGCGGCGAGAAGAATTACCGCGTCGTCCATTTGCAAAGACAAGCATGGTTTAAGTTCCCAGCTTGTACCCTCGCGGCCGTGATAGTATCCGATATAGAAATTAACAACTGTCGTCTGTTGAGTTGGTGAATAGGCTTTTTCGATTTCAAGCCCGTCGCGATATTCAGATGGGGTAATTACACGTTCTCTGTTCATCGAATCCTCGCTTTCGAATCAATCGGGGTGGAAGAGATATTTTTGATGTAATCTTCTTCGAGCATTTCGATGGTATGAAACGAGAAATTGCACGAAAGACAAACCAAGCGGCGGCGGTTAAGGTTTTGGCCGGAGTATTTTTGGCGGCCAATCTCTTCGGTTGGTTTGAATTTGCGCTTGGAAATTGTGTCGGGAGATTTGCATTTAGGGCAGAGCATGGAGAATTCCCATGTCGATAAAGGCGCGGCGGAGTTTAGCGCCGAATATGTAAGGCTCGCTGTCGAAAGCTGGATGACTAAGCTCATCAAAGCCGTGCCAAAAAAGCTCTGCCCAGTCTGTTCCGTAAAAGTTATGAACGTTGTGGGATGCTTTGTCGATGTCGAAGTCAGTTTGGTTCATAACTGATGCGGTAAGTGGGCAGACAGTTTTGTTATCGTAACTGATAAAACTGCCCGAGGTGATTCTGAAACCGTAGGCTTTGGCGATGTTTGAAAGATAAATGGCAGTTTCGGTGTAGTTGGTGAAATTGCTCATTTAGTTCCTCCGTCAAGGCCGCAAAGGAAAGTAGCCAAGATTTTGAAGAGCTTTGATGACAGATTTAACGGCCTTGTTTTGGCGGCGTTGTTGGTTATGTCGCCGCCGCATGGATTTTGAACGAACCTTTTTTCCTCGATTCATCATGGTGGATTCCTCCAGATCGTAATTAGGAACAAAGTCGTTTGTTCCTCCGCCGGCTGTGAATTACGGCGAGTTATCTTTTCGCTTCGAACAACTTGACAAAATCCTCGAGAATCTTGTCAGATTCTTGTGATGGATTCTCGCAAGCGTCCAAAAGATCAAGCGTCATAAGAACGATTTCGGCGTCGGAGAATTTGTCCCCAACTCGCTTTTTGACGAAATCGAACAGGCCGATGGGAAAGATTACGGTTACGGTGTCGTCTGACATAACGGATTCCTCCGAGGCGAAAGGTTATGAACAAAGCCGCTTGTTTCGCCTTTTACTAAGCGGCGTGTTAAACCCAGATCGTACCTCGCGGAATTGGTTGGTACGTTTAAACCAGGGTGGTTTGAATAATGGAGCAGATAATATTTCGTCACGTTTTTTGGTTTCGAGACGAAATATTATTTGATCCATTAGTTTGTGAGATTTGCGTTTGGGCATTAGAAGGCGATATTTTGCACTGCGTCGGTGTAGGCGCAAACGAGCGCCTCAAACGCCGCGTTGCCAAAAGCAGAGCCACGAATATTGTTGTGATAAAATACTGAGGCGAGAAATTTCGAGTGCATTTCACACGGAAAGTCGATGATGAATTCCAATTCCAGCGGCTCGAAAGCGTCCATGATTTTTCTCCGTTTAGGCCAAATCATCTACATCGACGGTGGTGGCGTCAAACTTCGACGCCGCCTGTTTTCGGGAGATCGGATTGCCAACAATTGTGGTGTTTCTTACGATGTGCTTACCGTCGATGATTTCGCCATCATCGTAATGGTTCACATCGCCGGAGTTTTCCATAAGGTGATCGAGGAGAGAAAGCCACCAATCAAATCGAAGATGACAGTGGCAAACAAACTGGCGGGAGATTTTTGTCGGAGGCGGGGAGAGTTTTGATTGACAGTTTTGAATTTCGTGGTCGAGCTTGGAAAGCTGGCGGAGTAAATCCACGCGGCGCTCGTTGAGAGATTTTAACTGGGCCTTGATTTCATCGCTCATTGGAATTCCTCCCATGCGGCAAAAGCCGCAAATTGCAGGAAACCAGTTGATTGTGGGAAACAAACAGCCGCCGCGACATTCGACGAAACAACCACCGATCCACCATGAATAATTATCCAGCGGAAGAATGGCATTACTCACGCTCGGCCTTTCCGTCATACTCATGCCAATTTTCGGCAATCTTCTCAGCACGGTCTTTGGTGAGTTTGTCGATTTGGGTAACTCGAATGCGTTTGCGACCTGTTGCCACTGCGCGGCATTGAATGCACATGCCCGAGGTGCAACAAAATCTTGTGACTTTCCAATTTGTTTTGGTCATTTTGGATTCCTCCATGAAATGGTCTGGGGAAATTCCCAGAATTTTTTCGGGAAAATTGTGGGTGGAGTTCGGCACCCGGTGAGCTTAGCAGGTGCCTGGGCGCGGGGCAAGTGAATACGTCTTATGTGTCGAGGCCGTGCCGCATAAGCCCGCCT
>Ga0134124_10000659_pt1 | contig 27435 bp, 20 predicted proteins | sample KB304_FD_96880 | JGI IMG/M metagenome (GOLD analysis project Ga0134124, IMG submission 96880) | Terrestrial soil microbial communities without Nitrogen fertilizer from Kellogg Biological Station, Michigan, USA - KB3-0-4 | ecosystem: Environmental > Terrestrial > Soil > Unclassified ... | reverse complement strand
TGGTCGAGGATGCCCGAGATCTTGGTGTAGTCCTTGGTCAAGCGGCAATAGGCGCTGGACACCATGCAGAAGGGCCGGCCCACGTGCATCGCGGCCAGTCCGAGCAAGCCGGCCTCGATGGAGTTGTCCGAGAGGATCACCACCGGGGTGCCATCGGCGAAGTCCGCGTCGATCAGCGACTGCGCGATCCTGCCGACCCGCTCGCGCGCCTGCCGGTAGCTGAGCTTGCGCCACTGGCCTTGCGGATCGCGCTCGCAGAGAAACAGCGCCTCGGGTGTGGTTTGCGCCCAGTGCTCCAGCCAGTCGCCGATGCAGCGGGCAAACGGTTGCAGCGGCTCCGGGTTGCGCAGCACGAAGCCGCCGTTGCCGCGCGGCTCCAGTGCGACGCGCGGTGGGGCGAGCGATTGCCCGTCCTGGAAAGGTGCCTGTCTCACGGTGGATCTCCTCGAATTGAGCGGCCGGGATTGCCCTTCGGCTTGCAGATGGTAGCGCCAGTCGGGTAGGACGATTCCTAGGCCTGCTCGGCAGGAGAGAGCCGGCAAATCAGGATGGCGCCGAGGCCTCGATTCAGCTCTGTCCGATGTCGCAAAGCGGGACGCGCGCCCATAGTTCGAGCACGCCCGAAGGGGCATTCACTTGACCGCATGCCGGAGACTTTGAAATGATCGATTCCACGCCCACTCAATTCGAACTGCGCTTCCACTCCCTGTTCGACAACGGGCGCGGCTTCTCATTTCCATGTGACCTCAAGGGACAAGTCGACCTCGACCGGCTGAGCGAACGCGCCCGCAACAATTATTTCTACGCCCGCGCCGTCGTCGGCCGCGAACTGGCGTTCCCGGCGGTGCGCCGCACCGTGCACTGAGCTCGACCCCGGCAGCCAGGAGCCTGGGCTCCTGAGGCTGCCCCTTCCCGCGGCATTGAATGGGCTGCGTGCTAAGCTGACCGCCCTTTTGCGCATCATCAAGCGAGCACCTCTATGCCTGGACTTCTGCCCCACGTGGACCCCGACGGTCTGCTTGAATTTTCGGTGGTTTACACCGACCGCGCCCTGAACCACATGTCGCGCAGTTTCCAGGGCGTGATGAAGGACATCTCGGGCATCCTCAAGGACGTCTATCGCGCCCGCTCCGTCGCGCTGGTTCCCGGCAGCGGCACGTTCGGCATGGAAGCCGTGGCGCGCCAGTTCGCCGGCGGCAAGCATGTCCTGGTGCTGCGCAACGGCTGGTTCAGCTACCGCTGGACGCAGATTTTCGACATGGGCCAGATCCCGGCATCGTCCACGGTGCTCAAGGCGCGTCGCACCGGCAGCGGGCCGCAGGCCCCGTGGGCACCGGCCCCGATCGCCGAGGTGCAAGCGGCCATCCGCGACACCAGGCCCGCAGTCGTTTTCGCCCCGCACGTGGAGACCGCCTCCGGGATCATCCTGCCGGACAGCTACATGCGCGCGGTGGCCGATGCGGTGCACGAAGCCGGCGGCCTGTTCGTGCTCGATTGCATTGCCTCCGGCGCGATGTGGGTCGACATGCAGGCCATCGGTGTCGACCTGCTGATCTCGGCGCCGCAAAAGGGCTGGAGCAGTTCGCCCTGCTGCGCCATGGTCATGCTCAGCGAACGCGCGCGCGGCGCGATCGATGCCACCACCAGCTCCAGCTTCGCGTGCGACCTGAAGAAGTGGCTGCAGATCATGGAAGCCTACGAAGGCGGCGCCCACGCCTATCACGCCACCATGCCCACCGATGCCCTGACGCGCCTGCGCGAAGTGATGAGGGAGACCCAGTCCTACGGCTTCGCGAAAGTTCGCGCCGAGCAGGAAGAGTTGGGCCGCAAGGTCCGGGCGCTGTTCGAAAGCCGCGGCTTGCCCAGCGTCGCCGCGGAAGGATTCAAGGCACCGGGCGTGGTGGTGAGCTACACCACCGACCCCGAGATCCAGTCCAGCCGCAAGTTCCTGGCCGAAGGCCTGCAGACCGCCTCGGGTGTGCCGCTGCAATGCGACGAAGGACCTGACTTCATGTCCTTCCGCATCGGCCTGTTCGGGCTGGAGAAGTGGCACCACGTGGACCGCACGGTGGCGCAATTGGCGGCCGCGCTGGACCGCATCGGCCTGGGCGCACCGGCGGCTGCATCGCGGGCCCAGCCCGCAACCGCCTGAAGCGCTACTTTGCTCCGGCTCCCGGCTTGACGCCTCCGCCGGGCTGCGGCACGGCGATCGGCGCGACTTCGACCCGCGCCACCCCCTGTTTGCGGGTGAGGCCGATCTCTTCGGCCGTGCCCGGCGACAGGTCGACAATGCGGCCCCGCACATGAGGACCCCGGTCCTGGATCGTCACCGCCGTGCTCTGGCCCGTCTCGAGATTGGTGACCCTTGCCCTCGTGCCGAGCGGCAAGGTCTTGCTGGCGGCGTTGTCGTCGCGCGGCTTCATCGGCGTTCCGTCGGCCATCTTGCGGCCGGCAAACTTGCGTGAATAAAAGGACGCCTTGCCGACCTGCTTGCGTCCGGACCGATCCAGCTTTTTCGACTTCGACGCGGAGGTTGCGCCTTTCGCCTGGACGCCCTGATCCGGTTGCGCTGCAGCTGCGCCTGCGCTGGAAGCGCCGCACAGACCCAGGGCGATCAAGGCGACCATTGCTGCGGTTTGGCTCTGCTTCATGTCGCGCTCCCCGGCGGCTGACAGCTCTTCCGGATTCGGGCGGGTGCCCGGATCAGGGCACAGTCTGCCTCGAAGTTCCCGCGTTCCAAGTGAGGCAGCGGCGCGGTCTGGCGTAGGACTCGCCTGCTCGGCGATCCGCCCGATGAAACAGTCTATTGCACGGGCATCCGTTGGCAACCCGCTGAGATCCTGTCCTAGGTAAAAAATGACATTTCTGCCATGGAAATTGGTAGGCTGGCGATGTTAAGGTCTTGGCAAATGCAAGTGAGAACCGCCTGCTACACGTTCCGCGAGCCGGACAGCAAGGCATCCTGTCGGCGGCATGAAAGATGTCCTTTTCCAGATTCAAGTCGGTGATCCTTGGCAGGCGCGTGGCTTTCCTCACGACGCTGTGCTTTGTTGTCGCACTGGTGCTGCTCGGCACCTATCTCGTGCCGCCGCGATACTCCGCCAAAGCCCAGGTAATCGTCGAAGGCAGGGCATCCTCCTTGCCGGCGCAACAGGCGATCGCGAATCGTCTTGCGACCGAGGCTGAGCTGCTGGAGAGCGAACGCGTGTCGATCGCTGCACTGCGAATGCTGGGCCTTCAGAACGACCCGGCCATGCTGGCCAAATGGAAGGCCAAGACCGATGGCCAGGGTGACTTCGAATCCTGGGCCGCCGAGCAGCTGTCGAAAAAGCTCGATGTCAAGCCGTCCCGTGAGGCGAACATTCTCACCCTCTCCTACTCCTCGCCGGATCCTGCCGTCGCTGCCAAAACGGTGAATGCCTTCGTCAAGGCCTATGTCGACACAACGCACGAATTGCGCGAGGAAACCGCGGCGCAGTCGTCCGATTCCTTCGGCGGCAGGACCAAGAGCCTCAAGGCGGCGCTCGAGCGTGCCGAGCAGAAACTCGCCGGCTTCGAGAGTGAGAACGGAGTCGCCTTCACCGACGAACGACTCGACATCGAGAACCTCCGGCTGTCGGAGCTCAATGCGCAGCTTGTCACCTTGCAATCCGCCGCCGCCAATGCGGCCGGACGCCAGCGGCAGGCGGGCGCCAATGGATCCGCCATGGAGGAAGTACTCAAGGACCCGCTGGTTGCGTCCCTGAGCTTCGAGGTGGCGCGGCAGGAAGCCCGCCTGGTGGAGCTTCGGTCGCGGGTCGGGGACCAGCATCCGTCTGTTGCCGAGCAGCGCAACACCCTGAATGAATTGAAAGCACGCCTGGACGCCGCGAGCAGGCGGGCCGCTTCGTCGATCGGGTCGGAAAGCCGGATCGCGGCAGAACGAGCCGGTTCGATCCAGGCGGCACTGAATGCGCAGCGGGCGAAAGTCATGGACGTGAAGTCCAAACGCGACCAGGCCCGGCGCCTGCAGCTGGACCTGGAACTTGCCCGCAGGGCATATGACGCGGCGGTCATCCGCGAGAACGACACGGTGCTGGACAGCGGCTTTTCGCGTGCGAACGTGTCGATAGTGAAGGTGGCGAGCGTTCCCGTCAAACCGGCCTTTCCGCGGCCGGAGGTCAACATCCCTGCGTCCATAGTGATCGGCTTGCTGGCCGCCGTTGCAGCGGCGTTCTGGCGCGAGTCGCGTGACCGCCGGCTGCGGCAGAACCAGGACGTCTACGAACTGCTGGAGCAGCCGCTGCTTGGCGTGATATCGGGGCAGAACTCCCCGGCAATCCTGCGGCTGACCAGCCGTTGACTGCATGGACGTGAGCGACTTCAACCCCAGCGAGGAAGATCAGGAGTCCGGCCAGGCCTCAGCCAATCCGCGCCCGCTCGTTCGCCGGCGGGGAGAACTGGTCAAGGACGAGCGGGAGCCGGTCGGGCCCTGGCGGCACGACCACTATCTGCGCGCCGGGCAGGCGGCGGTCGAACTGCGCTCACAGCAGTTCCACTATCCATTCAACGCTTACGGCACCGCCACGGAAGGCCTTGCCGAGGAGCTCGTTGCTGCCAGGGAACCTTTCTCGGACCGGGCAGAGGAGTTTCGTTCACTGCGCGGCGCACTCCTCGCCACCGTGTTCTCCGGTGTGGACAAGCCAGCCCTTGCGGTTCTCAGCGCCGAGCAAGGCGATGGCAAGAGTTACATGGTGTCCAACCTCGCAGTCATTTTCAGCCAGTTTGCCGGCCGCACCCTCCTGATCGACGCCAACCTGCGGCGCCCACGGCTCGATCGCATCCTGAGAACGGAGCACGAAACGGGGTTGAGCAACTTGCTCGCAGGGGAGGTCCAGAGCGCTGTCGTCCCGGTGCAAGCCGTGGAGGGGCTGCACTTTCTCGGGGCGGGATCGGCCATGGCCGATCCGATGCGACTGCTTCAGGGGCCGCGCTTCAGCATACTTCTAGAGCAGATGGTGGACACCTTCGATTACGTCTTCATCGACACGCCGTCGAACGCCGTTGGGCCGGACGCCCGCGTGATCGCCGCGCGCGCGGGCGCGGCCCTCATCGTGGGCCGCAAAGGGAGCAGCCGCGTTTGGGCGCTCAGGCGGCTCTTGTCGCAGTTGAATATGGGCCCGTCACGGGTCGCCGGCGTCGTCCTGAACGAGCATTGACCGGCAGTCGCCAGCCGGTTTGCGCGCAAGGTTGCCGGATGCCGAAAGCCGGGTGGCGGCTGCCATGAGATCGAGGTACTCGGCCTGCATCCTGCCCTGCAGGAAGTACTTCGCCCGCTCCAGCACAAGCGGCCGCATCTGGTCCAGGATCCGGCGATCCCGCAAGAACACGTCGACGGCTTGCCGCAAGCCGAGCGGTTCAAGCGGCTCGTAGACGATCCCCGTTCGTCCTTCCTCGACCATTTCGGTCAGCCCGCCTCTTCCTGCAACGACCGCGGGGACACCGTGCATGAAAGCCTCGGGCACGATCATGCCGAGGGGCTCTTCCCAAAGCGATGGCACCACGAGCAAATCGATGCTTCGGTAGACCTCGTCCGGATCGACGAACCCCAGGAAGCGCACGTTCTTCGGCGCCTCGGCCCGGAGTACGGTTTCGTAAGCTGCCGCGCCTTTGCCCGCGACCAGCAGCTCGCATTCCCAGGACTGCCACGCCCCCATCTGCGCGACCAGTTTCCCAATGCCCTTGGTCGGGATGAGTTGCCCAACGTAGCCCAGCCGCAGTGGCCCGCCGGGGTGCGGCGGCCGTGGCCCCGACGCGGGCTCGCCGGGTAACGCGTTGTGGATCACGCGCGCCTGGCGGGCTAGCTGGAAGTAGCCGCACGCCAGGTGCCGCTCCAGGATGAATCGGCTGACGCCCACCACATGGTCCACGCCTGCCGACAGGCGTTTGCTCGGGGAGGTGTACAACGCGCACGCGGCGCACTGGCCTTGGCAGTTGCGGCCGTCCTTGAACATGGACGTCCTGGGACACATCAGTGAGTAATCGTGCAAGGTGTGAATGAGCGGCAGTCGCCGGGACTTCACCGCATTCCAGACAGCGCATGAAAACCCGGTCAGGCTGTGGGTATTGACGACGTCCGGCTTTTCGGCGTCGAGCACGCGAGCGACGGCGCGCGCCATCAGGGGGTTGTAGCGATCGACTCCATGCCAGCAAGCCCGGGCGATCGCCGACCTCTCCTTGCGCGTGTGCGGCCAGTAGAGGTTTTTCAAGCCGAGGTAGTAGACCTTCACGCCGTTGACGTGGGCAATGCGGTCTCCGAACCCTTCCTGCGTCGTCACCACCACAGGCTGGTGACCCTGCTGGAGCATTCCCTCGGCGACGATGCGCGCGACCTTCTCCGCGCCTCCGACCTGGTTCGGGTGATACAGGGCGCTGATGAAGAGCGGCTTCATGCGTGCTGGTCCTGCCGTGCCGACTCGGCAATGACCGAGCGGTAGACACTTTCGAGTTCATCGACGTGACGGTCAAGCGTTGGCGGATCGCTCCAGTAACGCTCGAATGCCGCTGCTCCCATCCGTGCCGCCAGCCGCGGCTGCCGGTGCAGGATCGCCATCTTTTCCCGCAGGTCCGCTTCGCTGCCGCTCTCGAACCAAAGGCCGGTGACGCCATCGATCACGCACTCGCGTGCGGCACAGTCACGAGGCACGATCGCAGGCACTCCCAGCGCGGCGGCTTCGCTGACGACGAGGCCCTGTGTCTCATACCAGAGGGACGGCAGCACCAGTGCCCGGGCGCGCCTGAGCTGGGCCAGCACTTCGTGCCGGTCCAGCCAGCCCAGCATCAGCGCGGCCGGATTGGCTGCCGCGATTTGCTCGCGCATCGGTCCGTCGCCCACGAAAGTCGCGGCAACGTCCAGGAAAGCGGCCGATCTGGCCATCAGCAACCCACCCTTTTCCGGCGAGAGGCGCCCAACGTAAGTGAAGCCGCGGTTGTCCTCGACTGCCGCCGGATGATCGCGCGGCACATCGATCGGGTTGCGTATCGGATGAACGACGGCATCCGGCCCCAGATAAGCCTTGAGGATTGCCTCGCTGAAGCGGCTGACGGTGATGAAATGGCGCGCATCTTCCGGAAAACCCGCGGCGCTGTGCTGCACCAGCTGGCGCGCCACACGCCAGAGCTTTTGCGGGTAGCTGCGGGAATCGCAGTGGGTGCAGATGCAAGCGGCGCTCAAAGGCACCAGGGCGCAGGACTTCAATGTCTGGTAATTGAAAAAGCCGCCGTTCGGGCAAGCCGAAAAGTACTCGTGCAGCGTCGCGACAACCGGAAATTCGCGCAGGACACATTCGCGGATGACGCTCGAGGAAAGCGCCTTGGTCCAGCCGTGCAGATGGATGATCGTGTCGGCCGGATCGCAGCCATCGAGCAGCGAGCGCATGGCCCGTTGCGCCTTCACATTCCACAACCCTTGGGTCGCCGCCCTCAACCGGTTCGCATCCGCGGCTATCTCCTGCTGGTCGGTCGATACAACCGTGAGTCTTTCCGTCTCCGGTGGCGGTCCGGGGCCGCGAACCGCCGTGAGCAGGACCACGCGGTGGCCGCGTTCGGCCAGTGCCGCGGCGCTGGAAAGAGCCACTTGCGCCACGCCGCCGTTGACATGGGCGAAGTCATTGACGATCACGACGTTCATGCCGGCGCGAGCTCGCGATAGAGCTCGTCGAGTTGGTGGGCGACGCGCTGGATCTGGAATGATTCCAGGTAGCGGCGACGGGCGTTGTCGCTCATGCGCCGCAGCGTCGCCGCGTCCAGGCTGATCAGCACCGCGGCGAGCTGCGAAGGTGCATCCACGTCGATGAGCCGTCCCGTGACACCGTCTTCCACCGCCTCGGGAATGCCGCCCACGCGCGTGGCTATCACCGGAAGCCCCGCCCGCATCGCCTCGAGCGCGACAATGGGCAGCCCCTCCCAGCGCGAAGGCATCACCAGCACGTCGGCCGCGGCATAAAGCTGCCCGATCTGCTCGCGCGGCAGCCAGCCGAGCACCTTCGCATTTCCTGGCGTGCTTTCCCCTCGCTCGCGACCGACGACGGGAGAACCTGCGACGATGGCAAAACCACGCTCACCGATTTGCCGCAAAGCGGCAAACAGGACATCGACCCCTTTCTGCGCGTCGAGTCGACCGACGAACAGGATCTTGAGTCCCGTGCCAGGCCAGAGATCGACGCGCGGCGAGGTGCCGGGGAGCCGGTGGTCGGCGATCCCGTTGACCACGACACTCATCTTCGAGCGCGGTATGCCGGCGCTCGTGCCTCGCACATAGTCCTGGCGGCAGACGCAGACGATCCGGTCGCACAAGCGCGCAAGCAGCCGCTCCAGGGACCGGTACAGCTGTATCTGCGAGCTTCCCGCCTGCCGGTCGAAGCTCCATCCGTGGGCGCAATAGACGACACGCGGTCTCCCCAGAAGCAGCAGGATCGGACGCATTGCCAGCCCGGCGAACGTCGAGTGCAGATGCACGACGTCGGGCCGCCACCGGCGAACGATGTTCACGGCCAGGGCGGTCATCCGCCAGGTGCTGAGCCACCGGCCGGCTCCCGGCGCCGCGAATGTGGCGAGCCAGGCCGGCAACAAGCCGGGAAAGGCGGCGGCGTGCTCAGCCGGCAGCACCGCACGAATGCAGTCGGATCCGTAGATGTCCGCCTGCAGCGGCAGGATTTCCTCCAGATAGCTCCCTACCCCGCCCTGAGCCGTCTGCGCCACATGGAGCACCTTCAACGGCACGCCCGTGCGCTTCGAATTCATTGGAGCTCCTCCACCTTCAAGGCTTCGCCGGCAGGCACGTCGATGACTTGCACGCTTCGCGGCGCAAGAAGCACCGTGGCGAATCGTCCCTGCGGCTCGATCCGCAGGTCCGCGGCAGGCAGCCCGCACAACGCAGGGGATGTGAATGACGAGGCGCGGCCCGTCGCACTCGCGAGCCTGACCGAAACCGCCCGTTGCTCCTTCCCGCGCGTCCAAAGCAGCCATCGGTCGGTGCCGCCATTGCGGAAGCCGGCTGAGCCGACCGAATTTGCGACGAAGGCGAATGGCCTTGCGGCCACCAGGGCGCCCAGTTCGCGCAGCGCGCAGCCTGCCGGTTTCTCAGAGCCATCGCGGCGCAGGAGCCCGAACCGATGCTCGCGATTGGCGGGGTCGTCGCCACCGTCCTGCAGCTCGTAGAACCACACGCCCGCGACCCACGGCCGCAGGCTTGCCTCGAGCAGGAACCGCAAGGAGTGGGCTGAGGCTGCCGCCTCGGTAATTCCGCATGCGCCCCGATGGGTGGGCCAGCCCACTTCACTGACGTAGACCGGCATCTGCGGATAGCCCGCGGCGGCAACCATCCCATGCAGGGCGTCCAGGCGATCGGCCAGCTCGTCCGAGCCCACCAGCGCCGAGGGCATGCAGTAGTTGTACAGGTGGACAGCGACCCCGTCCGTGTTGGCGAGCATGCCGTGACGAATCGCCTGTTGCATCCAGCCCCAGTCGGGGATGTCGTCGCCGGAGGATCCGGTGAGGACAACGATCCCGGGATGTTCCGCCTTGAGCTTGCGGTAGGTCGTGCGTGCAAGCCGGACATAGTCTTGCGCATCCCCGAGATTGCCGGCCCCACGCTGGGAGTCCGACGGCAGGTTCCATTCGTTCCACACCTCGACCCAGCGCACCTGGGGCATGCTCTGCGATGTGACGAAGTCCGCATACCGGGCAAAGGCGGCGCGGCCCTGGTCGGACTTCGGTTGGCCGCCCGCGTCATGGGCCGGATGTCCGAAGTCCAGCGTGAGCAAGCCCGCGAACGGGCTCGGCATCGACGCCCACACCTGCTGGGTACGCAGCGCCCCCTGGCCCAGCCCGAGCGTTCCGGAGCCATCCTCCACGTGCCACCAGAACATCTCATCGCGCGACGAAGTGAACCGGGAGCGCTGCATCCAGGAGCGGAACGCACCGACATCCGTGCGCGCCGGCTCGAACGCAAAATGCGTCTGCACCCCGATCGCCAGCGGTTCCGCGGTCGCCGCCAGCGACGCCGTTATCAGCAGGATGGCTGCCAATACGCGAAACACGCTAGCGCTCCACCGGCCGCAGCCATGCGGACGCCGCGACTCCGCAGCACAGGCCGAAAAATATTGCGAAGAAACTCTCTTCGACCATGCTGATCGACATGCCATAGCCGTAGGCGATCAGCAGGACCCCCACGTACGAGCCGCGCACAGTCAGACTTTCAAGTGCGGCAACCCCGGACACCGCGAATGCCGGCATGGCGTAGTAGCACAGCCCCGGCAGGCCGAAATTGATCAGCATGAAGACAGCGAAGTTGTCCGCGGCATTCAAATGATGCGAAGCATTTCCGTACAGCTGCGGCGTCCCGATGCTGCCGAGACCGGCTCCCAGGAGGGCTTGCGGTCCGTCGGGAAGCAGGCCGAAGGCAAGCGGCCACATCGTGGTGAAGCGGTCCCAGACGGAGACGACCAGCGACGGGAAACTGGACTGCGGCAAGGCTGAGCCCAGATCGAAGAACACGATAAGCAGGGGCAGTGCCAAAGTTGCCGCACAGACCGCGCCGACCAGGCCGGCGCCGGTCATCCGTGGATTGCGCTCACCGGCGACGACCCAGAATGCGGCCAGCGGAAAGGCCAGGACCATCCCCTTGCTGGTCGTCAGGACGATGGCTGTGATGGCGCAAGCCGCGATCGCGAGCCGGGCCAGTGGCCGGCGGAATTTCACCAGCGCCAGCAAACCGGTGATGCCGAGGATCATCGCCGCATTGAACGACGTTCGCGCCAGGCCCGGCAGGCGCGGAATACCGTCGACGATCCACCACATCCTGGTGGTCGCAACGGCTCCAAATGCGGTTTCATACTCCAGGCCTTCCCATGGCATCTGCCGGAGGAAAAAATTGGCGAACACGCCCGCCGCGGTGACTGCGAACATGATCGACGCCACGGTCAATGCAAGGTCCAGCCGCCGCCGCACCAAGGGCCACATGGCCATGCCGTAGGGGATGAACATGAAGATCTTGAGGCCGAAGGCAATCGAAAAGAACGCCACCCCGGCGATCGCCGAGTACGCAGCGTGAAACGCCAGCAACGCCGCCGGGATCGCAACCGCGAGATCGACCCTGTTTTCGCTGAGCAGGGGGCGCAGGAACAGCACCACCAGCGTCGCCACCGGGATCGCATCACGCAGATACAGGGCGTTGGGCAGGCCGGCCACGGCCAGCGCGTACCGGAGCACACCTTCCGCGAGCAGAGAGGCAAGGTAGACGACGAGCAATGCGCAGAGCAGGGAATCTCCCGCCCGGCCGGCTTCGGCCGGGCGATCGCGCAGGGCCCGTCGAGTCGCGGCGGCGCGAAGACGTTCGCGATCATGTGCAGCGGACCGGTCGCGCAGCCGTGCGCGATCGATGTCGAGCGACATGCCCCTGGCCTTCTGGTTCATCGCCTTGCCTTGCGTTCTTCTTCGAGCCCCCGCACGATCGTGAGAAGCAGGCCCGCGATCAGAACGCCCTGGGAGCCATAGGCGGCCATGACCGCTCCGCGCCAGCCGTAATACGGAACGAGGAGCAAATTCAGCAGGAGCGCCATGCCGGCCGCCACCGCATGCAGAAATCCGACACGGCGCTGCGCGTCGGCCCCTGACAGTGCGGTGGAAGCGACCGACTGGACGACTACCAGCAAGGGCAGCAGGCAGAGCCAACGGAGGATTTCGCTCGAGAGCTGGTACGAGTCGCCCAGCAGCCATGGCACAGCGGGGGCGGCCACATAGACGCCCGCGGCAAGCAGCAGGCAGTACATGCCGGCGATCATCATCAGCCGGCGCAGGGCGCCCACGGTACCCGCGAGCCCGCCCTCATGTCCCTTGCGGAAAATGCGCGCCTGGAGCGCGACCAGGATGGCGATGATCGGCATGCAGGCCATGTACACGATCCGGAACGCGGCTGTATACGCGCCCGCCATTGCCGCTGACGCGGTGTGCGCCAGGACCGTCTTGTCCACATCCGTCTGCACGCTGCGCGCCGAAAGCACGATCGAGAAGAACACGCCCTTCCTGATGTCGGCTTTCGCGCTGGCGTACTCCGTTCGCGGCCGGCCCAGCTGCCGCACGCTGACATACAGGACCACGCCCGCGGTCAGCGCGCCGGCGCCCAGGTGCAACTGGGCCCAGGCCAGCGCCGTCGGCTGCGTCCAGCCCCAGTAGAGAGCCGCGGCACAAGCCAGGCGCACGATCATCTGGAGGTTGTAGAAGAACGCGGCCACGGCGTGCATTTCCATGCCGAAGAACACGTGCGCGGCAAGGTCGATGTACTTCGTGAGCAGGATCTCCGACACGCCGAACAGAAGCACGAGGAGCCAGATGCCGGGTTCGGCCTGGAAACTGGTGCCTATGAGCACGGCCAGCCCCACCAGCAGGGCGCCCGTGATGGTGGTCACGGCGAACCCATTGCCCACGCACACCTCGGGGTGCGCCTGCGCCCGCGCAATGTGCATGATCGCGACGTTTCCCAGGCCCAGGCCGGAGAAGGGCAGGAGGGCTGAAGTGATCGCGACGACGCTCGCGACCTGCCCGAACTCGTGCGATCCGAGCGCACGCGCGAGCAGAAAGAACTGCAGCGCTTGCAGCAGGGCAATCGAGGCCTGGCTGCCGACCGTGTAAGCGGAATTGAGCGCGACGCGGTCCGATCTCAGGCGGCGCAGGTAGGGCAGCAGCGGACCGTAGGGTCTGGTCAGCAGCATGCTAGTACGCCCGCTCGTCACCGAGGATCAGAATCTTCGCGGTCTTCAACACGATGAGCAGATCGAGCGAAACACTCCACGAACGCAGGTAGGCAAGGTCGTATTCGGTACGCTTGCGCATCGAATCCAGGTCGTCGCCGCCGCGGCAGCCGTTCACCTGCGCCCAGCCGGTGATTCCCGGCTTGACCTTGTGCCTGACCATGTACCCGGGGATCAGCTTGCGGTACTGCTCGTTCACTGCCAGCGCGTGAGGGCGCGGGCCCACGAGGCTCATCGAGCCCGACAGGACGTTCAGCAACTGAGGCAGCTCGTCCAGCGAAGTTCGGCGCAGGAATCGGCCCAGGGGTGTCACGCGCGCGTCCTCGCGCGTGACCTGCCGGTACGTGGATTCCCCGTCTTCGAGCGTGTACAAGGTGCGGAATTTCCAGATGACGATCTCCTTGCCGTCCAGGCCGTAGCGGCGCTGCTTGAAGATCGCCGGACCCGGGGAAGTGGCGCGCACGAGCACGGCGATGATCGCCATCAGCGGCAGGATCAGAGGCAAGGCGGCTGCCGTCAACGTGAGGTCGAAGGCTCGCTTGATGACGCCGGCGGTCCCGTCGAACGGTGTCTCGCACACGGACACCACGGGCAGGCCAGCCAGGGTGGTCACGCGCCCCTGGATCAGGTCGGCGACGAAGACATCGGGAAGGAAGTAGATGGAAGCCGTCGTGTCCCGCAGGGCTTCCAGCAGGCTCACGATCCTGGGCTGGCTGGCCATCGGCATGGAGATGTAGATGGCGTCGATCCGGTGAGTCTTGACGTACTCGCTCACCTCATCGATCCGGCCGATGACGGCATGGGTGCCGCACGGTCCGAGCCGTTGCAGGTGCCGGTCGTCGAAGTAACCGATGAAGTGCTGCCCTTCCGCCTCGCCTTCATTGATCAACTGGGCGAACCGCCGCGCGACATTGTTGGCCCCCACGATGACGACCGTTGCCTTGGGATAGAGGCCAAACGCGAAGGGAGCGATTCGCGGGGAAGCGAAATGCAGAAGGAGTTGTACGAGCGGAGCGGCGATCAACCATGTGGCCACCACGTTCACGTCGGCCTGGAACCCGACGCGCAGCAGCATGAATTTCGTCGTCCAGAAGAAGGCCACTCCCGAAGCGACCTTCAACCACCTCAGCAGAATCCCGCGCGCCACCCCGAATGAGAACCGCCGGAACGGAACGTCCCCGGGGAAGGTGAGCAAGAAGCTCAAACAGAGCAGGACGAAGTCGTCCTGCGTGAAGGCGCAGTTGCAGACGCCCAGGGCAGCGAAATAGACCCCGACCGCCACCAGCGGATCAAGCGCCGCTCGCACCAGCCACCATGGGCTGCCGGTGCAGGAGGTCGTCGGCGGCAAGGTGTCCCGGTAGATTCTCATGGCTGGTCGGCGGTGCCGCGGTTGCGCCCAGGTCCTCAGGCAGTTGCCAGGCGTGGCGGCGCACTGATCAGGGCTTTCGTGGCCGGCGCGGCGGCGAGCCGCGCATCCAGGTGCATTGCGACGAGCGGGGCGTTACGTGCGATGACGTCGAGATGGGCGCCGGGCACGTGCACCACTTCGATCCCGCCGCGGGCCACGCGCCGCCAGGCGGGCATCGGGTCGAAGAAGCCGCCCATGGCCTCCCCGGCGCGGATGTAGACGGTGGGGCCACCCGCGTAGACCGGCGGGCGGTACTCCTCGGTCGCCGCGGCTATCGCGTCGAAGACACGCTGGCGCGCCGGGCTGAGACCCAGCCCCTCACTGGGCCGCGGGCGCCGCTTCAACCCCATCCGGATCATTGCCTCATCGGCGGCACGCGTCATCGTTCCTGCGAAAAAGCCGGGAATTTCCGTGGCCTGAAGGCGGGCGAAACGGGATGCGGCGCGAGACCACAATTGCCGCGCGCCTGCGCTCCAGCACAGCGCATGGCGCAGGTACGGGTCGAGCAGGCAGAGCAGTTCCATCGACTCGCCCGCCTGATGCAGCCGATGGGCGACCTCGAACGCGACCGATCCGCCGAAGGAATAGCCGCACACGGCGTAAGGCCCGTGGGGCTGAATGGTCCGGATCTGCTCGATGTAGTTGACCGCCATGTCCGCCACGCGGTCCTGCGGCGCCTGTTCGCCGTCGATGCCTTGCGCCTGCAGGCCCCAAACCGGCCGGCCGCAACGCATCGCCGAAACGATCGGCCACATCTCGACGATCGTGCCGCTGTGGCTGTGGAGGACGAACAGGGGGTTTCCCGTGCCGCCTCGCATCGGGACCAGCATCGACGAGGACGGCACCGCGGTGCAGCCCTCGATCATGGCGGCGAGCTGGGAAATGGTCGGGGCGTGCATGAGTGCGCCCAGCGGCAGCGCCCGCCCAGTCAGCCGCTTGACGTCCTCCAGCAGCCGCACGGCGGCCAGCGACTTGCCACCGAGTTCGAAGAAATTGTCGTCCATGCCAACCCGGGCCAGGCCCAGGTGGCGCTGCCACAGCGACTGGAGCCGGCTTGCCAACCGGCTACCCTCGGCTGCTTCCGGCATGCTGTCGCCGCGGCCCGGCAACACCGTCGCTTGCTGACGGATCGCGTCCAGGCAGTCCGGATTGCGCAGGGCGCCCACATTGGCGACGGGCTCGCCGCTCACAGCGGCGCGCGCCGCGGCTTCCGAGGGCTTGCCACTGTACGTGACCGGAATATCCGGCACGGCGACGATGGCGTCGGGGACGTGCGCCGGCGAAAGCCGCGTCGCGATCTCGCGCCGCACGCGTGCCGCGAGCGCGGAGTCCAGCACGCCACCGTCTCGCAGGACGAGCAGGGCAACGATCCGATGCTCGACGTTGCCGGGACGCCCATGCCGGGCCGGCGCGTCACGAACGTTTTGCTCCACCACCATGGCGTCGCGGATTCCGTCGATGGTGCCCAGCACGCGATAAATCTCCATTGGCGCGAACTTGATCCCGTGCGCGTTGAGCACGCCGTCGGAGCGGCCGTGCAGCCGCGCGCCGCCTTGCGCGGAGAACTCGATCAGGTCGCCATGCGTCCACACACCCCGGTTCCTGGCGAAGTACGCGGCGTGGAAGCGTGCGCCCTCCTCGTCGCCAAGAAAGCCGAGCGGACGCGAAGGGAATGGATTCACGCATACCAGTTCGCCGATTCCGGCCGTGCGGGCGCCGTCCTTCCACGCCTGCACGTCCAGGCCCAGGCTCTTGCATTGCGCCTCTCCGGGAATCACCGGCAGGTCGGGGTTGCCGAGCACGAAACAGCCGATGATGTCGGTGCCGCCCGAAATCGACTGCAGGGGCACGGCCTTCACATACTCGTGCGCCCAGTCGAACTGCTCGTCGTGCAGCACCGCGCCGGTGGAGAGGATCGCGCGCAAGGCGCCTAATTCGAACTGCCGCCCGGGCGCGAGGCCGGCGTCCTGCGACATCTTGAGATAGCCGGGGCTGGTGCCGAACACCGTCACGCGTTCGTCGGCGGCCAGCCGCCACAGTCGCTCGACCGCGGAAATGGGTCCGTCGTAGGTGATGATCTCGACGCCCGACGCCAGCGCGGACAGCTGCCAGTTCCACATCATCCACGCACAGCTCGTGTGGAAGTAGAGCCGGTCGCCGCGACGCAGGTCGGTGTGCAGCCGATGCTCCTTCACGTGTTCCAGCAGCGTGCCGCCCGCGCCATGCACGATGGATTTGGGCCGGCCGGTCGTGCCGGACGAGAACATGACGAACAGCGGGTGGTTGAACGGGAACTTCCTCCATTCAAAGCGCCCGCCGTCGCGCGCTGCGACGAGCTCGTTGAACGACAGGACCTGCTGAAGACTCGCCTCAGGCAGCGTGCCCTCGTCGAGGCGCACCAGGGTACGTACCGAGGCAAGCGCGCGCAGAAGGCCCGCGATCTTCCCGGGAAGCGGCTCACCGCTGTCGAAAGCCTGCTGCGCGACGTGCGCTACCAGCAACCGGGGCGATAGCGCGGAGAACCTGTCGAGAATGGCTTCAAGCCCCATGTCGGGCGACACGGTGGACAAGGTCGCGCCCAGCGCCGTCACGGCGAGTGCGGTAATGACCGCGCGGCCGTCGTTGCGCATCACGGCCACCACGCGGTCGCCCGGGGCGACTCCGATCGCCTCGAGCGATTGGGCCAGGCGAGCCACCTCGCCGCGCAATTGCCCGCGCGACCAGACGCGACGGCTGCCGTCGGCGTGCAACTCGATGAGCGCGGTCGCGTTGGCTGGCGCGACCGAAAGATTCAGCAGGCTGTCCGCATAGTTCAGCCGCAAGGCGGGAAAAAACTGCGCCGTTTCGCAGCTGTCGCCGACGCATACCGGTTCGTCCTCGCCGGCCAGCCCCAAAGGCTCGCGGCACCACTGCAGGAAGAATCGCCAAAAGGTCCGGAACTGCCCCACCGAGAACGCGTGGAGCTCATCGTAGCTGTCAAAGCGCTGGTGACGGGATGCCGCTAGCGCGCGGGTGAATTCCGCCAGCTGGGAGCCGAAGGCTTCCTGGCGGGGATCCGGCGGCGCGTCACGATGCGGGCGGCGTCCCCCCAATGCGCGAAGCGCGTGAAATAGCGGCGCGAGCTGCGTGGATGCGCGGCGGGTGCCGACAGCCGCTGCCACAAGTGACTTTGGTTCCATGGGCCAACGCTCCGGAAAGTTGTTGTCGGGCGGCGCAGGGAGCGTGTCTTCCGCAAGCGTCGATCTCTCACCGGGGGTTCCTCTAATCGTGACCTCTGTCGAACTGCTACGGGGTTCACTAATTGCTGCACTGCGTTGCGAGGCCAGTTTACGGCTCGGAAAAGCACCCGTGGGCGAGCCCCATGCACGGCGGTAGAAACAAGGCGCGCATGTCGTGACAGTGAGTAGTGCGGAGCAAGAAAAAAGCATAAAGAAGGGCCGCACTTTTCCTTGCGCTCTTCAAGCGCAACGATTTGATCGCCGTCGCCGTGGTGCGATGAAATCGAACCACACGCGCCAAACATAGCCCGTGCAAGTGGTTTGGCTCAATACATCAAACGGTGTATCCGGATGCGTACGCGGGAAGCAGAGGCTCGCAGCGCGTTGCAAGCGCCGCCACAGGTCCGCGCGTTCGTGACTTCTTAACTGATCGCGTGAAACTGCGCGTAACTTTCCAATGAACGAGACCGCCCGGTTGTGTCGTCATGACCCACCCTGGCGCGGCCGCGGCAAAAAATGCCATGAGTCCAGCCAGCCACATCAGATGCGGCCTGGATGTAGGACAGGACGCCAATCTCGTGTAGGACAGCCCGCCAAAAACCAAATTGCCGAGTTATCCCAGCTCAGCAATTGTTAGAAACCTAATCCATTCGGTTACTTCGCAACTCATCCGCAATCTAGGATCGCGCCAATGGCTGAGCTATCCCCAGCCTGCTCTCGCGAACTCATCAGTAGAAAGCCGGATGTAACATGAAACGACACTTAGCACTCCTTCTATCGGCCGCCCTGGCAGCCCTGTCCACGAACGCTTTCGCGTTCGATTTCGGGGTCAACACACATCGCGGCGGGGCCGCCACAACGAATGACCAGGTGGCTGCTGTGATGAAGCAGCGAAACCTGAAGACCTCCCGCATGGACCTGTTCGTCGGTGACCAGACCGTCTTCCGCGATCAGGCCCAGAAGATCAGGGCCAACGGCGGCAGTGTCGAAGTCGCCTTGCAGATTTCCTACCAGTGGGACAACAGCTGCAACCCGAACCTCACGTTCGTGGAACAGGATGCGTACAACCAGACCGCCACCGTCGTCAACCAGGTCAAGGACATCGTTCACGATTTCGAACTGCTGAACGAAACACAGCTGCGGCCGGAAATCCTCGCAGCGGTGCCCTGGAATACCGCCGGCACGTCCACCACACCCTATGCGGGCAAACCGTGCGTCGCCACGCTGACTGCGGTCCTGCGAGGCATGTCGCGCGCCATCAGGGATATCCGCACAAGCTCCGGACTGCCACTGCGGACGATCCTCGGTGAGGTCGGCCGGGACTTCGGTTTCCTCACCTACATGCAGCAACAGGGCGTCCTCTTCGATGTGGTCGGGTTCCACATCTATCCCCACTATCCGCAGGCCAGCCTGCTCAATGACACATGGTACGGCGCCGGTGGCCCGCTTGCGCAGCTCGCCGCGTTCAACCGGCCGGTGCACATCAACGAGTTCAACTGCGGCGAAATCTACGATTCGGGTTACGAGAATCAGGCGGGAGCCGCGGTGACGGAGGCGTGCCTGAAGAGCCTGACCAAGCACCTGAAGGACCTGAGAAGCCAGACGATCGCCAACCTGGAGGCGGTCCACATCTACGAGCTGCTGGACGAGCCGACGAAGGGGGCACCCGAGAACCGCTTCGGGATGATGTTCGACCTGGCGCACCCGAAGGTCCACCTTTACCTCGTCACGGCCTTTGCGGGCGGCACCTTGTCGGCGGCAGAGCGCCTTGAGATCACCAATCGTGGATTGCTGACGAATGCCGAAATCGATGCGATGCAGGCCACCGCGACACCATCTGTCGAGAGCGCCCAGGGTGCCAGCATCACCACTTCGGGCACGCTGGTCGATTCCTACGGCGCCAAGTGGACCGTTTCGGGCGGCGTCATCTACAAGGACGGCGTAGCCACCATTTCGTCGAGCGTCGTTCTGCTCCTGTACTGGAACCACATGATCTACCAGCAGAACTCCTACGGTGGATGGTGGGCCTGGGTTACCAATGGTTGGGTCGTTACCACCGATCCGCGTACCCCGGCACCGGCTCCCGCTCCAGCACCGGCGCCAGCGCCGGCACCGGCACCGGCACCTGCCCCTGGCGATACCCAGGCACCCACCGTGTCGATCACCAGCCCCGCCAATGGTTCGAGCTTCTATCGCCGCTCCACGATCACGGCTACCGCTTCGGCTGCTGACAACGTGGGCGTCAAGGAGGTGCGCTTTTACCTGAACGGATCGCTACGCTGTGCCAGCACCAGCGCACCCTTCGCCTGCCAGTTCACGCTCCCGAACAGCAGAAATTGGACTGGCACGTTGTCAGTCCAGGCATCTGACGCGGCCGGCAACGTTGGTAGCAGCTCGGTCAGCATCTCGACCCGATAGCACCTGTGACCTCGGCCCCCGGTGTGCCGGGGGCCGGCTTGCGCTAGCTGGCGCGACCCAGGACTCGCGCGATGCCCGCCGCGAGCGCCTGCCGGCCAGAGATGAGGAGGGTGTGATGTGTCCCCGGCACGCTCACCTTCCTGACGCTTCGGGCCAGACGGCCCCAGAACGCCGGGTCGGTATCGAAATGCTTGCCTTCATCGGCGATGAAGCAGGTCACGCCGGTATCGATGCGCGGCGGCGCGTAGCGCGACATGAATCCGAGATACATTCGATCGGCCGGCGCGAACATGTCGCGCCGCGGTTCCGCCGCAGGCCTGGCCTGTTGCAAGGCGAGGATTTTCTTGCGCAGTGCACGCAAGCTGAAGGTGCCCAGGCGCCTGGTCCATGCCCACACGTGGCGCATGCCCTGCTCTCCCAGCGATCTTCCCGCGGGGCCTGCAAGAGAGCGGCCGGCGGCCTCGAAGAAACGCACGAATCGCCGTAGGGCGGGTCGCGCATTCAGCGAAATCGTTTCGATCAGAAGAAGTTCCACGACTTCCACACCGGCGCGGCGCAGCAGGTGCGCGAGATGCCATGCGACCAGGCCGCCGTTGCAATAGCCGGCAATGAACACCGGCGAGCCGGGCGCGGCACGGAGCACCTGTTGCAGATAAATGCGCGCGATTTCCTCGATGCCGCAGCCCACTGGCCGGTCCGCGTAGCAATGCAGCAGATAGATCGGGTGATCGCCCGGAATCAGCGCGGCCAGCTTCTGTGCGTAGATGCCCCTGTCGACATAGTCACCATGACAGAAGAACAGCGGTATCCCGCAGCCCGGCTTCACCTTGGTGATCAAATCGCGCTCGGCTGCCAGCTCCGACCCGATCACTTCGGCGATGCGGCGAATGGTGAGCGTTGGCAGCTCGGATTGCGGATAAGGCTTGCCGGCGATCGCCTCGAGCTCGATGAGCAATTCGGTCGCCAGCAGGGAATCCCCGCCCTTGTCGAAGAAGTCGTCGTCCAGGTCGATGACCTGCGTGTCGAGCAGGCGTCGCCACAGATCGCGAATCTCCAGTTGCAGCAGGCGCTCCGGGTCCGGCGGAACGAAAGCGCGGCGCGAAGTCGCGTACGCCTCGGTCAACGACTTGCGCAACACCTTGCCCGAATGGCCGCGCGGCAGGCTCGATCGGTACCACAGCCGGCGCGGCAGCTTGAAGCCGGCCAGGCGAGTCGCGAGGAAATCCTTGAGCTCGCGCTCCACGACGCTGCTCCCGGGTTTCAGGACCACCGCGGCCGTGACGCTCTCGCCCAGGCGGGGATGAGGCACGCCGAACGCGGCCGCTTCCAGCACGGCGGGGTGCTGCAGGATTGCTTTCTCGATTTCGTAGGGAAACACCTTCTCGCCACCCCTGTTGATGACCTCCTTCACGCGTCCCACGATGGTGAGATAGCCGTGCTGGTCGAGACGGCCGAGATCGCCGGTCAGCAGCCATCCGTCCTTCAAGTCCCCCGCGTTCGAGACATCGGTTCCCAGATAGCCGGGCATCAACGTGGGGCCGCAGATCATGATCTGCCCGACGGTGCCGTTCGCGACGGGCTGCCTGTTCTCGTCGACCACCAGCAGTTCTCCGGGTGCGGGCAAGCCAACGGTCCCGGGCTCGCACTTGCCGGGCGGCACGGGATTGGCCGCCATGATGCCGGCTTCGCTGAGCCCGTAAAACTCCAGGACCGGCACGCGCAGCATCGACTGCGCCGCCCGGCGCGTCTCGTCCGGCAGATAGGAAGCCGCACACATGACGAAGCGAAGCGAGCTGCCGTCGAACTCACGTGGCGAGGCGCGCATGCGCTCGACCATTCCTTGCAGCGCGCCCGGTGCGACGGACAGGTAAGTTGGTTCGAGGTCGTCGACCCATTCGGCAAGCTCGAACACCTGCCTGGGAGGCGGGAATGCAACCCCGGCGCCCAGCATCAGCGGGACGAAAAGAGAAGTCTTGAGGCCGGCGGCGTAATGAAGCGGCAGTGTGCAGGCAGCGCGATCCTCGGCTGTGAGCCTGAACCAGAGGCCGGAGCCCAGCTTCTCGGCCATGGCTGCCAGATTGGCGTGGGTGACCGGTATCAGCTTCGGGGCCCCTGTGGTGCCGGATGAACGCAGCAGCAGCGCGACATCCGACTCCACTTGCGGCCGCAGCGGGCAGGGCGCGCGGGCCGGGGCGGTAAGCAGTTCCAGCCCGAGCGTGCCCTCGGCCCGCGCCGCTTCGAATGCCGTGATCTGCTGCTCGAGAATTGCCGAACGCGCCTTCGTTTCCAGCCAGTCGGGGATGACAATTGCCTGCAGTCCACTGTCGCCGATGAACTCGATCACCTCGCGGGGCGTCAGGGCCGCGTTGATCGGTACCAAAGTTACGTTGCTGGCCAGCGCGACGACCAGCTGCCCACCGGGCATGCCGGGCGGCACCAGCAAGCCGACGCGGTCCTCCGCTCGCACGCCTGCATCGGCCAATTGACGGGCGAAGCAGGAGATCAAGGAAAGCAGCTGTGCAAATGTGACCTGCTGCGAGCCGGCGCCCACGAGCGCGGGGCCTCCATGCCGCGCCGCGGCCCAGCGTGCTATCGCCGTGCCGATCGTTCGCGAGTCACCGGCCGTGCCGGCAAGCCCTACGTCAGCGAGGCCCTCATGCGTTGCGAGAAGCAGATCGGCGGCCACGGTTGGGTCCAGGGTCAAAAGCGTTGATCACCGGAGGCGGGAAGCGGATATTGCTGCAAATTGACGCGAGGTCCGCGCGTGCGATGCTTCCGGTTGCGCTTGTCACACAAGGCCCAGCAGCAGCAGCGCTGCTGAGTCAGGTCGCTTCATGTTCGATAATTTCACTCCCAGTTGGCAACAAACAAGCGATCCGATGCTGCGCTATCTCACCCTGCCCGTCACGCCCTTCCAGCAAAACTGCTCCATCGTCTGGGACGAGGACACCGCGCAGGCCGCCATCATCGATCCGGGCGGCGACCTCGATCAGCTGCTTGGCGAGATCGAGCGCCTGGGCCTCACGCCGCAGCAGATCTGGCTGACCCACGCCCACATCGACCACGCCGGCGGCACCGCCGAACTGGCGCAGCGGCTGGGCGTGCCGATCATCGGGCCGCATCCGGCGGACCAGTTCTGGATCGACATGCTGCCGCAGCAGAGCGCGATGTTCGGCTTCGCGCCCTCGAAGCTGTTCAAGCCGACGCGCTGGCTGCACGACGGCGACACGGTCGAGCTGGCCGGGCATCGCTTCGACGTGCGCCACTGCCCGGGCCATACGCCCGGTCACGTCGTGTTCCATTCGCCGCAGATGAAGCGTGCATTCGTGGGCGACGTGCTGTTCGCCGGCAGCATCGGGCGCACCGATTTGCCGCAGGGCGATCACGCGACGCTCATCGCCAGCATCACGGGCCGGCTCTGGCCGATGGGCGACGACACGGTGTTCATCCCGGGACACGGCCCCGAGAGCACGTTCGGGCGAGAGCGCGGCACCAATCCTTTCGTGGGCGGGACCTAGAGCCACGGAACTACGGCCTGGGTGAAAGGGCCTGCGGCAATTCTTTCAGTAGGTATTCGGCGAATGCGCGCACCGCGGGCAAGGTGCCGCGACGCGGCGGCGTGAACATTGACAGCAGTGCCTGGCCTGCATGCCACTGCGGCAACACCCGCTGCAACGCACCGGTCGCCAGCTGATCGCGGCACACATGGGGTGGCAGCGCCGCAATCCCCAGGCCTGCCATGGCGACCTTGTTCAGAGTCATCCAGTCATCGCTGCACAGCACGCGCCGATGGGGCACCACGGCGGTCCGCCCATCGTCATGCCGCAACTGCCACGCGGGCTCTTCGTCGGCATCGTGTGCCAACGCAGCGGCGCCGTGCAACGCGTCTACATCGGCAAGGCCGCCGAGGGTTTCGAGGTACCGGGGGCTGCCAACCAGGATCAACTGCACCGGGCAAACCGGACGATGCACCAAACCGGGTGTCTCCAGCGGATTGGCGTGCATTCGCAAAGCCAGGTCGAAGCCATCCTCCACCAGATCGACAGCCGCATTGGTGAGGCGCTCAACCAGGTTCACTTTCGGATGGCTTTGCATGAAGCGCGGGAGCAGATCCGCCAGGACATGCTGGCCCAGCGCCACCGGACAACTGAAGCGGACCCGTCCGACCGGCTCGGCCTGGCGGCTGCGCACGAGGTGCTCCGCCTCCTCGGCCTCGATCACCATGGCGCGGCAGTGCTGGTAGAAGGCGGCGCCCAGCTCCGTCACGACGAACCGGCGCGACGAGCGCCGTATCAATTCGACGCCCAGGTGCTTCTCCAGCTTCAGGATGCGGCGGCTCAGATTCGACTTGGGCACGCCCGACGCGCTGCTGGCCGCCGTGAAACCCTTGCGGTCCACGACCTGCACGAAATAGTAGAGGTCGTTCAGATCGAGCATGAAAAGGGATGTTAGGCGGCTGCATCGCGCCATGGTCATCCCATTTATGGAACTTTGTATCCAATCAAGCCGTATTGCTGGCTCCATCGGGCCAGCCAAGAATGATTTCGCTGCCGCATCAGCCCATTTCTGAGACGCAGTTGTCCAGCCGCCTCCTTCGCGGCCGGCCCGCAATCGAACCGATATGAGAGAGCACCATGCAACACCCGACCCTGGCGTCTGTTTTCCTCGCTGCCACTTTGCTCGCTGTCCCTGGACTGGCTCAGGCGCAGTCACAAAATCCGCCCGCCGCCGCAGCGCGCACGGCCCGCCCGGCTTACGGTTCTCCGCTGGCGCTGGAGCAAGCGCGCAGAGTGGTGGCCGCAGGACAAGCCAGGGCGCGCGAACTCAAGGTGCCCGATGGCGTGGCCATCGCCGTGCTGGATTCGCGCTGTCATGCGAGCCTGATCGAAGTGCAGGATGGCTCCAGCGCCGGTGTCGCCCCTGTTGCCCAGGACAAGGCCTATACGGCATGCGCTTTCCGCGTCGACACCCAGGCTTCGCAGAAATTCCTGGCCGGCGGCGGCAGCGGCGCCATCATGCTCAAACTGCGCGATTTCACGCCGATCGAAGGTGGAAAGATGATCGTGTCCGGCGGCAAGCTGGTCGGAGCCGTCGGCGTTTCCGGCGGCACTTCCGCCGAGGATGCCGAGATTGCCAATGCCGCCGCGGCCGCCCTCAATTAGACGCAATTTGACCCGCGCCGGGCCATCAGCTTCATTGCGCGTCATCCATGGGATCAATTGGCACGAAACGTGCTGGGAATGAGTTGCAATAGCGTTGCCAATGGCCCCTTGAAGCCAGGCAACGCCGGTGTACAACCAGAAGAGACGAAAGAGCGTTGTGTCCGAAGCCAAGAAGGTCCTGATCATCGAAGACGAAGCGGTCTTCGCGGAGAACCTGCAAACGCACTTTCAGCGTTGCGGCTGGAATGCCCGCGTCGCCTGCAACGGCAAGCTGGCGCTGATCGCGGCCGACGAGTTCCTGCCCGAGTTGATCCTGCTGGATTACCACCTGCCGGACATGAACGGATTCCAGGTGCTGGACGCCATTCGCGCCGCGAACCATTGCTGCGGCTGTGTGCTCATGACGGGCCACCCAACCGACACCGTCCTGCTCCAGGCCGACGCGCACAAGCACGCGATCGAGCGCATCTTGTGGAAGCCCTTTCCACTCGCGGGGTTAACCCAGTTCCTGGCTGAGCGTGACTCCGCACGCGGGACTGGATAGCTTCGCCTCACCCCCAACACCCTCACCCATTACCCATCGCTTTTGGGGGATTTCCCCAATAAGATGCCCTTTTGCCGGCTCGACTGGCATCCGCATCGGTCTTGCGCGCAAGCGGGTGCGGCAAAGGTGCGCCTCACACAAATACCTTTCATTTTGTGCCGGGCGAACACCGCGTTTGCAGCCCGCCGGGTGCCGCGGCAGAAAGCTCAATCACAGGTTCGCACGGCCTTGCAACATGAGCCGGATCGCAAGGCGTGGCATGCGAGCCAATCGCGGGGACCGCGGCTGGGCGAGGCCGCTGTTGCGTCCGAACCGCGCGGCCGGTGGGCAAAGTAAACGGGAAGCTCGTTTACGTCCTGCTGCAACGGGCAGTGAGCTTGCTGCCATATTGAGTGTTTGCCGCAACCTTTATTGAAACGGGAAAGCTCAATGGCATATGAACTGAATGCTTCCAACCTCTTGAATCCCATGATGGTGTGGTCAGACCTGGGAATGCGCGCGTTGGACATGACGGTAGCTTCGACCCAGAACATCGGCGAGAGCGTGGACCGGTTGGCCCGCGCCGGTGCCGGCGTCGCCGTCGACACTGCCGAAACCGCAGCCTCGAGTTCCACGCTGCATGGTAAATCCGGCCACGCCACGCCCTCCGGTGTGGAACTGTCGGCCGAGCTGCAACGCTCCACCCTCGACCTGATGATGCAGGGCTGGATGCAGGGCTGGACCCAGTGGATGTCCACGCTCGGCACGTTTGCTTCGCTGGCCGCACGCGGCCTGGGCCAGGGCCTGAAGAGCCGCAACGATGCGCTCGGCGCCATGAAGGCCTTCTTGCCCATTTCCGGCCCCGGCACGCCGGTCAGGCTGTCGCACTCGGCAAGCTCTTCGCGCCAGCCAGGCAGCCGCCGCGGTACCCATGCCGAGAGCGCGTCGATGGAACACGCCTTCGCCTCCGTCGAACCCAAGCGCCGCCGCAGCAGCAGCCGCGCGAAGGCGAAATCGCGCCGCTCGCGCAGCGCTTGATCCCGGCGCTACCGCAGCACGACCGGGCAAGCAATGGAGGGCACGACGAGATTTCGTTCGCGCCTGGTGCTCTCCATGTCCGGTGCCGTCCTGGGTGCCTGGCTCGCAGCCGGTGCGCCCGCACAATCGGCACGAGCACAGCCGTCCGAGGAACTCATCGCCGCGTTGTCGGGTGCGCGCACGCGAGGGTGTGCGGATCAACCCCGGGCCGAGGCTCGCCTGCGCCGGGTCGACCGACTGGACCAGGCGGCGCAACGCATCGCGCATGGAGAGCCGCCCGATGCCGCGACGAGGGCGGCCGGCTATCGCTCGACCCGCCTGTTCATGATGAACATGAGCGGCGACGGGTCGCCGGCAGGACTGGCCAGGACAATGGCCGAGAAATATTGCAAGGCGTTGAGCGACCCCAAATTGACCGACGTCGGCTTCTACCGGCATGGCGCCTCCAGCTGGCTGGTCCTGGCTGAGCCCTTCGCGCCGCCGCCGCAATCGGCCGCAGCCGGTGTCGCTGCCCGGGTCCTGGCGCTGACCAACGACGCGCGATCGCGAGCGCGCAAGTGCGGCACCCAATTCTTCGAGGCCGCCCCGCCCCTGAAAGCCAATGCGCTGCTCGAACGGGCAGCGGCTGTCCATGCCCAGGACATGGCGCAGCACAGCTATCTGGAGCACGAAAGCCGCGATGGAGCCAGCGCCGCCGACCGCGCCACCCGCACCGGCTATCGCTGGCGCAGCGTCGGGGAGAATATCGCTTCGGGTCAAACGTCGCCCGAACAGGTGGTGCAGGAGTGGATCGGCAGCCCGGGGCATTGCGCCAACCTGATGAGCCCCAGCTTCACCGAAATGGGCGTCGCCTATGCGGTCAACAACAACAGTGCGTCCG
>Ga0134124_10000658_pt1 | contig 27457 bp, 26 predicted proteins | sample KB304_FD_96880 | JGI IMG/M metagenome (GOLD analysis project Ga0134124, IMG submission 96880) | Terrestrial soil microbial communities without Nitrogen fertilizer from Kellogg Biological Station, Michigan, USA - KB3-0-4 | ecosystem: Environmental > Terrestrial > Soil > Unclassified ... | reverse complement strand
GGCGCGCACATCTGCGTCGCCAGCATGTAGCGCAGCTCGTCGAAGAAGGCCTGCGCGTCCTCTTCGTTGTCGAAGTAGCCGCCCTTCCAGCCCCAATAGGTCCAGGTGCCGGCCAGACGGTCGAACACCTGCTTGGATGACTGCTCGCCGATATAGCGCTCTTTTTCCGGCAGCGCGGCGAGCGCCTCCTCGTCGGCGACCGAGCGCCACAGGAAGGAGGGAACGGAATTCTCTTCCACCTTCTTCAGCCGGGCGGGCACGCCGGCCTTGCGGAAATACTTTTGCGCTAAAACGTCTGACGCCACCTGCGACCAGAACTCCGGCACCTCGACGTTATCGAGCTTGAACACCACCGAACCGTCGGGATTCTTGATCTCGCTGGTGGTGAGCCGGAATTGCAGGCCGGCATAGGCCCGATCCTGGGCCGCATCCTGGCTGCCAGCTTGCCGGTCTTTGGTGTAGCGCCGTTCAATCCGCATGTGTTCTAGCCCCTTGCAAAGTCGGCGGCAGCGGCCGCCGTATTATTCCTGACGGCTCTAATCGGCGCACCTGCTCTGAGCGCCGCCCCGGCCGTCCCGTTTCTCGCCACGCGTCCTACTCACCAAAACTCTTACCTAAGTGCCGGTGCCCATCCGCACCGACCGTCCCGGAGTTTTGATCCCCAGGGCGCGCAAGCCCCTGGCCCAAAACGCCATTTTCGGCGGGGCTGAGGGTCGAGCGACTGTGCGTCGTTATGAGGTGTCCGAAGGGAAACGAACTCAACCGCTCCGGACAGCACTGAAGCTAGGTGGACTCAGCACACGCGTCAACAAGAGATAGTCATCAAATCTGAATCAAACACTAAATCTTGTGTCTGACGTCCGACTTTAGGGACCACGCGGCCGAGAACCGAGAGGGAGTATTGTGCCTTCGGGCGTGGCCGAAAAGCGTTTTTCGCAAACCGGCAGAGTAGGTTTTAATCCCACGCACGATGACGGAAAAACGACGAAAAATCGCGTTTGCCGGTAGTCCACCGCACAATTGCATCGGTATCGAAAGCGGGGATAAAGGCGGGAAAACCGCCTGGAACCCGGTTCCGTGGACGCTGATTCTCAGAACGGACTCAGCGTCTTAGTGCCGGTGCCGGCAGGTGAAAGAAGGGTGGGTCGGTTGCCCACGCCTGTGAATTCGTGCGGACGGTGCAATGATGTGGCGTGAGGGTGCCGCGGTAGGGCCCGTGGGCTAATAAAAAGGCGGACCGTGATCGGGTCCGCCTTTTACACCGGCACTGTCGTCTCGAATTTGCGCACATCATACACACACCCTTGGAGTCGTCACTGATTTTGATCACTTGGTAGGCGGTCGGCCGACTAGGCCGGGGCCGCCCGGCGCCGCCAGCCCACAACCTCGACATTTTTCGGCTTGTCGAGCAGCCGCCGCTCGGCCACCTCGTAGCCGTGCTCGCCCAAAACCTGTTCCGAGGTCATGAACGGCACTTCCGGAAACACCGGCCGGCCACCCGGCAGCCGCACGCCGGGCGCGCGTGACAGCCAGAATACGTCGTAGCGGTCGATGAACAGGGCAAAGGCCAGTGGCCCCCCGATCACTGCGACCACGGGATCGTGCGCACCGAGCGCATCGAGCGCCTGCTCGAAGCTGCAGCCTGCCGGATTCCACAGCCGCGCTTTCTCATTGTGCGGATCGGGCGCGATGCCTTTGACGCCGGTGGTCAGGATCAGCCGCTTGCGGAGAGGCGCGCGCGCCTGCTGCTCCTGCGAGTGGCGCCCGTGCACGACGACGTCGACGCCGTCGAGCGCCTGCTCGAAGAAGATCTGGTCGCCTTCGACCTTGAGCCCATCCGGCATGTGGCGGTTCGCGTCCGCCAGCATGCCGTCCTCGGAGACGATGGCGTAACCTTCGATGCGGCGTGCGGTGGCCATGCTGGTGGCGTCAACTCGGCTCGGGGCGAAACGTTGCGCCCGATCTAAGCGCGCTCGTCGCGTCCGCGCAATTCGGTCAGCGCGCTGAGGCTTTGCGGGCGCGCGCGGCAAAAACGATCCGTGCGCCGGAGCGGGCCGACTTGCCGGCGTCCATGCTCTAGTGTTGCTCGCCACTGTCGCCTCGCGAGAGCGCAAGTGACGAACCGCAAACGATAGTGACGCCGGCAATCAGCCCTTGCAGGGATACTTGTCCAGAAGCGACCAGTAGATCAACAGCGACGGATTGTATTTCAACTCGTCCGGTTTCTTGTTCACGTAGTCGAGAAAGACCTTGATCACTTCGGTGCTCTCGACGTCTTCCGGCATGCAGACGCCGAGCGTGTGATTGCCGGCCTCGTTGTGGAAATTCAGGAACGCCATCGCCGAATTGATCCAGCCGAGGCAATAGGCGGTCTGGTAATTGCGCTTGTACTTGCGCACGTTGCCGTCCTTGTCGCGACGGATCGACCATTCCAACGCCGTGCAGCGTTCGACCACGCGCTCGGTCGAGGTGAAGCCCGTGCCGTAAGAGCCCTCCGGCGCCGGCGGTGTGATCACGTCCTGCCATACGCCTGGGTGCGTTTTCACGTTGGGCTGCTGAGCGGCAACGTCGGCCGGAGCGGCAGCCGCCAATCCGAACAGCATGAACGCCAAAATCGAGAGGTGACGGGTTCGCATTGTTTTCTACTCCGTTCGAAGGGGCGCCGAGCGGCAGCCCCGTGAAAAATCGGTGGCCGGGCGTCCACGCGCCCGGCCGCCGGCGTTCATCGACAGACCCTCTTGCCGCCAACCATCGAACAGCTCGGCGCGCGCGGTGGCGGCGCGGCTGCACGCGGCGGCGAAGCCGGACGTGCCACCGGGGCAGGCCGCGGCGGCGCCATTGGACGTGCAACCGGCGCAGGCCGCGGAGGCGTCGGCCGCATAACCGGCTGCGCTGGCCGCTGCGGGACCGGACGTGCAATCGGTTGCGTCGGCCGTTGCGGCGTTGGACGCACAGTCGGCGGTGGCGGCCGTGGCGGCGTCACCGTCGGGCGCACCGTTGGCGTCGTCGGACGAACGGTCGGTGTTGTCGTCGGGCGAACTGTCGGCTGCGTTGGACGCACCGTCGGCGTCGTTGGGTGCGCGGTTGGCGGAGTGGGGTGAGCCGTCGGCGGCAGCGCCGTTGGGCGACCGGTTGGCGCTGTCGGGCGACCGGTCGGCGTCGTGGGATGTGCCGTCGGTACTGGCGGCAAGCCCGGCCGTTGCGTGACCGTCGGGACGTGTTGCGGCGTTGTTGGCCGAACCGCGCCCGAACCGGGAGTTGGCGGCAGACCTGGACGGTGGGTGACCGTCGGACTGGTCGGCGACGTTGTTGGCCGGACCGTGCCCGAACCGGGCACTGGCGGCAGACCCGGCCGTCCGGACGTCACACCGCCGGGCGTCGTTGGCCGCGCGGTCGGGCCGGGCGACGTCGGGCGCACCGGAGTCGGGCCTGTTGTTGGACGGCCGGTGACGCCGACACCGGTCGGCGGGGTGCCGCGCGTGGTCGGGCGCGTGCCGGTCGTCGGCAAGGTGACGCCACCGCGCCGGGTGCCGAGCGTTCCGTCCGGCGTCGGTGTGCCGCGCAAGCCCCCGGGTCTGGTCGGCGTGGTTGTCGTTATTGGCGTGCGTCCACCGGTCTTGCCCGTCGGCAAAGTCACGCCGGTCTTCTTGCCACCTTGCGTACCGCCGGTCGGAGTCGTCCTGCCGTCGCGAATCTTGCGGCCGCCGATGTTGCTGCCCTTGTCGATCGGCGTCTTGCCGCCGATGACTCCGGTCTTCTTGCCGGTGTGCCTGGATGTCCCGTCGCGCGTAATTCTGCCATCGCGGCCATCGCGACCGGTCTTCTTGGTGAAGGAACCAACGGGATCGCCGCGCACGATCGGGATGCGATCGGGAACGAAACGTTGCCGGCGGCGGTCGCCGAAGTCGCGCGGCCCGCGCGGGATGAACAAAGGCGTGAGCACGTCGAATACGGTCGGTGGCGCATCATAGCCTTCCGGCACGATTTCACCGATGCCGACCGCTTCGTCGGAATAGTCCGGCGGCAACGGTTCAGGGGCCGCCACGTAGTTGACGGGAGGCGAGGGAGGCGCCGACAGCGCCTCGAGCTGTTCCTGCGCTTCGGAGACATGCGCGCCGTTCGGATAGCGCTTGAGATAGTTCCAATAGGCGCGCGTGGTGTTCTGCGCCAGCGTCCGGCGCCACAGCACGGCTTCGCGCCGCGTTTCGATGATCTCCCAGACTTGCGCCGCGAACTGGTGCTTCGGATAAAGCTCGACGAACCATTGATAGGCTTCGAGCGAGTCTTCTTCGACCGCGGCGGCATAAGCTTGATCGGGGCCGAGTCCGCGCATCATGTCCTTGCTGACGTCACGGTCTTCCTTCGAGGGGATGCGCATGCCGCTGAGCGTCTGCACTTCCGGTGCGGACGGCGTGGCGGCGAACAAGCTCACGTCGACGGACAGATCGCCTGCCATCCACGGCGTCTGTACGCCGCCGGTCGTCTGATTGATCTGCAGCCGCACGGCTTTGAGGATTTGCTCGAGTGTGAGGCCAGGCTGGCGCATAAGCGTCACCAGCGCGCCGGTGTAGATGCTGTAGTCGCCGTCCCCGTCGATGGCGATTGCACCCGGCGCTGCCGCAAAGGCGAGGAGCAGTTCCGGCGTGGTGTCGCCCATCGCCAACCCCTTCGCCACCGGCTTGCCGGAGGCGGCGCCGAATTTGTGGTCGCGCGAGGCGTCGAGCACGACGACGCGGGCGGCGAGCGGCGTCTTCGCCAATTCGCCGATCAAATCGTTCAGGCGGAAGGCTTCATCGGCCACATCGCCGTCGTTGTTGATGACGGCGTCGATCGGCACGAGATAGTTTTCGCCGCCCGACTGCGCAGCGTAACCGGAATAATAGACAAAGGCGGCGCCGTCGGGACCGGCCTCGGCGGCTTTGTCGAGGAAGTCGCGCATGATCTGCCCGATGTCGGCTTGTTTGACGTCGCGCAGATCGGTCACGTCATAGCCGGCCGCGCGCAATGTCTCGGTGACGACCGCTGCGTCGGTGGAAGGAGTCTTCAAAGGTGGGGCGCTCTGGTACGCGCTGTTGCCGATCACCAAGGCGTTGCGCGATTGTGCGAATGCCGCGGTAACGCACATGCCGAGCACCAGCGTGGCAGCTAATCCGAATTGGAGGATGCGCTTCATGGTTACGACTCCTTCCGCGCGGATATTTTTTTGATAATTTTCGCGCGATGCTCATTTGTCGGCGTCGTCAAATGAGCCGCATTACGGTGCGTCAACCGGCATCCGTGACCAGACGCCGCAGTTGATCGGTATGCCGTTACTCGGGAGGTTCTGACCGATACCGGACACAGCGCTGTTCACTCAGAACGGCGCTCGCCTGATGATGTCGCGCATGATGCCGAAGGGGACCGGGATTGTGTTGCGTTGGCTGCGCGATCTTTTCGGCGGCGGTTCGCTGGCTTCGACATTGGCGTCGGGTGCTTCGAACAAACGCGGCTTCACATCGAGCGCCGCGACGCTCCACGGTGTCTGCGTGCCTTTCGTCGCCGCGCTCACTTGTGTGCGCACTTTGCGGACGATCTGTTCGATGTCGAGCCCGGGTTGGCGCATCTGCGTCACCAGCGCGCCGGTATAGAGGCTGTAATCGTCCTCGCCGTCGAGAGCGATGCCACCAGGTGCTGTTGGGTACGCGAGCAGCGTGCCGGGGATCGCGCCGTGTCTGGCCAGGCCCCGCGCCACCGGTTTTGCGGACGTCGCGCCGAAACGGTGATCGCGTGCGGCATCCAGCACGATAATGCGTGCCGCCAGAGGCGACTGCGCCAGCTCGTCGACGAGGTCTTTCAGCCGGAATGCTTCGTTGCCGACGTCAACGTCGCTGTTGATGACGGCGTCGACCGGGACCAGATAGTTTTCGCCGTGCGACTGTGCGGCGTAGCCGGAGTAGTAGACGAATGCCACGCCGGTAGGGTCGCCGGCCCCGACCTTATCGAGGAAGGCGCGCATCGCCTGTCCGATGTCCGCCGCGCGGACGTCGCGCAGATCCGTGACATCGAAACCGGCGGCGCTCAGCGTCTCGGAAACGATCGCGGCGTCGGTGGCCGGGGTGCGGAGCGCCGCGACGGTCTCGTAGGCGCTGTTTCCGATGACCAAGGCGTGGCGCGATTGCGCGACGGCGGGCTGGGTGAATGACGCAAAGCCGGCGATGGCTGCCACTGCGATGAGAAGGATGCGTTGCATGACACACCTCATCGGCGCCGTTTTCGATCCGATGGCGCGTCAGCGTAGACTCGGCGCGAGCGCGGGCCATGTCATTGACGCGCGTCAAATGCGGTGTGCTTGGTGGACGGTATGGCGTTAGGGCTGCCGTTCGCGCGGTTCGACGAACGGCGGCGGAGTTTTCGCGTCGACCTTCGGCTCGGAAACGACGGCCAAGTCGACGCGCTGCGTCGGCAGCGCGTCGGGGTGATCGCGTTGGAGAAACTCGATCAGCTTCTCGCGCACAGTGGCGCAAAGATCGGACGCATTGCCGGAGGTGGCGCCGCTCATCAGGCAGCGCACTTCGATGACGCGTTCCTTGCAGTCAGTGACTTGTAGCCCGCAGACGCGGCCGTCCCACAACGGCGAGGCCTTCACCAATTCATCGAGCCTGGCGCGCAGCGCGCCGATGGGGGCGCGGTAGTCGAGATAGAGCATCACCTTGCCGGTGATCGCCGAGCTTTCGCGCGTCCAGTTCTGGAACGGCTTTTCGATGAAGTAGGTGAGGGGCACCACCATGCGCCGCCAATCCCACAGCTTCACCACGACGTAAGTGGATGTGATCTCCTCGATGGTGCCGAACTCATTCTCCACCATCACCGCGTCGTCGATGCGGATCGGCTGCGTCATGGCGAGCTGCACGCCGGCGAACAGGTTGCTCAGCACCGGACGCGCGGCCAGGCCGGCGACAAGGCCGGCGACGCCGGCGGAGGCGAACAAGCTCACGCCGTATTGCCGCACCGGCTCGAAGGTCATCAGCGCGGCGCCGATGGTGAGAATGATCAGCAGCACGTCGACCGTACGCAGCAGCACGCGCACCTGAGTCAGATGCTTGCGCGCCAGCAGATTGTCTTTGGTGTCGAGGCGGAAGCGCCGCAGGTAGAGCTCGGCCAGGATGTTGAGCGTGGTGATCATGCCCCAGCCGATCAGCGTGACGAGCGAGATCAGCACGATGCGCGTGAGCCAGTAGCGCGTCTCCGGATCGAAAGGCGCAACGGGAATGGCGATGAACAGCGCGACGATCAGGATGGCGAGCTGCGTGAGGCCTTGCAGGCGCGTCAGCACCGAGAGGAGGTAGGGCCGCCGTTCGGCGATCAGCCGGCGCAGCAGACGATGCACGACATTGTGGACGATGAGCGCAATGACGCAGGCAATCGCCACGATCGCGAGCGCTACGGCCGGCGTCGGTAGCCAGTCGAGCCAGGCTTTGATCTGGGTCAACGCGTTGCGTAATGAATCCATGCAGCGATGCGTCTGTGTGGATGAGGGACCGGCGCTGGACTTGATGCCGCTTCAGTGGCAGAACGCCGCGAGTTCCGCAAATCAACGCGTGGCGCCGATGAAAAGTTTCCTCTTGCTCATCTTCTCCTGGTGGAACCGGCAGACCTGGGGAACCTGGGCAACCACGTGGTGGAACGGCGAATTCGTCGGCGAAGACGAATTCGGTAACCGCTATTACCGCACGCGCGGCGGGCGCAAGAGCAAAGCGCTCGGCTACGACAAGCGCTGGGTGGTCTACGCCGGCTATGCCGATGGCTCCTGCGTGGGGCCGGCCTGGCATGGCTGGATGCACCACACCGTGGATACCCCGCCGACTCAGGTCGATTTCACGGCCAAGCCCTGGATGAAGCCGCACCTGCCCAATCCCACCGGTACTCCGGCCGCTCTCCGGCCGCCGGGGTCGACCTTGGCCAGTGGGCGGCGGCCGAAGGCCACCGGCGACTATAAGGCGTGGACGCCGTAAGGGCCTCCCGCGACCCCCCTTGCAGTCCGGCCGTGCGTAGGTATCCTTGGGACACTTACGCAGAAAGAACCGCCAAGAACCGCACTGAGCGCGGCAGACAAGGGAAACACCATGGCTTGGACCACTCCGACTCTCGTCGAGATCTGCATCGGACTCGAGATCAACGGCTACCTGCCGGCCGAGTTCTGACGTTAGACATCCTGGTATTGGCCTCGGGCGCCGCCTGAGGCCCTGATGTGTCGTCTCACCGCCATCGTCCTCGGGTCGGCGGCAGGCGGCGCTTTTCCGCAATGGAATTGCCGCTGCCCGGTATGCTCGCTCGCCTGGGAGGGCGATCCGCGCGTCAAGCCGCGGACGCAAGCAAGCCTCGCCGTGTCAGCCGGTGACGGCCGCTGGACCCTGATCAACGCTTCGCCCGATCTCGGTGCGCAGATCCGCGCTACGTCCGCGCTGCATCCGCGCGACGGACTGCGCGGCAGTCCGATCGACGCGGTGGTGCTGACCGGCGGCGAGATCGACCAGATCGCCGGACTCCTTAGCTTGCGGGAGTCTACGCCATTCACCCTCTATGCAACACCCGCGAGCCACGCGGCGGTCGCCGGCAACGCGATGTACGGCGCGATGCGCATGATGACGCGCAAGGCGATTGCGCCGGGCGAGCGCATCGTGTTGTCGGGCGGCATCGAGGCGCGCCTGTTCGTGGTGCCGGGCAAGGCGCCGCTTTATCTCGAGGGCGATGCCCCCGCGCTTGACGAGGAGAGCGAGGGCAATGTCGGCATCGAGCTCGCGCGCGACGGTGCGCGCATCGTGTTCGTGCCGGGCGCGGCGGCGATGACGGACGCGATGCGCGAACGCTTTGCGCGCGCCGACGTGGTGTTGTTCGACGGCACGCTGTTCACCGACGACGAGATGCGCACCAGCGGCACCGGCGAGAAGACCGGCCGCCGCATGGGGCACATGCCGATCAGCGGCGAGGGCGGCTCGCTCGGCGCCTTGCAAGGCATTGCCGCGCGGCGCATCTTTATTCACATCAACAACACCAATCCGATCCTGGTTGCGGGCTCGCCCCAGCGCCTTGAGGTCGAAGCCGCCGGCTGGCAAGTTGCGGAAGACGGGATGGAGATCGCGTTGTGAAGCTGATGTCGCCCGATGAACTTGAAGCCGCGCTGCGCGACATCGGCGCCAAGCGTTACCACCGCCTGCATCCGTTTCATGGAATGCTGCACGGTGGCAAATGCAGCAAGGGCCAGGTGCAGGCCTGGGCGCTCAATCGCTACTATTATCAGGCGATGATCCCGATCAAGGACGCGAGCCTGATCGCGCGCTGCGAGGATAGCGCAGTGCGGCGCGAGTGGCGCTCGCGGCTGGTCGATCACGACGGTGCGCACGAGGGCGACGGCGGCATCGCGCGCTGGCTAAAATTGACCGACAGCCTCGGGCTCGACCGCGATTACGTCACGTCATTACGCGGCCTGTTGCCGGGCACGCGTTTCGCGGTCGAGGCCTATGTGCGCTTCGTGCGCGAGAAGAGTTTGCTTGAAGCCATCGCGTCGTCTCTGACCGAGATGTTCTCGCCGGTGATCATTGGCGAGCGGATGGCCGGGATGCTGGCGAATTACGACTTCATCTCGCGCGAAACCATGAGCTATTTCGACAAGCGCCCGCCGCAGGCACAGCGCGACGCGGATTTCGCGCTGACTTACGTCAAGCAGCATGCCAAGACGCCGGAGCAGCAGCAACAGGTGCTCGCCGCGCTCGAATTCAAATGCGGCGTGCTGTGGTCGATGCTCGACGCGCTGTCCTATGCCTACGTGTCGCCGGGGCACATTCCGCCCGGCGCGTTTGTGCCCCAATGAGCGATATTGCGGACACAGCCAAGCCGAAGCTGCCGCGCGGCGTGCGGCTGACGCACAACGAGGCGCAGGGCGGCTGGCTCCTGCTGGCGCCGGAGCGTGTATTCAAGGCCGATCAGGTGTCGCACGAGATTCTCAAGCGCTGCACCGGCGAGGCGACGCTCGGCGAGATCGTCGATGACCTGGTGAAATCCTTTCCCGGGGCGCCTCGCGATCGCATCCGCGCCGACGTTGCCGCGCTGCTCGCGGGGCTGGTCGACAAGCGTCTGATGGAGCTGGCGTGAGACGGTTTCAGACTCGTGTCCCGGGCGCAGCGCAGCGTGCAACGGTGCGCTGCAGACCCGGGATCCAGTCAAACAAGAATGGGTCCCGGCTCTGCGGTGCACCGCTACGCTTGCCCTTCGCGCTGCACCGCGTCCGGGACACGAATCCGAGTTTGTGGCGATGAATGCATTACAGAAGCTGCCGGCGCCGCTCGGCCTGCTCGCCGAGCTGACGCACCGCTGTCCGCTCGGCTGCCCTTACTGCTCGAATCCGCTGGCGCTCGACAAACGCGACAACGAACTCGACACCGCGACCTGGGCGCGCGTGTTTAGGGAAGCGGCCGCCCTCGGCGTGCTGCAAGCTCATCTCTCAGGCGGCGAGCCGGCGGCGCGGCGCGACCTCGCCGACATCGTCAAGGCCGCACGCGATGCGGGGCTCTACAGCAATCTCATCACCTCGGCGGTCGGCCTGACGGCGCAGACGCTTCGTGCGCTCGCCGATGGCGGCCTCGATCACGTGCAGATCTCGATCCAGGACAGCGAAGAAGCATCCGCCGATCACATCGCCGGCTATGACGGCGCCAGTAAGCGCAAGCGCGCGCTCGCCGCCGAAGTCGTGAAGCTCGGGCTGCCGCTCACGGTCAACATGGTGGTGCATCGTGCCAATATCGCGCGCGTCGAGCCGATGGTGGAACTGGCGCTGGCGCTCGGCGCCTCGCGCGTCGAGATCGCGCACGTGCAATACTACGGCTGGGCGCTGAAGAACCGCGCCGCGCTGATGCCAACACGCGAGCAGGTCGAGCGGGCGGTCGCGCAGGTCGAGGCGCTACGCGAGAAGCATCACGGCCGCATCGTCATCGACGCGGTGGTGCCGGACTATTACGCGCGCTTTCCCAAGCCCTGCGTGGGCGGGTGGGGCAGGCGCTCGCTCAACGTGACGCCGGCGGGCAAGGTGCTGCCCTGCCACGCCGCCGAGGTGATCCCCGGGCTCGAATTCTGGACGGTCCGCGAGCATTCGCTGGCCGAGATCTGGCGGTCATCGCCGGCTTTCACCGCCTTCCGCGGCAACGACTGGATGCAGGAGCCCTGCCGCAGCTGCGCCATGAAGGAGAAGGACTTCGGCGGCTGCCGCTGCCAGGCGTTCCTGATCGTGGGCGACGCGCGGGCTGCCGATCCGGTATGCCACCTGTCGCCCCACCATGCCCGCGTGCACGAATTGGCGGCGGCCGCCGCTGACGGGCCCTACAGCTATCGCCAGTCCTGAGCCGGTTTTGCGTCGCGCAAAGGGTTGCACTTGCCGATTGCAACCCAGGCACCGATGGTAGAGACTTATCGTATCGACGAGGCGCGCACCGGGGCAGCCTTCGCAAGCCGCCCGGCAGACAAGCGCCTCCGTATCAGGGAGGACGTCCATGAATCCGTGTCTCACGGCTCGGCGCAGCATTTTGCTCGCCGGCACGATTGCCGGTCTTTTCGTCGCGCCAGCGTTCGCTCAAGCACCCGCACCGTCGCCAGCGCCTGCCGCCGCTCCGCCGGCTGCCGCTCCGGCTGCACCGGCGCCTGCTCCGGCCGCCACCCCAGCGCCCGCCGCGCCGCCGTCGCTGGCCGGTACGCCGCTATTTGGCCGCCCGGAGGGCAATGAATCTGCCGCTAAGCTTGCGCCGGTTGCGCCGCCGCCGCTGCCCGCCGCCGCCGACAAGCTGCCAACCGCGCAGCTCAAGGTGCCGGCCGGCTTCAACATCGAGGTTTACGCGAGCGGCATCGCCAATGCCCGCACCATGCGCCTCGGCGACAAGGGCACGCTGTTTGTCGGTGGCCGCTTCGTCAACAAGGTCACCGCTGTCGTCAAGAAGGACGGCAAGACCGAACTCAAGACGGTGGCGGAAGGCCTCTATCGTCCGAACGGTCTCGCCTTCAAGGACGGCACGCTCTACATCGCCGAGCTGTCGCAGGTGTCGAAGATCGAAAACGTCGAATCCAAGCTCGACAGCCCGCAGAAGCCGACGGTGATCTATTCCGATCTGCCGAAGGACGAAGCGCACGGCTGGAAGTTCATCGGCATCGGCCCCGACAACAAGCTCTACATCCCGGTCGGTCAGCCGGGTAACAACGTGCTGCACAGCCCGGCGCACGGCCAGATGCGCCGTGTCAATCTCGACGGCAGCGGCGCCGAAGTGATCTCGCGCGGCATCCGCAATACGGTCGGCTTCGACTGGAATCCGGTCAACAAGCAGCTCTACTTCTCCGACAACTCGCGGGACTGGCTGGGCGAGGATCGTCCGGAGGACGAACTCAACCGCATCACCAAAGTCGGTGAGCACTTCGGCGCGCCGTATTGCTGGGAAGGCAAGCTGCTCGATCCGGAGCACGGCTGGGGCAAGAACTGCGCCGACTACACGGCGCCGGTCGCGCTCACCGGGCCGCACTCGGCCGGTCTCGGATTGCGCTTCAACACAGGCAACATGTTCCCGTCGAAGTACAAAAACGCGATCTTCCTCGCGCGCCACGGCTCCTGGAACCGCTCGAAGAAATACGGCGGCGACATCACGGTGATCACGCTCAACAAGGACGGCACCGTGAAGTCGATGGAGCCGTTCATGACCGGCTTCCTGGTCGACAACAAATACATCGGCCGTCCGGTCGACGTCGAATTCATGAAAGATGGCTCGATGCTGGTCTCCGACGACTGGAACGGTGCGATCTATCGCATCACCTACGGCAAGGCGAAGGTCGCCGGCGCTCAGTAAGCGAACACGTTGCGGCCGGGGGCGGGTGCCCCCGGCCGTTTTTATTGGTGAGAGCGATGGCTTCGACCGCAATCGTCATGCGCTGGATCGTCGGTGTAGCGTTGGCCATGGGCGCGCTGGCGCCCGCCGCCGCGCAAGACTTTGCCGCCCGCGCGGAAGCATGCTGGGCGTGCCACGGCGATAAAGGCCAGTCGCAGACGCCGGAAATCCCCTCGCTCGGCGGGCAGCCGGCGCCTTACCTGCTGATCCAGCTCTATCTCTTCCGCGAGAAGATGCGTGACGTGCCCATGATGGTCGATCAGGTGAAGGGCTTTACCGACGACGACCTGCGGCTGTTCTCCGACAATCTGGCCAAGCTGCCGCCGCCCAAGCCGGACGCTGACGCCGGCGATCCGGCGCGCATCGCCGCCGGCCGCGCGCTGATCACGCAGCACCGCTGCAACAACTGTCACAACCTCGATCTGTCGGGCAAAGACAACGTGCCGCGCATCGCCGGCCAGCGCGAGGACTACCTCGCCAAGACGTTGCGCGAGTACAAGAGCAACGTCCGCCGTGGCTACGACGCCGCCATGGCGGAAGTGGTCGGTCCGCTCACCGACGCGCAGTTCGGCGATCTCGCTTACACGATCGCGAGATTTAAGTAGCTCGCCTTATTACTGCGAGCCCTCGAGCCCAAGCTTGCGCACGAGGTCGCCCCACTTCTGGCGCTCGCCGGCGAGATATTTCTCGGTCTCTTCGATCGACGGCGGCTTGATCGGCAACAGGCCGATGGTCGCCGCCTTCTGCTGCATCTCGGGGTCGGCCATAATCTTCGTCATCTCGGCGTGCAGCTTGTCGACGATCGGTCGCGGCGTGCCGCGCGGCGCAAACAGCATGTGCCAGGAGACGGCCTCGAAGTCCGGCGCGCTGGCGGCTTCCGCGAAGGGCGGCGTGTCGGGCAGCGAGGGGATGCGGGTCAAGGACGACACGGCGAGCGCGCGCAGCTTGCCGTCGCGGATCAGTGGCAACGAGGCGCCGGCTTCGGCGAAGCCGAGCTGCACGTGTCCGGCGACGATGTCGGTGATCGATTGCGGCGTGTTGCGATAGGGCACGTGCACCATGTTCACGTTGAAGCGCTGCTTCATGTATTCGACGGACAGGTGCTGAGCGACGCCGGCGCCGGGCGAGGAAAAGTTGAGCGGCGTTCCGCCCTCGCGCTCCTTGGCGAGCTTGATCAGCTCCGGCACGGTCTTGGCCGGCAAGTCCGTGTTCACAACCAGGATGAAGGGTGACTTCACATAGAACGAGACCGGGATGAAGTCTTTCACCGCGTCGTAGTTCACCTTCTTGTAGAGGGCGAGGTTGATGGCCATCGCCGACGAGGTGGAGACGAGCAGCGTGTAGCCGTCGGGCGGGGCGGTGGCGACCGCGGCGGCGGCGAGCATCAGCGCGGCGCCCGGCTTGTTCTCGACCACCACCGGCTTGCCCAGCGCCTGCTGCAGCCGGTCGGCATAGAGGCGGACCAGCGAATCCATGCCCGAGCCGGGAGCGAGCGGCACCACGATGGTGATCGGTCGGTTCGGATAGTCCTGGGCTTGGACTTGGGCTTGGGCGGGCGCGGCGGCGCCGGCCAGAGCGAGAGCAAGCGCGGTGAGCGCGCAGCGGCGAGACAGTCTCATTGGTGTTTCCCCCTTAAGTCTCGAAAAGAATGCGCGGTCCGGCGCAGTCCGGCAAGCCTTATGGAACACCGCCCTTCCGCCGCCGTATTCGCCGTGTTAACCGGACGCCGCGCGAGACGGGACAGGCCCGTTGAGCTTTTCAAGGGACGCATGATCTTTTCCGAAAACCGATGCCCATCCCGGATCAAGTCTGGGACAAGCTTTTTCGGGATCATGCGTCGGGAACCACGCGGGTCGATGGCGCGATCACCCCTTTCGGTTTGCGGCCTCCTGGCCTGCGTGCTGCTGGCGAGCCCCGCCGCCGCGCAGTTCGGCTCCATTTTCCGCGACGAACCGCCGCGCCCGCCTGCCGATGTGCCGGGTGGCGTACAGGATCAGCGCTACCCGCAAGATCCGCGCTACATGCCGCCGTCGCAGCAAAGCTATCCGAACCGGCCGCAGCGCGCGCCAGACCAGCCGCCGGAGCGGCCGCTGCCGGCGCCGATGAACCTGCCGCCGAGCAGCCGCCCCGGCGTGGGCGGCATCGAGTCGGCGCCGCTCGCGCCGCTGCCGGGCACGCAGGTGGCACCGCAGCCGCCGCCGGGCGCGCCGCCGCCGCCGCCGTTCCAGCCCGGTCGTCAACGCCAGGCGCCGCCGCAGCCGGCCGACACCGCACCGCAGCCGGGCGATCAGATCACGGTCGAGCCGCCTCCGCAGCGCATCGCCAATCCGACCGCCGTGTTCTCCGGCCTCGACAAGGTCACCGGGCGTATCATCTCGTTCGATGTCGCCATCGACGAGACCGTGCAGTTCGGTGCGCTGCAGGTGACGCCGCGCGTGTGCTACTCGCGGCCGCCGACCGAAAACCAGAACACCGACACCTTCGTTGAAGTCGACGAGGTGACGCTGCAGGGCGAGATCAAGCGGATCTTTACCGGCTGGATGTTTGCGGCGTCGCCCGGCCTGCATGCGGTCGAACATCCGGTCTATGACGTGTGGCTGACCGAGTGCAAAGGCGGCAAGAATCCGAACGTCGCGGACCTGCCGCCCGACGCGCCCAAACCCGCGGCAACGCGGCCGCCCGCGCGTCAGCAGCAGCCGCGCCAGCCGGCCCGTCCCGCGCCGCCGCCGGGATTCCCGCCGCGCTAGATTTTAAGTGAGCAGCGCGATCGCTTCGTCGCCGCCGATCGCACGATCGGTCGCGAGCGCACTGAAATCCGCCTCGCCGTTGAGCGCATCTTCCAGCATGCGATGATAACGCCGCCGCGCCACCTCGACCGCGCCGAACGTGCGCAGGTGATCGGTGACGTATTGCGTGTCGAGCAGCCGGTATTGTCCGGCACGCAGCCGCGCGACCAGATGCACCAGCGCGATCTTGGAGGCGTCGGTCGCGCGGTGAAACATGCTCTCGCCGAAGAAGGCGCGCCCGAGCGAGACGCCGTAGAGCCCGCCGACCAGGCGCTCGCCGTCATAGACCTCCACCGTATGGCAGTGGCCGGCGTCGAACAGGCCGCGGTAGATTTTGCGAATGCGGGTGTTGATCCAGGTGCGCGCGCGGTCGCGCTTTTCCTCGGCGCAGCCCTCGATCACCGCCTCGAAATCGCGGTCGACCGCGACCGTGAACGACGTCGTGCGCACGGTGCGGGCCAGACGGGCAGGGATGTGGAAGCCGTCGAGCGGGATGATGCCGCGCATCTCCGGCTCGATCCAGTACAGCGCTGGGTCGTCGGCGCTTTCCGCCATGGGAAAGATGCCGCAGGCATAGGCCTTGAGCAGCACGTCCGGCGTGATCTCGATAAAGGCAGTTTCTCGGCTGGCCATGGCCTTTTTCAGGGAGTTCCTATCCGCCGACGGGCCCAGTTTACCAATCGGTTACCATAAATGCTGCAAATTTTAGGAAGGTTGAACATATCGGCCGGGGCCCGCGTTGGATGCAGCGAGTAACGAATATGGGGCGACAGGCCATGACACACGCGGCAACCGTTCTCCTGGTGGAAGATGAACTCCTGATCAGCCATCTCGTTGCCGAATCGCTGAGCGAGCACGGCTTCGTGGTGCACGAAAGCACCACCGCGAACGAGGCCCTGAATTACCTCACCTCCGGCGCGGAGGTGGATATCCTGTTTACCGATATCAACCTGCCGGGCGGCATGGACGGCCGCGAGCTTGCGCTCAAGGCGCGCCAGCTTCGTCCCGACCTGCCCATCGTCTACGCGTCCGGCCGCTATCAGCCGGCCGACATCGGCGCCTTGGTGCCGCGCTCGGTGTTCGTATCCAAGCCCTACGATCCCGAGGATGTCGGCACCTTGCTGACGCGGATGACCGAACAGCCGCACTGATCCACCGACCGTCTTCGCCGTTTCCGACGCGCCCGCTGTCCCCGGGCGCGTTTTGCGTTAAAACCAGGCCCGGGACGGGGACACCGATGGCCAACGACACGGCGAAAGACGGAGCTATATATTGCTGGTCGTGCCGGGCGGAGCTCTCCGCCGGCGCGCGCTTTTGCAGCGCTTGCGGCGCTGCGGTGGTGGCCGGGGTATCGCGCGACGCGGCCAAGAAGAAAGGCCGCCGGCATGGCGCGCTGATCTTTGCCGCCGGCATCGGCATCCTGCTGTTCGCGCTTATTCATCGCAATCCGGCCGACCTCATTCTGGTCATTGCCTTCGGACTGCCGCTGTGCGGCGCCGGCGCCCTGATCTGGCGCATGGCTTGAGTCTGCGCCGTTAACGTTCCGTTTACCTCAAGTTAACTGCAAAAAAATCAGGCAAGCGTAGAAGCGATTCAGGCGTTTCTAACAAGAATTGGGCTTGCCGATGTTGCACTCGCTTGGTCTCTGGCGTGCCGCCGGGCTCATCCTTCTCAGCGGAGGGGCGGCCTTTGCCGTGGCTCTGACCGCGCTCAAATCGTTTGCGCGCGAGTGGCTCCCGCTCGCGCATTTTACCGAGAGTTGGACGACCGTCCTCCTCGCTCTCCTCGTCGCGCAGCTTGCGATGATGGTCGTCGGCGCCGCCGTCGTGCGTCGGCAGGCGCGCGAGAGCGAGCAGGTGCGCACGACGATCGATAGCATGGCGCAGGGCCTCTGCATGTTCGATGCGCACGAGCGCCTCGTCGTCTGCAACGCGCAGTACTATCAGATGTACCAACTGTCGGCCGACGAGGTGAAGCCTGGCGCGACGCTGACCGAGGTGCTCAACAAGCGCGTCGCCAAGGGCACCTTCTCACGCGACCCGCAGCAATACCGCACGGAATTCCTCGCCTCCGTCGCCAAGGGCCGCACCATCGTGCACGAGGTGAAGTCGAAGGGCGGCCGCGTGCTGCTGGTGACCAACCATCCGATGCCGGGCGGCGGCTGGATCGGCACGCACGAGGACATCACGGACCGGCGGCAGGCCGAGCAGGAGCATGCGTTGCTGCAGCAGCAGGAGCAGCGCCGCACCATCCTGGAGAACGCGATCACCGTCTTCCGCCGCAGCGCGGAAGCGCTGCTCAAGACCGTCGCCGACAGCGCCGGTGAGATGCGCGCGACCGCGGCGAGCCTGTTCAACGCTTCCGGTCACGCCTCGCAGCGTGCCGACAGCGCGGTGGAAAGCTCGAACGAAGCCTCCGCCAACGTCGCGACCGCGGCGGTGGCGGCTGACGAACTCACCAACTCGATCGGCGAGATCGGACGTCAGCTCAATCAGACCGCCGAGGTGGTGCGGCTCGCGGTGGGCGAGGCGCACATGACCAAGGGCGACATCGACGGTCTGGCGCAGAGCGCGCGCAAGATCGGCGACGTCAGCAAGCTCATTCGGGATATCGCCGAGAACACCAACCTGCTCGCACTCAACGCCACCATCGAAGCGGCGCGTGCGGGCGAGGCGGGACGGGGCTTTGCCGTCGTCGCCTCGGAAGTGAAATCGCTGGCGGTGCAGACCGCCAAGGCGACCGAGGACATCTCCGGCCAGATCCAGGAAGTGCAGAAGTCGACCGGCAAAGTGGTCGAGGCGATCGGCCGCATCGCGCGCCGCATGGGCGAAATCGACAGCTTCACATCGGCGGTGGCGGAGGCCGTACAACTGCAGAGCTCCGCGACCGGCGAGATTTCGCAGAACGTCGCCGGCGCTGCCGACGGCGCCAAGCTGATCGTGCAGGTGCTGAGCGAGGTCGCAGGCGCGGCCATCGACAACCAGCAGTCGGCGCAGACGGTGCTTGTTGCCTCCGAAGCGGTGGAGACCGCCGCGGCCAACCTGCGCAGCGAGGTCGAAGGCTTCCTCACCAAGGTTGCGGTGTAGCGCCAGCCGCGCTCACTGCTTCGGCGTCAGAAGATGCAGCCAGTGGCGGTTCGCCGTCGAGCTCGCGCTTGGAATCGGTAAGCTCACCCGCTCCTGGAAATTCGTCATTTCGATCCCCGACCTGCGCATGCAGGCGGTGAGGGTGTCCGTGATATCGCGATCCAGCATGATCAACCGGACGTTTCGCGATCGCGGATCGCTCTCGACGCGCCGGCAAACGACGGAGTCGCTGTCGAAGCTGCCGTGCCAGGGTGAACCGACTGAGATGCCGTCGAGGATGTAAACCGCGCCGGGAAGATCGAACAGCGCCACCATAGGCAGCCCGGACGTCTGGCCGACGGCCTGCCGCGCATCCGCAAGCAGGCGTCCGACGAAGGCGTGCGTTTGTGGGTCGACTTTTAGCCCGGCCATATGGGTCGGCTCGGTGAGCATGACGGTCTGGTTGATACCCGGCTCCGGCAGACGATAAGGGAAATAGAGAACGACAAAGGCGATTTGCGCGGCGCTGAAGACAGCCACAGCGGAGCACACGAGCGGCGCGAGCAGGCGCCAGCGCGCAGCATAACCGAGACACGCGACGGCAATCGCCAGCCCGGCAAAGAGCGGGCCCATGTGGCGAATGAATTGCACGAGCAACGGATTATTTGTGCCGACTGCGCCCAGCGCGGGCAAGATGCCGAGCAGAAGCGCAATTTGCAACGCAGTTTGCACTTCGCTGCGCGCGGGCCCAATCGTTTTAAGGACGTAGCACCCGGCGAGCCAGGCAAAGATGAACGTAAAGGTCTGCAGATCGGCAATGGCGTAGCGTTGGAAGTAGCCGGTGTGCTGCCAGGCCCAGCGCGGGACTTCGCCGGCAAGAATCGCGAGGCATAGGAGGGATGTCGCGATCAAACCGAGCCGGACGGGTTTGCGTTGCCTAGCCGATGTTGCGACGACGGCCACCGTCACAAACGGCAGCAGGAGCGCGGCTACAACTGCCGGTGACTTGAGCAGTTCCAGCACGCGGCCATAGACGCTGACCGGATACATGAGGATGAGGTCGAAGGCGCGATGGTGGGCGAACTCGTCCGTTTTTGTCATCGCGGCGTAGAGATCTGCGTAGGACACCAGCGCTCCAAATCCAACGTCGCTCGTCGTCAAGACGACGAGGGCTACACCGGCGAGCCACCCGACAAACGAAGAGAGCAGCGCGGTGCGGCTGCGATCGACTGCCATCACTGCGACGAAAAAGGCAAAATAGGCAGTGAACATCGCCGCGCAGGGCCATTTGATGGGGGCCGTCAAAGCGATGGTGCCGCCGACGAGTCCGGATACGAAAAACCGCCAGACGAGCGCGTTGAAACGCAATAGTGCAAAATCGAGCGCGAAGCACGCGGCGGCGACGGTCAACATGCACAATGTAACGAGATCGTTGTAACTGAGCGTCTGGCTGCCGTGGCAATAAGCGAGGAACGTGCCGACAAGCACAAAATGAAACAGGATGAGCGGACTCAGCGCGAAGCGTTCGATAAGTGCAAAACGGCGAAGGCTCCATCGTACCAGCAGCGCCGCGAACAAGCTGCTGAACGCAATCAGCGCTGCCAGTTTGAACAGCCGATACCAAAAGATCGTGTCAAAGGCCGCCGGCACGACGGCGCGAACGAGCCGGAAATATTGCTGCGGCGTCGTGCTGAGCGTGACGTCCGGATGGCGATAGGTGTAGAGCAGGGCCGCTTCGTCCGTTAGGTCGAAGCCGCGCTGGAGATTCCAGATCAGCAGCGCCAACGTGACCCAGGCCGCGAGCACGATCAGGGCCGAAGCCGCATATCGCCCATAATGCTCTGGGTCCGATGAGGCCCGCGCCGGTATGCCGTGTGATGCGAGTTGGTTCATGGAGGGCCGGCGTGGCTGTTCGCGCCGCTGCGGTCAATAAGGGACCGGCTGCCCCGTGAGCCGCCGCCATAGGCGGCCGACTTTGAGCAGGCGCGAGCGTTTCATGTGGCGATGCATGGCGTCGAGTTCTTCGCGCGCGCGATCCCGATCACGCGCAGTTTCGGCCAAGCTGTACGTCAGTGCATCCTGCTCCTGCTGCAGACGCTTGCGCTCGCCAAGCCACGGCCAGCGCGGGTCGCCCGGACGGCGCGGCAGGTTCTCGTGCAGGAAGCGGGCGACCGCCTCCGCGTGCGCTTCCGCTGTAATGGCGGGCCGCAGTGTGCCGGTCAGCACTTCGTCATAGAGGCGTTCATAGCGATCGAGCGCGCCGTTCAGGTCGGCATCGGCGCGCGCGAGCGCGGAGACCTTCGCTGCCTCGCTCGCATCGTAGTGCGCCACTTCCTCTATGCAGCGTTCGATTGTGAGTGGCTCGCGGAGCGCACGCAAACCGAAGTTCTGCATACGTAAGGCCGCGAAGTTGCTCGTCGTCACTAGGCCAGCAAAGCCCCGAGCATCGCAGACGATGACCGCGCACCCGCAACATACTGCTTCGATGGCGGAGCGTGCGGTGGCGAACACCAGGTCGTATTGGACCAGTTCCTGCTCGGGAACGGGGGTGATGCGGCCGGCCCCGGCGCCGATAGCGTCGAACGCGATGCCGAGCCGCTCGCACGCCGTGCGTAGCCCCTGCACCGCCGCCGCCTTGCCGAAAGCTGCGGCGCGCAACGGCCGTTTGTTCAGCGGAAAGGGGCGTGGCGGGATGCGGGTAAGGTCGACGGCGTTTGGTAGTATCGACATCCGCCTCGGATCAATCCCTTCGGTATGCACCAGGCGGTCGCGACAGGCCTCGTCGACCGCAACATAGGCTCCGATTTGGGGGAAGTGCGCCGGCGCTTCCAGCCAGTGATGAAAGGCATGGCAGACGGCGATGGCGGGAACGTCCGGAAAACGGATCAGTGCCTCGCCGCAGGGAATGATGTGCTGCGCGTGGATAATGTCGGGCGCTTCGCGAAGACGGCGCAGATCGTCGATAACGGCAACGCCGCGTGCGGCGATCTCATCAGCCATGCTGCCGAGCGCCGGAGAATACACGATGGGACGATGGCCGCGTCGCAGCAGGCCGCAAGCCAGATCGCGAACGACGACTTCCGATCCCGCGTAGGTCTCGAGCCAGATATTGGTGAGGAGGATCGTGCGTTGGTCGCTCATGGTCCCTACTGTATGCGGCCGCAGACGACATGAGGACGCCAGCGAGCCCGGACGGCCTGAGCGGTAAGTATACGAAATATCCGTCGCGCCAATAGCTCGCTAGATGATCTCGTCGGCCGGTACCGAGCCGACGATGCGGGCCGGGTTGCCCTGCACGATAGCCCAGTTGGGCACGTCTTGGGTAACCACCGAGCCGGCGCCAACCACGGCGTTTTCGCCGATGGTCACTCCCGGCAGCAGCACGCTGCCGCCGCCGATGCGCGCGGCACGCAGCAACCGCGGGGCGGTGCGGACGAACGCCAATGACGCGCGGCGGTAACTGATAGGTTTGTCGTTCATGGTGACGATGCGCGGACCGCAGAAGACCTCGTCTTCGATGATAACGCCGCGCGTCAGATAGCAGCCGCTTTGCAGCGACACGGCGTTGCCGATGCGCACGTCGCCCTCGATGTCGACGTAGGAGCCGACGACACAATTCTTGCCGATGATCGTGTTGTCCCGGATGAGCACGAAATTGCCGATGCGCGTATCCGGTCCGATGATCGCGTCATCGGCGATGATGCAATGTTTCCCGTAGATCGAAGCCATGGTGTGCGCGGTCTCGTTCGGCGGCGGTTGCACGATCGATTCGAGGCCGCGCATGAGTTATCTTACTGCGCGTGTACCTCAGCCTCCGGGCGCGAACAAGATCGTGCAGACCACGCCGGTAGGCCGGTAGTCGAGCGTCACCGTCCATTGCGAGTCGCCGGCGAGGATGTCCTGGATCAGCCGGGAGCCGAAGCCGCGGCGACTTGGCGGCTTCACCGGGGGACCGTCGCGCTCGCGCCACTCGAACAGAACGCGGCCGTCCTCGTGCGGCGACCATTTCACGTCGACGCAGCCGTCTTTTACCGACAGCGCGCCGTATTTGGCGGCGTTGGTGGCGAGTTCCTGCGCCGTCGCCGACAGGGCGAGCGTGATCTTCTGGCTCAATGTCAGTGGCGGTCCCTCGACGGTGGTCTGTCCGCTGCGGCCGTAGGGAGCCAAAGTGCGCTCGACAATTTGTCGCAGGTCGGCGCCTTCCCAATTGTTCTCGGTGAGAAGGTTGTAAGCGCCCGAGAGCGCCAGCAGCCGTTGCTCGAAGGCCTTGGCATAGTCGCCGATGGTATCGGCGCTGCTGCGCGAGAGGCGGGCGATCGACTGCACCGTGGCGAGCGTGTTCTTGACGCGGTGGTTGATCTCGTCGAGCAGGAGTTGCTGCCGCCGCATGGCGGTGCGCGCTTCGGTGACGTCGTAGCAGGCGTTGACCGCGGCAATGATCGTGCCGGCAGCATCGCGCACCGGTGCGGCGTTGATCGTCAGGTGCCGCTTGCGGCCGCCGACATACGCGACGACCTCCTCGGCTTCCGTGATCTCGCCGTCGCGCAGCGCGCGCGTGGTGGGTCAGTCGCCTTTCGGATAGGGACTGCCATCGGGATAAGTGGCGGAGAGCTTGGAGCGATCCTCGATCGAATCCAGGCTGTCGACGCCCCAGAGCGAGAGCATCTTCTGGTTGACCAGCGAGACGCGTCCGTCGCGCATCATCACCAGCACGCCGATGGGCATGGTTTCGACAGTGGCGCGCAGCAGCGAGCGTTCGTGCTCGATCGCGGCCTCCGCGGTGACGATGTCGTGGCCGACGCGTTGCAGCACGGTTTCCATGCGATTGACTTCGGCCACGGTCCCCGCGCGTGGTGCGACGTAGCGGGCGCGGCCGAGCGTCATAACGTTGCGTTCCAGTCCGCTCAGCGCATGCAGGAAGCGCATGCCGATAAGGCGGGCAAATAGGAGGCTGAGCGCAAGTGTGAGGAAACCGAGCAGTGCGATGAGCTGGAGTGTGCGGTTGATCGGGCCGTCCACGACGTCGCGCGGGATCGCGAGGTTGACGCTCCAGCCGGTGGTGTCGGAGCGCAGCAGCGAGGTGTAGGTCGGGATGCCGGCGCGCGAGATCGCCTTGATCCACATCGCGCTGTCTTCGCCGACATGCGCGCGAACGGCCGGGATCGTCGGTTGACCGATCAGATCGGTATTGTCGTCGTCGGCACGGCGGCCGATCAGGATGCCCTTGCGATCGACGATGGAGCCGACCATCCCGCGCGGGATCGACTCTTTCATCAGATCCGACAGATAGCTCGGCGAAAGTCCTCCGACGATGATGTAACGCAATTGACCGTTGACGTGCACAGGCACGTCGATGGTGATGATTGGCAAATTGTCGATAGTGGTCCGTACCAAATCGGATACCTGCGTGCGTCCTGTCTGTAGCAAGCGTTTTGTGGCTTCCAGCTCGCGCCGGCGCGGCAGCGGCGTGCCCTCGGCAATGCGCGTGTTGAAAAGCAGTTGATGGTCGAGATCGGCAAGCACGATGGCGGTGGTGCCGATGCGGGCGCTGACGTCGATAGCATGGCGGCGGAATTCGGCGAGGTTGCCGTCCCGCAGTGCCGGCGACAGGGCCAGCACCTCAAGGTCTTCCGCGATGTTCATGATGCGCAGGTCGACGGCGTTGCGCAGCAGGCGCAAACGGTCCGAGAATTCCAGCCGCGTGCGCTCGACGGATTCCGAAACGAAGTGATAGGCGAGATAGCCGGCGACGATGGCCACCGGCACGGTGGACGCGAGCACCAGCGTCACCAGGTAGGTGCGGATCGACCAGGCGCGCCGGGGGGCGCCTTCGACGGCCGGGGCGGTCCCGGTCGCAACCTCGTCGCGGCGCTGCAGCACGCTTCCGGCCCCCGAATGACGTCAACTCACTGCGCGCATACTACCTGACCCGCGAGACGGGCCGTATCCCATTGTGACGAAACGTTAAATGGACTTTTCTTGCGCCCTGACTGCAATAACCCCACGAGGAACAAAAAGTTCCAGTCCGTAACGACAGGGATTAGCTCAGGAACTGAGGGGCGCGCTATCGATACCGCCGCCGGTCGCCAAGAACTGCTCCAGCCAGTGGATGTGATAGTTGCCGTCGATAATGTCCTTCTCGCGCACCAGCGCACGGAAGAGCGGCAGGGTCGTTTCGATGCCGTCGACCACCACCTCGTCGAGCGCGCGCTTGAGCCGCATCAGGCACTCGGTGCGCGTCTTGCCGTGCACGATCAGCTTGCCGACCAGCGAGTCGTAATAGGGCGGGATCGAGTAGCCCTGGTACACGGCGGAATCGATGCGCACGCCGAGGCCGCCGGGCGGATGGTAGTGCAGGATACGTCCCGGTGAGGGACGGAAGGACACCGGGTTCTCGGCATTGATACGGCACTCGATGGCGTGGCCGTGGAAGCGCACGTCGCTTTGCTTGAGCGCGAGCTTGGCGCCGGCGGCGGTGCGAATCTGCTCGAAGATCAGGTCGATGTCGGTGATCATTTCGGTCACCGGATGCTCGACCTGGATGCGCGTGTTCATCTCGATGAAATAGAACTTGCCGTCTTCGTAGAGGAACTCGACGGTGCCGACGCCGAGATAGGCGATCTCGCGCATGGCTTTGGCGACCGTCTCGCCGATCTCGTCGCGCGCCTTCACGTTGAGCGCGGGCGAGGGGCTCTCCTCCAGCACCTTCTGGTGGCGGCGCTGCAGCGAGCAGTCGCGTTCGCCGAGATGGATGGCGTTGCCTTTGCCGTCGCCGAGCACCTGGATTTCGATGTGGCGCGGACGCTCGAGATATTTTTCGAGATAGACGGCGTCGTCGCCGAAGGCGGCTTTCGCTTCGCTGCGCGCGGTCGACAGCGCGGTCGACAGTTCGGAGGCCGAACGCGCGACTTTCATGCCGCGGCCAACGCCGCCGGACGCTGCCTTGATCAGAACCGGATAGCCGATCTCGTTGGCGACCCGGGCCGCCTCGACGTCATCGGTAATGCCGCCGTCCGAGCCCGGCACCACCGGGATGCCCAGACGCTTGGCGGTGCGCTTGGCCTCGATCTTGTCGCCCATGATGCGGATGTGCTCGGCCTTCGGGCCGATGAAGTGCACATTGTGCTCGGCGAGGATTTCGGCGAAGCGGGCGTTTTCCGAGAGGAAGCCGTAGCCGGGGTGCACGGCATCGGCGCCGGTAATCTCGCAGGCCGACAGGATCGCAGGGATATTGAGATAGCTGTCTTTTGCCGCCGGCGGGCCGATACAAACGCTTTCGTCGGCGAACCGCACATGCATCGCATCCGCGTCGGCGGTGGAATGCACCGCGACCGTCGGAATGCCGAGCTCCTTGCAGGCGCGCAGCACCCGGAGCGCGATCTCGCCGCGATTGGCGATGAGGATTTTATCGAACATCGTTCGACCGCATCATCATTCGATGATGACCAGCGGCTCGCCGAACTCGACCGGCTGGCCGTCTTCGATCAGGATCTGGATCACCGTCCCGGCGCGCGGCGACGGAATCTGATTCATGGTCTTCATCGCTTCGATGATCAGCAGCGTTTCGCCGACCCTGACCTTGGAGCCGACCTCGATGAAGGGTTTTGCGCCCGGCTCGGGCGACATATAGGCGGTACCGACCATCGGCGACGTCACGACGCCGGGGTGTTTGGAGGGATCGAGCGGCGCCGCGACCGATTCACCGACCGGCTGCGGCGGCGCGGAGGGATGTGCCACGGCCGAACTGCGCGGCATGGGCGCCGCCGGCATGGCGACCGCGCCGCGGGCGACGCGAACGCGCTGGCCGTTCTGTTCGATCTCGATCTCGGTCAGGCCCGTCTCGTCCAGGAGCTTGGTCAACTCATGGATGAGTTCGTGGTCGACCAGTGACGCATTCGTTTTCGGTTTGGCGGACTTTGCCATCGCGCTCTCAATGCTTCTCGTGTCGGCGCATGATTCTGTGAAGGATCATGCGCGCTCTTTGATTCCAAGCAAACCGGCAAGGCCGGTGATCGCCAACGCGTAACCGTCGATACCGAAGCCGCAGATCACCGCCTTCGCCGCCTTCGAGATATAGGAGTTATGGCGGAAGCTTTCACGCTGGTGAATGTTGGTGACGTGGATTTCCACCGTGGGGATCTGCACCGACAGCAATGCATCGAGGATGGCGATCGAGGTGTTGGTATAGCCGGCCGGATTGATCACGATGCCGGCGGCTTTCTTGGCGCGCGCCTCGTGGATCCAGTTGATCAATTCGCCCTCGACGTTCGACTGGCGGAATTCCACCGCAAGGCCGAACCGCTCTGCGGTGGCGCGGCACAGTTTCTCCACGTCGGCGAGCGTCGCACTGCCGTACTTCTCCGGCTCGCGCGTGCCGAGCAGGTTCATGTTCGGTCCGTTGAGGACGTAAAGGGTCTGGGCCATGAACTCGCCGGCAAGAGGATGACGCGTGGCACGCCGATTTGGCGCTTTATAGGTGGCCCCGGGGGCAAGGGGAAGCCCCGATGCCGCAAAGACTTAGGACCTGACGTTAACGGGCCAGGGTTTCGGCTGCGACCCAGTCGATGACATGACTAACCGCGGTTAACCTTTCATCGCCCGCCGCCTGGGCCTTGGCGAAGACGTCGATCTGGTGGTCGGCGCTGGTGCCCTCGGCAAGGATGGTGGCGAGGCGGGCGATTTCGGCATGGCAGCCCAGCGCCTCGATGTCCTC
>Ga0134124_10000657_pt1 | contig 27463 bp, 23 predicted proteins | sample KB304_FD_96880 | JGI IMG/M metagenome (GOLD analysis project Ga0134124, IMG submission 96880) | Terrestrial soil microbial communities without Nitrogen fertilizer from Kellogg Biological Station, Michigan, USA - KB3-0-4 | ecosystem: Environmental > Terrestrial > Soil > Unclassified ... | reverse complement strand
GGCTCCGATTGTCAGTGAAGCCTGGGAGCAAATCGACGAGGAGGCGCGGCGCGTCCTCAAGCTGCATTTGGCCGGTCGCAAGCTGGTGGATTTTTCGGGGCCGCACGGCTGGGAGCTCGGAGCCGTCAACACCGGTCGGCTCAAGCACATCGAGCGCGGACCGGTCGAACACGTGAGCCACGCGATTCGCGACGTGCGCCCGCTGGTCGAGCTGCGCGCGCCGATTTTGCTGCCCATCTTGGAGCTGGACTACGCTGCTCGTGGTGCCGACGACCTGGATCTGGATCCGGTCATTTTGGCGGCGGAGAGCGTGGCCCGCGCCGAAGACGAAGCGATCTTCCACGGTTTCCCCGACGGCAAAATCACCGGCATCATCGAAGCCAGCCCACACGCGCCGATTGAGGTGCGCTCGAGCCAAGCTTGGCCCAGCGCCGTCAGCGCGGCCAAAGAGGTCTTGCGCATGGCGGGCATCAACGGCCCCTACGCGCTCGCGCTCGGTATGGAAGCCTACGACGAACTCACGGCCGACGGCGACGACGGTTACCCGCTGCGCAATCGCATCGAAGAGCGCGTCTCCGAGGGCAACCTGATCTGGGCGCCCGCGCTGAAAGAGGGCGCTGTGCTGCTCTCCATCCGTGGGGGTGATTACGAGCTCACGGTGGGCCAAGATCTCTCGGTGGGCTACGCGTCCCACGACCGCACCACGGTCGAGCTCTACCTCACCGAGTCCTTCACGTTCCGGGTGCTCGAGGACAAGGCGGCGATTTTGCTGCGCCGCGTGCGCTGAGCCTCACGACGAGGGGGGCGGGTCCGAACACTTTCGAAGTTTTCACGAGGCGGAGGAGGCAAGGTGACGTACGAAGAAAAAATGCTGCAGGTGCTGGCGCGTTTTCGTGGCGAACCGCTGGATGGCGCGACGCTCGGAGCGATGGAAGCGGCGTGCCACGCGGAAGTCTGGAGTCACCTGCCGAAGCCCGTCTTGCGCTCCTGGCGCCTTCGGCTTTCACTTTCGGACGCCGTGCCTCCGCAGATCGAGCTGCATCCCGAACACATTGGACTCGGGACTGCAGCCGAACTCGAAGCCGCGTAGCGTTCCCCGTTCCAAGAGAACCCGCCGGAGCCTCGCGGCGGCATCCTGGGGGTCAGCTCGCATCTCACCGGGGATGTGAGTGGAGGCAAGCATGCTCCCCCGCCGCCGGTTCAATCCGGACGGGCCGCAGAACCCGCGACGCGCGACGCGCGCCTCGAGCCGGGGACGCTTCAGTTTCAGGTGGGGACGCCCCCCGCGGTGACCGCAACGGCTCCTTCCGCGCCTAGCTCGCTGGGCGCCGAGATTCAGGCGCAGGCGCGCGAACTCGGCATTACGCTTACCCCCGGCGGATCGCTGCTGAACTCGTTCCTCGAGGCACTGGCGGTCGCCGCCGAACACAAAGCCCGCGCCGACCAGCTCGAGCAGAAGCTTGCCGCCATCACCGCCGCGCTGAAGTGAACGTTTTCGAAGCTAGCCGCAGGAGGCAACGATCATCGTGAGGGGGACGAGGGGGGGCGGCACGAACAGATGCTCGGCTTGGGGGTGGACGCTAGCGTTGGCGTCACTAGCACCATCCGCTTTCGCGCAGGGCGAAGCGGAACCAGCGGAGCCACCGCGTTACGCGCCGCTACCGCAACAACAACCAGTGAAGCCTGCCGACGACGGCCTGGACGTGCCAGCGACGCTAGCGCCCCTGGCGCTGGACCCCGACGCCTCGAACGCGGCCGCCATTCAGGCTCCGGCGTCAGCGCCTCCGCCCGCGGTTCACTTCGGTGGCCGCGGACAGTGGGTCATGATGGGCAGCTCCAACGGCTTGAATCTTTCCCGTGCCACGTACAGCGGCAGCTCCGCGAGCGATTCCTACGTCGGAGCAGGGCTCGGCATCGACTATTTCGTGGTTGACGGCGTCTCGGTGGGCCTCGACGCCGACGCGCGCTACCGCGACTACAAAGGCTACGGTGTGACGACGTTTACCGAGACCACGTCGACGCTGTTTTCGGGCGGGGTCCGCTTCGGGGTCAACGCGCGCTTGGGCGAGTCGATCTCCTGGTATCCACGCTTGACGCTGATGCTCGCGTCGTCGCACACCACGGTCACCCCGCTCGCGACCTCGAATGGCGAGCCGCCTGGGGACGCCGTATCTCAGTCGAGCGTCGGTCCGGCAATGAACCTGTATGCGCCGCTCTTGCTTCATCCGGCCTCGCATTTCGTGGTCGGGTTTGGTCCGAGAATCTATTATGATTTCGCCGTCGCTCGGGGAGGACCCTACGACGGTTCGCAAGTGACGCTGCTGAGTGGGGACTTCACCGTGGGCGGCTGGTGGGGCGCAGAGGCGTCAGACCGCGAGGAGGAAGACGAGCCGCACGCCTCCAGCGAGCGCAAGCCAGAAAAATCAGCAGAGCTCTTTGGTGGTCCCGGGCAGGTCGTGCTGACGACGGCGACGGATGCGTCGATTGGCCATCGCACGTATTCGAACTCCAAGGGTTCCGAGACGTACCTGACCATCGAACCGGGGATCGACTATTTCGTGACCGACCACGCTTCGATCGGCGCCACGCTCGTCATTGCCCACTCGGGTGGCACGGGGCTCGACTATTCGGGCACGAGGACGGAATTCGCGTCCACGAGCTTCGGCCTCGAGCTGGGTGCTGGCTACAACCTGCGGCTGTCGGCCATCGCTTCGATTTGGCTGCGCGGGAACGTCGGCTTTGGCTCCTTCGATTCCAGCGTCAGCTCGGCGAGCGGCACCAATCAGCACAATGGCACCCGCGGCTGGGTCGACGCCTCAACGCCATTGCTCGTGCACCCCGCCACGCACTTCTTCGTTGGTGCAGGCCCGTTCCTCTTTCGCGAGCTGTCCAACTGGGATCAATACAACCGCGAGAACAAGGCCACGAGGCTGGGCTTGAGCCTGGTTCTCGGCGGTTGGTTCGGCGGGCCGCGAGATCTCGCGACGCTCGCTCCGCTCGGAACGTAGACACGGTCGTCAGGGCATCGGTTCGGGCGGTCCGTCCGACGGCGAAAAGCGCCCTTCACTGTCCTTGATCAATTGGTCGTAGCGCGCTTGCTGATCCGGGCGGAGCAGCGCGCGGATCTCGGCGTCCATTTGCGCCTTTTGCGCGTGCAGCGGTTCGCCGCAGCGAATCATGATTTCGCGCGTCAGCGCGCGGCGCTGTTTGCCGTACTTGCCGAAGATGTCGCGAGCGCGATCTTCTTGGGCGTCATCGAACTTGAGGCGGTGCGACAGCGCGCCCAAGCGGCGGCGCTCGAACATCTCGCTCGGGTCGCGAAAGAAGCGCTTGTAGCGGGCTTGCAACATCGCGCGCGAGCCGGCGCCGCCGATCAGGATGCCGAGGCTGAAAACCAAGACCAGGGCGCCGTAGCCCTTGAGCTTCGTGCGGTCCATCACTCGAGCTCCACGGCAGCGTAAGACGTTGCGAGCTCGTCGTCGACGCTGTTGTCGACTTGCACGGCCCAAACGACGGCCAAGGCCGCGGCAATCGCCGCCACTGGCACTAGGCGCCGCGCCGAGAACCAAGCGGCTTCGAGGAAGCTCGGTGCGCCTTCGCTGTCGATGGCGAGCATGACGCGCGCAGAAAAGCCCGCGCTCGGTCGCAATGCGTCGGTCGCTCCAGAGAGCCGCGCGAGGCGCTGTTCGATGTCTTCATGCTCGATCACGACTGTTCTCTCTTCTGGCGCAAGGCGGCGCGCGCGCGAACCAACCGTTGTTCGACGGCGCCTTCACTCACGCCCATGATGTGGGCAATTTCTGCGTTGTTCAGGCCCTCCATGCTCTGCAGCACGAGCGCCACGCGTTGCTCGGGGGGCAACGCAGCGAGCCAATCATCCAGCTCTGAAAGGGCGACTCGCGCTTCGGCCCGCGCTGCGCCGTCCCAGCCTGGATCGACTTGCTCGTCACTGGCTTCCGCGCGACGCTTGCGGCTGCGCTTGGCGTCGATCGCGCCGTTGACCACGATGCGATAGAGCCAAGTGTTGGTGCTGGAGCGCCGATCGAACTCACCGGCAGTGAGCGCGCGGTAGGCCTTCACGTACGCCTCTTGCACCACGTCTTCTGCGTCTGCTTGATTGCCCATGATCCTAGCGCCTAGCCGCACCAGCCTTTGGCTGGTTGCGTCCACGATCTGTTGAAAGGCCGAGCGGTCCCCGCTGAGGACTCGATCGACGGCCTTTTCGAGTATGTCCAAGGGTTGTTCTCTCCGGGCCGTTCACGTCGCCTCTTCTTACGTGGTCTGACGACGGAGCCCGCGGACTTCCTACGCGGCGACGTGCTTTTTCCGAGCGTAGTCGGCCGCGTGGTCGATTTGCAATCCGGCTCGCGACGGTAAGTGTCCAAAACCAATGGATAAAAGAAATGCCCCCAAAAAATCTCGCAGGCTTGCGTAGGGCCCGCCAGGCCTGCGGCGTCGGATGAATTGAAACTGAAGGAGAACAATCATCATGCGCACTTCGATTATCGGTTCGATCGTTTCTGGTTTCATGGCCCTGTCGCTGGCTGCTTGCTCGGGCGCAAACGTCGAGCCGGTGGACCAGAGCGCAACCGCAGAGAGCGCTCGTCTCGGCGCGCCGGCGCCCGCGGGTTCTGTCGCGGACGCGCACGACACTGCGCGACCCGACGGCGATCATCATCGCGGTGGCCGTCGTGGTCCGCCCGATCCGGCCCAGATCATCAAACGCTTCGACAAGAACAACGACGGCCAGCTTCAGGTCAGTGAGCTGCCCGAACACATGCAAAAGTTCATGGGCCAAGCCGACACCAACGCTGACGGCGTGATCACCGCCGATGAGCTCAAAGCGGGCGAAGAGAAGATGCGCGCCGAGCACCTAGCCAAGGTCGACACCGATCACGACGGCAAGGTGAGTCCCGAGGAACGCAAAGCGGCCTTCGAAAAGTTCGCTGAAGAGCGCTTCCAGAAGATGGACAAGAACAACGACGGCGCCTTGAGCAAAGACGAAGTCGGCGACAAGCGCTGGGAGCACCTGAGCGTGGCCGACGCGGACAAGAACGGCAGCGTGACGCGCGACGAGCTCAAGACGGCGTTCGCCAACGGCACTCTGAAGTTCCCTCATCATGGTCGTGGCCATCACGGCCCGCGCCCGGGCGGCCCGGCTCCGGACGGCGACTTTGCCCCACCCGCGGCTGCGCCGAGTGGTACGTGAACGCGAGCGACGAACCCCCGGTAGCGGGACAGAAACGGAAATTGCGCGTGAGCTGAACGCGCATCGACAATCCGTGTGAGAGGCGTCGCGGTGCAAGGGCACCGCGGCGCTTCGCGCTTTTGTGTCGTAGACAATTTGGCGCGTTACTCGAAGTGCAGCCTCGGCTAGCCGAGAAAAATATCGCCCGCCGCGAAAAATCGGCAATCCGCGAGGAGCTTGGCGTCGCGCCGACACGCGCGTGTGTGGCTGTGGTTCGCGCAGCACCACTGTAGGCTTGATTAACAATCGCCGCGGCGGGCCGTTGCTTGCAGAGGAGATTGATCCTGGTCGCCGCGCTCGTGAGTCGTTACGCTTGAAGGTCTAGCAATGGTCGCCCGGATCACGCCAGCGCCTGCCAAGACTTCGTCTGAAACCATCGCTGTCGCGGAGCGTCTGTCCGAGACCGAGCGAAAGGCAGCGCGCGCTGTTGCGCCTCGCACGGAGTACTTGGCCGGCGCGGTGATCGCCGATCGTTACAAGCTCGTGCGGCCGCTCGGACGAGGCGGCATGGGCGTGGTTTGGGTCGCGCACTCGTTGGTTTTGGGGGTGGACGTCGCGCTCAAGCTGATTCACTCCGACCTCGGCGGCTCCACGGGAGCGACGCGCATGGCTCGCGAGGCACACGCTGCTGCCCGCCTCGGGCACCCGGCGATGGTGCGCGTGTTCGATTTCGGGTGGACGAGTCGCGCCGACCCGTTCCTGGTGATGGAGCTCGTGCAGGGTGAGAGCATGGGCTCGATCCTGCGTCGCGAGCTGCGTTTACCGGCGATTCAAGCGGTGCAAATGCTGCTGCCGCTAGCTGACGGGCTGCGCTCGGCGCACGACAAGGGCATCGTTCACCGAGACATCAAGCCCGACAACATCTTGGTCGCGCGCGACGAGTTCGGACGTCAGCAGCCCAAGTTGCTGGATTTCGGCATCGCCAAAGTCGACCAATCGCATTCCGTCGAAGATCGCAAGCTGACCCAAGAGGGCATTGCGCTCGGTAGTCCGGACTACATGTCGCCCGAGCAAGCGCTGGGGCGTGAAGACATCGATCATCGCACGGACGTATGGGCCCTGTGCGTGGTGCTGTACGAGAGCATCACTGGGCAGATGCCGTGGGATCGCCCCAACTACAACGCGCTCATGCAGGCGATCATCCACGAACCGCCAGCGCCCACGACCGAGCTCTCGGCGGGCGATGCCGACCTGTGGTGCGTGATCGAACGCGGCTTGCAGAAGAACCCGGACAACCGCTGGGCTTCGATGACCGAGTTGGGCGAGGCGCTCGCGTTGTGGCTGTACAAACACGGCGTCAAGGAAGACATCTCCGCAAACTCCCTGCGCGCAGTGTGGCTCGACGGCTCGCTCTCCGGCGTGCGCATGGATCTCGGATCCGTCTCGCCGCAAGAGAGCTCTTCGGGCCGCATGCGGGTGGCCGGCAGCGGCGCACCCGCGAACGAAACGGGCACGCGGGTAGCCTCCACTCAGCGACCGACCGTGCGCTCTTCCCGACCGACCGTGCGAGACGCGGCATCGTCCGTGATGCCGGAATTGCGACCCGCGCGCCGCGGGTGGGTCGTGGCGCTGGTCGGCGTGGCGTTGGCCTTGGGTTTGGGAGTCGGACTATTGCTGCGCGGAGAGAGCGTACCCGCCGCGAGCGCGGCTGCCAGCGCGGCTGCCAGCGCGGCGCCGAGCGCGGCCCCGCTCGCGGCCGCGCTGCAGGTTCCGCCGCCCGTACCTGCCACCGCGCCAGCTGCTGCACCTGCCAGCGCTGCGGCTGCGGCCACGTCCGCGGCCGCGCCGGCCAAGAAATTTGGGCCGAGTCCCGTGCGGGCCGCTCCTGCTAGCCGCCCGCGCCGCGGAAAGAATTATGACTTTGGCTTCTAGATCGAGCACCAAGCGGCTACTGCGCAGCGCCTTGCTGACCGGAGCGTTGCTCTGCACTTCATCGGCGTTCGCACAAGACGCGGAGATCCGCACGGCTGCGCGTGACTTGGCCACGCAAGGCGCGCAGGCCTTCGAGGCGGGTGACTACGCGCAAGCGAGTGATTTTTTTCGCCGCGCCCACGAACTCGTCCCCGCTCCTTCGATCGCGCTACTGCGCGCCCGCAGCTTGGCGAAGCTCGGTCAACTGCTGGAAGCGATCGACATCTACGAGCAGACCGCGCGCTTCAAGCTGCCGGACGATGCACCCGAAGCCTACCTGCAAGCCGTGGAGACCGCGCGCAGCGAGATGGAAGAAGTTCATCGTCGTCTCCCGCGACTCAAGCTGATCTTGATTGGCGTCGCGAGCAATGAGCACCCGCAGGTCAGCATGGACGACAAAGCGACCCCGGACGCGCTGCTCGGCGTGGAACGCCCGATCAATCCGGGTCAACATCGCATCGAAGCGCGTGTCGGCGGCCAATTGCGCGCGACCCAGGAGCTCAACATGGCCGAAGGGCAGAACTATCTGCTCGAACTCGACGTTCGACCGGTGCAGCCCGCGCCGAAACCAGTGGTTGCCGCGCCCGCGGTGAGCGACTCCAGTCACGCGCATTCTTGGCAGAAAACCGGCGGCTATGTCGCGCTGGGCGTGGGCGCGCTCGGCCTCGGCATCGGCACGTATACCGGGATCGTGGCGCTCAATCGCAAGTCCGAACTCGACTCGGTCTGCAATCCGAGTTGTCCGCCGTCTTCGGCGAGCGACATCGACTCATTTCGAAGCAATCGCACCATCTCGTACGTGAGCTTCGGCGTCGGCATCGCGTCAGCCGCGACCGGAGTAGCGCTCCTGGTGCTGGGTAAGCCGAGCGCGGAGCACGTGGCATTCCGCGCGCTGCCCGGCGGTTTTCAAATCGGCGGTCAACTGTGAAGCTGTACCCTGCGCTCATTGTCCTCGCGCCACTCTGTTTGTTGCTCACCGGTTGTCCACTGACCGACCACTATCGGTTGCAAGAAGACTCGTTGGGTACGGGTGGTGCGAACGGGGGGGAGGCCTCCACTGGCGGAGCGAGCAGCGCAACCGGCGGCAATGCGGGCGAGTCGGAAGCCGCTGGTAGCGCCAATGGCCCTTGCACGGTCACCTGCACCGCGAACCGCACGTGCGTCGACAACGTCTGTGCCGGCGGTTGGTTGCCGATGGCCATGCCGCCGCCGCAGATCGCTGCGCGCTCGAAGGCGGCCGTGGTCGCCATGGGAAGATCGGTGTTCATTTGGGGCGGGCTGGGCGAAGACAACATGGGGCTGAACAACGGCGCCATTTACGATCCAGTCAGCGACGTTTGGACCCCGCTGCCGCCCGATCCGGGCTCTCCAGGGGCTCGCATGTTGGCCACCGCCGTCTGGACCGGCGCGGCCTCGAACAAAGTGATCGTGTTCGGCGGCAGCGACGCTGCTGGTGGCATGATTTACAAGGACGGCGCGGTGTACGATCCACTGGGAAACTCCTGGTCCGCGCTGCCGGGTAGTGCCTCGGTCAGCAAGCGCAGTTCGCCCTATGGCTACTGGGACGGCACGCGCGCGGTTTTCTACGGCGGATTGACCAGCTTGAACATGAACCCCATGGCCGTCCCCGGCGCTGACCGCTTCGATTTCGATAAATGGTCGACTTCGCCGAGCAGCGGCGACCCGGGATTGCTCGGGTTCTCCGCGACCGCCTTCGACGGCTCGGTCATGTACCTGCAAGGTGGCGTGATCGAAGGCGTGCGCCAAGACAAGGTATTCGCGTACACGAGCAGTACCAACACCTGGGCCAGCCTGCCCAAGGGCCCCTCGCCGCGCACCGGTGCGTTCGGCGCGTGGGACGGAACGCACTTCGTGGTGTGGGGCGGCCAAGACGACGCGGGCATGATTGCGGACGGCAAGATCATGTCCGGCATGACCTGGAGCGACATGGCTTCGAGCGACGTGCTCAGCCCGCGCCGCATCGGGTCGGGGCGCTCGGGCTGGGCATTCCAAGTGAAGCCGGGTGTGGTCGCGATGATCGGCGGACAGACGTCGATCAGCGGAAGCAGCGACACGCTCAAAACCGACGGCGCCACTTACGTCGTCGACAGCGGCAAGTGGGCGGAGATCCCGTCGTGGCCTTCGGGCGAAAAGCACGAGTACGGGATGGGCGTTTGGACGGGCGAAGAGTTCGTGATTTGGGGCGGGCGTACGCAGAACGTCTCGAAGCCGACCGGCGAGCGCTGGGCCCCCTGAGCGGCGCGAACCGAGCCGCTCACAGCGACCCGCGGGACGCACGCTCAACCCTTGGGCGGCGTGATGTCGAGATGGCTCGCCATGTGGACCAAGTCCGCGAAGGACTCTGCCTGCATTTTGCGCATGACCTTGCCGCGATGGGCTTTGACCGTGATCTCGCTGATGCCGAGTTGGCTGCCGACTTGTTTGTTCAGCAGACCACAGACGACGAGCGCCATGACTTCGCGTTCGCGTTCGCTCAACGAGGCGTGGCGCTCGCGCAGTCCGCGTAGCTCGGCCTCGCCCTGGAGTGCCGCTTTACTGCGCTCCAGGGCGTGTCGAACCGCATCGCACAACACGCTGTCTTCGAACGGTTTCGTCAGGAATTCGACGGCGCCAGCTTTCATCGCTTGTACGGTCATGGGGACGTCGCCATGACCCGTGATGAAGATGATCGGTAGGTTCACGCGATCGCCCTGCAACAGCTTTTGTAGATCGAGGCCACTCAAGTCGGGAAGGAAGACGTCGAGCACGAGGCAACTGGGGACTGGGGCTCGCGGTCGAGCCAGAAACGCGCTCGCCGAGGCAAAGGTCTCCACTTGCCAGCCGACGACGCCAATCAGCGCCTCGAGCGACTCGCGCACCGAGATGTCGTCGTCTACGACGTAGACGATGGATTCAGCGAGCGCCATGGTTAGTCCATCCGCACGCAGCAGCGAAGTCGCGAGGGGCCGTTGCTCGCGACGAGCTGGCTTGGCAAAATGACTTTGACGACGGCGACAGCGGCCGACTCCATGGTCGGACGTGTATCACGGTTTGGCGGCGAAGAATCGCAGTAAAGCCCAACTTCCGCAGCGAGTCTGGCAACGACGCGCGCACCGAATCGTCATCGACGCCGGATACGCGCTGCGGCGAAGCGCTCATGATCGCCCCGCTTGCGCTGACGCTGCGAGTGCTGGCAGGCGAGGAATTACGAAGCAGAACGTGGCTCCTGGACCAATTTCGTTGGAGCACGCCCACAGACGACCTTTGTGGCCTTCGATGATCGAACGACTAACGGACAAGCCCAGCCCGATGCCGTCGTACTCGATGCCGTACGAGCCTTCGAAAAAACGTTCGGCCGTCCGATGATCGAGCCCGACGCCCGTGTCGCTGACGGTCAATCGTACGTAGTCGCCTGACTCTCGTTCCGTCTTGATCAGCAGTGCCCGGGGTCGATCGTCGATGCCGCTCATGGCAGCCGAGGCGTTGAGCAGCAGATTCAAAATCACTTGTTGAAGCTGAACGCGATCGCCGACGACGCTTGGCAGGTCGTCAGCCAGCTCCGAGCGCAACACGACCCGGGCGCGCTGTAGCTCGCTGCGTGAGAGCGCCAGCACTTCTCGGGTGGCGTCGTTGAGATCCAACCGCTGCTTGGCAAAGCCTTTCTGGGCAAACAGCGCTCGTAGCCTGGTAATCACGTCGGCGGCGCGGTTCCCATCGCGGATCGTTCGCCGAGCGGTTTCGCATGCGCCAGCGAGGTTCGGGGGATCCGCGGACAGCATTCGGAGACAGGTATTGGCGTTGATGACGATGCCGGACAGCGGTTGATTCACTTCGTGCGCAATCGATGCCGTGAGCGCACCCAAGCTTGCAACCTTCGTCATGTGCGCGAGCTCGGAGCGAATTTGTCCGAGTGACTCCTCCGAACGGCGCCAAGAGCTGACGTCTTGAACTGCCCCGATGAGTTCCCGACGCCCGTCGCGCAACGTCGTTTGGTAGGCATTGGCGCGCAGGTATTTGATGCCGCCGTCGGGCAGTCGGAGCCGAAACTCGTAGTCGTGGTCGGTCGTGCCCCGCCGCGCGAGCTCTGCTCTCGCGCTGAACAGCGACACATCCTCCGGGTGAACGTGGCTCGCGATCCGCTCCAGCGTGATGCGCGCTCCCTCGTCGGGATCGAAGCCGAAAATCCGACAGGCTTGCTCCGAAAGCGTCCATTCGTCGCCGTCGAGTAGCCAAGAAAAGCTGCCCGTCAAGCTGAGCCGCTGGCCTTCCGCCAGGAAGGCCTCACTGCGCCGTAAGCGTTCCTCGGCGCGCTTCCGGTCGTCGATGTCAGTATTCGTGCCATACCATTTCGCGATCTTGCCCGAACCGTTGCGCAACGGATTCAGCCGGAACAGAAACCAGCGATACTCCCCATCGGAGCGGCGCAGGCGCGCCTCCGCTTCGCCGAGTTGTTCCGTCGCGAAGATGTGTTGCCACCTGCTGAGGAGTCCCGACAGATCGTCGGCATGCACGGCCGCAAGCCAGCCGGTGCCGTTGGCCTGCTCCAGCGTGAGCCCGAGGTAGTCGAGGTAGTGCTGGTTGAAGAATTCCGCACGCCCATCAGGCAGCGCTGACCACGCGAGGGCGGGGATGGTGTTGATGATCAGGGTGAGATTTTGTTCGTTCGCATGAAGCGCTTCTTCGGCTCGCTTGCGATTCTCGATGTCGTTCAAGAGCACGAACCAGCCAGCGATCGCGCCGTCGGCGTCTTTCATCGGCAGCGCGCGCACCTGAAACCAGCGGTAGCTGCCGTCGAACCGTCGGCAGCGGTGCTCGATGCCCCAGGGCGCACCGATCGAGACGGCTTTGGTGTGGGCCTCGACTGCCAGGTGGCGGTCGTCCGGGTGAACCGCATCGCTCGTCGCCCAGCCTTGCATTTCTTCTGCGGTTTTGCCGAAATACTCGAGTAGCTCGCGATTGAATAATTCGACCTCTCCAGTCGGGCTCATCGTGCACACCAGCCCGGGAATGGTGTCGCACATCTGCCGGAGATTCGAGTGCAAGGTGCGCAACACTTGCTCGCCGCGCTTGCGCTCGTCGATGTTGGTGCTGATGCCGCACCACCTGACGCTCTTTCCGGTCGCGTCGGGCAACGGACAAGCGCGTATCAAGAACCAGCGATACGTGCCGTCGTGCTTGCGTAGACGAACCTCCGCCTCGAAGGACGTTTGCGAGGTGATCATCAACGACCACCGCTCCTCCAGCATGCGCAGATCTTGCTCGTGCACCACAGCGCGAAAGCCATCCGTCAACGCCTCTTCGCCGCCGAGCCCTGTGTACTCGAGCCAACGCCGGTTGACGAACTCGATCGAGGCGTCCGCTCCAGCAATCCAGATCAATCCGGGAAGCGTATCCACGAGGCGACTACATTCGTCCTCCATACCGATTATACCGATTCTTTAGCGCTGCCGGCCGCGTGTAAGGTACCTTGGCCCCGGGAGCGTGAACAATTGTACTTTGGTATCGGCTCGACCACGGGTGCTGCTGGTGCGTTTGGTCGGGCTGACCAATTGTGGGCAGTCTGCCGGACGGCACGGATCAGGCTATTTGGCATTCTGGGCGCATCGCGCGGTCGGCGCCGCAACATGGCTCGATGGGTCGATTGGCACGCAACCTGCGTGAGGGCAGCGCGCTCGTTGCACTCGGCGCTGAAAAACTAGGTGAGCAAAATGCATCGACTCCATCCGACCCAACAGATCCTTGCCGGCGTCCTCAGTGTTGGTTACTTCGAAACGGGCCCTAGGGACGGACTGCGGCATCGATTTGTTTCAATGTTGTGAAGGCGGTATTCGGCGCCGGCTTCACCCGGTCGTTTCTCGGGTTTTGCTGGAGCAGACTGCGCGCTTGCCGGCGCGGGGGTCGCGAAGCGAGCGCTGGCAACTGCCAGCGCTGCAGTCCGGCAGAAATGGCGGCGGGAGCGGTCTTCACCCGGCAGAACCGTTCTTTTGATCGTCATGGCTCAGCTCGTACGCTGCGCGCTAGCGCACTGGGTCGAAGGCCGCTCTTTGCTGATGGTCCAGTCACGATGGCTGTCGTTCGTCGCACGCTCATAGTGTTCACGCCCTTGGTTGCCGAGTAGGCGTGTCGCGAGCCGAACCTGAATCGATTGGACGATGGTATCGACGATCGCTTTTCCAACCCTTGCGGGAGAAGGCGACGTGAGCAACTTCGTCGTCGAAGTGGTCGAATGTTCGGCGCGGTGACCAAATGTTGCCAACCTCGCCGAGTCGCTCACTCGGACAATCCAGCGAACTGCGCATGGTCGGCGAGTTCCTCGGGAGTGGCATGAATCCTGCTCTCGTCGAAACGAGCGCGCTGCGACGAATTCAGCCGCTTTCGAAAACGACTTTTGGCACTCAAGGCATTGGAGAAGAACATGAAATGGACCGCATATGTACTCGTCGGGGCCGTGACTGCTTGTGCGACCGCAGCCGCGCCTAACAAGCCCGTAGCGACCAGCGTCACGGCTCCGCACGCATCGCTGGCCAGCTATCAGACATTCTCGTTTGGTCTTTCCGACCAACCGAAGCCTGGATATCAGGTAACACCGCGATCGCTGGAGGTTCAGCGCCGTCTGCGGCCGGCGGTGCTCGAAGCGCTGCAGCAACACGGCTATGTCGAGAGCGAGAGCAAGGGGGACTTCATCGTGAAACTCGCCGCCGGTACGGGAATGATCGAAAACCCGGCTGCAGAGAGAGCCGTTCCCGGAGGCCCCGCGCGCGGCTTCATTGGCATTCACATCTACGATGCGGAGGCTGGTACCGAGGTCTGGCAAGGCTCCGCGTTTGCCGAGATCGACCCGGAGAAAATCGACGATTCTCTGCTGAAAATGGGCGTAGCGCACATGATGGCCGAGTTTCCCGCGCGCAGTCAGTCGCCTCTCGCCAACGCGAAGTAAGCACACCACGCGTTCCGCGGCTCAGTGCGAAACACGATCCGACCATTGGCAGGTCGCGATCGGCCCACCGGGCGCAGTCGCGCCCGTGTCGGTGCGCGCGAGCCGCGCTCATAGACATCAAAGGAACGAGACAATGACGCAAACGTTGAGCAATAGCTACCACGCGCTAGTGAATCGAATCCCGAAGCTCTCTCGTGAGCGAGAGCACGAGCTGGCGGTCCGTTGGCGAGATGAGCGTGATCTGGCCGCTCGAGACGAACTCGTGGGTTGCAACCTACGGCACGTCACGGCCGTGGCATCGCGGTTTCGACGACAGACCGCGGTGAGTTTCGACGAGTTGGTGGCAGAAGGAAACATCGGCCTCTTCCACGCGGTCGACAAGTTCGATCCCGAGCAGGGGACCCGCTTCATCACCTACGCGGTTTATTGGATTCGAGCTTATATGTCGCAACACCTCGTTCGTTCACGCAGCCTGGTGAGCACGGGTGTTCAGTCCAAGTTGTTGTCGAAGGTTCGCCGTGAACGCAGCAAGGCACTGGCGCGCGGTGAAGACGCAGCCGCAGACAGCCGGCTCGCCGAAGAGCTCGCGCTCTCACCCGAGAGATTGAGGTCTCTGGTCGAGCGCTTGGATGTGCGCGACGTCCCGTGGGACATTCACTCCGAAGACTCGTTGAGCAGCGGGCTTTCGGCGGCACTCGGCTCGCCCTCGTTCAGCGCGGAGGAAAAGGCGTTGGCAGCCGAGGCCGAAAGCCGGCTTTCAGCGGCGGTTTCTCATGCCATGTCGACGCTCGATGTGCGCGAGCGATATGTCGTTCAGCGTCGCCTGATGGCGCACGAAGGCGAACAGCTTTCCCTCGCCGAAATCGGGCGCAACTTCAGCGTCTCCCGCGAGCGAGCTCGGCAGATCGAAATGCGGGCGTTGCGCAAACTCAAAATTGCGCTGCAACGCTCGGCAGTGGGCGCCGAGTGGCTGGCGTATTCCACAGCGGCTTAATCACTGCGGCAGTCGGCTGAGCCCAGTGGTCGAGCAGCGGCCTGGCGTCGCTGCTCAACCGAACGTAAACGAGAACGCTTCGACGACCCCGTCGCTGAATTCGATCTGAAAGTCACGGTCGATGATCGGTGGTTGCTACGGGAGAGTGCGGCGCCAATTGATGCACGAGTACGTCCAGAACTGCACTAGGACCACCTCGCCGCGCAAGCTGGTCCTAGTCAGAGCGTCTGTGTTGAGCCAAGCTGTTGCGGCATCGAGCCTTGGCAGCTGTCCTTGATCGGGCAGAGCAGATCGCATGGGTGTGCGGCTCAATTCGGTTGGGTGGGCGTTTGCCGCCGAGTCGTTTCGAGTGCAGCTGATCGCCAAGCAAAACAGCCAGGCCCCGAGCCGGGGTGGGTGCGCAGCCATTGGCTCGTCCGCTGAGAAAGCTACAGAATGCGGGTTTCGACTTCGATGTTGCCGTGGGTGGCTTTCGAGTAGGGGCAGGTCCGATGACCTTCCTCGACCAGCGCGCGGGCCGTGTCGGCATCTACACCGGGCAGAGTGATGTTGTGACGCGCCCGGAGCGCGAAGCCGCTTTCCTTCGAGAACAGTAGGTCGACTTCAACGTCGTCGCTGGGCGGCGCCGAAAAAACTAGCTTCTTTTGGCTGGCGATCAACTGCAACGCGCTCAGAAAGCAGGCTGACCAGCCAACGGCGAACAGCTGCTCGGGGTTGGTCCCCGTGGGCTTGGTTCCCGGATTCGAGAGCTCGACGCTCAAGCGGTCGTCGTCGGTGCGCGAGGACCCTTCGCGGCCTCCGCTGGTGTGAGCCTTGGCGGTGTAGAGCACTTTGGATTGAGTCATGGAGTCTCCTGGTTGTGGCCTGAACGACTGATTCGTGTGGGCTGCACCCTCGAGTCTGAGAACACGCCCCGGCGAAGCAAATTAGACGATGGTATCGAGCCTGATGGGCTGGTGAGCCGGTGCGCCCCGCGCTTGTCGGACCGAGACCAAAGTACAATGGCAGCCTACCGCTACTCCCATCAGTGTATGGACAGCCGTGGCACCAAAGAACTGGAAACGCACGCGGCGACCGAGCCCTCGTCCTCTAAGGAATTCGTGAGCACCCAACCGCTCGTGTCTGTCGTCGACGATGACGAATCGGTCCGAGAATCATTGCCAGACTTGCTGCAGATGCTCGGCTTTCGCGCGGAGGCGTTCAGTTCGGCGGAAGAGTTTCTGGAGTCCGACGCTGTGGACCGGACGCAGTGCTTGATTCTCGACGTCAGTATGCCAGGAATGTCGGGCCCCGAGCTGCAGCGGAAATTGCGCGCGCGCGGCGCGACGACGCCGATCATCTTCATCACTGCGCACGCCGATGACGGAGTGCGTCTCGGCTTGCTCGAGCAGGGGGCCGTCGAGTGCCTCTTCAAGCCGTTCAGTGAGTCGGTTTTGCTCGCGGCACTCGACGCGGCGCTTCGAACGCCGCCCTGAACGTGGTTCGGGACAGTGCTCGGAGGGGGCGAAGGTCGGGTCGCCCGCCCCGAGCTTTGCGCCTCTATTGGCTGGCAGCTTGGCGACGATCAGTCGGTCCGCGGCGCAGCGATCGGAATGACGCGCGGAGCTCTTCCGAAAATACTTTCGGCTGCTCCCAGGCTGCGAAGTGGCCGCCCTTCGCCAGTCGGTTGTAGAAAATCAGCTTGGGGTAGGCTTTTTCGGTCCAGCTCCGAGGTGCGGAGTAGATCTCGTCTGGGAAGACGCTCACCGCAACCGGGATGGTCACGTGCTTCGGGGCGAAGAACGCCAGTTTGCTCTCCCAGTACAGACGCGCAGAAGATACCGCCGTATTCGTCAACCAGTAGAGCGTCACGTTGTCGAGGATGTCGTCGCGCGTGAGGCCTTCGGACTGACCGGCGAAGACACGCGCGATCAGCGCCTCACTACTGGCATCATGGTCGAGCATCCAGGCAGCCAGGCCCACCGGTGAATCGGCCAGACCGTATAGCGTCTGCGGACGATGCGACATCTCCTGTGCGTAGCCGAGCCCGTTCTTGTAGAAGAAATCGAGCTGATCCCAGGCTCGGCGTTCTTCGGCAGAGAGTCGGGCCGGCGCTGGACCACCGGCTTGGAGTGCCTGGGCAATCTCGTCCGGAATGGTGGCAGGCATGTTGGTGTGGATCCCTAGGAGTCCGGGTGGCGTCAAGAGTGCCATCTGCTCGGTGACGGCGTTGCCCCAATCACCGCCTTGGGCCACGTATTGCTTGTATCCGAGGCGCTTCATCAGCACCACCCAGGCGCGCGCGATGCGTTGCGGATCCCAACCGGTGGCTGTCGGCTTGCCAGAAAAGCCGTGGCCCGGCAGCGATGGGATCACGACATCGAAAGCGTCCGCCGCGCTTCCGCCGTTTGCCGTCGGGTTCGTCAGCGGCTCGATGATTTTCAGCTGTTCGATGATCGAGCCAGGCCAGCCGTGGGTAATGATCACGGGCAGCGCATCGGCGTGCTTCGACCGCACGTGAATGAAGTGAATGTCCACGCCGTCGATGTTGGTCACGTATTGTGGAATGGCATTCAACTGCGCTTCGCACTTGCGCCAGTCGTAGTCAGTCGCCCAATAGCGGCTGAGCGACTGGATGGTCTCGAGTTTCACGCCTTGCGAGTGATCCGCAACCAGCTCCGGTTCGGGCAAACGCGTCGCCGAGACCCGGCGTCGGAGGTCCGCCACGGCCTGGTCGGAGAAGCCGACCCGAAACGGTCTGACGCCGTTCGCGGGAGCTGGGGTCTTGGCTGGTGTGGTCACGCTTTGCGTCATGCGCTTCTCCGGCTGGGGTTTTGGGGCGCTCTGGGCGTGGCCAGGCGTAACGCCCAAACCAAATCCGGCAGCGCACGTCGCGATAGAAAACACAGCGATGCGAAATGGGTGTTCGAGTCTCATGCTCGTCTCCTCCTGGAAAGGCTCGCGCCGCGATTGGCTCGCGTGCGGTCCAGTGGCAACGACTTAGGAACGCCAGGCTTTCCCGTCGATTGGACGATCGTATTGCTCGCGTCTACTCGCGCTCGAACTCTGCCGCTGGAGCGCTCGAAGGCAGCCGTGATTCGCTCGCAGGCGTGGCCCCGGGAATACAATGGCAGCGCGTCGAGGCAGGCTCGCGGATGATGCCGAGCTTCTTCATCCGGTAGTTGAGCGTCGAACGCTTGACGCCCAAGCGGGCTGCCGCTCCATCTGGTCCGGCGACGACCCCGCGCGTGGCCTCGAGGACGCCGAGGATGTGCGCCCGGTTGATGGCAGCCAAATCGTCCACGCGCTGAGCGCTATCGCTGCTGAGCGTCGCGTCGCGCAGCGGCTGCACGTCCAACGTCGGGCCTCGCGCGAGGATCACCGCGCGCTCGATGACATTCTCCAGCTCGCGAATGTTGCCGGGCCAGTCGTGTTCCACGAGCTGTTTCATCGCGGCGGTGGAGATGACGCGCACGTCCTTCTTGATGCGCGCCGCGATTTGGCTCATGAATTGTGCCGCCAGCGCCGGGATGTCTTCCCGTCGATCCCTCAGCGGGGGCAGGGAGATCGGAAATACGTTCAGGCGGTAGTACAAATCTTCTCGGAACGTTCGCGCTTTCACCATTGCGGCCAAGTCGCGATTGGTCGCCGCCACGAGCCGAGCGTTCGAGCGGACCGTTCGCGCGCCGCCGACGCGTTCGAACTCCCGCTCCTGCAATAGCCGAAGCAGTTTCGGTTGTAGCTCGGTGGCGATTTCGCCAATTTCGTCGAGAAAAAGCGTGCCGTCTTGAGCGAGCTCGAAGCGTCCGATTCGTTGCGCGATAGCCCCGGTGAACGCGCCCTTCTCGTGCCCCATCAGCTCGCTTTCGAGCAAACCCGCGGGGATGGCTCCGCAGTTGACCTTGATGAAGGGGCCGTGTCTCCGCTCACTCGCGTCGTGGATAGCGCGAGCAATCAACTCCTTGCCCGTGCCCGTTTCGCCGTGGATGAGCACGGTCGAATCCGTCCGAGCGACAGTGACCACTTGCGCCAAGACCGTGGTCAAGGCCCGACTGTTGCCGACCAGCCGCGGGAAGCTGTCGGGCTCGAGTGCCTGCTCGAGGCCGCCCTGATGGCATTCGGTCGCCGCCGCAGCGGGGCTCGGAGCCCGCTGACTCGAGTCCATTCCGGCTTGGATCGCGGACAAGAGTGCGTCAGGATCGAACGGCTTGGTGAGGAAATCCAACGCGCCTGCCTTGATGGCGCGTACCGACATCGGAATGTCGGCATGCCCAGTGACGAACACAATCGGCACGTTCGCCGTTCCTCGACACAGTTCCCGCTGCAGCTCGAGACCACTCAAGTCAGGCAAATTCACGTCGAGCACCAGGCAGGCCGCCGCCGTAGCTCGCGATTTTTCCAAGTATTCCCTGGCCGAGGCAAAAGTTTCGACTTGAAAGCCCGCCGAGAGGGCGAGGCCGGCCATGCCTTCACGCGCCGAAATGTCGTCGTCGACGATGCAAACCAGCGGATCAGCGTTCGTCATCTGGGGCTACTCCGGAGTTGAACTTCGAGGCGAGGTCATCGTTGCACCGAGCGGATGCGCGCCCTTCGTCGTCACCATCGACGTAAGGTCGCCCATCGCTACTGCTCACTGCCGATTGGCGAGTGCGGGCAGGAGCATGCGCCCGAGCGCGTCATTCCCGATATTGGACGAAGGTCTAAGTTTGGCCGCTCGGCGGCCGCTACCGTTACCCTGATGAGACCGTGACGTTTTGGACTGCCGCGCTCAGGCCGACATTCATCCGAACCCGAACGACGTCCTCGACACCTCGGCCTCGACGAACTGAACGAAGGCTTCCGCGCTCGCGCGGCGTCCGCCAGGCAGTGCGGCCCAGAGGTCGAGCGTAGGCAACGGAGCGCTTACGGAGCGAGCTGCACCACGGTCGTTTTCGACAATGTGTAGGCACCGTCACCTGTGCGCGGTCCGCTTGGTTCATCGTACCAGTAGCTGTTGCTCAGCGCGTCGAGGAAGCCGCTCGGGCCGGCCATGGCATCCACACTTGCGGGAGTGCCGTGGGTCTCGATGCGCCAGTCGATCGGCCCGCCCGACGGTAACGTGTAAGTGCCGTTGACCACCTTCGGCAATTTGAACGGTGCCTTGGCGCTGACCACGTAGAGGATGTCGTCGTGCACGTTGTAATCTTCGTAGGTGAAAGTCGCGACGAACGGCGCGTTCGCACTGCCGCCTGGTTTGAAGGAGAACTGAGTCGTGGCACTCACCTTCTTCAGATCGGTACTCGGCGTGACGGCAAGGTCGCGCGCGGGCGTGGGAATGTTCACGCTGAGCCCCAGCGTGTTGGGCACGAGGCCGTCTTTATGCGCAACACCGAGTTCCGAATAAAGGTCGCCCTCGCCGACCACGAGAGTTGCGCTGGAGTCGGGAATGCTCGGGACGATGTAGCTGAAGCCGGCCGTTTTCGACTTGTCGGCGAGGAGCTTGATCACCGCGTTCGAGGTGTAGCGGAGGAAAACGTTATTGAAGCGGGCCGTGAAGCCAGTGCCGGCCACAGTTCCGGCGATGGTGCCGGAAGTGATGGTATCGGCGGCCAGATTGAAGCTTGCCGAGCCGTGAGCTTGAACGATGTCCGACGTATCCGTCAGCCCCACCTGCGTCGTGTCGAAGGCGATGAACTGAGCCGGAAAGTCCGAGTTCGGATCTGGCTCCCAAATCAGCGCGTGTGCGAACATTTGCGTGGCTTGCGGCCCCTGCCACGCGAGATGCGCGGCGCTGATGCCGGGTCCAGAGACGTCGGTCTTTTGTGATGCACCATCAGGCCCGCCGAACGAGATCGAGAGCGTGCGTGAACCCGTCAACGTGCTCGGGTTGTTCGGCAGCACGTCGACTTGCGTGCCGCGGTCAGCCAAGCCCTCGTAGATTTGCAACGTGGGGTCGCGCCGTGTAAGACCTTGGTACACCCAAGCGCGGGTCTTGATGCGGCCATTGACGTCGTAGCTCACGACCAAACTGGCGTCGTATTCGCTCGGTACGCCACTGAAGCTGAAAGCGCCCTGCGCGTCGGTCGTGCTCGCCTTGCCCGCCACTTCGACCGATACGTTCGCCAGGAAGTGCCCCCAAAAATCGATCACATGGCCTTGCACCGTGGAGCTCGCACCGGCAGAGCCGCCGCTTGCTCCGGCCGCGCCCGCGCCGCCTTTGCCGCCGCTTGCTCCTGCCGCGCCGGTATCGCCGCCGGGATTGCCGTTGCCGCCCTGGGTTCCGGTTCCGCCTGATTCCGCGCTTTGGCCGCCGTCGCTCGTGTCCGCTCCGGCGGAGGAGTTTGCATGTCCGCCCGAGGAATTCGCGTGCCCGCCGCCTGGGAGCTGACCTGCGCCCGCGCTGCTGGTTCCGCCGTCTGTGCCGGGGTTGCCTGCGAACGAAGGATCCAGCTGCACGTCCTCGATGCCGATCAGTTTTGCGCACGCGGCCAAACCGAGCAGTGAGGCCACGGTCGTGAATTCGACCGACCGACGCCAGCGCCTTTCGCTACGAATCGTCGTCCGCGACGCGCTCATTGAAAACTCCCCTTGAGATACGCTGCGCTCGGACCGAACCCCAGCGCGACGCCCTGGTTCGGGCTCTTGCTGCCGGCGGTGAACCACAACACCGCGCCCGTTGCCAACGCCGCCCCTCCTGCGATGAAGGCGACAGTCGAAATCGTAGCTCGTGAACTGGCCGTTGAGTTCAGGTCGATGCCCTCTGGGCTACACGCAGATGGGTAGTTCGAGCACTGCGATTTTGCATCAGACCAGCTGTTTTTGGCCAAAATCCCAAAGGCGGTGCCGAGCCCGAGTCCTGCGACGCCGACCGCGCCGACCACGATCGCTGCCGTGCGCTGTGTCGAGCCGGCGTGCTCCGCGGGCGGCTCGTTGGGTTTGGGCGTGGACGAGTCCGGCGCGACTACCGGTCGCGCTTCCGCGTTTGCGGCGTCAGCCAGCTCCGGCACGTCCACGACTGCGTTCGCGGAGTCCGCGCCGATTTGCACGGTGCTGGACCAGGGCTGCTTGCCCGGCGCACTGGCTTCGATTGTGTGCGGACCCGGATCGACCGGCAGTGCGGAATCGAGTTCGCCCTGCAACACGGCTTGCCCGTCTCGACGGATCTCCAAGCCGCGTATCGAGCTCGCGGCGCTCGACACGCGAATGGTCAACTTGGACAAGCGGGACTCGAGCGCCGCAGCGCGGCTCGTCGCGAGATCGATTCGGACCTTGGACCCCGAGGCGCGCGCGAGCGGAATCGCGTTCCGATACTCCGCCCATGCGCTCGCCGTCTTGCCGACCTTTTCGTAGCAATCCGCGAGATTCAGCAGTGTTCCGAGCCCCGGATCGAGCTGCTGACTCGCCTCGAACTTGGGGCACGCCTCGGCGTAGCGTCCTTTCGCGGCCAAATTGCGCCCCTCGCTGAAGAGCGCCTCTGCGGTAGCCTGATTGTTGCTCCCGGCATTCTGCGCCCAGGCCGACCCCGGAAGCCCGAGCAAGCACACGCACACCCAAATTTCGTTCCGCCTCACCCCTAACGGGGTATCGCAACCTGGCAGCCGCCACAAGACGCGAGCCGAGAACTACGAGAGAACAGCCCGAGCGCGCCTCGATGCCCTGGGTCTTTCAGCGTCAGAACCACGGCTCGCAGCTCTTGCCGTCGCTCGAAAGCGCAAAGCCGTCGGTATCCCAACCCGCGCTGCCGTCCCCGGTGAGATCGGTGATGATGCGCTCGTCTATGCCGAACGGGAGAGTGAGATTGCTGTGCTCGCTGATCAGCAAAGTTCGGTTCGGCGTGAGTCGGGCACCCCATCTTCGACAATCGACAGCGAAGCGGGCAATACGCCATTCACCCCGCGGAATGCTCTGCGCACGAAGCGCTCGAACGAGGTATTCTGTGCCTCGCATGGCTCAAGCGAACCGAATTCGGGCTGCATCGGCGATCGATATCGTCGAAGCGGCCTATAAACTCGAGGGCTCGGAGAGCGCGTGGCTGGCGGCGCTGCTCGGGCTCGCCGCGCAGGATCTCGATACGGGCAGCGGTGTGTACGCATTCACCGGCAATGAGTCGGCACCAGATTTCGCCAACAGCCCCGTGTTCGTCCAGCATGCGTTGAGCCCGGAGTTTCTTTCGCGCATCGCCTCGCTGAACGCAGAAGCGCCGAACGCGATTTTCGAGCTATTGAAGAAGCGGCTGGTAACGTGCGGAGGCCTCGAGCAAGTCTTGGGAGCCGCGTCGCCCGTGGTCGGCCATTTTCGTGGCTTGATGGCGAGCGCCGGCATCGTCGACGGCTTCTGCATGTTCGCGCAAGACGCGCGTGGAGGCAGCGTCACCCTGTCCGCGCCCTCGCGGAAAGTGGTGGCGCCGGCACCGCGCGTCCGTGGGGTTTGGCAGCGCGTCGGTTTGCACGTCGTGGCCGGGCTCCGACTCAGGCGTTTGCTAGCCGCGTCTGCCACGCAAAGAGAGGCGCTACTATCACCCTCGGGAGTAGTCGAAGACGCGAGTGGGGAAATCGCAGATGACGACAGAGCCCGCCGCGCGCTGACCGAAGCCGTTCGCTCGATGGAGCAAGCCCGACGCGCAAATGTTCGCACTTCCCCGGACCGCGCGCTCGAACTTTGGCGTTGCCTGGTCGCCGGGCAATGGTCGCTCGTCGACCACTGGGAGCAAGGGGGCCGCCGCTACCTCGCCGCCTACTCCAACCGCGTTGGCCAACGCGACCCGCGCGCGCTCACGGTGACCGAACAAAGCGTGCTGCGCTACCTCGCCCTCGGCGCCACCAACAAAGAGGCCAGCTACGCGCTCGGCCTGGCCGAAAAGACCGTCTCCAAGTCGGTCACCCAGATCCTGAAAAAGTTCGGCACGAAATCGCGGGTTGACCTAGCCGCGATGTTCGATGCCACGCGCGCGACGCGCCTCGACGTGCCCGTGGGGGAAGAGTCGGTCGCCGTGCTCGGCGTGGACGTCGCGGTCGACGGCGCGCTCGCCGACCGCCTCACCAGCGCCGAGCGCGCGATCGCCGAATGCGTCGCCCGCGGCTGGAGCAACGCCCGCATCGCCGCCGAGCGCGGGGTCGCGCCGAGCACCGTCGCCAAACAGCTTCAGGCTATTTACGACAAACTCGGCGTAGAAAATCGCAGTCGGCTCGCGCGGGCGATCGCAAAGGGGAAGTGAGCTCCTAGGCATCGGTTCCAAACACGCTGAGCGCGAGCCGGCAAATGCCGGCCCGATCGCTCCGGCGATTCTCAACCGCTGACGCTCGCGCGTCCCGTCTCCAGGTGTCCAGTCAGTCGCTGCGACCAGCTGGCGTCCGTGTTCAAGGTGATGGTCAGGTCGTACCAGCCATCGGCATCGCCGCAAACGTCGAGCTCCCATTCTTCTCGGCGGTGAGCGGCAACGCGAACGGTTTGCGACTTCGCGTGCGAAGCGTAGTTGTTGAACGTGATCGTGAAGCTGACGCTCTTGGCAGCGTCATTGCGGAACAATAGCCTGAGCTTCGGTTGGGCATCGCGGTCGTGGCAGCCATGACCGTGTTTGGACTCGTCGTAGTAGCTCGCTTCCACCCAAGCGTCGGCACCCGCGCCCTCGCTGTCGCCGATGTAGCGACGGAGAAAGCGATTCGGCCCGACCACGGTGATATCGTACGCGGTGTCACCGGGCCGCGCGCCGACGGCACCCGTGCCGACCGTCACTTCACCCGCGCCGACCGTGTATTGGCCCGGAAACGCGGCTGGATATGCCGAGAGCGACGGGACTGCTGCCAGGTTGTTGTAGACCGAGAAGTGGCTGGCCTTGGTCACGAAAGACGCGACGTTGCTGAGCTCCAATGACGCCACGAGTGAGCCGTTCACGTCGCTGCTGAGATCGACGAGGTTGGCGTTGGGCTGAAAGGGCAGCGGGCGCGCGCGCTTCTTGCCCGCTTCCTGGGTCGGCATGACGTTGTTGCCCGGCAGGGGCGTGTACTTCACCTCGGGGACGAGCGACGTCGGGGCCGGTAGTTTTGGCAGGCCGTACACGGGTGAGCCGAAATCGAGCGCGTTCACTAGATCGCCGGCGACTTGGCGGCGCCACGAGCTGATGTTCGGGCAGATCGCGGGTTTGCCCAACGCCTTAGTCCACTTTTCGAGGAACTGCAGCACCGAGGTGTGGTCTGACACTTCCGACGTGACCCAACCGCCGCGCGTCCACGGCGAAATCAGAATCAGCGGCACGCGAAAGCCAAACCCCACGGGTACCGGCCCTTTCAAGCCGTACTTGGCGAGGGTCCCCGAGTCGACCCACTCGTCGTACTCACCCTGTGGCGGCACGGGCGGCGGCACGTGATCGAACTGCCCGTCGTTCTCGTCGTAGTTGATGATGACCAGCGTCGAGTTGAACACATCTGGATCGGCGTTCAACGCCGTCAAGAGCGCGTTCAAAAAATAAGCGCCGTTCGACGGCGCGGTCACCGGGTGCTCGGAGAAAAACTGATTGTTCACGACCCAGCTCACCTGCGCCAGCGTGCCATTGAGCACATCCATGCGGATCGCCGCCGCAATGTCATCGGCGTTCGTCAGCTCGTTCTTCTGGTCGGTCGCCACATTGGCGACGCCGTGATCGTAAAAAGGATTGCCAGGCGCGGGTGTGCCGCCTTGATCCGGATCGAACTTGGCGAACGCGGCAAAGTACTCCATGCCGTTGTCGCCGTAGTCATCCGCGCATTGGTACACGTGCCAGGTGAGGCCGGCCTTTTGCAGCGTCTCGCCGTACGCTTCCCACGGCAAGAAGCGCCCCATTTCATCGCCCCCGCTATAGGCAATGAAATCACCGTGCTGCTTGCTCGCGTTGATCGAGCCGCCCCAGAGATAGGTGCGGTTCGGCCCCGTCGCGCTCATGACGGAGCAGTGATAGGCGTCGCCGATCGTGTAAGCGTCGGCGAGCGCGTAGTGATACGGCAGATCGTGCCGATCGAGGAAGCCGAGCGTGGTCGGCCCGCCCTTGGCAAACACCCAGCCGTTCATCAAGCCGCCGTACCAAGCGCCGTGTTGATCCTCCCAGCTGTGGCCCGTTCCCGGATAATTTGCGGCGCCCAGCTCCGCCGTGGGCGGGATATTGCCGACGTAGCTCTTGGCACCGCTCAATGCCCACGGATATTGCGTGGGTGAGCCGGCAACCGGCGCTTGCGGTTGCTCCCAAATCGTTTTGCCGCCAGGTAGCGAGATCGTCGCGCGGTCAGCAAAGCCACGCACGCCCTTCATCGCGCCAAAGTAGTGATCGAAGCTGCGATTCTCTTGCATCACCACGACGACATGCTTGATGTCGCGCAGATCTCCGAACAGCCTCGGTTTGGGCCTGGCTTCGGCAGGCAGAGCGGTCGTGGCGGCAACGGCGGCGCCGGTGCCAAGGAACTTTCGGCGTGATACGACGGACATGCGTTTCCCTCCGATGATGGGCGATCGGTGACGAGCAGGTTCTGCCTGACTCGACTGCGCGCGACGCTAGGTGGCGCTCGTGGCTTGCCCATGACCCTCCGGTAAAACCATCGCGGAGAGTGGGTGTCGGAAAGTGTCGCGGGCGCACCGTTGCGACACTCGGACGATGACCATCGGCTGATCGGGTTGTCCGAAGGCTCGAGATCGAATCAGCGATTTCGAAATGCGGGCTTAATGACGTCCGCGTGCAGCTTCGAGCAAGCTCTGCTCATCCGCCACAATTTCTCCTCATTAGCTCCACACACGCTGGCGCCGACAAATGCGAAGAAACAGCGATGAGCAAGCTTTGGCTCTGGCTGCAGCGCCCGGTCACCGCTTGGTGGTTCGGGGTGATCGTGCCGATCGTGATGGTCGTGGCAGATCCGGCGATATTCCGGGGAAACGGCATCGGTGAAGGCGGAATGCTCGGCTTTGCCATGCCTGGTTGCTACTGCGCGATTCTGCTAGGGATGAGCGCACTCGCCTATCACTTGTCGAGCAAGCGCTGTTCCGCTTTCGTCGCAGGCTCGCTGGCAGCGGCCACGTTGTTCGCGACCGTGCTCGGCGTCGTCATGCTCCCGGTCACCGCGCTTGGAACGCTCTTCCTCGGCATTGGCATCTTCGGCTTGAGCCCATTTTTTGCGGCGCTCACCATCGGCCCGCAGGCGCGTCGCGCCTATCGAGAGTCGACAGGCGACCGGCGCGTCCCGCGCTTCTTGCTCGGATTTGTCCTCTATGCCGGCGTCTGCGCGCTCGTCCAATGGCGAATCGACTCTGCGTCGCTGGTCTCGGCGATGACTCTGCATCGCTCATGAAGGGCCAGAGTGGCTCCTGTAAGTACGTGCCGCACGGGCGCGGATTGCGCAGCCGCGCCCAGTAGCCCGTGCGGCACCCGTAAGCTTCACTCCACCAGATCGGCACCCGG
>Ga0134124_10000656_pt1 | contig 27463 bp, 24 predicted proteins | sample KB304_FD_96880 | JGI IMG/M metagenome (GOLD analysis project Ga0134124, IMG submission 96880) | Terrestrial soil microbial communities without Nitrogen fertilizer from Kellogg Biological Station, Michigan, USA - KB3-0-4 | ecosystem: Environmental > Terrestrial > Soil > Unclassified ... | reverse complement strand
GCCAGCTGTCCCATTTCCGCCGAAAGAATTCGCGCCGACGTCGATCCACAGGGGCCCAGCGCATGCGCCTGGCAACCTTCACCGAAGGGAGCCATGATGATCGCGCCCTGATTGACAGCCGCGGTGGTGGCGGTTTCGCCGCTCCGCACCACGAAGTCCGTGCCGCGCACGCCGATCGCAACCAGCGGCGTGTTCAGGCGAAACCTTTCCCTGGCACCTTCCGCGGCAGCGCCCGAAATGGCGCGCGCCACGCCGTACTCCAGTTTGAAGCGAACGAGCGAAAGGGCCACATGCTCGGGGTCGTAGCGGTAATCCTGGACCCACAAACGACTGCCAGGCCGAATGCTCACCAGGGCCCCGTCGATGAACTTGATGTGCACGTGGCCGCCATCGGCAGTATCGAGCCGGTCGCCAGGCATGATGGGACTGCCGCGTCGCACGACTTCCGGCAAACCCTGGGCAGAAGTGCGAACTACCGGTCCAACGCTCATCGTCACCTCGCCCACCGGCCGGTCGGCGCTGGGGACGCTGTCCGCATGGGCGACCGCACCGGCGAGCAGGCTCGCAGCGAAAAAGAATGCCAATCGAACAGTCGGGAGGTTAGGCATAGGCGTCATTCGGGAACCGGCCATAGAGCCGCTAACATATTAGAACAAGGAGATCGCCACGGCGATGTGAGCCCGGTCACATCTACGCACCGACGGCGCGAGCCATGGAGCGCTTCATAATCATGCGCCATTTGCTCTAAATAGCCGCTTATTCATGCCCATTCCCGTTGCCGTAATGCCCCAATTGCCTTTGCTGGCGGGCCTTCCTGCGGTGACACTGGCACATTTGGCCCAGCACTCCGTCGAACGCACTTTTGCCAAACGCGAAGTGGTGCTGCAAAAGGGAGCCGAGGGGGGCTTCCTTTGTTTTTTGCTGGAAGGAAGACTACAGGGCGTCGATTTCACAGTGGATGGCAGAGAAGTGGGTCTTTACTTTGTCAACCCTGGGGATTACTTCGGGGACATTGCAGTGATCGATGGCGAAACCCACCCGGTCTATGTCACGGCCGTCTCGCGATCTCGCGTCGTCTTCGTGCCGAAGGACCTGATCCGCCCGATCCTTTTCGCGCACGCCAAACTGGCCGAAGTCCTGTGCACCAGCCTGTCCCAGCGCCTGCGCCAGCTCTCCGGCCAGCGCCGCATCCTGGGCCTGGTCAACCCAATCCAGCGCGTTTGCGCGCAATTGGAGCTGCTACTGGTGGCCGCCGCGGATGGCGTGTGGGTTCGAAATGCGCCTACCCACCAGGAGCTGGCGATCATGATCAATGCGAGCCGGGAAACCGTGACCCGCGTGTTCCAGCTCCTGCAAAGCCGCGGCGTCGTGGAACGCAATGGCAACGACCTGCGGGTAGATGACGCCGGTTTCCTGCGCGACGTCGCGGCCGGCCGCAAGCCCGCCGACGGACCGGCGCCATCCTGAATCCGTTCGGGCGCGGGCCGCACTGCGGCCAAGGCACAATCGGCGCGATGTTCGGTCGACTATTGCATTTGAGCCATCCGCTCTTCCTGGCGCGGCACCGCTACCTCGTTGCGCAACTGGTGCGGCGCGACATCCTCGCGCGTTACCAGGGCTCGCTGCTGGGTGTCGGCTGGGGCCTGCTTTCACCGCTGCTGATCCTGGCGGCGTATACCTTCGTGTTTCGCACGGTGTTCAAGACGCGCTGGCCGGGCGGTAGCGATTCGACCAGCGAATTCGTGCTGCAGCTGTTCGCCGGGCTGCTCGTATTCAATCTGTTCTCGGACCTGCTGGGGCGCGCACCCCGCATCGTCCTGGACCAGCCCAACCTGGTCAAACGGGTGGTGTTTCCGCTGGAGGTACTGGCCTGGGTGGCGGTGGGCGCCGTGATGTTTCATGGCCTGCTCGCGCTGGCCATCTTGCTGGGCGCCGCCGTGGGGCTTGGAACGCAATTGACGCCATGGGTACTGGCGGCCCCGATCATATTGGCCTGCACGGTGCCCGTGCTGCTCGGGCTGAGCTGGCTGCTGTCGGGCCTGGGCGTGTTCCTGAGGGACATTGGGCACGTGGTCGGCCCGGCCGTCAGTTTGCTGCTTTTCATCTCGCCCGTCCTGTATCCGACCCGGGCCCTGCCGCCCGTGTTGCAAGACCTGCTGTGGCTCAATCCCCTGACGGTGCCGATCGAGAACCTGAGGCGCGTCGTACTGCATGGCATGCCGCCCGATTGGGCAACCCTGGCGAGCTACACGTCGATCGGGCTGGTTTTCGCGTTCTTCTCGCACCGCCTGTTCGAACGCATCCGGCCGGCTTTTGCAGATGAAGTCTGACCCGCTTCCGGCAACGTTCGCCGAATCTGGCGACCAATACCGCATCCCGGCGCTGTTGATCGAACGCACCCGGGGCCTGCAGCCCGGCGACAAGGTGTCTTTGTCCGATTTGCGCGACCTGGATCCTTACGGAGCCGAGGCGTTCGCCACGCTCGCGCGCCGATATGGTGTGAGCGAGACAAGCCCGGGAACTTGGGTCCTCGAGAGGAAACCGCGCTGGCTGCCGGCCTGGATCGGCAGCGAGCATGAAGCCCAGTGGTTCGAGCTCTTCGAGGCAGCGTATGGCTACCGCATCGACGCCCGCCTGTGGCGGTGGAAATACCGCGGCGCAGTGCGGCCCGGCATGGGCGCCTGGCGCGATGGCCGACTCGTGGCCTTTTATGGCGCCATGCCCCGCGCCACGCTATTCCTCGGTAAACCCGTATCCACCGTGCAGATCGGGGACGTGATGGTGCGCCCCGAGGAGCGAGGCGTCATGACGCGATCGGGACCGTTCCAGATTGCTGCATCGACCTTCATCGATCGCAGCGTGGGCTATGGCCGGCCCCACCTGTTCGGGTTCGGCTTTCCGACCGACAAGGCGCTGCAGGTCGCGCAGAAGCTCGGCCTGTACGAACGGGTAGACCAGATGACCGAGCTGGCGTGGCCGGCCGCCGACAGCTGGGGCGCGCGGCTGCTGCGCAGCGAACAGCTGATGCCGCAGCATCGCCCCGTCATAGAAAGTCTCTGGCAGGCGATGGCGCAGGATTTTCGCGGCAGTGTCATCGGAGTGCGGGACGCCGACTACATCGAGCAGCGCTATCAGATGCATCCGACCGTACATTACGAATGCCTGCTTGTGCGCAAGCTGCTCACCGGCGCCACGCAGGGGCTGGTGGTATTGCGTTCGATCGATCAGGACCAGGTCGAACTGATGGACCTCATCGGACCGCGATCCAACTTTGCTGCCCTGGTCGAAGTTGCGCGGCGTTGGGCGTGGCGCAACGGGGCGCGGCGCGTGCGCGCCTGGGTGACGGACAGTCATGTGGAACTGCTGGCCGGCACTGCGCCGGCCGCGACACCGATGGATCTCATGGTGCCGGCCAATGTCTGGAGCCCAGGGCCGTCGGCCGACGAGCTGCGGGGCCGCTGGTGGCTGATGGCCGGCGATACGGATTTCAGATAGGCATGCGCGTCCTGATGGTGACCCGCGAAACCGGCGAGGATCGCCGTTACGGGCTCGGCAAGAGCCTGGCGCCGCTGTTCGGGCCGTTCAAGGCCGGCGGTGTCGATGTGCAGCTTTTCTGCCAGGAGGACCTCGGCGCTGCCGCGCTCTCGCAGCGGCAACGTTGGATCGAAAGATTGTCCGAAGCGCCCCTGATCCGCGGTCGTGGCGATCGGCTGAACCTGCTGCGGGCCTGGCTGGAGCGGCTGCACGTGGGACTTGCAGCCGCGCGGCTGGCCGCGGCGGAGAGCTATACGCACGTGCATGCGCACGATCCCTGGCTGGCTTGCGGCGTCGCGCTCGGATTGCGCCGGTACGCGCCGGGCAAGATCCGTTGGGGCTTGACCCAGCATGGCTTCGGCTCGTACAGCCGTGCGACCCATGAGGATGGGCTGGAGCAAGGGCCGCGGGTGCAGGCCTGGATGCGGCGAGTCGAGCGGTCCATCGCGGCGCGAGCGGACTGGGTCACGGCGCCCACTGCGGCTTCGCTGGTGCAGCTTGCACGCGATCTGGGCATTCCGCGGACGCCGGGACACTGGCATCGCGTGCCGCATGCCCGGCCTGTCTTGGCGCCGGTCGATGCGGAAGCTCGGCAAAGGGCCCGCGCCGCGCTCGGACTGTCCGCTGAGGAGCTGGTGGTCCTGGCGGTCGGCCGGCTGGTGCCCCTGAAATGTTTCGACCGGGTGGTGCGTGCATGTGCAGCACAGGGCACTCCCCCGATCCGCCTGCTGCTGCTCGGTACCGGCGAATCGGCCGGCCTGCAATCCTTGGCGCACAGCATCGGCTTCGGTGCACAGCTTCGCATGGAGGCAACTCACGATATCGAACCCTACTTTCACGCCGCCGACATCTATATGAGCGCGTCGAGTACCGAGTCGTTCGGGATGGCGAACCTGGAAGCGCTCTGCGCGGGCTTGCCAGCCATCTGCAGCGCCGTGGGCGGCGTGCCTGAGGTGGTCGGCGACGGCGCCTGGTTGGTGTCCAATGAGGTGGAAACGCTGGCGCGAGCCCTGGGGTCGCTGGTGGCGAACGCACAATGGCGCGAGATGTGGGCACGGCGCGGGCTGGAACGCGCCGCCCGATGGCCGACCGCACGGGAGGTTGCCGAAAAGTATGTGGCGATTTATCAGGCGGCTTAGCAGGCAGCCCGCCCAGGCCAACCAGCTGCCGCCGCAGCTGGATCTGTCCGCCGCGCGCCGCGTGCTGGTCATTGCGCCGCATCCGGACGACGAAACCCTGGGCTGCGGCGGAACGCTGGCCCGGCTGGCGCCGGTTTGCGAGGTTCATGTGCTGCTGGTGACCAATGGCGACGGCGGCGGTGGCCTGCCGCCAGGCACCAGCGACGCGCGCAAGAAGGAAATGGCTGACGCGGCACGAACCCTGGGCATCGCGACGCCCGTGCTGCATCTGGATGAACCGGACGGACGGTTCGCGGACTCGCGGAGCTACCGATCCGCGCTGGCGGACATCGTCGGCAAGCTGGAGCCGAACTGGGTGTTCCTGCCCTGGCTGAACGACACGCACGCGGACCATGCGCGCATCGCGTGCGCCAGCTCGCATGCGCTACGACGCAGCGGCGTGGAATCGCTTCTCTATTACGAAACCTGGACGCCGGTGCCGGCCACTCATGTGGTTGACATCACGCCAACGCTGGAAACGAAGAAAGCGGCGGTGCTGTGCCATGAAACGGCGCTCAAGTACGGCAGCTACATGGACGCGATGCTCGGACTGAATGCGTATCGCGCGCTCTATCTGCCGGCGGCCGCTGGCCAGCGATGGGCGGAAGCGTTTGCAGTCACCAGCGCCCGGAACAATCGCTTCGTGTGATGCAACAAGGCTAGCTGGCAAGATGCCCGGCCGCGAGCTGCCAGCTGTGCGGCAGGTCGACCAGGCCGGGCTCCGGCCGCGCGTCCGCCACCGTCAGCAGCGCGATGCGCGGCGCTTCGGTGTAAAGATGGATGGCATTCTCGTTGCCCAGGTAGGCGCCGATGTGGTAGTCGCCCTTGCGCAGCGCGAGCCGCTCGAACTCGATCGTGGCCGTTCCCCGGCCCTGCTCATCCCGCACCAGCGTGACGCCGTCGGTTCGTGAAACCACGCTGCTCAGGATCATGGTGTTCGCCAACTCGAACGTCATGCCCGCCGTTGGCGTCGGCAGAGCCGGGTCCGACTCGAACTCGATCGTGAGGCTCAGCCTGCCTTGGCCCGGCCGCATCTTCAGGTGGGTCGAAGGTGTCCCGTCGATGGCCGCGACGACACGCGTGATCCGTGCGTGTCCCGGCGTGGAAGTGGGAAGGGAAACGATGGCTTGCGGTTGGACCGTGGGGCCATCATCGACTTGACCCGCTCCGGGCTGTAGGGGCTCGGCGGCGGCAGGAGCAGGGGTGGGAGCGGGAGATGCATCACCAGCCAGGAACAGCGTGTAATCTCGAATGACCGCGTGCGGCGCACCGATGCCCATGACCCGGCCCTCGTCGAGCCACATGACGCGGTCGCAAAAGGCCTCGACTTGGTACAGCGAATGCGAGCAGAACAAAATGGTCGTGCCGGCCTGCTTCATGGCCATGATGCGATCGAACGACTTGCGCGCGAAACCCCCATCGCCCACCGAGAGCGCCTCGTCGATCACCAGGATGTCTGGCTCGACGCTGATGGCCAACGAAAAAGCCAGCCGGACGAACATGCCGCTGGAATAGGTCTTCACAGGCTGATCGATGAAGTGCGCGATGCCCGAGAAGTCGATGATCGACTCCATCTTCTGGATCAATTGCTGGCGGCTCAGCCCCAGCAGCGGTCCGTTGAGCAGCACGTTGTCGCGCCCGGAAAAATCGGGATTGAAGCCCGCGCCCAATTCGAGCAGGGCGGCAACGCGGCCGTTCAAGCGAACCGTGCCTGTCGTCGGCGTAAGCGTTCCGCACAGCAATTGCAGCAGGGTCGATTTGCCCGCGCCGTTGCGGCCGACGATGCCCAGCGATTCGCCCTTGGGCACCTCGAGGCAAACATCGCGCAGGGCCCAGAAGCTGTCGCCGGGGACTTCGCGACCCATCAGGGCCGAGCGCAATCGAGCCGCGGAATTGGCGTTGGGCCGGTAGGCCTTGCCCAGACCTTGCGCCTCGACCGCGAACTGCGCTTCCTGCGCGGGTAACGCGATCGCGCTCATGGTGAAGGGGCGCTCGCGGGTCCCGGCCACAGGCCCTTGTCCAGCATGGCCCAAATGGCGCCGGCGCCGACAGTGCGGCGCGCCTGCACCGCGCGGCGCTTGCGCCACAATGCCGGCCACTGGCGCAGCGCGTCGCGCTTGGCACGCAGCACCAAGCCGGCCTGGCCACGGCCAGCAAGCGCAATGGGAGCGGCGATGTTCAAGAGCAGGTGCATCGGGGACAGAAGCCAGAACAGCCAGGAGGGCATGTTCTTGACGAACGTCCAGACCATGTTGCGCTGGCCGTAATAGGTCGAAAAATCACTGTGGCGGCCGGTGAAGGCAGACGCAGCATGGTAGCAGACCGATGCAGGCACATGCATGGCGCCCCAGCCGAGCAGTCGCAGCCGAAAGCCCAGGTCCACGTCCTCCATGTAGCAGAAAAAATCTTCGTCGAAACCGCCCGCCTCGTCCCACGCCGCGCGCCGGTACAGTGCCGCGGCGGCGCACGGCGAAAAGATCTCCGCCGCCTGCCGCACGGAGTCGGCCACCGGCACGCGATGGTCCCGGCGATAGGCGCGGCCGCAGAAATGATAGGCATCGCCGGTGCCGTCGCTGAGGCTTCGATCGCTCGCGTCGATCAGGTGCGAGCCGAATGCGCCTATCGAGGGGTGGTCTGCGGCTGCACGCAGCAGCTCCGCGAGCCAGTCGGGTTGCGGAACCGCATCGGGATTGAGCAACGCGACCAAGTCGCACGCTCCACACTCCCGCACTCCGAGGTTGTTGGCGCGCGCGAATCCCGTGTTGGTGTCCAGCTGCAGCAGCGAGAAACGCGAGTCGCCGAGCGCCGGTACCAGCGCTTGCGAGCCATCGTCGCTGGCGTTGTCGACCACGATCGCTCGGAACGCCGGTGCCGACTGCGCGGCCAGCGCGCGCAGGCATGTCTCCAGATGGGCGCCGCCGTTCCAGTTGACCACGATGACCGCAACTGAAACGGGCATGGCTCAGACGCTTTGACGACGCGCCCGCCGAAGCAGCGAATCGTAGAAGAACGCTTCCTCCTCGATGCGCAACGGCAGGGGCAGCGCGTCTTTCCATTCTCCCAGCAGCCCTGGATGCTCGATCACCGATTCGATTGCATCGGCCCATGCACGCGGATCCGATGCCGCCACCACGCGTCCGCATTCCGCCTCGGCCACCCGCTGCGCAGGTGCACCCAGCTCGGAGACCAGGGCCGGCACACCGGCGGCGGCGCTTTCCTGATGCACCAGCGAAAAGCTCTCGGGCACTTGGGACGGCAGGCACAGTAAGTCCGATTGATGCAGGGCGCGAAACACCTGTTCCGCGGGCAGCGTGCCAACCAGTTGCACGCGCGGATCGGCCGCTGATAGTGCTCGGACTTCCTGGTGATAGCCCGGGTTGCCGTAGAAGCCTCCGATCACCTTCAGGCTCAGGTCACGCCCCGGAATCAGTGCGAGGGCGCGCAGCAATACATGCAAGCCTTTCTGCGGCACGATGGACCCGATGAATGCAAGTTTCAATCCCGGGCGCCGATCCGGGGCCTGCGCAACGTCGAAAGCCTTGAACAACGCAACCAGGTCGATGCCGTGCGGAATCACCTTGAACTGCAGTTGCGGAAAAGCTTCCTCGTAGCGGCCCGCGACATACCCGGAAGGTGCGACGCGTTCGGCCGCGGCGGCCAGCAGCGACGCGGCCTGCTCGTAGCGCTGCCGGTAACCATCGGCCGTCCAAGGCGGGGCCAGGCACTCCTGCGCGCAGCGCCGTCCGCCTTGCGGGCCGTCGCAGCAGCGCTCGTGCATGGTCATCAGGTTGATACGCGCGCAAGGCAGGAAGAAATCCGTCAGGGTGAGCACGTAGGGCAGCCGGCAGCGCTGCGCCGCCAGCACGGCGCTGCCCATGCGCATCGTATGCAGCACATGCGCGACTTCGAAACGTTCCCGGTCCATCCATGCCGCCAGCCGGTCGGCCAGGCCGCTGTCGACTTCGAGGCTGATGTCGGCGGTGGCGGGCAGCAGGCTGCGAGGGACGAAGGTGACCGGAACACCTTCCCACACGTTTTTCAGACAGCCTGGCACCGGCTGGTCGACCTCCGCACCGCCGCAGCGATCGGGATCCACCGTGCACGCCAGCACATGAACATGATGGCCGGCCCGCTGGGCCATGCGCGCGAGGTTCAACGCGACTCGCTCCGTGCCGCCGGCGAACTCGGGGAAGAATTGATGCAGAACGAACAGGATCCGCATCAAACCCCCGCCATCAGCTCAGCGTGGATACCTTGCGCCTGCTCACGGTCGGCGACGCCCTCCTTGCGGTGATCCAGGCAGTAGAAAGCCAGTGCCGAGCCTGCGGCGGCCGCAAGCGTCTTGCATACCGCGGCCGCCAGTTCGTCAGCAGGCAGTTCATCGCCGTCGTCATAGACCTGTGCGGCGAACTGCGCGAAATGCTCCAGGCGCGCGCTGAACATTGCGGCAAAGGCGCGAATTTCGGACAACGCGGCTGATCCCGGATTCGGTGGCATCGTGTAGCGAAGCGACAGGTCGCGAATGAAAGCTTCCAACCGATCGTCCCTCAGCGCCAATGAGGCGCCGGTGCGCATCGTCTTCAGGTCTTCGCGCCAACTGTCGACCGATTGTCGCAGGCGCGCGCCGGTCAACTCGCCGGCAGGCGCGCACCGGATCTGGGCGAGCCAGCCCGACACATGGACCGCTGCGGACGAAATGCCCGCCGCCAGACCTGCCAGCGATTCGCAGTGCGGATACGCGAAGTCATCGAATAGCCCGACCAGAAATTCGACGTCGACGAACGAACGCTTGAGGTAGTAGTAGGCGGGCCGATTGTGCGAATGGACAGCTTTCACGGACGCGAGCATCGCCACGCGCCAGCCGCCCTTGATCAGGCGGATTCCGAGATCCAGGTCTTCGGCGTAGTCGCCCTGATACCGGTATTGGGCGAACAGCTCGCGGCCGATGAGGCATGACACGTCGCTGAGCTGCCCCTGGGACCGCAGGGACATGTGATCGTCGCCCTGGTGGCTGCCGATGCGGTCCTGCTCCCGGCAGTCCAGGAACCGGTAATGGGTGTCGATCATCGAGTCGTACATCAGATCGCTGTCGCTGCGGCTGTACTCGGAGCACGATACGGCGGCGAGTTTGACGTGGGCCGGATCGCGGAGAAAGCGCAGCATGCCGTACAGCCAGTGCTCTCCGATCGGGAACGCATCCTGGACCATGAACAGCAAGTAATCGCCGCTTGCTGTGTCCGCGCCGAGGTTGCGCGCATGGCTGTGCGAGAACTCCGATTGCGCGATCGCCACTACGTTCGCACCGGCCGCGCGCGCGAAGGCGACCGTATCGTCGCTCGAGCCCGAATCGACTACCACGATCTCGAGCTCGCGCACGGCTTTTTGGCTGCGCAGCTTCCGCAGCAGCCATTGGAACTCGGGGCCCGCGTTGAATGTCGGGATGACGATCGATACTTTCACATCCACCGTGTCCGCGACCCCCTCGAGATCCGGATGCAGCCGCATGTCGCGCGGATGCGCAGCCGCGGCGGCAAATGGATTGCTTGCAGTAGAGGCAGACTGGGCAGCGAGCCTGGCCACATAGGCATGGCGGTGCCGCAGGTAGTAAGGCAGACGCCGCGCCAGACCGGCGGGCCCATGGCGTTGCAGTTGGCCGCTGAAGGTCGAAGCAAGCGCGCCAAGCACCCTGAGGCGCTGCCCGATCCGCCGCACCACGCGGCCGGCGTAGCGCAGTGGGCGCGTCAAGCGCCACGAAGTGGACGCACGGATCTCGGCGATCTGGGCCAGCAACTCCTCGCGGACCCGGGCGAGCAGTTGGAGCTCCTGCTGCTGCAGCCTGAGCTGGTCCTGCCGCAGCCGCAGCTCTTCCTGATGCGCCTGTTCCTGCCGGATCAGCTCGCCTTGCTGCTGCGTGATCACCTCGGACTGCTGCGCCGCTGCGCGGGCAAGCTCCTCGGCCCGCCGCTGCGACGCCTCCAGCCACTCTTTGAGTTGCCGCGTTTCCAATTGCCCGGCGGCGGCCCTTTGCAAGCTGTCGTTCAGCAAGTTGCTATGCTGCGCATCTCGCTCGATCAGCCGCACGACGTCATGGGGACGCCAGCGGGCCAACTGCCGCTGCGCAAGTTCGGCCAGCATGGCCTCACGCTGCGAGCCGCGGGCTGCGTGTCCCGAGCCTTCATCGCGGAACGAGTAAACGGCCGAGACCCCCGGAACACGCTGAAACGGCCCCTTGGCTACGAGCTGGAGCCAGAAATCCCAGTCCTCAAACAGCGTCATCGAAGGGTCGAAGCGGCTGGCGGGCGCCGACCTGACGCGATCCAGGCGGAACAGGACCGCGTGAATCGGCAGGTAGTTCTGCAGTTGCAGCGCGACGGGGTCGAACTCGCTCTGGAAGGTATGGACCGTGTGCTGCTGCGGCGTGCGCGCGTCCGCCAATGCCTCGACGTCGCTATACGCCGCCACGAGCCGCGGCTGCGTATCGAGGGCGGCCACCAGTTTTTCGAGGTGGTCGGGCCAGAGCCAGTCATCATCGTCCAGAAACAGCGCATAAGGTCCGGCTGCAGCTTCCAGCAGGAGATTGGCCGCGTCGGCCCGGTCGACCCTGCGGCCCGGTTCGAGCACCCGGTTGCGGGCGCCGGCCAGCCATTGCGCCAGGCCTTCGATCGGCTGCCCCCCGGCGTTGAGCACCACGATTTCCCAATCGGCAAAACGTTGCGCGCGCACCGATTCGATGGCTTCACCCAGTGTGGGCCGGCCCATCGTGCGGATCAGGACAGAGACGCGCGGTGGGGCACCGTGAATCGAGCCCGTTGCGGCCTCTGGTGTAGGAAGCTTTTGGTACATGACGCCTGCGGAGGACGGACAATGCGCACGCCACGAGAACGAGGCGCCTGAAAAGGCCGGCGTCCCGCCGCTTCGAAAGGGCTAAAGTCTAGCGCACTCCGGCGTGCGCGGGAGCGGGCCTGGGAGCGGGCTAGAAGTGAATGCCGCGCATCATCTGCTGCATCGCGATCGCCTCCGGCGACAGGGTCGGCTTGCCGCTCTTGTCGCCCTTGGCAGCCGACGAGTCGGGGAACATGCGGAAGCTCGTGTTCATCGCGATCTGGGCTACGCGGGGCAGCAGTGCGTGCAGCAATTGCCCGGTGATGCCCAGGCGCGTGGCGACCCGCACCGGCTTGAAGATGCAGGCCTGCGCAATCATGTCGGCAGCTTCCTCGGGCGCCAGCGTCGGCACGTTCTTGTAAATCTGGGTCGGCGCAATCATAGGCGTGCGCACCAGCGGCATGTTGATGGTCGTGAAGCTGATCCCCTGGTCCGCGAATTCGCTGGAGGCGCAGCGTGTCCAGGCGTCCAGCGCGGCTTTGCTCGCGACATAGGCCGAAAAACGCGGCGCGTTGGTCAGCACGCCGATCGAGCTGATGTTGACCACATGCCCCTTGTGTTTGGCCACCATCGACGGCAGCAGCCCCATCGTCACGCGCAGGCAGCCGAAATAATTGAGCTGCATCGTGCGTTCGTAGTCGTGGAAGCGGTCGTAGCTCGACTCGATGGCGCGGCGGATCGAACGCCCCGCGTTGTTGATGAGGAAGTCGACGCCACCATGGTTTTCCACCAGCAGCCGCGTGAAACGGTCGCAGTCGGTCATGTCGGCGATGTCCACTGCGTAGGCAACGAACTGGTAGCCGTTGGACTTGGCCTCCTTGCAGGCTTCGTCCAGCTTGTCCTGGTCGCGTCCGCAGATGATGGTGATCGCACCGGCCTCGGCGAACTTGTGAGCCGCCGCCAGGCCGATGCCCGACGAACCCCCAGTGACCAGAACCACCTTGCCGCCTACAGTGCCTCTGAGCGTGCGGTCGATGTGCAGGTCGGGGTCGAGATGCCGCTCCCAATAGTCCCACAGGCGCCAGGCGTAGTCCCTCAGGTTGGGCACTTCGATGCCTGAGCCTTTCAGCGCCGCCTGGGTCTCCCGGCTGTCGAAGCGGGTCGGATAGTTCACGAACGACAGGATGTCTTCGGGCAGCCCCAGGTCCTTCAACACTGCGTTGCGGATGCGGCGCACCGGCGCCACGGCCATCAGGCCTTTCTTGATACTCTTGGGGACGAACCCGAACAGCGCGGCGTTCACGAACAGGTTCATCTTTGGCGCATGCGCGGCGCGGCTGAAAATGTCGAGCACATCTCCGACGCGATACCCGACCGGATCGACCAGGTGGAAGCAGCGCTTGTTGATGTCGGCCTTGTGACTGAGATAGTCCAGGGCATCGACCACGAAGTCGACCGGAACGATATTGACGCGGCCGCCCTCCAGGCCGACCGCCGGCATCCAGGGTGGCAGCAGCTGGCGCATGCGCTGGATCAGCTTGAAGAAATAGTACGGCCCATCGATCTTGTCCATCTCGCCGGTCTGGCTGTCGCCCACCACCATCGCCGGCCGATACACCGACCAGGGAACCTTGCATTCCTTGCGGACGATCTTTTCGCTCTCGTGCTTGGTCAGGAAATAGGGATGCTCGTAGTTCTCGGCCTCCTCGAACATGTCCTCGCGGAACACGCCCTCGTACAGACCGGCGGCCGCGATCGAAGACACGTGGTGGAAGTGCCCCGCGTCGATCGCCTTGGCGAATTCCACCGTGTTGCGCGTTCCCTCGATGTTGACGGCGATCTGGCTTTCGGCGTCCGCCGAGAGGTCGTACACCGCGGCCAGGTGATGAAAATGATCGATCTGGCCTTTCAGTTTTTTCACGTCCTCGGCGGCGACGCCCAGTTTCTTGGCTGTGAGATCTCCGAACACTGGAACGGCACGAGCGGCAGTCGAGCCCCAATACTCGCGCAGCGCGGGCACTTTGCCTTCGCTTTCCCTGCGAATCAGGAAATAGACGACCGAGCCTTTGCGCTCGAGCAGCTTCTTGACCAGGCGCTTGCCGATGAATCCGGTCGCGCCGGTGACGAAATACTGCATGAGAACCTCCGGTGGGGAATTGGCGTTGCTTTGCGGCATTGTTGCGCAAAACGGGTGGCGCGATGATTCAGCATTAACCCTTCGCGCCCTAGGAGCCAATCTCTAGCGGTTTAGGAAGCCGCCCCTAAACCATCCCCCGCTCCAAGACTTAGAGTCCCTTCATGCGCATTGGCGCGATCCTCAACCCAGACTGGAGGCCAACATGGTCAAGAAACTGCAAAAGAAGGCTGCCGAGAAAACCACCGGCGCGCAACTGTCCGGCACCGTCAAGGAATCGGCCCAGCAAATCTGGCTGGCCGGCTTGGGCGCTTTTGCCAAGGCCCAGGAAGAAGGCGGAAAGGTGTTCGAAGCCCTGGTCAAGGAAGGCACGTCGATCCAGCGCAAGACGCAGGCCGCCGCCGAGGAAAGGATTTCCGAAGCCACCAACCGCATGGCCACGATGGCAACCGACATTTCGTCACGGGCTTCGGGCCAGTGGGACAAGCTGGAAAACATTTTAGAAGACCGTGTGTCCAAGGCCCTGAACAAGCTGGGCGTGCCCTCGTCCAAGGACATCGATGTGCTGATCGCCCGCATCGACGAGCTCAATCGCAATGTGGCCAAGCTAAGCGCGAAGACCGCCGCAACCGGCCGCAAGACCGCGAACGGCGCCGCCAAACCGGCGGCCAGGCGCGCGTCCACGCGCAAGTCGGCGTGACCCCGACGATGGCAGAACTCAAAGGCGCTTCGGCGCCTTTTTTGTCGCCCGCTTGCTGCAATGCAGCAGAGAACGCAGGGCCGGCAACCTACACTGACCACACATGAGAACCAGAAAATCGTCGAAGCCCACGATCGCGCTTGCTCTCGCCGGAGGTGGTCCGATGGGCGCCATTTATGAGATCGGAGCCTTGTGCGCGCTGGATGAAGCGCTGGAAGGCCTGGATCTCAGCCACCTGGACCACTACGTGGGCGTTTCGGCCGGCGGCTTCATCGCGGCGGGCCTGGCCAACGGCATGTCGGCGCGCGAACTATGCGCCTCGTTCATCGAAAGCGACGACGGCGCCAGCGAAGTGTTCGATCCTTCCTGGCTCATGGTGCCGGCGTACGGCGAATTTGCGCGCCGCGCCATCATGTTTCCGGGCCTGGCTGCGTCGGCCCTCTGGCACGCCACATTCGGTCGGAAGTCGCTGACGCTGTCCATCGAACGGCTGGGTCCCGCCCTGCCGACCGGCATTTTCTCGAACGACGAGATCGACTCCCGGCTCGCACGCCTGTTCTCGCTCGAAGGTCGCACCAACGATTTCCGCAAGCTCAAGACGCGGCTCACACTGGTTGCCACCGATCTGGATACCGGCCAGGCAGCGCCGTTCGGCCGCCCCGGCTGGGACCATGTGCCGATTTCCAAGGCGGTGCAGGCGAGCTCGGCGCTGCCCGGGCTGTTCCCGCCGGTTGAAATCGACGAGCACTATTTCGTCGATGGCGCACTCAAGAAGACGATGCACGCGTCGGTCGCGCTCGATGGCGGCGTCGACCTCATGCTATGTCTCAACCCCCTGGTGCCGTTCAACTCGACCGAGCCGGCGATTGCCAAGCTGATGCAGCGCGGGCTGCCCCGCGAACGGCGCCGCATCCCCCGCATCGCCGACGGCGGGCTGCCCGCTGTGCTCAGCCAGACTTTCCGCTCCATGATTCATTCGCGCATGGAACTCGGGATGAAGCACTATGAGCGCGCTTACCCCGATACCGACATCGTCCTGATCGAGCCGGACCATCGCGACCCCGAGCTGTACCTTGCCAACACGTTCAGCTATGGCCGGCGCCGCCAGCTGGCCGAACACGCTTACCAGCAAACACGCAGCATGCTGCGTTCGCGCCGAACCAGCCTGGCGGCCAAGCTGCAGCGGCACGGCATCAGCCTGAGGGCAGAAGTGCTGGATGATCCGCGCCGGCACCTGGTAGCCTTGCCGAAGCCGCCCACACGCATCGGCCGGGCCATCGGGTCGCTGCAGGAAGTGGTGGATGACCTCGCCCACGCCATCCAGCCGCCACTGCGGCAGCCGCTATAGCCATGGCAAAAAAGGCCCCGCGCCGCACGGCCGAACGCATCCTCGAGGTCACGCTCGAGCTGTTCAACCGGTTCGGCGAGCCGAATGTCTCAACTACCCTGATCTCGGCCGAACTCAACATCAGTCCGGGCAATCTTTATTACCACTACCCCGCCAAGGATGAGCTCATCAATTCGCTGTTCGACCGATACGAACGGTCGCTCAGCGAGCTGCTGAACGCCAGCGACGGCGTGCGCGACGTGGAGGACGCCTGGTTTTTCATGCACACGCTGTTCGAGCTGATCTGGCAATACCGTTTTCTCTACCGGGACCTGAACGACCTGCTGTCCAAGAATCGCCGCCTGGAAACGCATTTTCAGTGGGTGCTGAAGAACAAGACACGGGCCATCAAGGCCCTGCTCGACGGCATGAGCCGTTCGGGCGCCGTGAGCATCGATTCGCGCGAGGTCGAGGCGACTGCGACCAGCATGGTGGTGGTGCTGACGTACTGGCTCAGCTATGAGTACGTGCGCGATCCGCGCCGTGCGCTGGAACCCGAGAGCGCGCAACTGGCCTTGCTGCGCGGCGCCCATCATGTGCTTAATCTGCTGGTGCCCTATCTCGAGCAAGGACAGCGGATGCACCTCCTGGGCCTGGTGGCGGCGTACAGCAATCCAAAGACCTGAGAGACAAAGGAAAAGGACAGACGACCATGGCCAAATGGACCGCTTTCCCCCATCTGGGCGACTTCCAGTTCGATGTTGGCAGCGTCAAGAAGCAATGGGCGCGTCTGCATGCCGGCGATGCCGAACCCCTGCCGGAGGATCCCGACGTGATCGAAGCCTGGACCCTGTTCCACAACGGCGAGTTTCAGCGGGCCGCCGAGGTGGGTTTGAAGGCAGGAGGCGCCGGCATCACCGTGGCCAACAAGGCCACGGCGGTCTATGCCAATTATCTGGAGAAAAAGGAAAAGTCCAAGCTGGACCTGTTCGTGGAAGTAGCGCAGCGGGCCGAGGCGCAGGCCGTCGCCGACGCCGGCAACCCCAACGCCTGGTACTGGCAGGCCTATGCGTTGGGCCGCTACAGCCAGGGCATCAGCGTGGCCAAGGCGCTGGCCCAGGGCCTGGGCGGCAAGGTCAAGGACTCGCTGGAAAAAACGATCAAGCTGCAGCCCAAACATGCCGATGCGCACATCGCCCTGGGGGCTTTCCACGCCGAAGTCATCGACAAAGTCGGCTCGCTGATCGGCGGGATGACTTACGGCGCCAAGAAAGACGTAGGCCTGAAGCTGTTCCAGCAGGCGCTCAAGATCAATCCGGTTTCGGCGATCGGAATGATCGAGTATGCCAACGGGCTGGTGATGCTGGAAGGCGAAAGAAAAATGAAAGAGGCGACCAGGCTCTATGAGCAGGCAGCCGCCGGCAAGCCCGTTGATGCCACGGAGCGGCTGGACGTCGAACTGGCCAAGGTCGAGCTTCAGGAGTAACGGCGCCGGTCGCAGCCAATTTCGCGCCGCGCGCCTACATACTGCGGACGCGATAGCGGGCACGATGTCTTGCATGAACATATTCGAAGCGCTGCGCGTCAGCCATGAAACACAACGGGCCCTGTCGGCCCGTTTGCTTGCCAGCGAGCCGGACACGCCTGAGCGGCACCGCGTTTTCCTGGATCTGAAGCGCGAACTGCTGGCGCACGAGACCGCGGAAGAGCGCTGCTTCTATATTCCCCTGATCGACCATGACGCGACGGTGGACGCCGCGCGCCATGCCATTTCCGAGCACCATCAGATGGATGAAATGGTGGAAGACCTGGAGCACCAGGAACTCAGCGCTCCGGGATGGATGGCCGGCGCGAAGAGGCTGTGCGAAAAGATCGAGCACCACCTGCACGAGGAGGAAACCAAGTTCTTCCAGGAAGCCGGAAAGGTACTGACCGAGGCACAGAAGGTTTCGCTGGCGAAAGAGTACGAGGCGCAGTTCTTGACACTGCGGACGAAGGAAGAGTAGCCGGCTGTCGTGACGGCCTTGATCCGGGGTCCAGGCCTTGGAGAGCCACCGCTCCAGGCCGTGGAGCGCCACCGCTTGCTGCGGCTTCAGGGCATCGAGCCCTGAAGCCTCGAGAGTGCCTTCGCTGGTCGATCCCCGCAAGCGGGGCCCCTCGCCCTTCGCTCAGTCACTCTCCTCGCCCTTCGCTCAGTCACTCTCCCCACGGCAGCATCAACGTCACCAGTGACAGCTTCGCGAATTCCGGCTCGAACTCGTCGATGATCTTCTGCGGATCAGGGCACAGCGTACTGTCGGTGATGACGCCGAACTGCACGCCGCCGCCATAGCTCAGGATCGACACGCCCAGGCCGATGTCGCCGGATTGCGGCACCCAGAACATGCTCTGCTCCAGCGTGGCGCCAAGGAACTTCAACTTGTCGCGCGGGCCCGGCACATTGGTCATGACCGCCGTGGTCTTCTTGCCGAACAGGCTGAGCATGGCTTCCTGCGCCGGCTTGATCAAAAGCCCCGCCACCGCGAGCAGCCCGAAGGCGAGCAGCGGTTGCGTGCTGCCCTTCAGGGCATTCATGCGGCGCCGCACCTCGTAGACGCGCTCGATCGGGTTTTCGATGCCGATCGGCAGCACCAGCGGCACCAGGCCGAACCGGTTGCCCAGCTTGTGGGCCTCCTCGAGCGGGCGCAGGTTGACCGGGATCATGGCGCGAATCTCCTGGCCGGTGACGTCGTCGCCCAGCGCCTTGAGGTATTCGCCGATGGCCCCGGCCACGCAGCTGAGCAGCACGTCGTTGATCGAGCAATTGAGAGCCTTGCTGACCGCCTTGACTTCTTCCAGGGGAATCGGTTGGCACCAGGCGACCCGTTTGGCAGTGCCGGGCTTGCCCTTCAGGCGGGTCTTGGAGTCATCGGGCATCAACGCCAGCGCCGCCGCATCGCTGAGAACCTGGTACGCCAATTTGGCTACGTCCATCGATCCGGTCAGGCCTTTGCGCGGGTCGCGCAATAGCCCAAGCGACCGGACGGCGCCCTCGCCGGCCGCGCCTAGCGCCTTCACCGCCACGTCGGTAAGCGGTTTGATCAGCATATCGGCGATCCAGTCTTCCGCGCCCGTGGGCCCTTCCTTGCGCTTGCGCTCGGGCGGCGGCGCACCGCCATCGACCAGCGACATCGTCACGGAGATCAGCGCGATGCCGTCCGCAATGCAATGGTGGATACGCACGATCAGCGCGCTGCCGCCCTGGTAATCCTCCACCAGATGGAACTGCCACAGTGGATGGCCGCGGTCCAGCGGCTGCATCGCGAGTTCGGCGACGCGCTGCTGCAACGCCGCCTGCTCCTGGCCCTTGGACCGCCTGGGCAGCTTTTCACGCACGACATGGCGCTCGATGTCGAACTCCGTGTCCTCCACCCAGGTAGCTCCTGCCGCATCTTCCTGTGCGCGCTGGCGAAACCGGTCGTATTGGAGCAAGCGCTCCCGCACCCGCGTGCAAAGGGCCTCGTACCTGATGCGGGGCTGCAGCGTCCACACGCCGATGATCATCATCAGGTTGCTGGGCGAATCCATCCGCAGCCAGGCCGTGTCGACTTTCGTCATGCGCTCCGCAGCGATCTCGCGCGCGGCTGCGCTGGCAAGTTGCCGCGCAATGATTCGGGTAACCATGCTGCCTCCAGTACGCTCGGTGTTATTCGGTGGCGGCCCCTATTCTGGGTCGCCGGCTGGCCGTAAGATACCGCGAAGTTACCCGCAGACACCGCGAAAAGGTAGATGCGCTTCCCCACCGCACAAACCCTCAAGGAGCACACATGGCCGACCTGAAAGCCGCGTTCGAAGCCGCTGTCGCTGGATCCAAGAACCTGACCGAGCGCCCCGATAACGCCACGCTGCTGAAGCTCTACGCACTTTACAAACAGGCCACGGCCGGCGACAACAGCGAGAAAAAGCCCGGCTTCGGCGACATGGTCGGCCGCGCGAAGTGGGATGCGTGGAATGGGCTGAAGGGCACTTCGAGCGACACTGCCATGCAGCAGTACATCGACCTGATCGGCTCGCTCAGCTAGCAACGAGCCAATCCGCCAGCACGCGGGTCACCGCATCCGGCTGCTCGATGGCCGAAAGGTGTCCGCATTCCTCGATGAACGCGAGCCGTGCGCCCGGCACGCGTGCCGCCATCGCCTCGTGGTCGGCCACCGGCGTCACCGGATCCTGGCGCCCGCACATCACCAGCGTCGGGACACGCACTTTCGCGAGGTCCTGGTGCGAATCGGGCCGACCCATCATCGCGGTCTGCTGGTTGAACTGGCCGGCGGCGCCGACGCTGCGCGCCATGTCGGCCATCAGCGCGGCCAGCTCCGGTCGTTGTACATGTGACGGCAGCATCCAGCGCGCGGGCAGCTCGGGTATCAGCGCTTCGATCCCGCCGGCGCGCACCTTGGCGATATCGGCCAGGCGGCCGGCGTGGCGCGCCTGGGTGTCGGCCACGGCGGTCGTGTCAAGCAGCGCCAGCCGTTCCAGCCGCGGCAGCTGCCGGCGGATGACCTCGAACGCCACGTAGCCGCCGAGTGAAAGTCCGATCAGCGTGAATCGCGCCGGCGTGTTGGCGAGCAGCGCTTCGGCCATCCCTCCCAGCGAGTCCTGCTCGCGAAAGACGAAGGCGCGGCAATCGAAACGATCGCTAAATGCGGCAATCTGCGCCGCGTACAGCCGTTCGTCGGTCAGGTGGGCGCAAGCGAATGCGAGGAAAGGTTTGTTGTTCATGCCGTTGCCTCCGGCTGAGCAGGTTCGGAGATTTCGATCAGGTTCAAGTCGGGATCGCGCACATAGACCGACCGGATCTTTCGCGTCGCGCCCGTACGCAGCACCGGCCCTTCAATGATCGGCCAGCCGACGCTTGCCAGCCGCTCGATCACCTGGCGCAACGGCACGCTGGCCATGAAGCAAAGGTCGAGCGCCCCTGGCACCGGCAGGTGCGCCTTGGGTTCGAACTCGCGACCTTGCACGTGAAGGTTGATCTTCTGGTCGCCGAACCTGAAAGCCCGGCGCTCGACCGGAGGCACGCCACCAACAAAACTCTCCAGGGACATGCCAAGTACCTCGGTATAGAACTCGATGCATTGAGCCTCGTGCGAAGTGGTCAGCACCAGGTGGTCAAGATGGTCGATCATGCAGCCTCCCGCCCCTCACGATTCACTTCCCGCCGCGATGCCGCGGCGCTTCAGGCCTTCGATCTGCTCGGTCGTGAGGCCCAGATCGCGCAGCACCTCGTCGGTATCCTGACCAAGCCGAGGCGCGTTGCGGCGGTGTCCGCCGGGCGTTACAGACAATTTGGGCACGACGCCGGGAACCGCGAGCGCGCTGCCGTCGTCCATCGGCACCTGTTGCAGCATGCCGCGGGCCCCGTAGTGCGGATCGGCTGCGATATCGGCGACGGTGTAGATGCGGCCGGCGGGCACCGCCGCGCCATCGAGCGCGGCCAGGACCGCGTCCACTGTATGCTCCAGCGCCCATCTTCCGATGGCGGCGTCGATCTCGCCGACACGCGCGACCCGGCCGGCATTGTCGGCGAGTGCGGGATCCGACGCGAGGTCGGGTCGGCCGATCACGCCCATGAGCCGCCGGAAAATGCTGTCGCCATTGCCGGCGATCAAAGCGTAGCCGCCATCGCCGCACCGGTATGCGTTGGTCGGCGCGATACCGGGCATGGCGCTGCCGGCCGGCCCGCGCACCACGCCGAACGCGCTGTATTCGGGCAGCAGGCTTTCCATGCAATTGAATACCGCTTCGTACAAGGCCACGTCGACCACCTGGCCGCGGCCGCTCGAGTGGCGGTGCTGCAAAGCCAGCAGGATGCCGATCACGCCATGCAGCGCCGCCAGCGTATCGCCGATGCTGACGCCGACCCGCACCGGCACGCGCCCGGGCTCGCCGGTCAGGTGACGCAGGCCGCCCATCGCCTCGGCCACGACGCCGAAGCCAGGGCGGTCGCGATACGGTCCAGTCTGGCCATAGCCGCTGATCCGCAGCACGATCAGGCGGGGATTGAACCCGAGCAATACGTCCGGGCCGAGCCCCCAGCCTTCCAGCGCACCTGGGCGGAAGTTCTCGATCAGCACGTCGGCATGGCCGGCGAGTTGGCGCACGATTTCCTGCGCGTCGTGATCCTTCAGGTCCAGGGCGAGCGAACGTTTGTTGCGCGACTGGACTTGCCACCATACTGAGGTGCCGTCCTTGAGCAAGCGCCATTTGCGCAGCGGATCGCCGCCTGAATGGGGCCGCTGCGGGTCGGGCGGCGGCTCGACCTTGATCACATCGGCGCCGAAATCGGCCAGCGTCTTGGCCGCGAACGGGCCCGCGATGAGCTGCCCGAGTTCGAGAACCTTGAGCCCGGCAAGTGGCCCGGTCGCGATTGGCGAAGTCTCCATCGCAGCCGGCGCCCTAGGCCTTCTTCCTGGCCGCCGCTTTTTTAGGCGCCGATTTCTTTGCCACGGCCTTGTCGAAGGCACCCACCGGCGAGTCATGGGCCAGCAAATCGTCCAGGTTCTTCACGATCTCGGATTCGATCCGGTCCTTGAAAGCGCCCAAGAGGAATCCGAGCCGGGCATCCAGCACGAAACGTTCCTTGGTGACCTTGAGCTCGCCGTTCACTCCCGAACGCGTGAAGCTCACCAGGTCAGCGGTCTTGCCCTCCTCGTAGGTGCACTCCATGTCGAACCGCTCCTCCGCCATTTCGGCCCACTTGAAGGCCAGTTTGCGTGCCTCGGTCAGGCCCAGCGAATGCTGGCGGGTGATGTGGATATCAGGCAATCTGGTCTCCTGCCGCGGCCAATCTCACGAGCTTTCCTTGAGCAGTTGGTGGCGCTCGCTCTTGGGCAAGGCCGCCAGCTGTTTGACCGCATCATAGAACCGCTTCCAATCGCGCCCTTCACGGCCGAACAGCGCTTCGAAGCCGGGGACCAGTTCGTCGTACGCGGCCTGGGCTCCGAACGATGCATTGTTGGCTTGCTCCACCCAGCGGTCGTAGCCGCGATAGCGCGCCGGGTCGCCGCCCCAACCCGCGCGCAGCTGCGCATACTGCTCGCGGAACCGCTCCAAGGCCGCTTGCTTCAGTGCGTCACGCTCCGCGCCGCGGTTCGATTCGTAAATCTGTACCAGCCGCTTGCGCGTCGCCAGCGCAAGGCCGCGGAACTGGGTGCGGCGGGCATCGAAGTCGGCGTAGTCCTTGCGCGCCGCGTCGGACGCTTGCGTGGCCAACCAGCCAGCACTGCCCAGACGCTCGACCGAAGTCGCGAACGACTCGTTGAACACGGTGTCATTCTTGGCGTAGACCACCTGGTGCGCGAGCTCATGGAAAATCAGGCGCGCCAACTCGCCGTCGGGGAAGTAGATGAAGGTATTGAGCAAGGGATCGCCGCCGGCCCAGTTCATCCAGCCCAGCGTCGAATAGGCGGGCACCGGGTACACGTTGGACTCGTAGCCCTCCTTGGCCAGCTCGGCCGCATCGGCGCGGGCCTGTTGCTCATCGAAGTAGCCCCGGTAGGTCACGCAGCCGGTGATCGGGAAACACCATTGCTTCAGCGTGACCGAATAGGCCGGAGCGGCGACGACGTTCCACACGACGGCGCTTCGATGCAGGTCGGCATAGCGGTGATAGCTGGGATTATCCGGAAGCTTCAGCTCGGTCACGGCGTACTTGCGGATGCGCTGGCTCAGCGCCAGCCTGGCTTTCAGCCGCTCGGGCGCCTCCTTGTCACCCAACCATTCGTCCACTGGCCTGGCCGCGCTCATCATGCGCAGGTGGCCAGTGGCTGAACTCCAGTAGTAGCTCAGGTCCGCGCATCCGGAAAGGCACAGCGTGCCCGCGATCGCCAGCGCCACCACTCCCGCGATCGCCATCACCAGACCCTTTCTCACGCGGCTTCGACTTCAACCAGGCAGTCGTAGAACACCGGGCCTCGGCCCAGGTCCGTCAGGCGCTGGCTGGTGAGCTGATTGACATTGGTCCCGTCAAGCCCCAGCTTGCGCCACCAGACGCCCAGGCCGTTGACGACACCCGGTCGCGCGCGCTCCGACACATGCGCCTTGCAGCGGTACTCGCCCCGATCGTTGAACACCCGCACCACCATGCCCGAGGCGATGCCGCGCGCCGCGGCGTCGCCCGGGTTCAGTTCGAGCAGCGGCTCGCCCTCAGTCTGCTGCAGGCTGCGCACGTTGACGAAGCTGGAGTTGAGGAAATTGCGTGCCGGCGGCGAAATCATCGCCAGGGGATAGCACCCGGAAGGAATGGGAACCTCGTAATTGGGCACATGGTCGGGCAGGCCGTCCAGGCCTTGCCGCGCCAGCCGCTCGCTGAAGAATTCGCATTTGCCTGAAGGGGTAGGAAAACCACCGGCGGCAAAGGGCGCGTCGGGCACCTCGAGCGTCGCATAGCCCCGCTCCAGCAGCTCGCTGAATTCAACCCGACTGCCGTAAGCCTGGCGACAAAGACTCTCGTCGTCCTCTGCGAAGCAAGGTTCGCCATAGCCGAGCCTACGCGCGAGTTCGCGGAAGATCTGGGTATTGGGCCGCGCCTGGCCGAGCGGCGCGATCGCCGGGCGGTTGAGCAGCACGTCGGTGTGCCCATAAGACAAGTGCACGTCCCAGTGTTCCAGTTGGGTCGTGGCTGGCAGGACATAGTCGGCATAGTCGGCCGTGTCGGTTTGGAAGTGTTCCAGGACCACCGTGAACAGGTCTTCCCGGTCGAAGCCGGCCACCACCTTCCCCGACTCGGGCGCGACAGCCACCGGGTTGCTGTTGTAGACGACCAGGGCTTCGATCTTCGGACCGAACTGCGGCGACGATGACCGCAACAGGTCATTCCCGATCGTGCTCATGTTGATGGTGCGCGGCACCCGGCCGGCGAGCAGGTCCGGCCGCTGCAAGGCCGCCCGGTCGACCGGGAACATGCCTGAACTCGATAGCAACATGCCGCCAGCAGGCTCGCGCCAGGCACCCGTGAGCGCTGGCAGGCAGGCGATGGCCCGCACCGCATTGCCGCCGCCACGCACCCGCTGCATGCCGTAATTCAGGCGGATGGCGGCCGGACGGGTGGTGCCCCAATCGCGCGCCAACGAGCGGATTTGCGCCGCCGGCACGCCGCAGATGGCGCTTGCGCGTTCCGCACTCCAACGCAGAGCGCGCTCACGCAACGCCTCCCAGCCGAGCGTGTAGTCGGCGAGGTAATCATGGTCGAGCCAGTCATTGACGATCAGCTCATGCATGATGGCCAGCGCGAGGGCGGCGTCGGTGCCCGGCAGGAGCTGGACATGCTCGTGGCACTTCTCGGCGGTTTCGCTGCGGCGCGGATCGATGCACACCAGCCTGGCACCGGCACGCTTGGCTTGCTGGGCCAGGCGCCAGAAATGCAGGTTGCTGGTGATCGAATTGCTGCCCCAGATGAGGATGAGCCTGGATTGAGCGAAGAATTCCACCTTCATGCCCACCTTGCCGCCCAAGGTGCAGGTCAGGGCCTCACCGCCGGCGCTGGAGCAGATGGTGCGATCGAGCTGGGACGCACCGAGCTTGTGAAAAAAGCGGCTGGCCATGCTCTCGCCTTGCACCAGGCCCATGGTGCCGGCATAGCTGTACGGAACGATGGCCTGCGGCTCGCGCCGTGCGATCGCTTGCAGGCGTTGCGCAATGTCGGCCAAGGCCTCGTCCCAGCTCACGCGCTCGAACTGCCCTGACCCCTTGGGGCCGCAGCGCCGCAGCGGATACAGCAGCCGCTCAGGATGGTAGGTGCGCTCGGTGTAGCGCGAAACCTTCGTGCACAGAACACCTTGCGTGTGCACGTGCTGCGGGTTGCCGCGCACTTCCGTGGCGATGCCGTTCACCACCGTGGTGACCAACGCGCAGGTGTCCGGGCAATCGTGCGGACACGCGCCGCGCACGGCTACGGCGTCCGTCTCTGGCGAGTCCGCGCTGATGCTAATGGTGCTACTCATGAGGTAAGCGGAAACCTATTGCTGCGTCCATATTTTGATCGGAGGGCAACTCAGCCGATCTCCCGCACCGCCGCCAGTCCTCGCATGAATGCCTCGCATCGCGCCAGCTGGTCCAGGCTCACGTATTCGTCGGGCTGGTGCGCCTGGACAATGCTGCCGGGGCCGCACACGACCGTCGGTATTCCTGCATTCTTGAAAATCCCTGCCTCGGTGCCGAAGGCCACCAGCGTTGTGCGCTGTTCACCCGAGAGCCGCTGAGCCAGGCGCGTCACGCCGTCCGTGGCCGAGCCCATGAAGCTGGGAATTTCGCAGATGGTTTCGAAGTGAAAACCCGCCTCCGGCGCCACGGCCTTCATGGCGGGTTCGAGTGAGCGCGCATGGGCAAGCACCTCTTGCTGCATCACCCGCACGTCGGCCGTGGGCAAGTCGCGGAATTCGTAACGGAACTGCGCTTCCCGCGGCACCACGTTGTCCGCCATACCGCCGTGAAACTGGCCGACGCTCGCGGTGGAAAACGGCACGTCGAAGCCGTCGTAGCGCGGCTCCTCGCGCTGGAATCCCTCGGCCATGTCACGCAATTTGCCGATGACACGGGCCGCCATCTCGATCGCGTTGACGGATTGCGGCGTCAGCGCCGAGTGGGCTTCCTTGCCGCGAACACAGCACTTGTAGCGGTAAACACCCTTGTGCGCGATCGCCGGCACCATGCTGGTGGGCTCGCCCACGATGCATGCCAGCGGCGCTACGCCGGCCTCGCGCATGTCCGCGATGAGGTCCCTGACGCCGAAACAGCCGATCTCTTCGTCATAGCTGCAGGCCAGGTGGATGGCGAACGGCGCCTTGCTGTCCAGGAAATCAGCAGCATGCGCCAACGCGACCGCGATGAAGCTCTTCATGTCCGCCGAACCGCGGCCGTACAGCCGGCCATCGGCCACGGTCGCACTCAGCGGATCGGCTGACCAGTCTTGACCGTCCCACGGCACCGTGTCGGTGTGACCGGAAAGTATGACTCCGGCTGGCTTGCCTTCGCCCAATGTGGCAAACAGGTTGGCTTTGGTCTTTTCGGCGTTATAAGTCAGCCGGCCGGCCACTCCCAGCCGGGCCAGCTCATCGCGAATGAAGTGGATCAGCGCCAGGTTCGAATGCGCGCTCACTGTATTGATGCGCACCAGGGTCTGCGCCAGCTTGAGCGCGCGCTGCGAAACGGTTGTTGTTGAATCCATCGCCGGATTCTCCCGGATATCCGGTCATGGCGCAGGCCGGCTGCACAGGTGCTGGGCAACGGCTAGACTGGAAGGTTCCCAAGTGAACATTAGATCGACATGAACATCCTCGACTCGGTGGTGACCCAGGCGGCGGCCATCGCCGCAATCCGGCGCGACATCCATGCCCATCCCGAACTGTGTTTCGAAGAAGTGCGCACCGCCGATGTTGTGGCCCAAAAGCTCACGGAATGGGGTATCCCGATCCACCGCGGCCTGGGTACGACGGGGGTCGTCGGCATCGTGAGGAACGGCACCGGTTCGCGCGCGGTTGGCCTGCGCGCCGACATGGATGCGCTGCCGATGCAGGAGTTCAACACCTTCAGCCACGCCAGCCGGCACAAGGGCAAGATGCACGCCTGCGGCCACGACGGGCATGTAGCCATGCTGCTCGCGGCAGCCCAGCATTTCGCCGGGAACCGCAACTTCGACGGCACGGTCTACCTCATCTTCCAGCCGGCGGAAGAAGGCGGCGGCGGCGCGCGCGAGATGATCAAGGACGGCCTCTTCGAGCAGTTCCCGATGG
>Ga0134124_10000655_pt1 | contig 27477 bp, 22 predicted proteins | sample KB304_FD_96880 | JGI IMG/M metagenome (GOLD analysis project Ga0134124, IMG submission 96880) | Terrestrial soil microbial communities without Nitrogen fertilizer from Kellogg Biological Station, Michigan, USA - KB3-0-4 | ecosystem: Environmental > Terrestrial > Soil > Unclassified ... | reverse complement strand
TCTTCCTGCAGCGCTTCGAAACTCTCTTTTGTTAATGGTATGGAATGAGACATCTAGTTTTCTGCTCCTGTTCAAAATATATCAGCCGGCTACAACTTCCAACTTGCTAAAGATAATCCTGAATCGGCTTGACACCCAGTTCCTGCGTTTTCAACAACACGACACTGTCGGCAACCGCTTTTGCGCCGGCAACGGTCGTATAATACGCAAGACCATGCATCAAGGCCTCCCGCCGGATTGAAAAAGAATCGGCCACAGCCTGCGCGCCCTGGGTGGTGTTGAGCACCAGCTGAACCTCGCCATTCTTGATGGCATCGACGATATGCGGACGCCCCTCCAGCACCTTGTTGACCCGACGGACCGGAATTCCCTTTTCTTCAAGAAACTGAGCCGTTCCGCCGGTTGCGAGAATACCGAATCCGGCTTTATACAGTTTTTCGGCGGCGCTGACAATATGTTTCTTATCCGAGTCCTTTACGCTGATAAAGACATTTCCCGATTGCGGCAGCTTGACATTCGCCCCCAGCTGGGATTTGGCAAAAGCCTCGGCAAACGTTGCCCCGATCCCCATAACCTCACCGGTTGATTTCATTTCTGGCCCCAGCAGCGTATCAACGCCGGGAAACTTTACAAACGGAAAGACCGCTTCTTTTACCGAGATATGCGCAGGAATAATATCGGATACGATCCCCAGTTCCTTAAGGGTTTTTCCGGCCATGATGCGGGCGGCTATCTTGGCGAGCGGGCGTCCGGTTGCCTTGGAGACGAAGGGGGACGTCCGGGAGGCACGGGGATTTACCTCAAGGATATAGACGACCGTCCCCTTGACCGCATACTGTACGTTCATCAGCCCCTTGACATTCAGCTCAAGCGCCATCAGTACCGTCTGACGGCGGATCTCGGCGACTATATCCGGACTGATCGAGTATGGCGGCAGACTGCAAGCCGAATCACCCGAATGAATGCCCGCCTCCTCGATATGCTCCATGATCCCGCCGATCACCACGTCCGTGCCGTCACAGAGCGCATCGACATCGATCTCTATCGCCTCGTCCAGGAAACTGTCGATCAGGATGGGATGTTCCGGAGACACCAGCACGGCGGTTTTCATATAGCGCTGCAGGTTTTCCGGGTCGTAGACGATTTCCATGGCGCGTCCTCCCAGCACGTACGAGGGGCGCACGACAACCGGATATCCGATGCGGTCCACAACCTTTTCCGCTTCCTCAAAGGAACGGGCGGTACCGTTTTCCGGCTGGAGAAGCCCCAGCTTGTGAAGCATTTCCTGGAACCGCTCACGATCCTCGGCACGATCGATCGCGTCAGGTGACGTACCGATAATCGGCACCCCGGCCCTCTCCAGGGCAACCGCCAGCTTGAGCGGTGTCTGGCCGCCGAACTGCACGATCACGCCGACCGGTTTCTCGACGGCGACGATTTCCAGCACATCTTCGAGGGTCAGCGGTTCGAAATAGAGCCGGTCCGAGGTGTCATAGTCCGTGGAGACCGTCTCCGGGTTGCAGTTGACCATGATCGTCTCATACCCGTCCTCGGCCAATGCGAAGGCACCATGCACGCAGCAGTAATCAAACTCGATCCCCTGCCCGATCCGGTTCGGTCCGCCACCCAGAATCATGATCTTTTTCCGGTCGGTCGGCGCCGCCTCGCACTCTTCCTCATATGTTGAGTACATGTAGGGGGTGTAGGCGACGAACTCGGCGGCACAGGTATCGACGCGCTTGTAAACGGGACGTACCCCCAGCGACCAGCGGAGCCCGCGCACCTCATCCTCGCTCGATTTCCAGAGCTTCGCCAGGAACTTGTCCGAAAAGCCGTACTGCTTGGCTTCACGCAGTACATCGGCGGATACTTCCGCAAGGGTAAGAGACTTCAGTTCATCCTCTTTTTCGATGATCTGGCGGATATTGTGCAGGAACCAGGGATCGATGGCGGTATGTTTATGAATTTCCTTCACGCTCATGCCGCTGCGCATGGCATCGCCGATGTACCAGAGCCGGTCGGCGTTCGGCACCCGCAGTTTTTCCAGCAGCAGCTGCTGTTCCTTGCCGGTCAGGGCCCGCCTGGATTCAGTGCCGAGTTCGAACAGCCGGGAGTCGAAGCCGCTGACGCCGATTTCGAGCGACCTGATCGCCTTCTGGAATGATTCCTTGAAGGTCCGTCCGATCGACATGACCTCGCCGACCGACTTCATCTGCGTGGTCAGGGTGGCATCGGCGGCCGGGAATTTCTCGAACGTGAAACGGGGGATCTTGGTGACGACATAGTCGATGCTCGGCTCGAAACAGGCCGGCGTTTCGCGGGTGATGTCGTTGGTGACCTCGTCCAGGGTATAGCCGACCGCCAGCTTGGCGGCGATCTTGGCGATCGGGAAGCCGGTCGCCTTGGAGGCCAGCGCCGACGAGCGCGACACCCTGGGATTCATCTCGATCACGACCAGACGTCCGTCGCGCGGATTGATGCCGAACTGGATGTTGGAGCCGCCGGTATCGACGCCGATCTCACGAATGATCTTCAGCGAGGCATCGCGCAGGATCTGGTATTCCTTGTCGGTCAGGGTCTGGGCCGGGGCTATGGTGATCGAATCGCCGGTATGAACCCACATCGGATCGAAGTTCTCGATCGAGCAGATGATCACGACGTTGTCGGCGGTATCGCGCATGACTTCCAGCTCGTATTCCTTCCAGCCGATCACCGACTCCTCGACCAGAATTTCGTCTGTAGGCGAGGCGTCGATCCCACCCAGCGCCATTTTCTCGTACTCTTCGAGGTTATAGGCGATCCCGCCGCCGCTCCCCCCCAGGGTGAACGAGGGCCTGATGATGGCCGGAAAACCGATTACCTTGATGACCTCCATCGCTTCGGTGTGATTATGGGCCAGACCGGACTTCGGTACCGCCAGCCCGATCTTTTCCATGGCCGCCTTGAACAGGGTGCGGTCCTCCGCCTTCTTGATGGCCGGAAGTTTGGCGCCGATCAGTTCCACGCCGAATTTTTCCAGGATCCCCGCCTCGGCGACGGACACCGCGGTATTAAGCGCCGTCTGGCCGCCCAGTGTCGGCAACAGGGCATCGGGGCGTTCCTTCTCGATGATTTTGGCCAGGATTTCGGGCGTCACCGGCTCGATATAGGTGCGGTCGGCGAAATCGGGATCGGTCATGATGGTGGCCGGGTTGCTGTTCAGCAGCACGACCTCGTACCCCTCTTCCTTCAATGACTTGCAGGCCTGGGTGCCGGAATAGTCGAATTCGCAGGCCTGGCCGATGACGATCGGGCCGGCGCCGATGATGAGGATCTTTTTTATGTCCGTTCTTTTAGGCATTTATACGTGACTCCTTAGTGTGGTTATCTGAATATGAAGAACACGGCTCCGGCCAGGCAGCAGCCTGCCCAGAGGTAATTCCAGTTGAGAGATGTCCCCATGTACAAAACGGCAAACGGTACAAAGACCGTCAGGGTGATGACTTCCTGCATGATCTTCAGTTGCGCCAGAGTGAACCGGCCATAGCCGATCCGGTTGGCCGGTACCTGGATCAGGTATTCAAAAAAAGCTATCCCCCAGGAAACAGCTACGGCAATCAACCAGTGGCGGGTGCGCAGGTTCTTCAGATGCGCGTACCAGGCGAAGGTCATGAAGACGTTGGACAGTATGAGTAGCCCAATGGTCCTCATCCATTCATTTCTGTATGGGAGAGTTGCTGTATGGTCAAGTATCTCCTGAGAGACTGGATATGTTCCTGATCAGACGCAGCCATGGCCTTGAACAATTTTTGAATGGATTCATCAGCAAACTCGACAGCGGCAGTCATGTGAAGGTCAGCCAGCACCTCCTCCATCTCTATGGCCTTTTCAAGAGCAGTTTCAAGAGTGGGCGGGGTTTGACGAACATGCTCCAGCAGCGAACCCAGCTTTTCGCATACCATTCGAGATCTTCCAGCATCTACAAGTACCTTGAAATCAGCATCCCGATAAATACGATCGGCAAACTCAAACTGCCTGAGGTGATTTTCCTCTTCATTGGCAACCTTTTTCCATAATGCCGACGCATCGAAATCTTCGCTGAAAAGCTCGCTGTAGTAGTGGTAGAGTTCTGCAAAGCCGGCTTCAATCTTTGAACAAATCTTGAAAATGGGAAAGTCGCCAGATTTTTCGCGTTCTGCTTCCATGATTCCCAATGCCTCCAGGTCAATTTTGCACCCAACCGTTTTCCAGGCCCAGCTCTTCCAGGATCTCCACCGCTTCGTCATACTCCTGAGCGGTAATCCTGCGATCCATTCCGACGGTATTGACCGCCTTGTGTGCCGGAAAATACTGATTCATCAAGGCAATGTGAGTCTCTCGTCCCAGATTTGCTGCTATCCAGCGCAGTGTATCCGCTGACCCCGCCTTTTTTTCCGGAAGAACCAGATGCCTGATAATCAGCCCGCTGGCAGCAACTCCGTCATCATCAACCTGAAGATGCCCCACCTGGCGCAGCATCTCGGACACCGCTGCACGATTGATCCGGCAATACCCCGGAGCGGATGAGATCTCCATCGCCGGAACATCATCACTGTATTTCATATCCGGCAGATAGATCGAAACAATACCGTCCAGAAGCTGCAGAGCATCGATCTTCTCGTACCCGCTCGTGTTCCAGACGATCGGCAACGAAAAGCCCTGAGGTATCGCCAGCCAGAGCGCCGCCAGGATCTGCGGCAGATAGTGGCTCGGCGTGACGAAATTGATGTTGTGAACCCGCTGTTTCTGCAGTTTCAGCATTCGCGCCGCGAGCTCCCCCGTGGTGATCTCCTCGCCGTTGCCGAACTGGCTGATGGGAAAATTCTGGCAGAAGACGCACTTCAGAGAACAGCCCGAGAGAAAGATGGTGCCGGACCCCTTGGTTCCCGAAATCGGCGGTTCCTCTCCCCTGTGCACATTGGCCGAGGCAATCTTCGGTTTCAGCCCCGCCCCGCAGATGCCCTTTTCACCCCTGATGCGATTGACGCCGCAGTCGTGCGGGCAGAGATCGCAGGCCGCCAGCCGCCGGTAGGCCTCGCGCACCCTTTTTAATAATTCGCCGGATTGATAAAGATCAACGTAATTCATAAATTCTTGTGAAGGGTGAATAGTGAAGGGTGAATAGAAAAAGAAACCATCCAGGTTTTCACCTTTCACCTTTCACCTTTCACTTCCTCTCCCGTTCCATCATCTCCACAAATCGACCAAACAGATACTGCGAATCGTGCGGGCCGGGGGACGCCTCCGGGTGATGCTGGACAGAGAAGATCGGCAGGGTGCAGTGGCTGATCCCTTCTACGGTCCGGTCATTCAGGTTCTCATGCCCCAGACAGGCGGCATCACCCAGCGAATCCAGATCGACGGCAAAGCCGTGATTCTGGGCGGTGATCTCCACCTTGCGGGTGGACATGTCCATGACCGGCAGGTTGGAACCATGGTTGCCAAACGGGAGCTTGACAGTATTGCCTCCCAGGGCCAGGCCAAGCAGCTGGTGCCCGAGGCAGATACCGAAGATCGGTTTCCTGCCGATAAATTTCCTGATCTCCGCCTGCACTTCAACCAGGGGCTCCGGATCACCGGGGCCGTTACTGAGGAAGATGCCGTCAGGGTTCATGGCCAGCGCTTCATCTGCAGGGAAATTGGCCGGCACCACGGTCACGTCGCAGCCGGCATCGACCAGACAGCGCAGGATGTTGTACTTGATGCCGAAATCGTAGGCCACTACCTTGTATTTCAGGGTCGATACATCCACCTGGGGGTAGCCGTCCGCCAGGTCCCACGCCCCTTCGGTCCAGTGGTACGGCTTGGCGCAGCTGACGCCGGAAGCCAGGTCCAGGCCGGCCATGCTCGGCACGGCCCTGGCCTTGGCGACCAGGCTGGCATGATCCTGATCAACGGTGGAGATGATGCCGTTCTGGGCGCCTTTGTCGCGCAGATGGCGCGTCAGGGCCCTGGTATCGATCCCCTGGATGCCGACGACACCGTTCTCCCTCAGATAGGAGGCGAGACTCATGGTTGCCCGCCAGTTGGAGTAGCAGTCCAGGTATTCCTTGACGATAAAGCCGGACAGGAACAGGCCACGGCTCTCGATATCCTCGGGATTGATGCCGGTGTCGCCTATCTGCGGATAGGTCATCGTGACCATCTGCCCCTTGTAGGACGGGTCGGTCAGGACCTCCTGATAGCCGGACATCGCGGTGTTGAATACTACTTCGCCGGTTGCCTCTCCCGGCGCTCCGAATGACTTGCCTTCAAAAATGCGCCCGTCGGCGAGCGCAAGGATTGCTTTCATAGACTTAAACTCCTGATTTCAGTGTTATCGTTTGTATACCAGTTTGCCGCCCACAATAGTCGCCGCCGCGCCGCCCGTGAGCTTCTGCCCGAGCCAGGGGGAGTTCTTGGACTTGCTGGCCAGCTTTTCAGCCTCTACGACCCACTCGACCTTCGGATCGATCAGGGTGATGTCGGCGATTGAGCCGGCTTTAAGGGTAGCGCGATTCAAACCCAGAATATTCGACGGGTTGCATGACATCTTTTCAATCAGTTGATCAAGTGTCAGCACCCCTTCGGCGACCAGGCCGAGCGACAGCGGCAGGGACGTTTCCAGCCCGATGATGCCGTTCATGGCCAGATTGAACTCGACATCTTTTTCATCCAGATGGTGAGGCGCGTGATCGGTGGCGATGGCATCGATGGTGCCGTCCTTGAGCCCTTCCTTGATGGCGGCGACGTCGGCACTTTCCCTGAGCGGCGGGTTCATCTTGGCGCTGGTGTTGTAGCCGCGAACCGCGTCGTCGGTCAGGGTGAAGTAGTGCGGCGCCGTTTCACAAGTCACCTTGACGCCGCGCGCCTTGGCCTCGCGGATGATCCGCACCGCACCCTTCGTGGAAACATGGGCGATATGGATCGGCGTTCCGGTATACTCCGCCAGCAGCGTCTCTCTGACCGTCGCGATATCTTCCGCGACGCGCGGAATCCCCTTCAGCCCCAGCTCGGTTGAGGTGAAACCCTCGTTCATCGTCCCCTCGCCCACCAGTTCCAGCTCCTCGGCGTGCGAAATCACCATGATGCCGATCCCGGCGGCGTATTGCAGGGAACGCATCATCAATTCGCTGTTTTTGACCGGTTTGCCGTCATCGGATACGGCGACACATCCCGATTCCTTCAACTCTCCCATCTCCGCCATCCGCTCTCCTGACTGGCCGTAGGTAATGGCGCCGATCGGAAAGACGTTGCAGAAACCTTCCGCCCTGGACTTGGTGATGATGTAGCTGGCAACCGTCTTGTTGTCGATGACCGGCTTGGTGTTCGGCATGCAGCAGACCGAGGTAAAACCGCCGGCAACCGCCGCTTTTGTGCCGGATACGATATCTTCCTTGTACTCCAGTCCCGGATCGCGCAGATGGACATGCATGTCGATCAGCCCCGGCACCACATACAGACCGGCAGCGTCGACGGTTTCGGTTCCGGCCGCAGCCGTCAGCCCCGGGCCGATCTCCTTCACCAGACCGTTTTCCACCAGAACGTCACATGTACCGTCGATCTTCTGTGAGGGATCGATCACTCTTCCGTTTTTTATCAGCAGATTCATATAGTCACCTCGCAATTGAAGTTTGTATTTTAACCAACAAGCTGTTACCGCAGAGTACGCAGAGGAACGCAGAGGGAAAATAAGGGTTTTATAAAAATCAAGATATCACCATTTCGGTTATTAATATTCTCAGCATAACCTGCTGGTATTTTGATTTCCTCTGCGTCCTCTGCGGTAAAATTATTGTTTATAGGTTTATTCGAGTTCACCACCGCATACATGATATAACATAGACATCCGTACCGCCACGCCGTTCTCCACCTGCTTCAGAATCCAGGACTGGTCGCCGTCGACCATGCTGGAGGACATCTCCACGCCGCGGTTGATCGGGCCGGGATGCATGACCATGGCATTAGGCTTGGCCAGCTTGATATTGTTCGGGTTCAGGCCGAAGTAGCGGGAATATTCGCGGGCATTCGGCATCAGGGTCTTGCCCTGGCGCTCCTGCTGAATCCGCAGCATCATGACGACATCGGCATCCTGCAGCGCCTCGTTCATGGTGGCGCAGACCGTGACATCACCCAGCTTTTCCACCCCCGGCGGGACCATGGTCGGCGGACCGGCCAGAAACACCTTTGAGCCGAGCTTGGTCAGCCCCTGGATGTTGGAGCGGGCGACGCGGCTGTGGGTTATATCGCCGACAATCGCCACCTTCAGGCCGTCCAGCCGCCCGAAACGATCCTTCATTGTCAGCATGTCCAGCAGGCCCTGGGAGGGATGTTCATGTGCGCCATCGCCGGCGTTGATGATCGAGCAGTTGATCTTGTTCGCCAGGAAATAGTGCGATCCGGAGACCGAATGACGCATGACGATGATGTCGGGCTTCATCGCCAGCAGGTTCAGGGCCGTGTCTGACAGTGTTTCCCCCTTGGTTGTGGAACTGCTGGAGGTCGTGATGTTGACGGTGTCGGCCGAAAGCCGCTTGCCAGCAATCTCGAAGGAGGTACGGGTGCGCGTCGAGGCTTCGTAGAACAGGTTGATGATCGTCTTGCCGCGCAGCGTCGGGACCTTCTTGATGTCGCGGCTGTTGATCTCCCTCATGTTCTCGGCGGTAGAGATCAACAACTCGATGTCCTCTTTCGACAGGTCCCGCAGGGCAATAATGTGCTTGTGCTTGAATTCGGCCATTTCAGTTAACCCTCCCCTATTTTTCGAGTAGCACTTCAACCGGCTGGTTTGATCCGTCAAAAATCACCTGGACATTCTCTTTCTGGCTGGTAGGAACATTGCGCCCGACAAAATCCGCGCGAATCGGCAGCTCCCGGTGGCCACGGTCGATCAGCACCGCCAGCTGAATGGACTGGGGGCGCCCGAAATCCATCAGCGCATCCATGGCGGCCCGGATCGTGCGGCCGGTGTAGAGAACGTCATCGACCAGGATAACCTTCTTCGCTTCGAGCGAGAACGGGATGTCGGTCTTGCCGACCGGGTGGTGCGGCAGCTGGCCGGAGCAGTCATCGCGATAGAGGGTTATGTCGACCGCCCCCACCGGAACGGCACCCCCCTCGATGACCCCGATCTGCTGCGCAATCCCGTCGGCCAGAAACGCGCCGCCCGAACGGATTCCGATCAGCACGATATCGGCAACCCCCTTGTTGCGTTCAAGAATTTCGTGGGCAATGCGCGTCAGGGCCCGCTTGATTCCTGCGCCGTCCATCAGTACGGTCTGTTCAGCAGCCATCAAAACCTCCTTAGTAAGTTAGAATTGATTTTATGGAATAAAATAAATTCGTTAACGCACTTATCCTGTTTCTGTTTTTCAGGGCCGGACATAAAAAAAAGAGCCTCACCGCGTCAAGCGGCAAGACCCTTCAGGTATGAAATTAGTGTATCCATTGCGGCGCCTTTGCTGGTCTCTCGTACCAAATTAAAAGGGGGTGTATGTGAGTTGCGGCACTCTACCATTCAAAGCCGAAATTGGTCAAGCAAGATTTCAGCAGATCATACTTATTTTTCAAAAACAGCCGGAATGAGTAAAAAAAGGACCCACATCATGTGGGCCCCGTGCGTTTCAATGACTCATCAGGTCAAACCGTGAATCAGGCAAGATCCTGAACACCCTGGTAGATGATGTCGAACAGTTCCTGGATATTCTCCTCGGCGATGCAGGAGAAGGCGATGCGCAGGTCGGTCTTGGTGGTGGAAATGGCGCCGACCCCGTATTTGTCCAGCAGGTGGACACGCAGTTTCTCGGCTTCGACCGTTTTCAGCTTCAGGCACATGAAGTAGCCGGAGTTGAACGGATAGAAATCCCAGGCTTTCTCGTATTTGCCGCTGTTCAGGACCTGCTTGGTTTTCAGGGCGCGCCCCTTCATGACCTGGAACTTCTCTTCCTTCTGGGCCAGGAACTGGGGTGAGCGGAGCGCCTCGATGACAAAGGTCTGGGAGGGGTGCGGGCAGTTGGATATCTTGGCGCGGATGATGCCCATGGCTTTCTTTTCCAGGGCGGTCATGACCTGAGCGTTCTCGTAGTCGTTGCCGTCGGCAAAGGTGATGAAGCCGGTACGGAAGCCCCAGACGAACTCTTCCTTGGTGGCGCCGTCCAGCTTGATCGCCAGGATGCGCGGATGGAGATTGGCGAGTTTGCCGAACAGCGATTCCTTGAGGCTGTCCTCGTAAAAGAGCCCAAAGTAGGCGTCATCGGCCACGGCGACGACATTGCAGCCGGCTTCCGCGACTTCCTTGATGGCCGCCACCAGGGCGTCACCTTCTGCCACTGTCGGAGTATAGCCGCTCGGGTTGTTGGGGAAGTTGAGCAGAACGATGGCCTTCCCCTTCTCTTCGGCGGTGTTCTTCAGTTCGGCCTTGAAGGCATCCACGTCGTAGCCGCCGGTGGCGGTAAAGGTGGGGTGTTTCTTGACGATGGCGCCGTTACAGGTGCCGAAGGTCAGGTTGTAGTTACCCCAGAGCATGTCCGGAAGGATCAGGTGATCCCCCTTGTCGACGAACATGTCGCCGACGATGGAGAGACCGTGGGTCAGCGCATTGGTGACGATGGGATTGCTGAAGTGTTTGCCGTTCTGGCTCGGGTTTTCCCGCAGCATCTTTTCACGCCAGAGCGCGCGCAGTTCCGGCTTGCCGGCGGGAGGGGCATAGGGATAGATATCCTTGGGATCAAAGGCGGAGAGCTTGTCCTGGATACACTGCAGGAACATCGGTCCGCCCTTCTCGGTGGCGATACCGATGGTGGCATTGTATTTATGAGCCTTGTCCTTGGCTTCGGCCGACTGGGTCAGGATTCCCTTGGGGAAGAAGAGGTTCTTTCCGAGGTCGGACAGCATTTCCAAGACGTGCGGGCTGTGTTGGGCAAGCAGATCGTTCAGTTCTTGTGCCAATGGGTTCATTGAATTCCTCCTGGAGTTTTTAAAAACCGTAGCGTACTTATATCAGCAATGTGGCAGGGTTGCAAAAAAGCAATAGAACAGTACCCGTCAACTTTTGTCAATAGAGAATTACTCGCCGGACCACATTCATCCTCATCGTGGCTCGATTTTCATGCATCCAGAACAGGCGCAAAAGTCGTCCTGAAATCCTTCATCATGTTCTCGATTGATTTTGGAACGGTTTTGGCGAAACAGTCCAGAATTATGATCGCGTTTTTTGCAGCCTCGCTGTTCGACGCTAAAGACACGCGATGGGAAAAGGATCTATTGACGTCGTTCACTTTTTTGTAAATGTCCTTTAAACCTTCAAGAGTCCAGTCGCAGGTATCTCCATGCTGCTGACGCAGATATTGGGCAAACAGATACATGGAAACCATGCGGAATTCCATCTCTTCCAAGGTGGCGAACGGTAGATGAAAACGCACCATCGGCCGCAGAGGTTTCAGGATCGGGCAGCCGCCGGTCGCCATGACTATTCCCATCAACGATCCCAGGCCATCCTGAAGCGACGTGTCCTTGATATAACTGCGCACGGCGTCTATAACTTCAACAGTGACCTCGTCAAAGGAGTTGTAGTTTTGTATCTCATCCAGTATCCATCCCAGATGAGCAGCCGTAGGGCAATACCGGTGATCAGCGGGATCAAGAGGGCACACAGGGCACGAATACAGGGACAGGTCTGCCCACTGTGGCGGTTCTTTGCCGTTATGGGGCAGCAGGTCAAGGTTTGATTCATCGAACCGGAGCAGAAACTCCCTGGTGTCGCCATTCCTGAATCTGAAAATATAGAGGATTTTGTCGTGGATTGACATGTGGTCGGCCTTTTTACAGCTGGAATGTCCCGGCAGTGAAACATTTATTCGACTTCGATGACATCTTGTCACATGGTGGTATAATTTGAAGCAATCGTAGTTATCCCGACTCCGGGGTGATCATCATGGAAGAAGAGAATATCTGCAATTGCACAGAGAAGCACCCACGACATATTTGCATGCTGAAGCATAAAGGATTGATAAGCAAGATCAGACACCAGACCAGCTTTCCAAATGTTGTCTGCCATAATTGTGGTGAAGAGGCCAATTCGGAAGATGACATATGCAAGCCCGCCCCGCTGTTCATATAATCATTACATCCTGAGGTGATTCAAGATGAAAAGAAGATTTTCCACAATCCTTACCGTCACAGTTGCCGCCGTCCTCGTAAGCAGTCTTGCCTATGCGGCCAAGAAGAAACTGCAGGCCAAATCAAAATCCCTGACTCCGGATGTATCCGAAGTGGACCTGGCGGCCAATTTATTGGATGCAAACGGGAACAAGCATAAATTGCCAAAAACCGGAGATACAAACAAGCGTGGTGATGAGGAACTTAAAGACCTTACCATGGTCAAGGAACTAAAGAAATAACCTGGCTGGAATCTCCCGCCGGTCACTGTACAAAACCGCCGGTACGAACCTCCGCGAGGACGCCGTTACGAAATATCAAAGTATGCAACAGCGTTGACCCCTGGTTGTAAATCCACTCCTGCACCTCGATGTAGATGACTTTTGACCCCATCCTGCCTTCTGTTCTACCGAGATCGATCACCACAGGTTCCTCGCGCTTGAACGTGCCGGCGGGCGGGTCGCATTTTGCGGCAACCGTGGAGATGCTGTCTCCGGTGGAAACGATATTGCCGTTGGGACAGCGGAAGTTGTCCGCGAACGACCTTTCGGCGGAAAACAAAATAACAACAACTAAAATACCAAATATCCATTTCATGAATTTCTCCAGGTATCACGTGCCTGCTTTATTATAACAGCACCGGCATTTTTTGCCTGCCGAACTTTTTACTCTCCCGCCATTTCCATGACTTTACAAACAGTTTGCCAGTTACGATCTGTCATCGGCACCCCCAGAAGCTTCTCGGTACTTGCCGCGAGCCTTGATCTCCCCACACCTTCGGGAGCATGCAGATAAAACACGCCATCGCCAAGATGAAACCGTTCGCTCTCCTTCTTCAGACTGGTGAGTTTCTCTAAATCAGGGTTCCTGGGCCTGGAGGCGAGAAAGCCGAGATGCAGACTGCCGGGGTCGGCTTCAGCTTCGGGAAAGGGGTTTTCCGCAATGGCTTTCCTTAATGCTTCGAGTCCGAGGATTATGATGCAGGGTTCAAAGCCGTGGCGCTTCATGATTTCAGAAGCCAGCTGTCCGGAGAGTTGCGAAGTGTTCTTTTCAGCACTCTGGAATACTGCATTGCCGCTTTGGATATACGTTTTGACCTTCCGCGCGCCAATACCTTCCAGAATTGCAACAAGGTCTTTCATCGGCAGAGGGTTACTACCGCCAACGTTGATACCCCGGAAAAGGGCTATGTAAGTATTCATTCGATCACCCTTTGAAGTCAGGCCAGTCAAAATAAACCACCCCTAATCCCTCCCACGCCTTTCATCCTGTCTATCCCTGTTAAATCGTCTTTCAAGGTATTGTGGCTCAACTAAGGTGGCATAAAAACAAAAATGCCTACATGCAATCGTGCAGGTAGGCATTCCAGGACATGAAATGTTAAAGCACTCAGGCGATTCGAATCACTAAACCTCCAGCATCTCGACAGACAACCCCAGATCGGAAACCTGCCCCATCGCTTCGAGATGCAGATATTCGCTCCGGATCAGCTCCTCCGACACCCTCTGAAGGTCGCTGCTGCTGACCGCGTCGTAATTGGCGAGCACATCCTCAATCGACTGCTGCCTCTGAAGGTATATCTCGTTCTTGGCCAGACGGGTCATCAGGCTGTCGCTGCTTTCGAGCGACATCAGCGTCTTGCCTTTCAGCTGTTCCCGTGCGGAGTCGAGTTCGTCCTGCGGCACCACTTCGGTAACAAGACGCGACATCTCGCGTTGCGCTATATCGATCACTTCGCGGCAATGACCCTTTTCGGTGCCGGCATACACGACCAGCGCCCCGGAGTCGGCATTGGATAAGATGTAGGAGTAGACCGAATACGCCAGCCCTCTCTTCTCGCGAATCTCCTGAAACAGGCGTGAACTCATACCCCCGCCCAGGATCGTCGTCAACAGAAACAGCGCATACCGGTCCGGATGATCGTAGCGGAGCGAACGCGTGCCGAGGCAGACCAGGGTCTGCTCCATCTCCCGCTCGATGAGGTTCACCTCTTTTGCCGCAGGCGGAAAGGGAGCGCCGGATTCCGGCTGCCACTGCGATGAAAGCCCGGAAAAGAGCGGCGACAGAATGGTAACCAGCTCATCGTGGCGCACGTTGCCGGCCGCCGCAATGATTATGTCCTGGGGCCGATAGCGGCTGTTTTTATGCGCCAGGATCGAACTGCGCGCCAGGGCGGTAATGGTTTCCTCGCTCCCCAGAACCGGCATACCGAGAGCCTGCCCCCGCCAGAAATTCTGATGAAAGCGGTCGTGGATGAACTCATCGGGCGAGTCATCGCGCATCTTGATTTCCTGAAGGATGACCTTCCGCTCTTTCTCGATTTCATCAGGAGGGAAGGTGGAATTCAGAAAGATATCGGCGAGCAGATCGGCGGCGCCGGGGAGGAATTTTGCGAGCACCTTGGCATAATAGCAGACATACTCATGCCCGGTGAAGGCGTTCAGAATCCCCCCCATCGAGTCGATCTCACGGGTGATCTGGTGAGCGTTGCGCCGTTTTGTCCCCTTGAACAGCATGTGCTCGATGAAATGGGCAACGCCGTTATCCTCGGAGGCTTCATGGCGGGTGCCGTTGGCCACCCAGATGCCGGTGGTTACGGTGTGCATGTAGGCGATGTTCTGGGTGACGATACGGACGCCGTTATCGAGGGTAGTTGTAGTTATCATATGCAGAGCATACATCGTTTTTTTTCTATTTCAAGAAAAACGGTGTAAAAAAATATCAGCCTGAACCAGGATTGCTGCTTACCCGCTCCGATAGCAAAAAAAAAAGTCCCCTCTTCCTGTGAGTCCTGAGGAGCCACAGAAAGAGGGGACTGGCGGCGGATCATCGTGGCTTTTACTATTTCAACTGTTCCGCCAGCAGTTCGGCGGTATGCCTGACCGTAATGGCAGCCCCATCCTGATCGAGCCCGCCCCTGATCTGCATCACGCAGCCCGGACAGTCCATGGCTACGATCGAAGCCCCTGTATCCTTGATGTTCTTCAGCTTGCGCTGCAGGATCGGCGCCGAAATTTCCGGCAGCTTGAGCGAATACGAGCCCCCCATGCCGCAACAGGTATCGCACTCGAACATCTCGGCCAGATCATACCCCGCTTTCTGCAGCAGCTCCCGCGGCTGTTCCGATACCTTCAGCGCCCGTTTGAGATGGCAGGAATCATGGTAGGTTACCTTGGCGAGTTTTTGCCCCTCCTTCAGGGACAGCCTCCCCTCATCGACCAGCTTCTTGACGAGGGTGGAGAAATCGATCGTCTTGGCCGCCAGTTCCCGCGCCTTCGGCATCCATTCGGTCTGTCCGACGCTTTCAAAGGTGCTGATGAATTCATGGGCCAGCGCCACGGTACAGGTCGGACAGGCGGAGATCACATAGGTCGCATCCACACTCAGGAGCGCCTTGATGTTGTCGATGGCATTTTTCTCCGCGACCTCGTAGACGCCGTTGTAGCGGGCCGGGGCGCCGCAGCAGGTCTGCTCCTCCGGGAAGAGCACCTCGATGCCGGCCCTGTTCAATATCTTTACCAAAGCTTCACCCTGCTCCGGGTAGGCAAAGTCGATCAAGCAGCCGGCGTAGAAAACGACCCGCTCCTTCAGCTTCGGCTGAACGATTTTTTTGAAGCGATCCCTGAACGGTTCCTCGGCAATGGCCGGCAGACTGCGGCCATCGGTCAGGTCTGCCAGGAACAGCGGCAGATGGCGGATGAATTTTCCCGAAGTAAACGGCTTGCCTGCGATCGAAGCTGCCCGCAACATGCCGTGGAACAGCTTGCGATTGTTCACCACCGAATAGATCGTCTTCTGCAGCAGCGGCACTCCCTGTTCCTTCACCAGCCGCCGCCGGAGTTCCATGATCAGGTCCGGAATGTCGATCTTGCCGGGGCAGACATCCTTGCAGGCGCCGCACTGGATGCAGAGTCCCTGGATATCCTCGGATTTTTTCAGCTCATCGAACCAGGCGGTCAGGATCGTGCCGATGCCGCCGGTATATACCTTGCCGAAGACGTGCCCCCCCACCAGCCGGAAAACAGGACAGACGTTAAGGCAGGAAGCACAGCGGATGCACTGCAGCGCCTGTTTGAATTTGGGATCGGCCGCCATTTCGCTGCGGCGGTTATCCATCAGAATAATGTGCAGATCCTTCATGGACCCGTCTGTGTTCGGAGACGGACCGGTGATGATCGATACATAACTGGTCAGCAGCTGGGCGGTGGCGCTTCGGGGAAGCGCCTTTAAGATCGTGGCGACATCCGCATATTTCTCGATCAGTTTTTCGATGCCGACCAGTGCGATGTGGATTTTTGGCAGTGACGTGACCAGCCGGGCATTTCCCTCGTTGGTCATGAGAACGATGCTGCCGGTTTCCGCTACGGCGATGTTTCCCCCCGAAATACCCATATCGGCAGCGAGGAAGGCGGGGCGCAGCTGTTCACGGGCAACCTTGACAAGCCTTGGAATATCAGAAGTCAGCCGTTCGTTGATCTCCTTGCTGAACAGGTCGGAAACCTCCTCCTTGGTCATATGGATGGCCGGCATGACCATGTGTGAAGGGGTCTGTCCCGCCAGCTGGATGATCCACTCTCCCAGGTCGGTTTCCCCTACTTCAATACCGGCCTTTTCCAGATACGGATTGAGATGAATCTCTTCCGTCGCCATGGATTTCGATTTTACGACGCTCTTGACGTTGTTCTCCTGCGCGACCTTCAGAATGTATTCCCTGACCTTGGCGGGGTCGTTAGTTCTGAAAACCTTGGCGCCGCAGGCTTCGGCATTCCTGGTGAACTGCTCGGAGAGTTGTTCGAGATTGGAAGCGGCGTATGACTTCAGATCGGCGATTCTCCCCCGCAATTCCTCGAAATCGATTCCATCATACGCCTTGGCCCGGTTTACCTTGTACGCCTCGGAGAACTTGCCGAGCGCCCCGGTCAGATTGGCATTATTGACAGCCTTATTGATGGACTCCTTGAATTCGTTTCCCATTAGTTTTCTCCTCCCAGCTCATCGACAAACACGATAACCAGCCGCTCAGGTCCATGCACCCCGATAGTCAGCACCCGCTCGATGTCCGCCGTTCTGCTCGCCCCGGTAATCATGGCGAGATATGCACACTCTTTGGGACTGACTCTGGACAGCAGTGCCGGCATGTCCGGCAGTATCCCGCTTGTCGGCACAAGGGCGATGTGAATGGTGGATAGTGACGATACCAGGCGCTGTTCGATGGCGGACGAGTTCTGGGCCAGCGATCCGGTATCCGCCAAAGCCCACTCCATCTGGCTTATCCCGAAGCGGGCTTCCGATGCAAGTTCGCGCGTGACCTCAAACTTCAACCCCGGGATACCCATCAATGCGCCCCGGTCAATTCCGTCCAGAAACGAACATTCGGCCCACAAAGCGCTTTCCCGGGGAGTATCAGCCAGCCCCTCCCTGTGTAAAAATTCGATTACAAAATCGAGTGCGGCATCGTTCGTGATGAAACGGTAAACCTCCGCACCGACACCTTCCGCCCTGGCCTTGAATTGCTCGTACATCATGGTTCGCCTCCCCGGTCCTGCGTGATTGTTCGTACTGTTTCGACAAAGTGAAAAAAGGTTTTAGTACGTCGTCTGCAGCATCATTGGTTCACAGTATAAAAGCACCATCCAAAAAGCGCAAAATAAATTTGTATAACCACATTACATGTCACCTTATTTCATCTCTACACCCCTTGTCAACAGGCATTTTAATTGGTAACTAAAAAAATGCTTGACAGCTTTTTTCAAAAGAAGTAATTGGTAATACAAGTTCGCAAAACTTGTTTCTATTTTGGTTCATTCACCTCAACTTGCAGTCCGCTGATCATATAAATACGTACTCACCGACGCAGTGGCTACACACACCCCAAGATTGGAAAGGAGAAACATCATGCCCTGGATTCAAACGTACACCCCTGTAGCAGGAAGTCTCGGTTTGTCGGCACTCATCGCCGCCATCCCCCTCGTCGTAATCTTTGTCTGTCTCGCCGTTTTGAAGATGAAGGCTCACAAAGCCGGACCTCTGGCAGTTGCCTCGGCGATCGGCATCGCCATCGCAGTCTGGGGGATGCCGGCCAAGCTGGCTGGCCTGGCCTTCATGCAGGGCGCCGCGTTCGGTCTCTTCCCGGTCTTCTACATCGTCATCACCACTCTCTTTCTCTATAACATCACCGTCAAGGGGGGGCAGTTCGAGATTATCCGGGCCTCGCTGGCCGGTGTAACGGCAGACCGCCGCATCCAGGCGCTGCTGATCGCCTTCTGTTTCGGCGCCTTCATCGAGGGAGCAGCCGGATTCGGCACGCCGGTGGCCATTGCCGGCGCCACCCTGGTGGGGCTCGGCTTCCGTCCGCTGTATGCCGCCGGGGTCTGCCTGATCGCCAACACCGCGCCGGTAGCCTTCGGCGCTATAGGTATTCCGGTTGTGGCCCTGGCCGGGGTTATGGGGTACGGCGATGACGGTATGATGAAGCTCTCCACAATGGTAGGCCGCCAGCTCCCGTTCATCTCGGTCTTTATCCCGTTCTATGTAATCCTGATCATGGTTGGTCTGAAAAAGACCATCGAAGTACTGCCCGCAATTATCGTCTGTGGAGTCACCTTTGCCGTCGGCCAGTGGGCTACCGCCAGCTATCTCGGTCCCTATCTTCCCGACATCATCTCCTCGCTGGCGGCCATGGCTGCCCTGGTACTGCTGCTGCAAGTGTGGTCACCGAAAGAAACTTATGTTTTTGATCACGAGACCGCCAGCACCGGTGTCGAGCAGCATCACTATACTGCAGGCGAGGTTTTCCGTGCCTGGTCCCCCTATCTGGCTCTTACAGTGATGGTACTGCTCTGGGGCATCCCCTCCATCAAGGCCGAACTGGACAAGAGCAAGGTTGTCGTTACCGTTGCGGGACTCGACAACATGATCGTCAAGAAAGTTTCAAAGCCGGAGGATGGGCTGAAGAAGATCGCCAAGGTGAACGAGGAGATCGACAAGCAGTTGGCCATCCTCTCCCCGACCGATCCGAAACAGGTCGAACTGGCTGTGAAGCTGAGAGAGTTGAAAGGGATCGAAGATGCATTCCTGCCGGTCGAAACAAGCCTGGCCGGCAAAGGTGCTGTGCTGACCGATGAGCGCCTCAAGGCCTGCGACCTGGTTTCCAAGAAGATGGGCGAAACCAAGAAACTCTGCGGAGAACTGGTCAAGATCAATGCAGGCATGAAGGACCAGTTCAAGCCGCTCGAAAAGTCGGTGGCCGACCAGCTTCCGATCAAACTGGCCGCCAAGTATAACTTCAACTTCATGTCGGCCGCCGGCACCGCCATCCTGATCGCCGCTTTCCTCTCGGCACTGCTCTGCGGCGTCGGCATGGGCGATACCTTCAAGATAGCCGGCAAGACCCTCTATGACATGCGTTTCCCGGCATTGACCGTCGCCTCGGTGCTAGGACTGGCCTACGTCATGAACACCTCCGGCATGACCAACTGTCTCGGCCTGATCTTCACCAAGACCGGCCACTGGTTCCCCTTCATCGCTCCGTTCCTCGGCTGGCTGGGGGTTTTCCTGACCGGTTCCGACACCTCCAGTAACGTCCTTTTCGGCGGCCTGCAGAAGGCCACAGCCGAACAACTCGGCTTGAATCCGATCCTGACCGGGGCAGCCAACACCAGCGGCGGCGTCATGGGCAAGATGATCTCCCCGCAATCTCTTGCTGTCGCCACCGCTGCCTGCGGCATGGTCGGCGAAGAGGGGACCCTTTTCCGCTTCACCTTGAAACACTCCATCTTCCTGACTGTGATAGTCGGCATTATCGTATACATTCAGGCCTACTTCCTGCCAGGGATGATTCCGTAAGTATTTGAAAGGAGCCGGGCGGCCCTCCGGGCCGCCCGCCACCCTCAGGACGGGTATAGCAGGAGAACCCAATGGAACTATTTAAAGAAATCTATACTTTTCTGGAAAAGAACTTCTTCAATTCCCTGACCAAAAAACTGGCCGGCAACGTCCTGTTCCTCCTGCTGCTCCAGTCGCTGATGCTGGCAGCCGCACTGCTTCGTGACCGTTTGCCGCAAACGTCGGGCCATTACCCCATGATTGCGATCTTTACTGTTTCAATACTGGCATCGATCGGCAGCATTCTCTTCATGCGCTTCTTGCTGATCAAGCCGCTTGCACAGTTTGCCGCAACCTTGACAACCAAGGATCTGTCCATGGATGCCCCGCTGGTTTCCTATGACGAGATCCGTACGCTATCTGTCAACTACAATCTTCTTCTGGCGGATATCCGTGAAATTCTGCACAACACCAAGCAGATGGCATTGAGAAGCGCACTGGATTGCACAAAAGTGAAGAAGCAGGTCGTAAGTTCCCAAAACAATGCCAGGAAACAGGGTGAGCTGGCGGATATCATCCTTAAGTCCAGCAAAGAGGCCAGCCAGGCCATCAACGACATCACTCAGAGCACCCATGATATTTCCCGATCGATTGACGGCAATTTCAAGACCGCCGTCGGGTCTCTGACCGAACTGAATGACGTCACCAATAACATTGCGCGCGTGGTCGCCAAACTGAATGATTTCGGAACCACCGTGGCCAGCCTCAACACAAACTCCGAAAAGATCAGGGATATCGTCTCGCTGATCGAGGACATCTCCGACCAGACCAATCTCCTTGCTCTGAATGCGGCCATCGAGGCGGCACGGGCCGGAGAACACGGGCGCGGTTTTGCCGTGGTTGCCGACGAGGTGCGTGCTTTGGCGGAGCGGGTCAACAGGGCGACACGGGAGATTTCAGGCAACATCGACGACATGCTGAAGAACGTCAGGAACACCCAGCAGGAAACCACAGAGATCGGCACGTATATCGGCCGGACCCGCGAAGTGGTTGAGAATACCTCCCGGCATTTCGAGAAACTCGTCGAGGATTCGGAGAACAACAGCTCGCAGCTTTCCCGGATCGCCGCCGCCTCGGAGGAAATATCGGTCACAACCACGGAAATCAACCGCCAGGTCGCTGATGTACACACGCTGAGTTCCGATGTTCTGGTTAATCTTGAGGACTCCAACAACCTGTCCAACGGCATGCAGGAGGTGACCGAGAGGATGCTGGAAGTCGCCTCACGTTTCAAGATCGGTCGCGGGCATGTAGAGGAGTTGATCCAGAAGGCCGCGGAATACCGTGATATTCTGCAGGCCAGGATGGTTGATATTTCCGGGCGCGGCGTGAATATTTTCGACCAGAACTACCGTCCGGTACCGAACACGAACCCTCAGAAGTTTGCCGTGGCCTACAACGACGTCTTTAACCGTGAAATGCAACCGCTGTTCGACAGGGGGCTGGAAACATTCCCGGATGCGATTTATTCACTGGTGGTGGATTCGAACGGATATCTCTCGACTCATCACAGCAAAAATCAGAAACCGCTGACCGGAAACTACGAAACCGACCTGTTGAACAGCCGCGAGAAGAGAATTTATGCATCGAACCCCATGGAGATCCGCCGGGCGAAGAACACGACGCCGTTTCTGCTGCAGACCTACTCCAGAGACACCGGTGAAATTCTCAATGATCTCTCGCACCCCATCTTCATTAACGGCAGGCACTGGGGCTCATTCATCATGGGCATCCGGCCGGAAACTCTCAGCCACGGCTAACTATTCTGACGATTTCAGCAACACAACAGGAGCGCGCACAAATGGAACAGTCTCTCATCAACGAATTGAAAAACATCGTCGGCGTACAGTACGCCCTGACCGACCGGGAATCACTGGCGGTTTACGGCTACGATTCCACGCCGGAACTGGAAAGCCTGCCCGGAGCGGTATTACTGCCGGGTAACAGTGACGAGGTAGCCCGCATCATGCGCCTCTGCCACGGGGCCGGGATCAGTGTTACTCCGCGCGGCTCCGGCACCAACCTTTCCGGCGGCTCCCTGTCGGTCAATTCCGGGGTGGTGGTTCAGACCAGCCGCCTGAACCGGATCATCGAGGTGGACGAGGAGAACCTGACCGCCACGGTCGAACCGGGGGTCATAACCAGCGCCCTGCATCGGGAAGTCGAAGGGCGCGGGCTGTTCTATCCGCCCGACCCGGGCAGCATGAACATCTCCACCATGGGGGGTAATGTCGCCGAGAATTCGGGCGGTCTGCGCGGCCTCAAGTACGGGGTTACGGCCGATTATGTCATGGGACTGAAAACGATCCTGGCAGACGGAGAACTCTTGCGCACCGGCGGCAAGGTTGTCAAGGACGTGGCCGGATACAGCCTCAATCCTCTGCTGGTATCGTCCGAGGGGACGCTGGGGATTTTCTCTGCAATCACGGTCAAATTGATTCCCAAGCCGCAGGGCAAGATCACCATGCTGGCCCACTTCCCGGCGCTGCAGGATGCCGCCCTGGCAGTTTCGGCCATTATCGCAGCCAAGGTGATCCCTGCCACGCTGGAATTCCTCGACAAGGTCACCATCAAGTGCGTCGAGGACTACGCCCATGTAGGGCTGCCTCTGGACGTGGACGCCGTACTGCTGATCGAGGTGGATGGCCATCCAGTGGTAATTGCCGAAGAAGCCGCCGCTGTTGAAAGCATCTGCGGCAAACACCGCTGTTCCTTCTTTCAGACCGCAAAGAATGCCGACGAGGCGCTCAAACTGGCCACGGCCCGCCGTACCGCGCTGTCTGCCCTCGCCCGGCTCAAGCCGACTACCATCCTGGAGGACGCCACCGTGCCGCGCAGTTGCATCGCCGCCATGCTGAAGGTCATCCAGGACTCGGCAAAAAAATACAATGTCACCATCGGCACTTTCGGCCATGCGGGCGACGGCAATCTGCATCCGACCTGCCTGACCGACGAGCGTGACAAGGATGAGATCGCCCGCGCTCACGCCGCATTTTCCGAGATTTTCGACGCTGCCATCGCCATGGGGGGCACCATTACCGGCGAGCATGGCGTCGGCCTGGCCAAGAAGAAGTATCTCCCCAAACTGGTCGGAGAGTCCGGCATCCGGATCATGCGGGGTATCAAGCAGGCTTTCGACCCGAAGGGGATACTGAATCCGGGAAAGATATTTTAAATTCGGGAACCGGAAATCGGGGATCGGGGATCGGTAAATGCAGTCTTTGTTTTACTGATCCCTGTTCACTGATCCCAGGTCCCAGGAGTAATAAATGGACTACGTCAAACTTATAAACTGCATGCGCTGCGGCATGTGTCTTCCCGCCTGCCCGACCTACAAGGAAACATTCCTTGAAACCGCTTCACCGCGTGGTCGGGTGGCTCTGATTCGTAAACTGCAGGAAGGTGAACTGGACCAGTCGGAGCTCCTTCTTGAATATCTCTCACTCTGTCTGGACTGCCAGGCCTGTGCCTCGGCCTGCCCCTGCGGCGTCAATGCCGGCGAACTGGTGGCCGAGTTCACCTGTGAACGGAAGTCGGATACCGGCCTCGGCTTCATGGAGGATCTGATCCTGCGCAAGCTGGTGCCGCACCCCGACAGGCTGGAAAGTTCCATGGCGCCGATGCGGATATACCAGAACAGCGGCCTTCAGAAGTTGGTCAGAACTCTCGGTATCCTCAAGATGTTTCCCAAACCGCTTGAGCGGATGGAGGGGCTGCTGCCTCCCCTCCCCTCCCGGCCGCTCCGTCAGGAAATTGAAGAGGTTACACCTGCGGTCGGCACAGAGCGCGGCACGGTCGGGTTTTTCCTGGGGTGCGTCATGAGCCTGATTTTCAGCGATGCCAGCCGCGCCACGATCAAGCTGCTCTCTTCGCTCGGCTACAAGGTTATCACCCCGCGCAACCAGGTCTGCTGCGGCGCACCCAACATGCTGGGGGGCGATCTGGGAGGTTTAAAAGAGGCCGCCCGCACCAACATCGATATTTTTGGCGGTTATGATGTCGATTTCATTGTCACCGACTGCGGCGGCTGCGGAGCTGAACTGAAAAAGTACGGGCATCATATCGAGGGTGAAGCGGCCTCGGTGTTCAGTTCCAAGGTTCGCGATATTTCGCAGGTTCTGGCGCTGCATGGCGAAGATCTGCGCGCAAAGCTCAAGCCGCTGCCTTTGAAAGTGACCTACCACGACCCCTGCCACATCGCCCATTGCCAGGGAATCCGCAAGGATCCGCGTGATCTTCTTAAATTGATTCCCGCCCTGCAGTACATCGAGCTGGACGAAGCCGATGCCTGCTGCGGCAGCGCCGGCACCTACAACATTGAGCGTCCGGAAATGTCGGACCGCATTCTGAAACGCAAGCTGGATAACATCCGGGCCAGTGGCGCCCAGGTGCTGGTGACCAGCAACCCGGGGTGCCTGTTGCAACTGAAGAAGGGACTGGCTGACCAGCTGCCGGACGTCAAACTGATGCATCTGACCGAGGTACTGGCCCAGAGCATGGCCGGATAAATGAACCAAACTTACCAGCGGGCCGGATGTCGCTATTCCGGGTATACACGCTGCTGATTTTTACGAGTGCTGGACGAGCACATACTGCCATTTGTGCTCCTTTCATGGCCGGAGGGAAGGCATCCTCCGGCCTAAACAATCTTTTTGTTATTGCGTATATCTCACCAGCTGCCTGCTGGAACCTGCCAATTGCCCCACCCACCCTCGTGTAAATTCAACGTTAATATAAATTGTATTACCAATAATAACAAAATATAAAATACGATATATATCCACATATTGTGACATTTCAACTTTGTTTATAAAAACTGTTGACAGGATAAAAATAAAAGGCTAATTGGTATTACCAGGAAGATATAACGCTATTGTATTTTACCCTGGATAGTGACATCGGATGTATAAGACTTTTCGTTCCATTACAATTGAAAGAATCTCTTCACAGATAGCAGGGCAGATCCGTTCTGCCATCGTGGCCGGTGAATATACTCCGGGAGACAAGCTACCCTCGGAACGGGAATTGGCTGAGTTGTTCGAGGTCTCACGTCCATCCGTCAGAGAGGCGCTCAACATCCTGGCATCTGCCGGATTGATCGCTTCACATCAGGGAGGCGGGACAATTGTCTTGTCGCTGATAGAGAATAAGGAAGTCAATCCATTCTCGGAATTAATCCGCGTCGAGAAAGAGCGGGCACTTGATGTTATCGAGGTACGCAAGGGCATCGAGTCGTGGACCGCATATTTTGCCGCCCAGCGGGCACTGCCTGAAGATATCAGGAAAATCGGGGAAATTGTTTTGGCTATGCAACACAAGCTGAAGGCGCTGGCCTCTTCAGAGGATCTGGACGCCGAATTCCATCTCAGCGTGGCCAGAGCAACACACAATTTTGTCTGGCTTCACCTGATGCAAACCATCTACGACGGCATGAAGAATTTCCAGCATCTGGTGTGGCGCTCCGTGAATCTCACCGGTGACGACCATTCCCTGCTCTACACGCATCACCTCAAGATATTCGAAGCCATAAAGTCCAGGGAACCGGATATGGCCAGAGCAGCGATGCTGGATCATTTGTCATTTGCCGAGCAGCGCAGCAGCGACTATATCCAGCAACATAACGTAACAGCGTCTGTCCCTGAAACATCGCAATAAACATCAATCCAAGGAGAGTTCCATGAACATCCATGAGTACCAGGCAAAAGCGATTCTGAGAGAGTTCGGCGTTCCTGTCCCGGACGGTCACGTCTGCTACAACAGCGCCGGGGCCAGAGAGTGGGCCAAGCGGCTGGGCGAGGGGCCGTGGGTCGTCAAGGCCCAGATCCACGCCGGCGGCCGCGGCAAGGGGGGCGGCGTCAAACTGGCCCGCACCGCCGACGAGGTGCGCAACATCGCCCGCGAGATGCTCGGCATGACCCTCCGCACCCATCAGACCGGCCCGGAAGGAAAGCTGGTAACGCGGGTCCTGGTGGAAAACGGCTGCAACATCGCCAATGAACTGTACGTCAGTCTGGTCGTCGACCGCGGCAGTTCCAAGGTCACCGTCATGGCCTCCACCGAGGGGGGGATGGACATCGAAGAGGTCGCGGCTTCGACACCCGAAAAGATCTTCACCGAAACGATCGATCCGCTGGTCGGCCTGACCGCGTTCCAGTGCCGCAAGATCGCCTTCAGCCTCGGCCTCGGCGGCAAACTCGTCGGCAAGGCGGTCGCGGTACTGCAGGGGCTCTACAAGACCTTCATCTCCTGCGACTGCTCCATGCTGGAGATCAACCCGCTGGTGATCACCGCCGATAACGGCCTGATCTGCCTCGACGCCAAGTTCGGCTTCGACGACAACGCCGTGTTCCGCCATCCCAAACTGAGCGACATGCGTGACTACGACGAAGAGGACGCGAACGAGATCGAGGCGTCCCAGCATGACCTCTCCTACATCTCCCTGACCGGCAACATCGGCTGCCTCGTCAACGGTGCCGGCCTGGCCATGGCCACCATGGACATCGTCAAACACTACGGCGGCGACCCTGCCAACTTCCTCGACGTCGGGGGCGGAGCCACCGCCGAGCGGGTCACCGAGGCGTTCAAGATCATCCTCTCCGACAGGAACGTCAAGGGGATCCTGGTCAACATCTTCGGCGGCATCATGAAATGCGATGTCATAGCTGCCGGAGTAATCGGAGCCGCCAAGCAGGTCTCGCTGCAGGTGCCGCTGGTAGTTCGCCTTGAGGGGACCAACGTGGAGCTCGGCAAAAAGATGCTTGCCGAGAGCGGTTTGAACATCGTTGCCGCCGACGGCATGGCCGACGCCGCGCAGAAAATTGTCCAGGCCGTGAAAGGAGCCAACTGATGAGTATCCTGATCAACAAGAACACCAAGGTCATCACCCAGGGGATTACCGGCGCTACCGGCCTGTTTCATGCGCAGGGAGCCCGTGACTACGGCACGCAGATGGTCGGCGGCGTGACCCCCGGCAAGGGTGGCACAACCATCGACGGCTTTCCGGTCTTCGACACGGTCGTAGAGGCCGTACATCAGACCGGCGCCACCGCCTCGGTCATCTACGTCCCGCCCCCCTTTGCCGCCGACTCGATCATGGAGGCGATTGACGCCGGCATCGAACTGGTCTGCTGCATCACCGAGGGGATTCCGGTCCTCGACATGGTCAAGGTCAAGCAGTACATGAAGGGGAAGAAGACCCGGCTGGTCGGCCCCAACTGCCCCGGCGTCATCACCCCCGGCGAATGCAAGATCGGCATCATGCCGGGCTACATCCACAAACCGGGCAAGGTCGGCGTCGTCTCCCGCTCCGGCACGCTGACCTACGAGGCGGTCTGGCAGCTGACCTGCCTGGGCTTGGGTCAGTCCACCTGCGTCGGCATCGGCGGCGACCCGATCAACGGCACCAATCACCTGGACGTGCTGCGGATGTTCGAGGCCGAC